>Ga0310829_1000025_pt1 | contig 334375 bp, 309 predicted proteins | sample WT_ome_4_FD_202244 | JGI IMG/M metagenome (GOLD analysis project Ga0310829, IMG submission 202244) | Sorghum-adapted microbial communities enriched on wild type (WT) sorghum from Joint BioEnergy Institute, Emeryville, California, United... ...
CAAATGAAGCAGGCTGAATAGCTGTTTATGGTCATTCGATGACGTCAATATTTCCGTTAAACTACCCTCGGAGCCCGCGAAATTCCCGATTGGCAACTCGCTATTAAAGCAAGATCACGGATTCAGGCCTCAATATTTTTGGAGTTCGTCCCCCCCGCTCCCCCTGAAGATGGCAATGGTCAGCCCCCCTCGTTGCCGTTGCCCACAAAAAAAGCCGTCGGCAAATTGCCGACAGCCTTGTTTCACTCTTTCCTACACTTTGTACATCCGCATCGCTTTGATCAATTCCTTCACCGACGGGCGCTTGCCGTACATCAGTACGCCGGTGCGGTAGATTTTGGCCGAGAGCCAGCCCAGCAGCAGGGTGGTGACCAGCATGATACCCAACGACACCCAGACTTCCCACCAGCCCGGCTCGGATAGTCCGACGCGCAGTACCATGAGGAACGGGGAGAAAAACGGAATGTACGAGCAGACCACCACCAGTGTGCTCTCCGGGGTCGACAGGCCGAACATGGCGATATAGAAACCGATCAGCGTCAAAATCGTGATCGGCATGACCGCCTGTCCCAAATCTTCCGTGCGGCTGACGATGGAACCGACGGCGGCGAACAAGACGGCGTAGAGGAAAAAGCCGATCAGGAAATACACCACCGAAACAACGAGCATGGCCGGTTCGATCGTATCCAGCCGGATGCCGAAATTTTGCAGCGCATCTGCGTTGTGCGGCAAGTTCAGGCTGACAACCATTGCGCCGACGATAACCGCGATTTGCAGGATGGCGACGATAAACGTGCCGATCACCTTGCCGAACATCTGCACCAGCGGGGAGACGCTGGTGACGATGATTTCCATTACGCGGGAGCTTTTCTCCGACGTGATCTCGGTCGCGATCAGTTGTCCGGAGATCATAACAGCCATGAACAGCAGAATGACGACGACATAGGTCAGGCCGATGGCCGTACCCAGCTCGCTTTCGGTCTTGCCGTTCTCATCGGTCAGGCTGATCTTCTGTGTGGACAATTGGACCGGCATGAGCAGTTTCTGCATCTGCTCCTCGCTCAGCCCCGCGTCTTTGACCACCATGTCGGTTTTGACCGCCTGTAGTGCAGCCGTCAGCGCTTGAGATACGCTGGAACCAAAGGCGTCCTTGGAATGGTACACGGCGATTGGAAAACCGGCCGCGTCATCCGCTTCCAACGTCAAATAGCCGGCAATTTCCCCATCGGCGATCTGCCGCTTCAACTCGTCTTCGTCTGCCCCCTGGCTTGCCAGCAGCATCTTCGCGTTGGCCTGCTGCCCAAAATAGCCTTGAAGTCCCGCAATGATTTCCGGGGACTGGCCTTCGACGTAACCGACGATTTTCACTTTTTCTTCTCCGCCCAGCTTTTCGATCAAATAGGGCACATTACCAGCCACGACGACGAGGATGACCATCACAAGCGTAGTGATGAGAAACGACTTGTTGCGCAGTTTGTTCCGCATCGTAAACGAAATGACGGTACCGAGATTATTCATGATTTTCACCTACCGTCTTGATGAAGATTTCGTTCAATGTCGGTTCCAGCAGTTCGAACCGGCGGACGGCCCCTTGCGCAAGCGCATGCCGCAGTACGTCCTGGGCAACTTCCGGCTCCCGGATCTTCAATTCATAGTGGCCATGTTCGTGTGTGGTCACTTCGACGACTCCCGGTACGGATGCCAGACCCGCCACCGGTTGTTCCGTTGCCAGAATAACCCGCTCCTGCGGGAATCGTTTTTTGATGTCCCGGATCGATCCCTGCAGCACGGGATTGGATTTGTGCATGATCGTAATGTTGCGGCACAATTCCTCCACGTGCTCCATCCGGTGCGTCGAAAACACGATGCTGGTTCCGCTGTCGCGCAATTCTTTCACCGTCGTTTTCAGCAGTTCCACATTGACCGGGTCCAGTCCGCTGAACGCTTCATCCATGATGATGATGCGCGGATTGTGGATGACAGCAGCGATGAACTGGATTTTTTGCTGGTTGCCCTTCGACAGCTCTTCGACTTTTTTGTCGTAATATTCGGGCACCTGGAATCTCTCGAGCCACCGCTTCAGGTTGGCATCCGCATCTTTGCGGGACATGCCGCGAAGCTGTGCCAGGTATATAATCTGGTCACTCACCCGGATTTTCGGATACATCCCGCGCTCTTCCGGCAAATAGCCGAGCATCTGCAATTGCGATTTGCTGTAGCGTTCGCCAAAATAGCTGATTTGGCCTTCATCCGGAAAAATCAGACCGAGGATCATGCGCATCGTGGTTGTTTTGCCTGCTCCGTTTGCGCCGAGCAATCCATAGATTTCTCCTTCCGAAACTTCAAAACTCAATTGATTCACCGCCGTTTTGTCGGCATAGCGTTTGACGATTCCTTCCACTTTCAGCGGTTGCAAGCTTCCGACCTCCTTCTGGCTCCAAAACCTTTCCCCATTATACAAGGACAGGATATCATCAACCAATTTTCTGTCAACCAAAAATCAAATAAAACGCTACAATAGAATTATCTCTGCCAAGGAGTTGAACAAGATGAAAATGAAGTTCCGTACATTTCGTGCTCTGTTGACGGGACTGTTGTTGGTGATGGCGGCAGCCGTCCTGTTTGTCCCCGAGACGCGTGCAGCCAACGACACCGCGACCGGCTTGCCTGTTCGCACGGCGCAGGAAGTGGCGGAGATGTGGCAAAAGCTGATGCATCCGAAATCGGATATCGACGCCGCGTTTGCCGTGGCGCCAAAGACAACTGCGCCCTATGCGCCGGGAACGTTGCGCAGCGATTACTTGCAGGACGGGGTAAATGCCGTCAACTTCTATCGCTTCATCAGCGGCCTGCCGGCCGATATCCGGACCACGGATGAATTGAACAAAAAAGCGGCTTACGGTTCGCTGCTCGGCAATGCGGAAACTTCTAATGTCGTTTCTTTTGCGGACACGTCCAGCCATTGGGCCCGGCACACGATCACATGGGCAGCGGAACAGGGGATCGTATCCGGCTATCCGGACGGCACTTTCCAGCCTGACGGCATCGTAACGGAAGAACAGTTTCTGCTCATGTTTACCATCGCGATGCATGGCAAACTGGAGCCAGCCGGTCATTGGTCGGATGTCTACTACCGCTTCGCGGCAGAACGTGGTTTCACGCTGGCCGGGTTGGCAAACCACGGTGCCAGATCGCAGCCCATAAGCCGCAGGGCTGTCGCCGAATTGTTTGCATCGGGGGCGGGTCAAGCATTGACCGGAGACGACGCGATCCGGTTCATGCTCGACAATGGCTATTCCAGGGGCAAAACGGCCGCTACGGTGCAAGGTTATCTCGGCAACGACACCTTGACCCGGGCCGAAGCGGTCCAGTTTATCCGCAATGCCCTGGATGCGAATTATGCCATATTATAACCGGGGATCGATTCCCGGCATGATGGCATAAACGAATATTTGCACAGTGCCATGGCCAAAAACCGATTCTTCGCACCTTCGGGCCGATTGCGGCCAGTTTGGTTCCGGATTCCGGCCCGAAGATTGCGATGCCAGACAACAATTCGTCTGGTATGCTTCATGCCACGGAAGGAAACAATCAAGCGTTGGCCGGCGAATGATCTTCAGGTTTCAGCAACATGAACGTGCCCATCCCGACGGCAACCAGTTTTCCCTGATCATCGTACACTTCCGTTTTGCCGACGGCAGTGGTATTGCCCCGGTGATACAGACTGGTTTTGGCCAGCAGATAGGTCCCCTGGGCCGGGCGCAAATAATTCACCTTCAGCTCGATCGTCACCGCTCCGCCATTTTCCATCGTGGAATATATCGCATGACCGATGGACGTGTCGATCAGGGTGGCGATTGCTCCGCCATGGACATACCCCATGCGCTGCAACAATTCCGGCCGGATATCCAGCCGGATCTCGGAATAGCCATTGTCCGAGACGAGCGCTTTCATGCCGAGATGTTGAACGAAGGGAATTTCCGATACAAAGTCACTCATGTTAGTTGCCCCCTCACAGATAATAGAACCCATTCTGAATCATAAGCAAAAACGATGCAATAAACAAGAAAACGGTATAATGAAAGTAAAGTCCACCATTGATTTTAGGAGAGGAAGTTCGCCCTTCGTGAAACGATTCCGCAAACCTGCGGCCACTCCGGATGTTTTGACGGTCCGCAAGCTGGACGTGCAGGAACCCGCAACCTTGCTCGCATTTTTGATCAAATCCCATCCCGGCAAGGGACGCAACGCCATCAAATCCATGCTGTCACGGGGGCAAGTTTCCGTAGACGGCCGAACGATTACCGCTTACGACTGGCCGCTTCAGCGCGGCAGTCGGGTTGAAATCCGAATGGGCAAACCACCGGCGCCTTTCCGGTTTGCCGGGATGTCCATCCTGCACGAAGATGCCGACCTGATCGTCATCCGCAAAGATGCCGGATTGTTGTCCATCGCAACCGCGGATGAAAAATATCTCACCGCATACCGGCAGTTATCGGATTACGTGAAGCAGTCCGATCCGCGCGGACGGATTTTTGTGCTGCACCGGCTGGATCGCGATACTTCCGGGGTCATGATGTTTGCCCGAAGCGAACGGGTGCAACAAAAGATGCAGACCGCCTGGAAGAAAATGGTGATCGAGCGCATCTACGTCGCACTCGTGGAAGGACAGGTGCGCCAACCGGAAGGAACTGTCGAGTCCTGGCTGAAGGAGAACGCTAGCCTGAAAATGTATTCCAGCAAACGGACAGGAGACGGCCTTCACGCTGTCACCCGCTTCAGGGTGCTGCGTGCCGGCCGCCACTATTCGCTGCTTGAAATTCGCCTGGATACCGGCCGGAAAAACCAGATTCGCGTACATATGCACGATATCGGCCATCCGATTGCCGGAGACAAAAAATATGGCGCCAGGACAAACCCGATCGGACGGCTGGGGCTGCATGCAAGCGTGCTTGCTTTCATCCATCCGTCCACAGGCGAGTTGATGCGTTTCAATAGCGAGTTGCCCAAATCCTTTTTGCAGGTGTTCAAGCCCGATTGACGGGGCGGTTCGGGATTCTCGCGATTAACCGGCGGCAATCCGGTGGATGCCGCCGTCGTGCGCTACGACATAGATTTCACCATGGACATCCGTGCCAAAGGATGAAATCTGCAGTCCTGACGAAAACAGCTTGCGGTTTTCCACGCGTCCGTCATGTTGGCGCAGTGCCCAGATAGTGCCCATGGCGTAATCGCCATACACATACCAACCATTCAGGGCCGGAATTTGTTTCCCCCGGTAGACAAACCCTCCGGTGACCGAAACCCCTTCATTGCGTCCGTATTCGTAGATCGGGTCAATCAACCCTTCCGTAGCGCATCCTTTGGCTGGTTTGTAACATTGGGTGCCTTCCCGCACGTTCCAGCCGTAGTTGCCACCGTTTACGATCAGATTGATTTCTTCCAGCCGGTTTTGCCCGACATCCGCTGCCCACAATTGTCCGGTTTCGGTGTCAAAACTGAACCGCCACGGATTGCGGAGACCATAGGCGTACACTTCCGGCGCACCACCGCCGTTTGCAAACGGGTTGTCGTCGGGAATCGCATAAGCCCGGTCGCCTTCCTGGCGATCGACGTCGATGCGCAATATTTTGCCGAGCAAGGATTGTTTGTCCTGGCCGCTGCCATATGGGTCGCCGGAGCCGCCGCCGTCACCGGAAGCAATGTAGAGCATCCCGTCAGGTCCAAATGCCAGTTGGCCGCCGTTGTGGTTGGACCGCGGTTGTTTGAATGTCAGGATCACTTGCTCGCTCTTTGGATCAAGCCTGTCACCGTTTGCCTGGTCGGCCGTAAATCTGGAGATGACTGTGTGCGTGTCCGTCGTATAGTTGACGTATGCTTCTCCTGGTTTGGCCGGATGGAAGGCCAGACCCAGCAACCCCTTCTCGTTGCCGTCGTCCCGCACACGATCCCGAATATCGAGCACCAGCTTCGTCCCCGACTGTGGCTGGTTCAAATCAAGCAGACGGATCGTGCCGCCCTGCTCCACTACATATAGTTGATCCGGCCGATCCGGCCTTTTTTCCAGGCCAACCGGTCGATTGAACGTACCTTTCTGAACAAGTGTCTCCAATCGCAAGTCATCCAGGTAGCCAGCGGTTTCCGCTTCCGGTTGTGTCGAATTTTTTGCCGTTTGTGTGGACGTCTCCGCTGTCGGCTTGGATGTCTCACCTGGTGTTGCTGACGTCTCTGCCGGTTTCGTTGGCGTCTCTGCACCCGGCATCGCCGAATTCCCGGTCGACGGCGAAGCAGTGCCGAGCGGCGGGTGTTTGGATGGCGGAGTTGCGCCGGCTGCCGCCAGGCTTGTCCCATCTTCCTGGCGTTGCATCTCCTTCTCCGTACAGCCGCCAAGGATGATCGCTACCAGCATGAACAAAAGTGTGGCCAGCTTCCATTTCTTTTGAACTGGTTTCATCATTGTCGCCCCCCTTGCCAAATTGGTTTTGCTTAAAATTGGAATTCATATCCATGATATCAGAAGGGGGATGAGGTTTGAAGGCCGTCACTTACCGTTTCTCCTTGTCCATTGAGAGTTTTCCGATGTACGCTGTCGGGCAGGCGTGCGGTGATCATGGGAACTTATGCTCGGTGGCGATGGGTGGGCGTGCGATGATCATGGTCACTTTGTCTGGTGAGAGATGGCGTTTGCCTATGGGGGATTGGTTTAATGCATGGTTCTGCGACGGGTAACCGGGATAGAGGCAATGTTGCCCCCTTTTCACCTTACGCGGGGTTCGCTCCTTGCACCTCACGCGGTGAGTTGCGCTGACCAGCGGGCCGGACAATCCGACAAACGGACATGAATGACCGTTAGAAGCAGATTTTGAATCAATTTGCCCATTTTGTGGTCAAAATTGTCCATTAGCGGTCAATTCGATTAAAAAAACTAGTTTTTTTGCTTGTAATGGACATTTCTGTCCTAATTTTTGCTTTATTTTGTTGTTTTTTGCTTTTAAAGGTCAAAAGTGACCGGAACTGCTCATTTCCGATACCTCGTTTGTCCGGAAAACCACACTGCATTTCCGATACCACGTTCGTCCGGAAAATCACACCTGTTTTGTGACTTGCATAACCAATACTACAAATATCCGATGCCACGCATATCCGAAGCATACCCGATTCATACCCGAAACTGTACATAGCTGAAAACATGCTTGTCCGGAAATGTCGCAAAGCAAAAGCGCCAACCCGGCGTACAACACGACACCGGGCTTGCGCTTTCTTGCAAAATTCCGGCAGTCCGATTTTCTCTTCAACAACTGCGTCTTCTGTCAAGTGCGTCTTCTGTCAAGTGCGTCTTCTGTCGGCCGTTTCCTGCTTTTTCAAAAACGCTGATCGTTCCCAACTGCTGACATGATCTTCCCATACGACATGATACAGCCCGCCCGAAACTTCAACAATCGTCCCTTTGGAACCGTCAGGTACGTACACAACTGCGTCGCCGACTTTCAGCATGCCGATGCCTCCCGATCCCCCATGTAGTTGGAAGTTGTGTCCACATGCCTCCAGAGACCAAAACCGGAATGGACTCAGAACGAAATGACAGCAGTTCCAAGAAGAAAAACCATTCTTCGGCTATCTGTGTTATTCCATGTGTATGATGGTTGCTGACTGCATATGTTCGCTCCTGTCTGTACAGTTCGCAGTCGCCGCTCATTCATGACTCTTTTTCTTCCTGAACTTCCGGAACTGATGCCGTCAACTGTCCAAACAAATCCAGATATTGCTGGACGATATCAGACCACTGATAGCGATTTGCTGTTTCCCGCGCCTTTACCAGACGTTCTGCGGTCAATTGTCTGTTCTGCCACATTTGCCTGACGGCATGGACGATGCCTGTCGGGGTGCAACTTTTGATGATTGCTGCATTGCTGTCGTCCACAAACGTTTTCAGCCCGCCTGCCTGCGTAGCAACCAGTGGAATTTCGTTCGCCATTGCTTCCAGCGCTACAAGACAAAAAGATTCCAAGCGGCTTGGAACGATGACGGCCCCGTATTGGTGATACATGCCCTGCATCTCTTCATGCGTGACGCGGGGTATCCAGCGTATGCGATGGTTGACGCGCAATTTGCGGGCAAGCAAACGCATCTTTTTCTCAAAAGCCGGTCTGCCACTGCCGATGATCGTCAGACTGGCTTGTTTGTTGCGCCTGTTCAATCTGGCAAAGGCGCGGATCAGCGATGCAATGCCTTTCAGCGGCGCAATTCTGCCAGCGTATAACAATTGATAGGGCGAACCCTGTTCGTGTGATGGCTGATTCACAACGTCTATTCCATTGGGAATAACGACGATTTTGCCTTCCAAACCGGGAAATTTCCTTTTGATCCTCGACGCCATCCATTTGCTCGGCACGGCGATGCGGTTTGCCAATCGCAGTAATCGGGCCTGTTTTTTCGCCTTCAGGACATACTTTCTCCCGGACGTGAGGGAATGACAGGTATAGACAATCGGCACTTGATGATGACTGCTGAGTATTTCTGCAATGCCGACATATTCCGGGCTATGCACATGGACAAGATCGGGAACTTTGCCGAAATCGTCCTTCAACTCCCCCAGCACTGCCTTGGGTTCGAAACAGTATCTGTCCTTACGGTATTTCGGCACCTTTCCCGGCACTTTCGCGATCTTCACGCCGCTCACTTCCTGCCGGATCTCCAAATGTTTTGTCCGGCCGGTGCCAAGCACAAATAGTTCATGGCCTGCTTGTCTGAAACGTTCCGTCAATTGATGAGCAACAACGCCCAATCCGCCAATCATATCCGGCGGATATTCATCGGTCATCACCCATATCGCCAGTTTGCGTGTGCCCATCCCGGATCTGCTCCCATGTTCCAAATTCATTTGCCATCTTATGAACAGCTTTTTTGAACGAACATGGATAAGCGCCTTCAACCCAATAAAAAAACCAGTTCCGAAAACCGATTCCGGAACTGGCTGACTTATGCGCATCATGAAAATATCGCGTCTATGAGCGGTTTGGTATGTCCGCCCGGGTAAAGTATATAAAGCAGTATATACACAGTAACACCCGTAATGGCCGTAATAAACCAGGTAATGGCGGTCACCCGGCCCAGTCGACGGTGTTTGTCAAACGATTTGCGGAAGCCCAATGTCAAAGTGACAATACCGAAAACCGCGGCGACAAGCGCAAGCACAATGTGAAAGAGCAAAAAGACGAGATAAACTGTCCGCAAGTTGTCCGGACCATTGAATTCGGTATTCCCGACAAATATGGTCCTGCTTAAATATATGATAAAAAAGATAATTGCCGCAACTGCCGCTGCGATCATCGTTTTCTCGTGCGCAACACGATTTTTACGGATGATCTGGCGCCAGCCAATGGCGACCAGTATCGCGCTGATCACGATAAAGCTGGTGCTGATTGTCGGCATGATTTCAAACATATCCATTGCAAGCTCACCTACCCCATCACATTGTACAATTTGCCTGAACCAGCGACAACAGGAAGCTGAAATTCTTCACAATTTGTTCCATTTTCGAAGTTTGCCAAAGGACATCAGATTGCCCCGGTGGCATCGTCCCAGGATTGTTCGTTTTCCTTTGCCTTCTCCTGCCGATACCATTGCATGAAAATAATGAACAGGGCCACAATGTTGACGAACTCCTGCAAAAATTTCATGATGATGCCGCCCAATTGCTGATCTTCCAACGCGGTCATCAAATTGAAAAATGCAGGACCATCCGAAAATTGCCTGAGCAAATCCGCCGGATCGCCCGAGACGCAATATTGCATCGCCAAGGCCCACACCTGGGGGTCGCTGTAAATGGCAAATACGGGTGTACCCGCGAAAATGATCAGCACACACGCAGGCGTCAGCAACAAACCGTTGCCAAACACATAACCAAGCCGCGCCAATGGCTTGATCCGCGCCCATTCCGGAACCGGCGTATTGACATGCCACCAATTCAGCATGGCCACAATCAGTAAAAACAGATAAAACAAACGGTGAATCGTCGTATGAACCATAATCCAGTCATGTACGTCCGGTACATGGTAAACGGAAAACACAAAATTGAACAGGAACAGGTTCAAAAGCGGATTGGCCAAAAAACGAAATGGTCTCCAGAACTTGCGGTCGAATGCCCATTTCCACAACCAAGCCGGAATGCCGTACAACAGCATTGGCGGAACGATGAAATAGGAAATGGCCATGTCGACCATATGAAAAGTAAACATCAAATGCCCGAGCAGGCTGAGTGGCCCGCCCTGTGCGAGATATAACAGAAAGATGCCCAGCAGAAACGTGATTTGCCGTTTGAGCGGCACAGTCTCGGTTTGTCCAAAATGGGTGCGCCAAGGTCCAACCACAAACGTATAGAGCACGCCAACAGTCATCATGAAAACCATAAAAACGGGACTCCATACGTCATTGAACGAGAAATATTCCAGACCCAGCATCGTCATCGACCTCCTTGTGCACAAGGATAAAAAGAGAGGCGGTGCTTGACCGCCTCTCTTCAGTTATATCCTTCTTCGGTTACCACCATACCCAATATAGGGCCATGATGACCATCGCAAAAACAAACACAACGCCGGCAATCATGCTGATGATCGGGAACAAGTGTCCCCTGTCTTTCAAGTGCATCCAGAATGCCAATTGCACAAACACCTGGATCATCGCCATGACGACGAGAATCATGTACACAAACGTGGTGTTGATCTCTCCGGCTGCAACCGCAGCAAAGGCGATAATCGTCAGTACCAGCGACAGGATAAAAGCGATAATATGCTTTTGCGGTCCCTCGACGCGGTGGCGTTTCGTTTGTTCTCCGGTTGCAGAATGGTTCTCCGACATGAGATTATCCCACCTTTTGCATCAAATAGACGACACTGAAAATGAACACCCACACGACGTCGATAAAGTGCCAATAAATCATCGACACATATACTTTCGGCGCTGTTACCACGGTCAGCCCTTTCTTGTACAACTGGCCGATCAGCAAGCTGATCCACAAAATACCAAATGCTACGTGTGCCCCGTGGAAGCCGACAAGCGTATAAAATGCCGAGCTGAACGCGCTGGTATTCATCCGGTGGCCTTCATGCACGTAATGGGTAAATTCGTAAATTTCAAGTACCAGGAAGCTCAGCCCCAGAAGAACCGTCGGATACAACCAGGCAATCAAGGCCTTCACATTGTGGCGGTGCATTGCCTGGACAGCGAATACACTCATCAAACTCGAAGTCAACAAAATCATGGTTGCCGCAAAAATCATCGGCAGTTCAAACAGATGTGCCGGGTCCGGGCCGTCTTCTACTCTGTGACGCAAAGCGATAAACGTGGCAAACAGCGTTCCGAACAGCACCACTTCGGCGCCCAGGAAGATCCAGAAGCCCAATACCTTGTTGCGGCCTTCCAATGTGGCCTTCTCCGGCTCATGCGGGAGATGCCCTTCTGCATGCTGGTGAGCGCTCATGCGTGCACCTCCTCTTCAGGATCAATATGGAATCCATGATCGTCAAACAGGGAGCGCACTGCCATGCAGACCAGGGTTACACCTATACCGGCAATGGCCAGCCAATGCAGTTTATACATGAAACCAAAACCGGCTACAAACAGTCCAACGCTCATCACGAACGGCAGGATTGACGGAGACGGCATATGGATCGGTCCTACCGGTTCCGCTGGTGGTACTTCACGATTGCCGTCCATTTTTTCTTTCCACCATACGTCGTACGCACGGACAAGCGGCAATTGCTTGAAGTTGTATTCCGGCGGCGGCGACGAAATTGTCCACTCCAGTGTGCGGCCGTCCTCCCAGGGGTCGTTGGCGACGCCTTTCGGTTTGGTCCAGGACTGGATCATGTTGATGACAAGAATCACCGTACCGACACCCATCAGGATGGCGCCGATCGTACTGATGAGGTTCATCGTGTCAAAACCTTGGTGCGGCAAATATGTGAATACGCGACGCGGCATGCCGAGCAAACCAAGGAAGTGTTGGACAAAGAATGTCAAATGGAAGCCGATGTAGAATGTCCAGAACGTCCATTTGCCCAGCGTATCATTCAGCATGCGTCCAAACATCTTCGGCCACCAGAAATGGATACCGGCAAACAGCCCTTGCAGCAGGCCGCCGACGATGACGTAGTGGAAGTGCGCCACGACAAAGTAAGAATCGTGATATTGATAATCAGCCGGCGCCGATGCCAGCATGACCCCGGTTACACCCCCCATGACGAAGGTAGGAATGAAACCGATGGCAAATAGAGCCGGCGTGGTAAAGCGAATGGAACCGCCCCAAAGCGTCAGCAGCCAGTTGAAAATCTTGACGCCTGTCGGCACCGCGATCAGCATGGTTGCAATCGAGAACAACGCATTCGCAACCGGGCCCAGACCCGTTGTAAACATATGGTGAGCCCACACCATGAAGCCGAGGAAAGCGATCAGCACCATGGAGAAAATCATCGAGCTGTAACCGAACAGTCTCTTTTTGGCAAACACGCTGACGACTTCCGAAATGATGCCGAAGCCCGGAATGATCAGAATATACACTTCGGGATGGCCGAACAGCCAGAAGATGTGTTCCCAGATGACAGTGTTGCCGCCCGCATTGACATCGAAGAAGTTCGCCTGGAACAACCGGTCGAACATCAGGGCAACCAAACCGACCGTCAAAGCCGGGAATGCAAACACGATCATGATGGATGTGATGAACGTCGCCCACGAGAACATCGGCATGCGCATGAACGTCATGCCCGGCGCCCTCATGTTGATGATGGTCGCCATGAAGTTGATGCCCCCGAGCAAGGAACCGATACCGGAAATCTGCAGACCGAGAACATAGTAATCGACACCCACGCCGCTGTTGTAATCCGGTCCGGCCAGCGGAACGTAGGAGGTCCATCCCATATCCGGCACCGTGCCGATAAACCAGCTGATGTTGAACAGCAGGCCGCCGAAGAAGAACGTCCAGAAACCAAGCGCGTTCAGGAATGGAAACGCAACGTCGCGTGCTCCGATCTGCAGTGGCACGACCGCATTCATCAAGCCGAAGATGATGGGCATCGCCGCAAAGAAGATCATCGTCGTGCCATGCATCGTGATCAATTCGTTAAACGTATCGGCCGGTATTAAATCGTTCATCGGCGAAATCAACTGAATCCGGATCAGGATCGCCTCAATCCCGCCGACAAGGAAGAAGAACAAGCCGGCAAACAGGTAAAGGATGCCGATCTTCTTGTGGTCAACGGTGGTCAGCCAATCCAAGATGCCGCTGTACCGTTTGACTGGCGCATGCGCGTGTGCATGCGCGTGTGCGTGTGTTGCATGAGTAGCCAAAGCGCCGAACTCCCTTCTGATCCCGATTGTTTACGTTTGATTAATAGTCAAGTTTGTATTCCGCCAGATATTTGGCAATCCCATCAAGCTCTTCCTGGGTCAATCCCAGATCGCTCGCGCTTGGCATCAAGTTTCCGGGTTTGATTTTTTGTGTATCCTTTACCCATTCCTTGATGTTCTCTTCGGTCGTCTTGTCCTCTTTTTGCGGATCGGCGACGACGTCCGAATTATACAGGATGCCTGCGATCGTCTGGCGGCTGCCGATGCCAGTCAAATTGGGACCTGCGCTACCTCCCTGGTCGCCTACGGCATGGCACGACAGGCATTTCGCCTGGAACGCTTCCGCAATCGCCGGGTCAGCCGGCATGACAGCCGGAGCTTTCATGGCTTCTACCCATTTGTCAAACGATTCGGGGCTGACCGATTTCGCCTTGAAATCCATCAGCGCATGGGAAGGTCCGCACAGTTCGGCACATTTGCCGCGGTATACCCCTTCTTTGGGGAATTCCAGATAATAGCGGTTCGTCATGCCAGGGTTGGTATCGATCTTCCCGCCAATGGCCGGAATCCAGAATGAGTGCTTGACGTCTCCCGCAGTCAGCTCGAACATGATTTTCTTGTCTGTCGGCACGACCAGTTCCTGCGCGGTCTTGATGCCATATTGCGGATACTCGAATTCCCACCAATACAAATAGGACGTCACTTTGACCTGGATGGCATTCGGATCGTCCGAGTAGTCCTTCGCCTGGCTGAAAACGGTCTGGACAGTCGGAATCCCCAGAATGATCAGCAGCACGATTGGAATGACGGTCCAGATGATTTCCAGCGTGTGATTGCCTTCAACCTGCTTGGGAATCGACTTGTCGCCCTTGCGGCGGCGAAAACGGAACAGCACGTAAATGGAAAGCGAGAATACAACCACGACAACGATCGACATGATGGTAATGGCAATCACCATCAGGTCAAATTGCTGTTTTGCTACCGGGCCCTGTGGATTTAGCGCAGATAGGTCCTCCCGTCCGCAAGCGGATAGCAGCAGCGCAAAGCCGGCGAACAACGGAAGAATGCGCTTCATCATGTTCCATCGATTCATCTCATCAACCCCAATTTTGCATATTGGCGGAAAAACAGGAAAAAGGCCGTACCTGTTGGATTTTCGCCTTTGTACGAATGTTGGAACGATCCAGCACACTTATTGCACTGTATCTAACTATAAGGATTCATTCTCCATTTTGTCAATGTCCACGGGGCAGTTCACAAATTGTTCTCAAAACTGTCAAATCCCCGCCGTTCTAGGTTTCCCGGACTTTCCCGTCCCCTTCCTGCACCCCGGTTTGGCGCAGCCCCAATTTCCAGATATTGCAGTTTTGGCAAGCTGCCGGAATCCCTTTCCGAAAACCCCTTCTCATCTTTTTGCCAATCGAGGTTTGTTTTATGTACTTTGATGTCGAATAGTTTGCGCATCAGGGCAAACCCTAATTCCCATCAAACATGAATCCATGAATCGACCAGGGAGGAATTCCGATGGGTTGGAATCGGTTTGTCGCTGTTGCCGGAGCCTTTGTGCTTGTTGCCGGATTGACGGCCTGCAATTACAACAGCCATTTTGAAAAATCGAGCGGTTACGACTATGCCAGCCGCAACAGCAGCGATCCCAGAATGATGCAAGTGCGTTCGCACGGCACTTCCGCATCGAACGCCAACCAGCACGACAATCGCTATTTTGAATACAGTCCCGCATTGTCACGCCAAATCGCCGCATTGCCGGGCATCAACAATGCATTTGTATTCCTGACGGACCGCAACGCTTATGTCGGCATTACGACAGACAGTTCGGCCACGGGTGTCCGGGCTCACGGCGGAGATGCCGAAATGGAGCAGGACAATTCCGGTACGATGAACGGCTATTACAGCCGGGCGAAGGAGCGTTGGGATACGCGCAATGCGGCACCCTTGTATAATGGCTACTTTACCCACAAGGATATTACCGACATCTCGAGCAAATTGCGCCAAACGATCGGCAACGAAATCCGGCGGGCCCACCCTCGCGTCTCGGAAGTGCATATCTCGGCCAACCGGGAGTACGTCAACCAATTGTTTGAATATGCGAAGGAAGCATGGAATGGCAAACCGCTCGCTCCGTTGCTTGATGATTTTAACCGGCTGGCCAAATACATTTTCGCGCAAGGAACCGAAATCCCGCTGCCACTGTACCAGCGCGATGACGGCCCTTCTGTTTCCGGTGCAAAAGAAAAAAGAAGCGATCCCCCAGGTCGGCAATGACCTGGCGGGGTCGCCCCAGGGCTCCGGCATCAGGAAGCCGGTGAATTCAACTTGACCAATTCCCGTTCTACGAATACTGTCAACTCGTCTTCGTATCCGCTTGTTATTCTGTACTTGCGGATGTAGTCTTTCACGAACTTGCGGGGATCCTTGGGTCGGAAAATTCTCGTCAGCTCTCGCAAACTTTCCTGAACTTCATTGTGGCTACGCTTGGCCATACAATCCCTCCCAACGGAATGTTGCCGCTATGGCCCCGGATTGTCTTCTGGGAACAGAAGCAAATTCGGTTTGCCTTGATCGCGGTTCGCCTGCAAGTTTATGAAATTTCGCACAGCGGCGGACTGTTTCGCCCGCTTCCACCATTATATCAGTATTTGGTGAATGGGGTAAAGCCAAACACTCAGCATCTCACCGCAAACCAGTGCACTTTACCCGATAACGAAAATTTATCCCCCGCCTGCAACGGATAACGCTGCCCCGGCTGGAGCCGTCTGCCGTCCGCCAGGAAGGTCCCGTTCGAAGAACCGAGATCCTCCAGATAGAACAGTTGCTTCTCCGGCTCAAAATGGAGCGCGCAATGACGGCGGCTGACTTCCCCGGCTTCAACCGGAAATACGACATCGCAGCATGTCGGATCACGTCCGATCAGCAGGCCGCCATCGGTGATCCGGAAAGTCAGACCCCGAAACTCTCCCTCCGCTCCGCAAAGACGCGGGACCGATTCCATCTCCTCATCGGACAACGCGGGCAGCATCTGCGTATCGTCAAGCAGGACCGTTGTATCCTCTTCAGATTCATCCAAATCCGTCACGCCTAAATCCGCTTGATCATCCAACCCGCCTTCGCCCGTTTCATCCTCCGTCCACCCGGCATCTCCTCCGCCTTCACGTCCCTTTATCGTCAGATGCAAAAATGCGATCACCGCCGCAACGGCAATCACGATGCCGATTCCCAGTGCCGCCAGCAGCGGAAGCGTACCAATCGCCGCTTGTGTTGCGGCTTCTCGCCCGTCGGATGCGGCAAACACCGCATCCGGCCACAACAAGAATCCCCACGGGATCGCAACTTTCAGTAACGATATGCTTAACGGCCGGTATGTCGTGCCACCAATCTGCAACCGGTTGCCATTTGGTCTGAATGGATTCCGTTTCAGCGTCCTCACCCCAATCATTCTTGCAAGGAAACTGTTAGTCAGGTTTTTTATATTTTCCAATGTAAACGCTTACCGTTTCTGCTGGAACGGTTCATCAACATGATCCCTTTGATTCATTAGTATAACGCTCGGTGATCGGCAACGCAATCTGATCAATTCCAGTAGTTTTACTTTTTAGGTAATATTTCCATATAACCAATAACACAAAACATTTAAATACAGGCAGTATTGCACAGCCGATTTCGGCAAATATTCAATTTCGGGAAATATTTCATTGCTGAAATGATCACATGATGAATGATTGCAAGGCGAAGCTCCCTGCGTTTGATTTGATGCAACGATAATGAAGATCAAAAGATCAGAAGATCAGCCAGATCAGCCGGCAGCGCCCGGAATCAATTCCCCAAGGGCTGGTTGCCGCAGCCTGATCTTCAATGAATGGTCATTGAATTCGACCGCTTGGATTCGCAGCAGTGCAGGCAATTCTTCCCCGATGGGCACCAGCAGATCCGGAGCGATATTCGCGGGAAGTGCCACCTCCTTGACGTGAACCGATTCGGATACGGCTTTCAGATACGGCGCTTCCCAGCTCAACTGGTAAACGACGCGGACTCCCGCCGGAATCCGTTCTTTCCACAAGAGTCGCAAATCAGCCGCCAGCCGGTGGCCTTCCAGTTCGAACCGTGCCCCCTGCACCTCCAAATCCGGATGGATGTATGGATTTCGGGCGAGCACCTGCTTCAGCAAATCGTTGACTTCATCTTCCGTCAACTCAATTTCAAGCGTCAGACTGCGAGCCATGTCCAGCGCTTTCGCCCTGAAGGATACCGGCGCGTAGTCAAGCGACAACGCCGGGTCCGGCCGAATATAATAAATAGCGCCAATCGCACCGGCACATCCCACCAGCAGGAACACCAGCACGAACATCATGAACTTTCGCATCCAGCCTGCCTCCACTCCATCCCGTTCAAGTGCATGTCGATTTTTTGTCAAATTCACATTGACAGCGCGGTCCGGGAAGCGTATAAAAGAAGTACCAAATTCGAGGACGGGAACACGCCCCGGTCATTGCGATCCCCAGAGAGCCGGCATGTTGCTGCGAGCCGGTGTTCGCAAGCCGCCAGGCATCCTCCCCGAGAAGCTGCGCCGAACCACGAGTAAGCGCAGCCGGCAACCCCCGTTATCGGGTCGCGCGTATAACGCATTAACGCCTTTAATCTTTATACGCGCATTGAGTGCCCGGTGTTGCGTCATGCGCGCAACCCGCGGAACCAGGGTGGTAACGCGGTCCGTCCGTCCCTTGCCGGGACGGACTTTTTTTATTGATGTTCACGACGAAAGGAATGACGTCCATGACCAAACCGCAATTGACCCATCTTTTGCCGCTGGCCGATGTGCTGCACGCGCATCGCGTGCTCCAGGAAGTCATCGTACCGACGCCGTTGCAACCGATTCGCGGCCTGTCCGCCAAATACAATTGCAATATTCTGCTGAAAAGGGAGGACCAGCAAGTTGTCCGCTCGTTCAAAATCCGTGGCGCCTACAATTTGATCGCTTCATTGCCGGATGAAGAACGCCGGCGCGGCGTCATTTGCGCCAGCGCCGGCAACCACGCCCAGGGCGTCGCCTACTCCTGCCAGACGCTCGGCATTCCGGGCATCATCTTCATGCCGACGACAACGCCGCGCCAAAAAATCAATCAGGTGAAATATTTTGGCGGTGATTTTGCGGAAGTCCGGCTGGTCGGCGATACTTTCGACGACGCTTATGCGGAGGCGGTCCGCTGCGCCGAACAGGAAGGGCTGCCCTTTGTCCATCCGTTTGACGACCTGCGCATCATTGCAGGCAATGCCACCATCGGCAAAGAAATCCTGGAAGCCGGCACGCAGCCGATTGACATGATCATTGTGACCATCGGCGGCGGCGGATTGGCAGCAGGTGTGGCGTCCTATGTAAAAGAAGTCAGTCCGGATACCGTCGTTGTCGGCGTGGAGCCGGAAGGCGCGCCCTCCATGTCTGCGGCCCTCGAGGCTGGCCAGGTGGTCACGCTGGATGAAATCGACAAATTTGTCGACGGCGCCGCAGTCAAACGCATTGGCGATCTCACGTTCGCGATCGGACGCGAAGTGCTGGATGAGGTCATCCGCGTACCGGAAGGGCTCATTTGCTCCACGATTTTGAACCTGTACAACGAACATGCCATTGTGGCCGAGCCTGCCGGGGCAATGCCTGTTGCCGCGCTGTCTTTGCTGGACCCGGCCAGGATGGCCGGCAAAAATGTCGTCTGCATCGTCAGCGGCGGCAACAACGATGTGGACCGGATGCAGGAAATCAAGGAGCGGTCGTTGATCTATGAAGGCCTGAAGCATTACTTCATGATCAATTTTCCCCAGCGGGCAGGTGCGCTGCGGGAATTTCTCGACGATGTCCTCGGGCCCACGGATGACATCGTCCAATTCGAATATACGAAAAAACACAACAAGGAAAACGGCCCGGCCCTCGTCGGCATCGAACTCAAAAACCGGGAGGATTACGCGCCGCTCATCGAACGTATGTCGCGAAAAGGGCTGCGCTACGTGGAACTGAACAAGGACCCGCTGCTGTTCAAGTTTCTGGTCTGAGGGCCCGGGCTGCCTTGAAAGGCCAGGCACGGGCACTTTTCCGCCGGGACCCGGGAAACTTACCAGGCATAGGCCCGCGGTGCTTCTCCGCCGGGACCCGGAAAAATTTCGTCCAGCCGGGTAAGCACATCTTCACCCAGCTTCAATTCAACCGCCCGCAGGCAGCGCTCGAATTGATCCAGCGTTCGGGGACCGATAATCGGTGATGTGACGGCAGGCTGATGAAGCAGCCAGGCGAGCGCGACGGTATCCTCCCGTTCGCCAAGTTCGGCGCATAGTCCGGAAAACGCTGCCAATTGGCCCCTGACCTGTGCAATGCGTTCCCGCTGCTGCACGCTTCGCAAACCGGCGTCCGGACGCAGTGCGTTGCCGCCGAGCAGCCCCGCATCCAGCGGTGCCCATACCGTAATGCCGATCCCCAATGCCTGTGCTGCCGGAAGCACTTCCAATTCCGGGAGCCGACACAGCAGATTGTATTTGTGCTGCTCGGCGACCAGTCCCAGTTCCCCTCGCGCCCTGGCTTCACCTTGTGCCACGGCCAGATCCCAGCCGGCAAAATTGCTGGACCCGACATAGCCGATTTTCCCCTGTCCCCTTGCCGTTGCAAAAGCTTCCCACAGCTCCGCCCATCCCACGCTTCGATCGATGTGATGCATGATGTACAGTTCAATGTGGTCCGTCCCCAGCCGGCGCAGCGAGCCTTCCAGATGGCGGCGAATTTTGTAGGCGGACAACCCCGCCTGGGCATTGGGTCCATCCAGCGGATCGTTCATGCGACCGTAAACTTTCGTCGCCAGAACCGTCCGTTCCCGCCGTCCGCCGCCCTGGCGGAACCAGCGGCCGATGATTTCTTCTGTCAAACCGGATCTTTCCCCGCCGTAGCCGTTCGCCGTGTCAATGAAATTGATGCCTGCATCCAGCGCCGCGTCCAGTATGCGCCAGGCCTCTTTTTCATCCGTATCCACACCGAAATTCATCGTGCCCAGGGCCAATCTGGATACCCATAGACCGGAACGGCCGAGCTTCGTGTACTCCATGAATCGCATCCTCCTTGGGCGTAACTGCCCATCCGATGGTTAAGGCAGCGCTGCAGACCGTATTCGTCTGTAAATGCTGGATTTGGAGAAAACAGGCGATTTGAATATAATGAAAGAAGTTTCAAAATGGCCTTGCAACGCAACCACGCCATTAAAGTATGAGTTGGGGAGCGTCGTTATGAAACTGGATTCCGTGAAAACGCTGCTCCGTCCGGATATGCGCCTTAACATCGCGATCTTGTTTTTGGTGGAATTTGTGCGCGGCGCCGCACTGATCAGTTTTTTTTCGATTTACGGCTCCGGCCGGCTGAACCTCAGCCTTGACGTGATCGGTGCGGCCATTACCGCCAGTTTCCTGACCGATACGGTCGTCAAATTGGCCATCGGTTATTTGCTGGACCGGTTTTCCGTCCGCACAGTTGTCAGCGCGGGATTGCTCTGTTCACTGGTCGGCATGGCGCTGGTCGGCTATGCCAGCGTTCCCTGGCTGTTCATTTCGGCTGCGGCGCTGTATGGTATCGGTCTATCCCCCATCTGGATCGTTTGCCTCACGCATGTTCGGGAAAAAGGCCGCGGCGAGCAGATGGGGCTGCTGTACACGATCTGGCTTGTGGGGCTTGGCGCCGGTCCCGTCGTGACCAATTTTGTGCTGGATGCGAGCCCGAACGCCGCCTATTATATGCTGGCCGCGATTACGCTTGCCAGTTGGCTGCTGTCATTGGGTTTGCCCGCCTCCCGCGACATGCGTCTGGACCGGGTGCCCTTTGGGCGGCAGATTGCCATCCTGGGCGCAAGGCTGCGTGAAATGAATGTGCTGCTGCCCGGCATGGTGCTGCAGACGCTGGGGGCAGGCATGCTGCTGCCGATCTTGCCGGCTTTTGCCTCCAAGCAGATGGGCCTGTCCTCTTCCCACTATTCGCTGCTCCTGACGCTAGGTGGAGCTTCCACGGTACTCGGACTGATTCCGATGGGCAGACTGGCGGACAAGTTCGGCAAGAAGTGGTTTCTGGTCTGCGGTTTCCTGATGTTCGGCATCGTCTTGTACATGCTTACGATGCAAACGTCATTTGTCCTGGCATTGGTATGGGCACTTGTCCTCGGCATCTCCTATGCCGCCGTCCTGCCTGCCTGGAATGCGCTGTTGGCCGCCTATGTGCCTTCGGAACAGCAGGGACTGGGGTGGGGCGTATTTTCCACGGTGGAAGGTCTGGGGGGGATCATCGGCCCTTATGTGGGCGGTGTGTTGGCCATTTCGTTGAATGAATCCTGGGTCATTGGCCTGGCGGGTGCGTTATTTGTTGCCATCAGCTTGTTTTACGCTTTTTTTCCGTTCCATTTGTTCAGGGGAGAACAATCTGCCGACTCCGCCTCATCGTAACGGAATCGCAAATCGTCACACCGGGGGAGAGTCCGTTTGCTTATGCACGAATATCTTGGGTTGATTGCATGGCGATGGGAAGAATGGAGCAACTATCTCCAGAGCTTGTCCATCGACGATTTCCAGCGGCTGCTGGATCGCTATTCATCATTGGGTCCCCTGCCCGGCATATTGCTGCCGCTGCTGGAAGCGCTGCTGCCCTTCCTGCCGCTGGTCGTCATTCTGCTGGCCAACGCTTCCGCCTACGGGATGTGGGCTGGTTTTCTCTACTCCTGGATTGGAGTCTGCTCGGGGGCCATGCTTGTCTATTTGCTGGCCAGAGCCATCGGCAAACGTTATGGTCAGCGCATCCGGCAGCGTTTTCCCAGGACGGAACGGTTTTTTACCTGGATGGAACGGCGCGGCTTCACGCCCGTGTTCCTGCTTTCCTGCCTGCCGTTTTCGCCTTCTGCCCTGGTCAACATTTCCGCGGGCCTCTCAGGCATGGCCTTTCATACGTTTATGACAGCCATTCTGCTGGGCAAAGCCGTCATGATCTTCATCCTGTCCTATCTGGGAGCCGATTTGCGGATGATGGGAGAACAGCCCTGGCGCATCGCCGTCGCCCTGGCTGTACTCCTCCTGTTGTGGTACGGCGGCAAAAAACTGGAAAGTCACTTTGAAACCAAAAGCTGATCGACATTGAGGGGCAACCCGCACCAATGCCCAACCCGCACCAATGGCCAATCAGCACCCATGGCCAACCAGCAACGATGACCGATCCGCACCCGCTCCTCAAATCCGATAATGGCCCGCATCTTCCGTTTCATTCGCGGACAGGCTGCCAGCAAGCGGGGGCTGGCGATCGACCTCCTTGCCGTTTTGACGGTTCAAATATTGGCTGATCAGCTCGTCCATTCTGCGAAGCTGTCCTTCATATGCAAACATGGCCGATGTGATGACCAGAAGGCGTGCGCGCGCGATCGGATCGGCGGGGTCAGATTGTTCCGCGATCATTCCGCTGAGCAATGCCGTCGTCTCCGGCGAAGGTGCCGAAACGGCTGCACCCGGCTTGATATGGCCATTCCATTTCCACAGCAATTGTTCGTGGTAATTATTCAGCACTTCAATCTGTCGATCGATCAACCGGTTCCACGCCTGTGCAGGCTTGACCGCAAAATAATGATCTTCGACCGCCTCGATCAGGGCGCTGCCGCGTTCCAGCGACTCCAGCATGGCTTTGTAGACGACCAGCAGGCGAGCGCGCTTCAGGCGGGCGCTTCTTCTCCACAAGCGTTCCTCCGCAAGCAGCTTGTAGGATTTCTCCAACCCGCGGATGCGGGTCCGGAGCGTCTCCTGCTCCGCCCGGAACACTTTTTCCCGCAACTCATTCGAGACCGTCGTGCGCAACAGGCGGGACATGAATGTCTGCACTTCCTGCACCTGGTTCACGAAACGCTCCATGTGCCTGGGCGGTGCGATGGTGATATTGACGGCAAAAGCCGCTACGATACCGGTCATGATGGCACCGAGCCGGTCGGCCGCTACCAGCCAGCCGTTATCGCCGCCTCCCGCTTCCATGATGACGACCACCGTCACCAGCGTCAGCATGACAGTCTCTTCGGTGCCGATTTTCAAACATACCAGTATAACCGCAATGCACGTCAATGCAACGGCGATCGGTGAATCGCCCACGATCCATACTGCGCCAATTGCAAACAGCGCTCCCAGCAAATTGCTCTGGATTTGCAGCAGGATAAGTTTCCAGGATTGATAGATGGACGGTTGTACCGTCATGATGGCAGCAATCGCCGCAATAATCGGAGATCCGAACCCGATCAGCAGCCCTGCCCACAAGGCAACGGCAACCGCAATGCCCGTTTTGAGAACCCGTGCCCCGATCGTCATGCGGGCAGCACCCGCAATTCTGTCGCCGGATGAATACGCCTGTTGTGTGATTGGACCAAGGCCGGCCTCCTCCTCCCGAAATGATCAGTAAGTATTATAGCATGACAGCTTGTCCCTGAAGGAGGCCGGCTCGCCAATTCACGTGCCGGACGCGGCCACTTCCGATTGGGTTTGTTGCTCCGGAACGCGGTCAGGAGAACGGAAGGGCAGCATGATTTCGACAACCGTGCCTTTGCCGATCTGGCTGTTGACATTGATGCGTCCCCGGTGGTTGTCCACGATTTTGTAGCTGACCATCAGGCCGAGCCCGGTTCCTTTCTCCTTGGTCGTATAGAAAGGTTGTCCCATTTTGGCCAGCTGGTCTTCACTGATGCCGGGTCCTTCGTCAAGAATTTGCACGTAGACTTCCTCGCCGATCCGGTAAAGCTTCACCTGGATGCCGCCGCCATCGATCATCGCTTCGATGGCATTTTTGATCACGTTGATGAACACTTGCTTGATCTGGTTTTCCACGCCGTACACCCATAGCGGTTCGTCCCCGTAATCCGCATGTATGGATATGTTGTGCAGGATCGCCTGCGTCTCCAGAAGCGTAATCGTTTCCCGCATCATGTTGCGCACGTCATGGTGGGACAATTGGTAGACTTGCGGTTTGGACAACATCAGGAGTTCGCTTACGATGTCCTCGATCCGGTCCAGCTCGGAGTTCATGATGTCATAATAGGTTTCATTGTTTTTGCGTCCGGACACGATCAGCTGGAGAAAACCTTTCAGCGAGGTCAGCGGATTCCTGATTTCGTGCGCGATGCCGGCTGCCAGTTGTCCCGCAACGTACAGCTTCTCGGAATTGATCAGCAGTTCTTCATTTTTCTTGCGTTCCGAGATGTCGCGGATGATGACCTGCACGGCCGGTTCATTGTCCAGCGTCGTCATCGTTTCCACAACTTCCGTATTCAGCACTTTCCCTTTCAGCGTATACCAATCCTGTTCCAGGGGGCGCCCGCCGCCTGTAAACATCAGGTTTTTCAACCGCTCCTTGACGGCTTGATGGTCTTCGGGCGGCAAGAACGCATAGATCGATTTGCCCAGCATGTCTTTCGGTTCCGATGCCTCGAACATCCGCAACCCCGCCGTATTGACAAACCCCCACTTGTCCCCTTTCAGAATCGCGATCATGTCCAGCGAATTTTCGACCAGCAACCGATAGCGTTCATCCATCTGGTTGAACCGCTTGTCAATGTACCAGGCAGCCCATGTCGACAACAGGATGAGCAGGGCCGCTACCCCGATCATCGCGCCAAGCAATTGAATTTCCCGGCTCAAGTGGTCAAAGGTGTGCATCATGGCGATGTCGGCCCGCAACGCTTCCAGGCCAATCAGTTGGACGGCCATCACCGAACCGCCGAGAAAGATGCTGGCAATCCATTGATGCGCCCGGAACTGGCGTTCTGCAAGCAAAAAAGAAACGTAGGTGCCCAAAAACAACTGGCCGACCGACAGGCTGAACAGGCCGGGATGGATGGTCAGGTGCCGAAATGGCAGGCCAAGCAGACTGAAATAAGTCATAAAAGCAATGCCAAAAGCGAGAATGACGCTGCCAAGCACCAGGGGATAGCGTACGGTGCCGTGAAAAGTCAGCATGACAAAGCCGGTCAACGAAAAAAAGACGATAAAAAACAATCCGACGAATGAATGCCATGAAATATAAATCACATGTCCATAAGCCAGTACGACGACGAAATGTTTGACCCACATGCCGACACCAAAAGCGATCGCACCACCCGCCAGCCAAAATTGCCGGAACGTACTCCCTCTGCGTTTCAGATTGCCGATGAAGTTGAACATGGTATAGGACGCAAGTATGCTGATCAGCAATGCCAACAGAAAAAAATAGACTGGTCCCGTGCCGACGCCGCTCATGTTCATCTCCCTGCATTCGATCAGACTTCATGCGAAAATTTTCTACTCTTATTTTCCCATTTCAACAATTACCTGTCATTTTCCTTTCTTTTTTTACAAATAATTGGTTAATTTTGGGCAATTTTGTTGTTTGCAAATTCGGTATCCGGTCCATGTTTTCGACTTTTCCCCTGCCCGACAAAACAGGCATCTGTAAGCTCTCCCATGCGAAGAACTCCAGATGCCCGTTTATCTTTACAGGCGGCCTTCCAGCCTGACTTTGTACAGATATTCCAACTGCTTGTTCAATATTTTGGCAGGAACGAGCGGGAACAGCGAATCGCGATTTGCCGCACTCTATCCGCCAATCCCCGCGCCGTCTGGCATATGCAACCAGCATCGACTTAAACCAGCGAAGCCAGATCCATCGAAAGCTGGCGAATCGGTTGCTTCACTTTTTGTTCCAGCAGATACAGAAATGAGGGCCGGGGATCAGCCAAAATTTGCTTGCAGACAAGGCCCTCCTTGTGGAATTCCTGCAATCGCAAGGACAAGATGCGCGGCGAAATTCCTTCGAGCGTCTGCCGAATTTCCTGGAATCTGGTATGGTTGAAGTTGAGCGTCAGCAGGATCGGAATGCCCCAAACCTTGTCGGAAAGCCTGCCCTGTCCGATGCGTTCCTCGCTGAGTTGCACGGCCCGCGCGGCTTCGCGATAAAGCCGTCCCTTGTCCGTCAGCACATATTCAGGCAACAGCGGATGCCTTCTGTCTGCCGGAGAGAGATGGATGAGCAACCCTTCCTCTACCATCTGCTTCAGGTTCGCGCTTAGTCTGGAAGGAGCAATTTGAAGCTTGTTCTGGAGAGGTGTAAACCGGCCGCCATTGCCTTCAAGCGCCAGCAGAATCGGCAATGTCCATTGCCCGGTCAATTCGCGGCTCAGCCTCAGCACCTGTTGTTCCTTGTTCAAAGTTCAGCCAGCGTCTCCGCAAGCATCAGATTGTGCCCATCGGGATCGACGAATGTTGCAAGCTTGGCCATGCCGGGCACATGTTCCACATCCCCGATGAACGAAACACCTTTTGCCTCCAGTTGCTTCATCGCTTCATCGATATTGACCACTTCGAACACCGTCGAGGAGGTTGCCGGCTCCACTTTCTCAGCGACAGAGAAGCCGAGGACACAGTCCTTGGTATTGGTGTTGACCATCGCCAGTCCGCTTTCAGGATCGTGAAAGGCGACTTCAAAACCAAGCTTGCCGGCATAGAACGCCAAAGTTTCATCCAGATTCGATACGTTGTACCAGACACTTACACCTGATCTGTACATTAGGTTGCCTCCCATTAGAGAAAAATTTTTCTATTACTACCGAAATTATATCAGAGTATAAATTCGGTAGTAAAGTGCCAATTCAGGAACAAAACACTTATTTTCGAAAGGGTCACCGGATCTGTCCCGCACACGAACCGGATCATGCCCAGCACGGAAGAACATGCGGTCACCGATGACCGTTAGCAACGTGTTTGGCCCCTTTTTCATTTCTGATGGTCAAAAATGTCCATTCTCGACTATATATGGCATTCAATCCCTGCAATTCGGTGTTTGTCGGACATTTTTGACCAATCGTTTGGCGAAAACGGTTATTTGAATCGTTCAATGGACATTCTTGACCGCGAGCTGAACGGCAAAGCACCATTCAAGCTGACCGCAAAGCGCTATCGAGGGGAGTCGGTCAGCAAAGCTCCCCGGACGCCACACGTCGTGGCACCCCGCAACTGCGCAGAAATCGGCCGGCACAGCTCCAACTCCATAGACGGGAAATCAAAATGTGCGGTATCATGAAATTACTTGATGCGCGTATTTTTAATACATACGAATATTATTTCATGGCTGTCGGGAGCGGGCTGACACACCTATGACCATTTGGACCATCAATTATGCGGTCATGATTCTTTCTGCCGTGTTTACAACGATGATCGGAACTTATGCTTATATGAACAGACAGGAGCGCGGCGCCCGCTTTCTGGCATGGGTGATGCTCTTTGCCACTTTAAACGCATGCGGCACCATGTTCGAGAGAGTCGGCGGCACGTTGGCACATAAACTGTTCTGGTTTAACTTCCATGAATCCGCACACATTTTGTCGATTCCGTTTTTTCTGTTTTTCGTCATGGAATACGCCGGTCAGGAACATCACCTGAAACGCGGTACCCGCTTACCCGTCCTGCTGTACTTCATCTCATGGGCGTTTCTCTTGTGGACGGATGAATATCATCATCTGCTGCGCGACGGAATTGTTGTGCAAGATCGCGTGCTCATGTTTTCCAGCACGGGACTGTCGTTTGGCCTGAATATCATCGGTTTCATGGCCATATTTGCTTCGCTGTGCTATTTGAGCGTCTATGCAGGCAAATCCGGCCCGCTTGCGCGCAAGCAAGCGTTATGGGTATGGTTGTCCGCCGCACTCCCGATCGTGTGGATCATTGCCGCTTTTTTCATTCCGCTCCCGCCCGAATTGTGGGGCGTTTATACGACGGTAACCAACGTCGCCCTGGGACTGTGCATGTTTATGGCGATCTTCAAATACAAGCTGTTATCCACCGTTCCGATCGCGAAAGATCAAATCGTCGAAATGATGCAGGACGGCGTTCTTGTCGCTAATGACAAAGGAACCGTCATCGACAGCAACGCATCCGCCCGCAGGCTTTTTGCCGAATTCGCCGCTAGTCCGGTTGAGGTGACGGGAAGCAGCATCCGGGAACTGCTGTCGCCATGGCCTCGTTGGCAGCATGCTTGTGAGCGCTTGCAACAGGATGAGTTCGAAATTGAAATCGGCCAGGGACGGCAAGCCGGCGTTTATACGATCAAGGTCCTCCCCCTTGCATCAGCTGGAAATAGAAAGCTGGGCACGGTTTCGATTATGTCCGACAATACGGCGGATCGCAGGCGTTACGAACAGATGGAACAATTGAACCGCTTCAAGGACGAGCTGTTCGGCATCGTTTCCCATGACATTCGCGATCCGCTGGCCGTATTGCTGAGCTTGACCGAGATGCTGGAAGAGGAACGGCCCCAGATGAGCGCGGACAGCGCAGAAGTGCTCGATGCCGTCAAGGTGAAGGCCAACAACACGTATGTGATGGTCGAAAACCTGCTCGAATGGGTCCGCTGCCAAAAAGGCGGCATGACCCTGCTTGCGCAATCCACCCCCCTGTCCCTGCTGGTGAATGAGGTGGCGGCGCTGCTGGAGGGCAGGAGCACAGCAAAAAACATTGCCATTCGCAATGAAGTGCCCGCACATCTCGAGGTGTACGCAGACAGGGAAGCGGTGCGTCTGGTTTTGCGGAATTTGCTGGCCAATGCCATCAAGTACACGAACTCCGGCGGGATCGTGAGCATTGGTGCGGAGGAAACCGGCGACCGGGTGCTGGTGACGGTCAGGGATACCGGCATCGGATTGCTGTTGTGCAAGGAGCTTGTATGGCGCAGCGGCGGAGAAATCGGCGTGCGCAGCGTTTCCGATGAAGGGAGCGTCTTTTATTTTTCATTGCCCAGACATGCTGCTCCAGCAGTAATGCAGGGAAGATAAGGTGTGACTATGAGAGCGATATTGATCGATGACGACAAAGCGATGCTCATCATCCTGAAACGTCTGCTGGGCCGGATGGAAGGGGTAACGGTTGCCGGAAGTTTCCTGGATGGCGCGGAAGCCGCCGATTGGCTGCGTGCCGAAGATGCGGATATCGCCTTTGTCGATATCCAGATGACCGGCGCGAGCGACGGGATGGCATTGGCAAGGCATCTGTTGGCTATCCGGCCGCATCTGAGAATCGTGTTCGTCACGTCCCACAAAGAATACGCGCTTGACGCTTTTGATGTTGGTGCTGTCGACTACATCGTCAAGCCGGTCCGCTTCGAACGGCTGGCACAGACCATCGGCCGGATTGCCGGCGTGAAAGGCGCTGCCACCGCCTCCGGCAATCCGGCCACCAGCAAGCTGACGGCCCATTGTCTGGGCGGCATGCGTGTCTATGGCCCGGGCGGGGAAGTCAAATGGATGTCGGCCAAAAGCGCAGAGCTGTTCGCCTACCTGCTGATGCATCGCGACAAGGGCGCAACCCGGGCGCAAATTTTGGAGGATCTGTTCGACGGCCAGCAGAATCGGCAAACGTATACTTACCTGTATACGGTTGTTTACCAACTCCGGCGGATATTGAAGCTTCACGGCCTGCAAAATGCGGTCGTTTCCATCAATGGACGCTACCAGTTGCTTCCCGGCACCGTCGAGGCCGATTTTGTCGCTTTCGAGGACAGGCTTGCAGCAATTGGGGAAATCACGGCATCGAACTATGAACAGGCTTGCGAAACAGAAAGATTGTACACTGGCGACTTGTTTGATGAAAAAGGATATATCTGGTCGATAGCCGGGAAGGAGCGGCTGTCCGCGCTGCACAAACGCTTCTCCCACCGGCTGGGGCAATGGCTGCTGGAGCAGGGACACATTGAGCTGGCCTTTCCGGTCGTGGAGAGGCTGGTTGCCCGGAATGAAACGGACGAGGAAGCGAACGCAATGCTGCTTCGGCTGTATGCGGCGGCAAAAGACAGACATGCGCTGATCGCGCACTACGGCAAGTATGCGAAACTCGTGCGGGAAGAACTGGGCCTGCCGCCCGGAGCCGAGATGGTCCGTCTGTTCGAGCGCTTGAAGGATGAACTTGCAGGGAACGCAACGGAATAGCCGCCATTTGCGCATAGAACCGCAGTCGCTTGAAGGCGCTGCGGTTTCTTCATGTTCCGTGTCGATTTTTCATTTTTCATTCATTGCCGTTTGGCTATAATGGACTGGCCCAAAAAATGATCAATAAGCCAGAAAGGTTGATTGTGTCATGCATGAATGCCGGTCTATGAAAAAATTGACTGCAGCCATCATGTGCATCATATTGCTGATCCTCCCGCTGATCCCGTCCACGGTTGGCGGAAGCACCGCATCGGCAGCCCCCGCGAATCCCTGGACCGATATCGGCACGGGAGGAGACTTTGGGAGAGTTTGTGCCGTAACCGTCGACGGCAAGGGGACCGTGTATGCAGCAGACTGCCAAAAAAAGAAAGTGAAGATGCTGCAGAACGGCACCTGGACAGACATTACCGGCTCCGAAAATTTCCTGCATCCCGTTGGCATCGCCACAGACAGTAAAGGCAACGTGTATGTGGTGGATGACACGGCCGAAAAAATCAGGAAATTCTCAAACGGCAGCTGGTCTGATCTCGACGAATGGGAAGCGGTGACAGGCTTGACCAATGGCACGAAATATTACTTTGTGGTGAAGGCGGTCAAGTCGGGAACGGACAGTGAAGCATCCAACGAAATGAGCGCCACACCGTTCACCGTGCCTTCGGCGCCGATCCATGTCGCGGCTGTGGCTGGCAACGGCCAGGCGACCGTGACGTTTGAGGCACCCGCCGACAACGGGGGAAGCGGGATTACACGCTATGAAGTGACGGTTACACCCGGCGGCAACGTCGTACCCGGCACGTCCAGCCCCATTGTCGTCACCGGCTTGCTGAACGGTACAAGCTACACGTTTACGGTCAGGGCCGTCAACGAAGCCGGCCGCAGTGATCCGTCGGCCGAATCCAACCCGGTTGTGCCAAGCGCGCCTTCCAGCGGAGGGACCACGGGACCGTCACAACCCGCATCTCCTACAGAACCACCGGAAACAACAGCACCGGAGCCGGAAAATAACAATGTGATGTCCTGGTCAATGGCAAAGAAGAAAAAGCGGGCACAGCCTCCTTGGCCACCAGAAACGGCCAGACCATCATGACCATTGTCGTCGACCCCGCCAAGCTGGATGAGATGCTTGCCGGGGAAAACCGGAATGCGATCGTGACCATTCCGGCGCCTTCCGGAGCGGATGTGGCTGTCGGGGAATTGAACGGCCTCATGATCAAAAACATGGAAAACCGGCAGGCCATTCTGGAAATCATAACAGATCGCGCCAAGTATACGCTTCCCGCGCAACAGATCAATATCAGCGCCATATCTGAACAAATCGGGGCATCCGTGGCGCTGGAAGACATCAAGGTGCAGGTCGAGATCGGAGAAGCGGCAGCGGATGCGGCAAACTGGGTGGAAAATGCGCAGGAGGGTACATTCACACTTGTCGTTTCACCGGTCGAATTCACGGTCACAGCGACTTACAATGATAAGGTTATTGAAATCACGACATTTGATGCCTATGTCGAACGTGCCCTCACGATTCCGGACAGTGTAGATCCCAACCGCGTTACAACAGGTGTCGTGATCGAGCCGGACGGTACCGTACGCCATGTCCCGACCAGGCTTGACCTGATCGATGGCCGATATTACGCTGTCATCAACAGTTTGACGAACAGCCTGTACACCCTTGTCTGGCACCCGCTCGAATTCCATGATATGGTGTCGCATTGGGCGAAAGATGCTGTCAACGATATGGGTTCTCGGATGATTATCGAAGGCATGGGAGACGGACAGTTCAGTCCGGACCGGCATGTTACCCGCGCCGAATTTGCAGCCATGATCGTTCGCGGATTGGGACTGAAGCCGCTGGATGGCGCAACCGCCTTTTCGGATGTTCGGCCGACCGACCGGTTCGCCAGCGCCATCCATACCGCCCGTCATTACGGATTGATTGTCGGGTATGAAGATGGCACTTTCCGGCCGAATGACAAGATCACGCGTGAGCAAGCGATGACGATTGCCGCCAAAGCGATGAAGCTCACCGGACTGCGGGACAGGCTGACCGGTACAGCACCGGAAGAAGCGTTGCTGGCTTTTGCGGATGCGGCGGATACAGCAGTCTGGGCAAAAAGCAGTCTGGCGGAAGCAATGCAAGCGGGCATCCTTTCCGGCAGAAACGCGCATACGCTTGCACCGAAAGGTTACATGACCCGTGCCGAAGCTGCAACGATGATCCATCGGCTGCTGAAAAAGTCGGAATTGATCTAGGTCTCTCCCATTCGCGGTCCGGAGTCCACGTGGACTCCGGACTTCTGGTTTTGCGGGACGCTTGCGGCTAGAGGGAATACCAACAAATGCGACCTGCCTTCAGTTTGCCCGTGATCCATCTGCGGGACACCGGCTCAAAAAATACGATTTCGCTACGCCCGTCCCCATCAACATCGCGGATATGCAACGGCCGTCCGTCTTCCATCGGGCCAAATTCCCGGCTGCATCCTGCGGGCGACCATTCCAGTCCTGACAACGTGCGGCCTTGCGACACTTGCGGGCGCCCCAGCCACCAGGTGGCATCTTCCGGCCGGTAGAACAGCACTTCATCTTCGCCGCGGTCAAAGCTTCCGCACCAATGGGTAAGCCCCCTGGCAAACTGGGCCAGCCCTTCCCAGTTGCGATACCAGCGGTCAATCAGGCCGTGAAACTGGTAAAATTCCGTATGCCTGGGCGCATAGTCAAAATCGTTGAGTTCCGGTTCCCCGTACAACAGGGCCGCTTGCTCATGAATGCAGCCGTGGAGTCCCGAACCTTCGATAAACCGGCCCAATTCATCCGCACTCGCAAACGTTTCCGGGCGACGCACGATGCGATCCTCCGCAGCAAGATTGTAACAATAGGAACGGCGGATCGGCTCCGGCACGGCGGGCCATGGCGTTACGAGCGCCGGATCATGTCCGGCCTGCATATACCAATCCAGCGCTTTGCGGATAAAATTCCGATGGAACTGCAAAAAATCAAGTCCGTACCCGACCGGAAACGGCGATGATGACGATAGCATGTGCATGTGGTGCCACGCGCGATGCTCCTCCAGCAGTTCGACAGGAAAATTTGCAATCATCGGCATGACGATCCCTGCTTTCCAAAATATCCTGCCATAGCATATTACCGCAGTTGGGCGAATGTGCATGCGTCAGTGTCCGAAAAGCTTCAACCCGACGGCGGAACAGACCACCATGCCGATAAAGAGCATGCGCTGCCAATTCCGCGACTCCCCGTAAAAAATCATACCCACAACCGCACCCCCGACCGTACCGATCGCCGTCCAGATCGCATAGGCCGTCCCCATCGATATCGACCGCATGGCAATGGTCAGCAAGGCGAAACTCATGACAAATCCCCCGCTCATGACCAGCAAACTGGCCATATTCCGGCTCCGGTGCCAGCGATTGATGCCCATCACGCCGATGACTTCGCAGCAACCCGCAAGCAGCAAACATATCCAGGCCATTACGCGCGCCCCTTTCCGTCCGTCAGTTTCAGACCGGCAACACCCACGATTAACAGCACGATGAGCGCCGCCTTGACCGGTTCAAACGGCATGCCGAAAAACACCGTTTCCGTCAACACGGTACCTGCAGCGCCGATGCCCGTAAAAACGGCATATACCGTACCGACCGGCAGCAAGTTGGATACGTAGATCAAACCTCCAAAACTGATGGCAATGGCTACTGCCGTCAGCAGCCACTCCCCGGCGGAACCAGCATGCTTCAAGCCGACAACCCATCCGACTTCTGCCAAGCCGGCCAACACCAGCAACAGCCAGCTTCGATTCATGGTTTCATCCTCCCGTCTTCAGCCAACGGCTAAACCTTATTGTATCTCTTGTCACAAAAAAAACCGGAAGTTCGGCTGGCAAAAGTACCGTCCCTGCGTGACTTTGCAGTCACCTGCGCGGTCGGTCTTCGCTCCACCGATCTCCCGGGCTTTTGTCCCTCCGTGTGCGCCAAACCTGCTTCGGTTGGCGTTTTCCCTCTCGGACCGAACCGGCCTTCAATTCGTGCCGTGGAACCCTAGGGAAACCCATTTTTCATGTTCTTCGCGTGCGCCTCGGCGGCATTGCAGCTTCATGTGCCGAAGATTCGCCGGTTGCAGCCGGTCTGTGTGATGCCATGCCATCCCCGACGGAAACATGGTCTCCGGCAATTCCTTTTCCTGCTTCCCGGTTCCCGTCCGCCTGATCCGCCGGCCGCCCGGAAAACGCCTCCGCTTCACTTTCTTCGGCAGTCTCCGTTGCGATTGGCACATGTTCCGCCGCGGCAGACAGATGCATTGCCGCATGATTGCGCTTTATGGCTCCCGAATAACGCAGTTGTGTCCATAATGAATCCGAATCGGGAACAGCAACATATTGCGCATCATCATCCGGCGCCAGAATCAAGCCCAGCAAGTGGTGTTCTCCGGCATAACGGGCACGCTGCAAAAACTTCACATGGCCTTCGCGATTGAGCACTTCCAGCTTGCAAAACGCCGGCTGACGCTGGATGGCCGCATGCAGATCGTCCTCGCTCCAAACCGGCAGTCCGTTTACTTTGCGGATCGTTTCACCCGCTAGCAAACCAAGTTCCGCAGCCGGTGTACCCGGCAAAACGGCCAATATCCGCACACCGCTTCCATCCGGCGCATACAGCGGCGGGCGTCCCGCTTCCCGCATCCGGCCATGCAGCATAACCAGTTCATGCAGGCCAAATGCTGCGACGGATGCTACAATCGCAAGCGGCTCCCAATTGTAGGCACCGTAGGCCAATAGCGCCAATACCAAACCATAGAGCATCAAGGCATAACCGGCAACGCGTACTTTCTGTTCCGGCCAGAATGTGAAAGTTCGATCGCCAAAACTGACCAGCACGGGAAACGCCAGCAGCGTCCACATGACCGCTTCCCCGGCGGTGCCGCCAAATAGCGGGATCCAGGGCAACGCAAATCCATCCGCTCCCGCTGCCGGAACAAGCCAGAGCAGCGGAACCGGCCATAGGCCATTCATCGCATAGGCGCCAATCGGTTTGCCCCGTTTTCCTTCGAGATACAGCGGAATGGCCGTTTTGCCGCTTTGCAGGCGAACCAGCAGCCCTTCGGCAATGTGCAGCAGGCCGGCAAGCAGCAGCAAGCCTGGCACATCGATGTTGCCCACCGTTTCCAGCACGGGGCGCAGCGCTCCGGCCCGATCCGCATCCGGCGCCCAGGCGTCCACCGCAAATTGCAGCACGCCCAATACTCCCGCCGCATAGGCCATGCAAAGATAACGCAAACGCACCAGCGACAGCAGCAGCATGACTACCCAAAGGCACAAAAGCGTCCCGGATGACAGCCTGGCCCCGACGGCCAGACTTGTCACCGACAGCGCTGCTCCCGCCAGCAAGCCGGTCCCGGTGCGACGCAAAACCATCGACAATGTTCCGTACAGCCGCACATGGAACATTCTGCGTTGCAGCGCAACCGCCCTGCGTTCATGCCACCAGACGAGCAGGATCGAAATGTACAGAAAAGGAGATGAAAGCAGGGTCACAAGTCCCTGCCCTGTCTCGCGCAATGCATGCCATAGAGGATCCATCCGGACCGCCCCCTTCATCAACCTCCTACGTATTCGACGGCAAAGCTGGAATTCCTCCCGGTGCCGGAGGCGGAAGTGATGCCCGCCATGGCCCGCGCCTTGTCGAGAGCGGCTTGCAGTTGCCAGTCGCTATCCGGTGACTGGAGTACGGCGTACAGCACTTCTTCCAGCCTGTCAGCCGTATCCGAATCCAGATAGCCGGTTACCGGCAGCTTCTCGCGCATCTGGAACGCGAGCAACGCCTCTTCCGTCGCTTCACTGAAATAACCGTCTTTGCGATCCGGTGGAAACCCGACGCCTTCCAGGATCGTCTGCAGATTTTTGACATCGTCGCCGGTGTCGTCCCGTTTCAGCACCCGGTCGCGCGGCAGTTTGAACGCCATCCAGTAGTCCGGCTGGGAAACCGGAATATCCGGCTGAAGCCCATGGTTGTTGACAGAAGTTCCGTCCGGCAACAGCCATTTATATACGGTCAGCTTCACCAGACTGCCGTCCCCCATTTCATGGCCAAAACTGATCTGGACGGTCCCCTTGCCAAAACTTCGCTCCCCGACAAGCACGGCACCTGCGGACTGCTTCAATGCACCGGCCAGCATTTCTGCCGCACTGGCGCTGGATTGGTTGATCAGCACCACGATCGGATACGATTTGCGATTGGCCATCTCTCCGGTGGCCAGTTCCTGCTTGGTGCGGCCGTCGCCGTATTCGTAGCCGACAATCACTTTGCCGGCAGGGATGAACAGGTTGGCAACTTTGATCACGGATTCCGTCATGCCGCCGGGATTGTTGCGGAGATCGATGATCAGCGCCTTGATGCCCCCCGCTTCCATCGTTTGCAGTTGCTCCTTCACCTGGCGGGCCGTATCCGCCGTAAACTGGCTGATCACCATCCGTCCGATCTTGTCCTGGCCCATCTGGCTGCGCACCGTTTCCACCATGATCCGGTCACGCACCAATTCCAGTTCAATCGGTTCCTTGACCCCGGAACGCATCACTTTGAGCTTGGCCTTCGTACCTTTGGGACCGCGAATCTTGGATGCAGCTTCATCAAGCGACAGACCCTGCAGGCTTTCCCCATTGACCATCAGCAACACATCGCGCGGCTGCAACCCCGCGCGTTGGGCAGGCGAATCTTTGATTGTCGACTCTACGACGATCATGCCATTTTCCTTTTTCAGATCTGCACCGATACCGGTAAAGGTGCCATAGGTGTCATCCGTAAACTTCCCGGCTTCTTCACTGTTCAGGTAGACCGAATAGGGGTCACCCAGCGCTTCGATCATGCCTTGAAGCGCTCCGTCAATCAAAGCTTTGCGGCTGACCGGATGCAAATATTGGGAACCGATCAGTTCCAGCGCCTTGTTGAATTTGTCCAGTTCATCCTGCCGCAAGCTATCCGATACACCATCGGGCCCCACGACGGACAAGGCCAGGGCGTTGTTGTCCGACAGCAGCCCGCTTGAACGCATAATTCCCCAAACCGCTGCTCCGCTGGCGATGGCAGCAAGCAGCATCAGCGCCACCACAGTCCGGCCTCGCACCCACACAAGCCTTCACTTCCTTTGTCCGAGCATCCGGCGGGGCATTTCCGCCTGTAATCTGCCTTTACATACCCAAACAGTATATCCGAAGTATTGGTCCGACAGAAGACGGCAGCCGCCTTCGACTTGCCGCGCCACAATGTTTGTGCGGGGGCATGAGCCAGAGGCGGCTGTCCGGAAAGTTTTCGTTATTTCAAATAGGGTTTCGGATCAACCGGTTTTTCGTTTTTGCGAACCTCAAAATGCAGGTGGGGACCCGTAGATTGCCCCGTCGAACCGACCAAAGCGATCTTGTCGCCCCGTTTGACGGTTTGGCCTTTTTTCACCAAGATGCCATCCGTCATGATATGCCCGTACACCGTCCAGAGTCCGCCTCCGTGATCGATGATGATGCAGTTGCCGTAACTGCTCCACCATTGGGCCACGATGACGACGCCCGACTCTGCCGCATAGATCGGCGTGCCTTGCTTCACCGCCATGTCAATGCCGGAATGCGTATGCGTCTTGCCGGTAATCGGGTGGACACGGGTGCCGAAATCGGATGTCAGCCGATAGGACACTTGCAGGGGCATGTAAAACTTGCCGCCGTTGTAATAGGACACAAGCCGGTTTTTCTCCGCTTCCGCCTTGGACATCTTGGCGGCAAGCTCCATCAGGAGCCGCTCGGCTTCTTCGCTGATTTCCACTTCGTGTTCGATTTCCTCGTTGAGTTGGGCCACCAGGTTGATTTTTTCTTGTTCCTGCCGTTTCAGATCCTGCAGATACTGGTCGATTTCCGCATACAGCAACTCGATCTCCAGCTTGTCCTTTTCAATTTGCGCTTCCCTGAATTCCACCATCTCGCGCGCGCTTTTCTGGTTGTTCAGCAGTTCGCGGGTTTGCACGGCGACCGACTGGAATGCGTCAAAACGGCTGATGAAGTCCGCAAAGCTGGTCGAACTGAGCAACACATCCAGATAGGAAACGGTACCGTTGGTGTACATCAGGCGAAGCCGCGCATCCAGCTTCCCGCTCGTTTCCTTCTCCTGTGCGCGCGCTTCTTCAAGCGCCTGCTGCGTCAGTTGCAGCTGCTCTTCGGTCTCCGCAAGCTTCTGCTGCGTCTGGGCCAATTTGACGCCCGTCTGGTCGATTTCGACCATCAGTTTGTTAATTTCTTCCTTGGTTGCTTCCTTTTTGCTCATCAGCGAATTGACTCTTTTTTCCGCGGCGGCCTGCTCTTTCTTCTTGTTGGCAATCTCGTTTTGCAACCGCTTGATTTCCTGATTGATTTTGTCGAGTTGGGAAGAAGCCTGTCCGCTATAGGGCAGAAAGACAAGTGCAATTACCAGAATGACGGATAGGGTCAGTGCAAATTTCCTGCTCACTTGGATCCTCCTTCTGATCAGCCCGCGGGAATCAAACTTTCAAATATTTGCGAACGGAGATTGTGCTGCCCCAGATGCCAAGCAGCGTGCCCAGGATGAGAATCGTGCCTGCGACGAGCCAGGCGACCTCATGTACCGTGGCCAGTTCGATCATGTAGATGCCGATATCTTCCTTCGTCGTCTTGATCAATTGCGCATATCCCAGCAGCAATACGGCAAGCGAAATGACGGAACCGAGGAAACCGATCAGCACCCCTTCGATGAAAAACGGAATGCGGATAAAGCTGTTGGTGGCACCGACCATTTTCATGATGGCGATTTCCCGCCGTCTGGCGACAATCGTCAACTTGATGGTGGTGGAAATCAGGAACATCGCCATGACCGCAAGGCCGGCGACGATGATCATCCCGATGATCCGCACCGCGTTTGTAATCTTGAACAGTTTCTCGACCGTATCGGCTCCGTATTTGACCGAATTGATCGGTTTATCCGGGTCGGTAACGTTGATGGCTTCGATTTTTCTGGCGGCTTCCGCAATCGTCTGCGGATCGTACACTTCAATCTCGAACGCGTCCGGCAGCGGATTCGTTTCGTCCGTATAGCCATCGAGTGCGCGACGGTCATCTTCATCCATGCTCGCGCGAAGGCGTTCCAGTCCTTCCGCCTTGGATACGAACGTGACACTTTTCAGTTCGGGAATGCGCCGGATGGCGCGGCTGACTTCCTCGATTTTGGCCCGCTCCATATCCAGTTTCAAATACACGCGAATCTGCACCTGGCTGTCCAGTTGATCCGCCAGTTTGTTGACGTTGAGGGCAAGCAGCATAAATACGCCCAGAATAAACAGGGAAACCACAATCGAACTGATGGAAGCGATGCTCATCCACCCGTTGCGCACCACGTTTTTGCCACCCTCCCGCAGATGGCGGACAAGGGTGCTAAATTTCATAGCCGTAATCCCCTCTCTGCTGGTCCCGAACGATGGTGCCGCGCTCGATTGCAATGACGCGCTTGCGCATCGTATTGACGATTTCCTTGTTGTGGGTGGCCATGACGATTGTCGTGCCGCGGAAATTGATCTCTTCCAGCAGCTTCATGATGCCCCAGGAGGTTTCCGGGTCCAGATTGCCTGTAGGCTCGTCCGCGACAATGACCGCCGGGTTGTTGACGATGGCGCGCGCAATGGCGACCCGCTGCTGCTCTCCACCGGAAAGTTGTGACGGATAGCTGCCAGCCTTGTGTTTGAGGCCGACCAGATCCAGCACTTCCATCGTCCGGCGCTTGATCAGACGGCGCGGCGCTTCGATCACTTCCATCGCAAACGCAATGTTCTCGTACGCCGTCAGTTTCGGAAGCAGGCGGTAATCCTGGAAGATGACCCCGATGTTCCTCCTGACGTAGGGAATTTTGCGTTGCTTGAGCTTGCCGATATTGAAACCGTTGACGAAGATTTGCCCTTTGGTCGGAACTTCTTCACGATAGATCAGCTTCATGAAAGTCGATTTTCCGGCGCCGGATGAACCAACGACATAAACGAATTCGTTGCGGTCGATGACGACATTGATGCCTTGCAGCGCAGTCGTACCGTCCGCGTAGGTCTTCCAGATGTCGTGCATTTCTATCACAATATCACTTCCTGTTAGGATTCCGACTTTAGATACTTCGACATGTTATATTGAAATCCTTTCTATCTCGACCTTTTTCCGATGGCCAGCGCGGTTTTTGGCCGCCCAAATGCTTGGCAGACAAAGGTTTATGTAATATATTTAAAATTTTCTAATGTGAAAGATTCCACTTTTGTTGCAAAGGGGCAAATGCGATGGGCAGTCGTTCGATTCCCGTTCAATGGGCAATGGCGCCGATTCCCGTTCGATGGACTGCCGCACCGATTCCCGTAATGGCGGTCACTAGAGACGTAATAATTTCAATTGGCGTGATCGTGCTATGAAAAGATCATGTGCCGTCATCTATTTAATATGGTAAATGAAATGTTGTGCAGATACAAATGAGAGGGGGCAACCCGCTTTGGACTGTTCGATGCGCCGATGTCGATATTGTGATTTCGCGGACAAATTTGACCGTTTCATGCACCAATTGCGCTTTTTCGCCGTTTTCGCGGTCACTTTTGACCGTTAGAATCCAAATTTTTGGTTTTTTGGTTAAAAATGAACGCCAATAGACATCCTTGACCGTCAGATTCGGAATATAAACCAAAATCGACTTTAACAGACATTTTTGTCCAGTGGTATTGCCCGTACATCTCCAGAAATCACCCTTCTACCAATGCCCCACTGGCAAATCCGCTGTTACCTTCCTTCCACAGATTCACGCCATTGGCAAATCTGCTCCAGCGATCATCTAGCTCATTACACACCACCAGCGCATCTGTCCCGGTGCTCTGCCTGCTCACCACACACCACCATTGCATCGTACCGGCACTCTGCCTGCTCACCACACACCACCAGCACGTCTGCCAAGGCGATCATCCACCTCCACATACTTTACCAATCGTGCCAGACCATATGACCATATTTGGGAACTGCGGGGACTGCAATTGAGAAACCGAAAAACAATTATGGCAAAAACAAAAAATGGCGAGGCAGGGACAGCCCCCTGACATCGCCATCTGTTCATCGACTATCATATGGGAATGCTCGGTTATCCTATTGGAATACACAATCCTGGGAGCCCTCTCCCCCGCACACGCCAACGCCCGCTCATGCCCCTGGCGCGGGGAAATGCGCGGCTTTGCTGCAGGTTGACGCCCCAATCTATATCCGGCCAAATCCGACCAAGCGGATATTACCGGCACTTCTTCGAATACTCGGCCACCCAGGCTTCTGTCCGGGCAAGTTCGGCTTCTGCCCGCCCGATTGCGGCAGACACCTGGCTTGTTGCGGTTCCGCCGTATACGTTGCGGGCATTGACGACCGTTTCCGGCTGCAGTACCTGATAGATGGATTCATCAAACAGCGGGGAGAACTGCCGGAACTCTTCCAGCGTCAAATCCAGCAGGAATTTGTTGTTTTGGATGCAGTACAGCACGGTTTTGCCAATGACCTCATGCGCCTGGCGAAACGGCATGCCTTTGGATGCCAGGAAGTCGGCGATGTCGGTCGCATTCGAAAAATCCTGGTCGACTGCGCGACGCATGCGGTCCGCACGCACCTTCATCGTCTCGATCATCGGCGCAAACAGTTGCAACGCCCCCCGCAGCGTTTCCACCGTATCGAACATGCCTTCCTTGTCTTCCTGCATATCCTTGTTATAGGCCAGCGGCAGCGACTTGAGCACGGTCAACAACCCGATCAGGTTGCCGTATACGCGCCCGGTCTTGCCCCGGACCAGTTCGGGAACGTCCGGATTTTTCTTCTGCGGCATGATGCTCGACCCGGTACAGAACGCATCGTCCAGCTCGATGAACTGAAACTCGGTGCTGGACCACAGCACCAGTTCCTCGCTCAAGCGAGACAGATGTGTCATGATCAGTGCCGCCGCAGCGAGAAACTCCACGATGAAATCGCGGTCGCTGACCGCATCCAGACTGTTTTCGTACACACGCCCGAAATTCAGTTGCTTCGCGGTAAACCAACGGTCGATCGCAAACGTCGTGCCCGCCAGCGCCCCCGCACCGAGCGGAAGCGTATCGATCCGCTTGTAGCTGTCCTGCAGCCGCTCGATGTCACGGCCGAACATGGACACATAAGCCATCAGATGATGCGCGAACAGGATCGGCTGTGCCCGCTGCAGATGCGTATATCCCGGCAAAATCGTCCCCAGGTTCGCTTTGGCTTGTCCGATCAGCGCCGCCTGCAGCTTGTGCAGCAAGCCCACAAATTCCACGACGCGTTTGCGTAAATACAGGTGCATGTCGGTAGCCACCTGGTCGTTGCGGCTGCGGCCCGTGTGCAGCTTGCCGCCGACGGGCCCAATCTCCTCGATCAGTGCCTTTTCGATGCTCATGTGAATGTCTTCGTCCGCAACCAGAAACTCATGCTCCCCGCGGCGGATGCGGTCTTGTACTTTCAGCAGCCCTTCCTTGATTTGCTCCACTTCGTCCGCTGGCAGAATGCCGCAATGCCCCAGCATCGTCACATGCGCCAGGCTGCCCTGGATATCTTCCTCGGCCAGCGCCTTGTCGAACGTGATCGAAGCCGTATAGGCCTCAACCAGTTGGTCGGTTTGCTTTGTAAACCGACCGCCCCACAGCTTGCTCATTGACGAATGGCCTCCTTATACGCCCGAAGCGCCGTTGACACCGGCGGCGACTTTCAGCCGCAGCGCGTTCAGGCGGATAAAACCGGTCGCATCCCCTTGATCATACGCCTGGGTCGGGTCCGCTTCCATCGTGGCAATATTCGGATTGTACAGGCTGACAGGGCTTTTCACGCCGGCGGCGATCACGTTGCCTTTGTACAGTTTCAGACGAACGGTGCCCGTCACGTTTTTCTGGCTCTCGGTCACCAGCGCCTGGATGGCCAGGCGTTCCGGCGCAAACCAGAAGCCGTTGTAGACCAGCGAGCTGTATTTGGGAATCAGTGAATCCCGCAAATGCATCACTTCGCGGTCCATCGTGATCGATTCGATCTTGCGATGGGCCACGAACAGGATCGTACCGCCCGGCGTCTCGTATACCCCGCGGCTTTTCATGCCGACAAAGCGGTTTTCCACCATGTCGACCCGGCCGATGCCATGCTTGCCTCCGAGTTCATTGAGCCGTTCCATGACCTCGAACGGGCTGAGTTTCTCCCCGTTTACCGCAACGCAATTCCCGCGTTCGAATTCGAGTTCCACATACTCCGCCTGATCCGGGGCCTGCTCCGGCGACACCGACAACACGTACATGTCCTGCACGCCCTCGGCGCTGGAGTCGAACCACGGATCTTCCAGCATGCCGCTTTCAAAACTGATATGCAGCAAATTGCGGTCCATCGAATACGGCTTGGCCGCCGAAGCCTGCACCGGAATGCCGTGTTTCTCCGCATAGGCGATCATCTCGGCGCGACCCGGAAACGCTTCGCGGAACGCTTCGATGCGCCAGGGCGCAATGACCTGGATGTCGGGCGCCAACGCGGCCGCCGTCAATTCGAAGCGCACCTGGTCGTTGCCTTTGCCGGTTGCGCCATGCGCAATCGCCGTCGCTCCTTCGGCGCGGGCGATTTCAACCATGCGCTTGGCGATCAGCGGACGCGCGATGCTTGTACCGAGCAGGTATTGCCCTTCATACAGCGCGCCTGCCTGGAACATCGGGTAGATGAAATCGCGGGCGAACTCTGCACGCAGATCGTCGATGTATACTTTGGAAGCGCCGGTTTTTTTGGCCTTCTCCTCGAGCCCGTCCAGTTCTTCCTTCTGTCCGATATCCGCGGTAAAGGTAATGATTTCAGCGTCGTACGTCTCTTTGAGCCAGGTCAGGATAACAGACGTATCGAGTCCGCCGGAGTATGCCAATACGATTTTTGGTTTGGCCATGCGAAATTCCCCTTTATATCGAAAATAATCACGATCCGCGATTACATGATCGCGGCCATGACGGCTTTCTGCGCGTGCAGGCGGTTTTCGGCTTCGTCGAATACGACGGAGTGCGGGCCGTCAATGACGCCTTCGCTCACTTCTTCTCCCCGGTGGGCAGGCAGACAGTGCATGAACAAATAATCAGCTTTGGCGTATTGGGTCAACGTCTCATTCACCTGATACGCCGCAAAGGCCCGCATGCGCTCCTGCTGTTCCGCCTCAAAGCCCATGCTCGCCCAGACGTCGGTGTAGACAATGTCCGCCTGCTCGATCGCTTCGCGGGGATCGCGAAGCACATCGATGCGCGCGCCGTTCTCGTCTGCGACTTCCCGGGACAGCTTGACAATTTCGGGCGACGGTTCGTAGCCCTCCGGCGAAGCGATGGCAAAATGCAGGCCCAGCTTGGCAGCCCCCATCATCAGCGAATGCGCCATGTTGTTGCCGTCCCCGATAAACGCGATTTTCAGGCCTTCGAGTTGCCCCTTCTTCTCCAGAATCGTCTGGTAATCGGCCAAAGCCTGGCACGGATGGGATTGATCCGACAGCGCATTGATCACGGGTACGGTGGCGCCGCGCGCCAATTCGACGACATTGCGGTGGCCGAACGTCCGGATGATGATCCCGTTCAGATAGCGCGACATCGTCATCGCGGTATCGCGGATCGTCTCGCCGCGTCCCATCTGGATGTCGTTGCGGCTCAGAAACAGGGCATGGCCGCCCAGCTGGAACATCCCGACTTCAAAGGACACGCGCGTGCGGGTGGACGATTTTTCGAATATCATGCCCAGCGTTTTGCCTTTTAATGGCTGATAGACTTCACCGGCATAATGTTTCTGCTTCAGTTCAATCGCAAAGTTCAGCAAATAGCGGATTTCTTCCGGCGTAAAATCAATCAATCCGAGAAAATCGCGGCCCTTGAGCTGCGCGGCGAGTTCTTCCCGGCTCGTGGCGATCGTCATGCAGATCCCCTCCCTGGATTACAGTTGCTTGGCTGCGGCTCTTTCCGTCAATACGGCCGCAATGAGGTTCACAGCCTCATCGATTTCTTCGTTGGTGACGAGCAGATTCGGCAACAGCCGAATGACATTCGGTCCGGCCGGCACGACCAGAAGGCCGCGGCGATGCAGTTCGGCAATCGCATCTGCCGCCGGCTCTTCACACAAAATGCCGACGAGCAGTCCTTTGCCGCGAATTTGCACAATTCCCGGCACACCGTCCAGACGCGCATGGAGTTGCCGGAACAAATAGTCTGCCGCTTTGGCGGCCTGATCCGCCACTTTCTGCTGGATCATCGTTTCGATGGTTGCGGCGACCGCCGCCATCGCGATCGGCGTACCGCCGAACGTCGTCGCATGCGACCCGGGTGCGAATCCGGAGACATAAGGCTGTTTGGCCAGCATCGCACCGACGGGAAAACCACTGCCGAGCCCCTTGGCCAGCGTAAAGATGTCTGGTTCCACATCATAGTGCTGATAGGCAAACAGTTTGCCGGTGCGTCCCATGCCGGTCTGGATCTCGTCCACGATGAGCAGCAATCCATGCTTGTCGCAAAGTTTGCGAACCTCGCGCAAAAAGTCCGCTTCCACCGGAATGACGCCGCCTTCGGCCTGTACCAGTTCCAGCATCACCGCAGCCGTCCGTTCGCCAATCGCCGCCTCCAGCGCCGCAATATCATGCAACGGCACATGCACAAACCCTTCGGGAAGCGGCAAAAATCCGTCTTTGACCTTGTCCTGGCCGGTTGCCGTCAATGTGGCAAGGGTCCGTCCGTGAAAAGACTGGGTAAACGTAATCACTTCGTAACGCCTGGTGCCGCGCACTTTTTGCTGGTACCGTCTGGCCAGCTTGATGGCCGCTTCGTTCGCTTCCGCGCCGCTGTTGCAAAAGAAAACGGCGTCCGCGCAACTGTTGTCCACAAGCAGCCGCGCAGCACGCTCCTGATTCGGAATATGGAACAGGTTCGAGACATGCCATAATTCGTCCAATTGCTTCACAAGCGCTTGCTTGACAACATCCGGTACGTGTCCGAGATTGGTCACGGCCAAGCCGCTCATGAAATCGAGGTATTCCTTGCCCTGATCATCCCACAGGCGGCTGCCTTTGCCTTTCACCAGTGTGATGGGATACCGCGCATAAGTCTGAAACAATGCGCTGTCGCTCATGTCCGTTCACTCCCTTTCAAATTGGTTCCCTGCTGTCAAGCTGTCCGTCCGGATGCCTGCATATCCTCATCGCACGATCCGCGTGCCCAGGTCGCCCTGCAGCACGGCCCGGCTCAACACGCGATCGGCTGCGCCATCGACGATTCGCACTTCTTTCACGTTGCCATGCAGGCAACTCATCGCTGCACGGACTTTCGGAATCATGCCGCCATAAATTTCCCCGCTGGCGATCATCTCCTCGATTTCCGCAAACGTCACGACCGGCAGCACCCGCTTTTCGCCACCTTCCGTCCGCATGATGCCCGGCACGTCGGTGACGACAATCATCGTGTCTACGCCCAGGTGCGAGGCAACCGCACCTGCCGCGGTATCCGCATTGATATTGTACCTTTGGCCGGCTGCATCAATGCCGATCGGCGCAATGACCGGTATGTATCCGAGTGACATCACGCCTTCGATCAATGCGGCGTTGACACCGGTCACTTCTCCGACCAGACCGATTTCAGCATGGTTGTCAACCGGCCGGGCTTCAATCAGCCGTCCGTCCGTACCGGACAGGCCGAGGGCCTGGGCGCCGCTGCTCTGGAGCCTGCGCACGATTTCCTTGTTGATCCGACCGGCGAGTACCATTTCCACGACATCCAGCGTCGCTTCGTCCGTGACGCGCAAGCCGCCTGCAAACCGGCTTTCAATGCCCAGTTTGCCCAAAGTTTCATTGATGGCCGGACCGCCGCCATGGACGATGACCGGCCGGATGCCGGACTGCTGCAACTTTCGCAGTTCGGCGAAAAAAGCGTCGGGAAGCGCCGCAAGCGTGCTCCCCCCGCATTTCATGACAAACCGTTTGTCACTCATCCCATTTCCCCATTTCCATACGCGCCGCTTGCCGTTTCCGGTTACGTCCGATACGCAGCATTGATGCGCACATAATCATAAGTCAGGTCACAACCCCATGCGGTCGCACGACCTTCACCCATATGCAGATCAACGTAAATGTGGACGGTGTCTCCCTTCAGATAGGCCAATGCCGCATCCTCGTCGAACGGGATCGGCCTGGACTGCTCCAGGACGACGATGTCGCCGATCCGGATGTCCACCGTTTCGATGTTGACCGGCTGACCGGCGCGGCCAACGGCGGCAATGATGCGTCCCCAGTTCGCATCCGCCCCGAACATCGCCGATTTCACGAGACTGGAACCAATAATCGTCTTGGCAATCGCAGCGGCTGCCGCATCGCTCACAGCACCGGATACAACCGTCTCGATCAGCTTTGTGGCGCCTTCGCCATCACGGGCAATCGCTTTGGCCAGCTCGGTGCAGACATGCCGCAACCCGGCGGCAAACGCCGCAAAATCCGGATGCTCGCGCGTCAGTTCACGGTGTCCCGCCAGTCCGCTCGCCATGATCAGCAGCATGTCATTGGTGCTCGTATCGCCGTCGACCGTGATCATGTTGAACGTGACGTTGGTCACTTCCCGCAGCAATTCCTGCAACAATGACGGCCCGATGACCGCATCCGTCGTCACGAAGCCGAGCATCGTCGCCATGTTCGGATGGATCATGCCGGAACCTTTGGCCGCTCCGGCGATCGTAACGGTCTGACCGTCAATCTGTACCGAGACACAGGATGTTTTCTGGACCAGATCGGTCGTCAGGATCGCCTGGCAAAAATCGTCCCCGCCCTTGCGGTCATCGCGGAGTTTCCCCGGCAATTGCCGAATGCCTTCGCTCACGCGGTCCATCTTCAGCAATTCGCCGATGACACCGGTGGAGGCGACGGCTACCTGATGGGGTTCCACGCCCAGTTGTTCCGCCAGGGATGCGCGCATCTGGCGCGCATCCGCTTCCCCCTGTTTGCCGGTACAGGCGTTGGCGTTGCCGCTGTTGACCAGGACGGCGCGCAATTTGCCCTGTCCCGTCGCCAGACTTTCGCGTGTCACAAGCAGCGGTGCCGCCTGAAACAGATTGGTCGTAAACACGCCAGCCGCAGCCGCTTCGACTTCACACCAGATCGCGCCCAGATCGTGCCGATCCGTTTTTTTCAGACCGCAATGCAGTCCGCCAGCCTTGAAACCTTTGGGCAGCGTAATGCTCCCATCCGGAATGACGGTATATAAAGATTGTTGTCCCATTTTATTGATGAGGCCCTCTTCCTGTAATGAAATGAAATGTAGGAATCAAGGATACGCCGGCACGAAACGCAATCCGAGCGTCTCGTCCCAACCCATGCTCAAATTCAGATTCTGGACTGCCTGGCCGGCAGCGCCTTTGACCAGGTTGTCAATGGCAGATACGATCGTAATGCGACCGGTGCGCCTGTCGACGGAAAAGCCGATATCGCAATAGTTGGAGCCCCACACTTCCTTGGTCGCCGGCAACTGGCCGGACGGACGCACGCGCACAAACGGCCTGCCTTCATAAAATTGCTGGTACAAGGCGATGAAATCCTCATTTCCGCGTACTGTCGTCATGGTGGCATAGGCCGTACTCAAAATCCCGCGGGTCATCGGCACCAGATGCGGTGTAAACGTCACGGTAACGGGTCTGCCGGCTGCATGGGACAGCGTCTGCTCGATTTCCGGTGTATGCTGGTGCACGTTCACCTTGTATGCCTTGAAGTTTTCATTGACTTCGGAAAAATGCGTACCCAACCCCAGTCCCCGTCCCGCGCCGGATACGCCCGACTTGGCGTCGATGATGATGCTGTCGGGATCGATCCAGCCCGCCTGGACGGCCGGATACAGCGCCAGCGCAGCCGTTGTGGGGTAGCAGCCGGGATTGGAGATGAAGCGATGATTCACAACCTGCTGGCCAAACACTTCGGCAAGCCCGTACACGGCCTGGCCGAGCCATTCCGCGTCTGCTGGTTCATGTTTATACCAATCGCGATACAACTGCGGGTTCTTCAGGCGAAAATCGCCCGACAGATCGATGACCCGCAATCCCGCTGCCAGAAATTCGGGTGCCAGCTTCGTGCTGACGCCATGCGGCGTCGCCAGAAACACCACATCAGCCTTGTCGCGGATAAGCGCCGGATCGATGCCATCCAGCGTGTCGGTTCGGATTTCGGTCAAATGCGGAAAAATGCCCGCAATCGGCTCACCTGCACTGGATGAAGAGATGACCGACGTAATGGTGACATAAGGATGAGTGCTTAGCAGTCGAATGAGTTCGACGCCGCCATAGCCGGTGGCTCCGACGATGGCGGCGCGAAGGTTGATATGGCTCACGAATCAAACCCCCATACTGACAATCGCGATTCAACTTGTACGATTCCTTGTCTGTCACAAGGAAAAAACCAACGTTCCGCATGCGAAGCATGCAAAGAATATGTATTATTATACACACGCACTATTATTTATTCAATGCATTTTTTCTGCAATTTTTCTCCGCGGTTTCCATAACGGAAAAAGCTCCTGCATGGACAAGCGCATGCAGGAACCCGTTGGAAGATCCGTATGGAATTATTGGACGTCTCGTTTGATTTGGCTGCGCAAGTACCCGTTGATAAACGCATCCAGGTCGCCATCCATGACCGCGCCGATGTTGCCGGTCTCCACTTGCGTGCGGTGATCCTTCACCATGCTGTACGGGTGGAATACGTATGAGCGGATTTGGCTGCCCCAGGCAATCTCTTTTTGTTCGCCTCGAATGGCCGCCAGTTCCTGTTGCTGCTTCTGGATTTCCAGTTCATACAGCTTGGATTGGAGCATCTTCATCGCGCGTTCGCGGTTGGAAATCTGCGAACGCTCCGTCTGGCAGGCAACGACGATGCCGGTCGGAATATGCGTAATCCGGACCGCGGAATCTGTCTTGTTGATGTGCTGTCCGCCTGCGCCGCTGGAACGGTACGTATCGATCCGCAAATCTTCCGGACGGATTTCGATCTGGATGTCATCGGGAATTTCCGGTACGACATCGCAGGATACAAATGACGTATGCCGTCGTCCCGATGCGTCAAAAGGCGAAATCCGGACAAGCCGATGCACGCCTTTCTCCGCCTTCAGATAGCCATAGGCGTTGAAGCCCTTGACCAAAATCGTCACGCTTTTGATGCCGGCTTCCTCACCGGGCAGATAATCCAGCACTTCGACTTTGAAGCCGCGCTTTTCTGCCCAGCGGGTGTACATCCGGTACAGCATGGAAGCCCAGTCCTGCGACTCGGTGCCACCTGCGCCCGGATGCAGTTCCAAGATGGCGTTGGCCTTGTCGTACGGTTCGCTCAGGAGCAGTTGCAGCTCGAAGTCGTCTACGGCGCTCCGCAGGGAAGCGACGTTCGCCGTCCATTCGGCGACAAGCGCGTCATCCTCCTCGAGCTCCAGAATTTCCAACATATCTTCCAGATCTTTTCGTTCGGCGTCCAGTTTCTCGAACTGCTCGACAACCGATTTGATCGCGTTCATTTCGGCAATGATGCTTTGCGCTTTTTCGTTGTCGTCCCAGAAATCGGGTGCGCTCATCTTGACTTCATAGTTGGCGATCTGTTCGCGTTTGAGATCTAAGTCAAAGAGACCCCCTAAGCTGGAGTAGTCGTTTCGCGCTTTCGCGCAGGTCTTGCTTGACGGAAACATCGATGTCGGTCATTTCACTTCACCTCTTCAAATCGTTCAAACGATTATTTGCCGTGGCACATCTTGTATTTTTTGCCGCTGCCGCACGGGCACGGGTCGTTGCGGCCTACGCGATTCTCATCCCGCCGGACCGGACGTTTGGGTCCCGCTTCCGCTTTGGTGTCAACCGCCTGTCCTTCCGCAACGGCCTCGCGCTTCACGTTGCTTTCAACATGGGCTTTCATGATATAGAGCGTCACTTCTTCCTCGATCCGCTCGATCATGTTGGTAAACATGTTGTGGCCTTCAAATTGATATTCCCGAAGCGGATCGTTGCCGCCGTAAGCCCGCAGATGAATCCCTTGACGCAACTGGTCCATGGCGTCGATATGATCCATCCATTTGCTGTCCACCGCCCGCAGCACGACCACTTTCTCGAACTCGCGCATCGTCTCGCTTCCGATTTGGGCTTCTCGCTCGTCGTAATGTTGCGTGACGCGTTCTACCAGCAGCTCGACCATCTCGTCTTTTTCCTTGCCCCACAGATCGTCTTTGTCCAGCCGGCCTTCCGGCAGGAAATGCGTATGGGCATACGAGATGATGCCATCGTAGTCCCAATCCTCCGGCACTTCCGAATCCGGACAATGAGTTTCGATCGTGCGCGTGATGGTGGAACGGATCATCCCCATCACGATGTCGCGAATATTGTCGGAGAACAAAATTTCGCGGCGATCCCCATACACTTTTTCCCGCTGCAGGTTGATGACATCATCATATTGCAGCACGATGCGGCGCGCGTCAAAGTTGCTGCCCTCAACCCGCTTCTGCGCCGATTCGATCGCCCGCGTGATCAGCTTGCTTTCAATCGGCACGTCTTCTTCAAATCCGAGCCGTTCCATCATACCCATGATGTTGTCCGCGCCGAACCGGCGCATCAATTCATCCTGCATGGACAGGTAGAACTGGGATGAACCGGGGTCGCCCTGACGGCCGGAACGCCCGCGCAGCTGGTTATCGATCCGCCGCGATTCGTGCCGCTCCGTTCCTATGATATGCAACCCGCCGAGTTCAGCCACGCCTTCGCCCAGCAAGATGTCGGTACCGCGGCCCGCCATGTTGGTGGCGATCGTCACGGCTCCGCGTTGTCCGGCTTGCGCAATGATCTCCGCCTCGATGGCATGGTACTTGGCATTCAGCACCTGATGGGCGATGCCTTTCTTTTTGAGCATGCCGGAAATGCGTTCCGAGTTTTCGATCGATACGGTACCTACCAGCACGGGCTGGCCGGTCTTGTGCCGTCTTTCGATTTCTTCGACAACCGCCTTGTATTTGGCATCTTCGGTCTTGTAGACGACATCGGGCAGATCTACACGGATCATCGGACGGTTCGTCGGCACCTGCACGACTTCCAGCCCGTAAATCCGCTTGAATTCCTCTTCTTCCGTCTTCGCCGTACCGGTCATGCCGGCAAGCTTGCGGTACATCCGGAAATAGTTCTGGAACGTTATGGTGGCCAGTGTCATGCTCTCGTTCTGGACTTTCAGGCCCTCTTTGGCCTCGATCGCCTGATGGAGCCCGTCGCTGTACCGGCGTCCCGCCATCAGGCGGCCTGTAAATTCGTCCACGATGATGACTTCGTCTTCCTGCACCACATAGTCGACATCCCGCTTCATGATGTAACGGGCACGCAACGCTTGCTGAACGTGATGGTTCAACAGCACGTGCTCATGCGCGAACAGGTTGTCGATGTTAAACGCCCGCTCCGCCTTCGACACACCTTGCTCGGTCAGCACGATGCTCTTCATTTTTACGTCGATGGTGAAGTCTTCGCCTTCCGACAGGCGGCTGACGAATCGATCGGCCGCATAGTACAGCTCTGTCGATTTTTGTGCCTGTCCACTGATGATCAGCGGCGTGCGCGCTTCATCAATCAGGATGGAATCGACTTCGTCGATGATGGCGAAATGCAGCGGCCGCTGCACCATCTGCTCCTTGTAGAGCACCATGTTGTCGCGCAAATAATCGAAGCCGAATTCATTGTTCGTGCCATATGTGATATCGCAAGCGTAGGCCTGCTGTTTCTCTTCATGGGACAGTCCATGCAGGTTGCAGCCTACCGTCATGCCGAGAAATTGATAAATTTTCCCCATTTCCTGGCTGTCGCGCTGCGCCAAATAGTCGTTGACCGTAACGACATGCACGCCCTTGCCGGTCAAAGCGTTCAAATAAACCGCCAAAGTCGCCACAAGCGTCTTGCCTTCGCCTGTCTTCATTTCGGCAATTTTCCCTTGGTGAAGCACCATGCCCCCCATCAACTGGACGTCATAATGCCGTTTGTCCAGCACGCGGCGGGACGCTTCTCTGACAACCGCAAACGCTTCGGGAAGCAGATCATCCAGCGTTTCGCCCTGTTCCAGGCGCGCGCGGAATTCTGCTGTCTTCCCGCTCAGTTGCTCATCGCCGAGCGCCTGCATTTTCGGTTCAAGCGCATTGATTTCCGCCACCGTGCGGCTCATGCGCTTGATTTCGCGTTCGTTGGCGTCGCCGAATATTTTTTTGACGAGTCCGAGCATCAGGGAACCCCTCTCTCTTGCACGTATGGCAGTATCTTTATATATTATCAGTTTGCCCGGACAGGGGCAAGAAAGGGAACCCCTGCACGCAGTGTTTTGCCCGCCGCTAGCGCAAAAAATCGCGCAACCGCATAAAAGCCCCGGCAAATTGCCGGAGCTTCTGGAGCAAATTTCGTTTTATTCCGAGGCTTCGATCAAACCGTATCTGCCGTCGCTGCGACGATAGACGACGTTGACCTCTTTGGTGTCGGCGTTGGAGAAAACATAAAAATTATGTCCAACCATGTTCATTTGCAAAATGGCTTCTTCCACATCCATCGGTTTCATGGAAAACCGTTTGGTACGGACCAATTCGAACGTGTCTTCGTCATCCTGCGTAGCGGTAGCGGTGCCGCCCCCGTTTCCGCCTTCTTCTTTAAACAGCCTGCCCAGATTGGCCTGCCGGAATTTGCGGTTCAGCTTCGTCTTGTGTTTGCGGATCTGGCGCTCCAGTTTGTCCACCACATAGTCTATCGAGGCATACATGTCATCACGTTTTTCTTCAGCGCGGAGCACGACACCTGGCAGTGGAATGGTCACTTCAACTGCGTGTTGCCCTTTGGTAACGGAAAGCGTCACTTGCACATCCGATTCGGGTGCTGCTTCAAAGTACCGTTCCAGCCGGCTGAGCTTTTTCCCGACGTACTCGCGAAGCGCTTCTGTTACTTCCATTCGCTGACCACGAATATTGAAATTCATATGCATACCTCCTTGTTTTGCTATCTCCATCATACCACAGTGGCATGGGCGGTTTCAAAACTTCACACAAATTGTTTTGAATTTTTCGATAATTATGTCCGTACCTGAAAATGCTATATAATAGACAGGCAGTAGACTGGTAAAATGCCGACAGTCCATACATAGTCCCATACATAAGAGGTGCGACCATGACGGAACGAGCTGTGATTTTTTTGGTAGAAGGCATTGAAACCGATTCCCGATTCAAAAATTTTGTGCAGCAATTCGAAAGTGAAGGCTACCAGACCTACGTGTTGATTGATAGCGTCAAAAACCGCATCCGCCCCGAGGATGTTTTTCCTCTGTTGCATCAAAATATCGGAGATAAGCTGAATGCACTGACACTCGGTTTCGTTTCCAATATCAGAGACTTTTTTGTGTTGATGTATCGCTTGTTCCATGATACTTTTGCACACTTCATTTTTTATGACGATCCAAATCATGCCCCCATGTCCGCTTTGGAGGAACCGATTTATCAAGCTTTGCTGAGCGCCGCCATCCAGCCGGATGAGCAGTTGCTCAAGCCCGTATACTACTATCCCGTCCATCAGAATGAGGCGCCGTTGGACAATCGCTGGCCATGGACACCGCTCGGTTCGATTGGTGATCTGCCGCTACAAACCGATGCTGCGACGGTATCCAGAATCTATGCATATCGCAATCAATTCTACAGATTCGAATCCCCGAATCCGGGAGCATTGCGCGTCATCCAGCTACACCAGGGCAGCACGCAGACCATCCAGGGATTCCATGCTGTCGAATACCGGTATCCTGGTTCGATGCCTGCGCAGATTCACAACGCATTGATGGAAATCAGCCACTCACCCCAACGTTTCCGCAGCCGGTACGAAAACTATCAGGAATTGTTCAACCTTTACGCGGACATGTTGAAATCGATGTCCGATACCGAAAGACATTATTCGATTCGTATGCTGGAAGATACCCTGCTGGTCGAATCTTCGCATTACCGGTCGTTTGTGCTGTCGTTTTTGCTCAGTGTCCGACCGGATGCGCGATATCGCAACCAAATCCTGGAGATGGCGCTGCGAGAAGATGCCTGGACGGCAGGCCAGAAATTTTTTGTCTTCTATCAGAGCGTGCGCCGCGGCTTTGTCAACCCGAATATTTCCAATGCCGACACCGGGTATTTGCAAATGCGGCTTTACTGTCAAATTTATGACCTTTTCAAGCAGCAATTGATTCCTGAACAAAGATTTATTCCCAGACAGGAACGTAATCAGGATCTGGTTTTCGTCATGATCGGACAATTGCTGTCGCTCAACCACGCACCAACAAAAACGGTCCTGGACCGTTGCTATACCTTGATGAAGCACATGAACAAAAAAGTGCTGTTGATCAACACAAAGGAATTGCTGAGCACCAAAGAAATTGTACCTTTTTACGAAATTGCAGTGGGCAACGTCTATGCGGGATATTCGGACATGCAAACAATCGAATACAAGGATTTGTCGATCCCGCTTTATCAACCCGCTGTCGAGATGCCCGATATCAAGGAAATGGCAAAAATCCTAAAATGGATCGAACAACAAAAACCCTATTTTATTCTCAGTATCGGCGGCTCCAATCTGACAGTAGATCTTGGCAGCAATTACGTGCCGGTCATCAACATTTCCACCCCATATGTCAATTTGCCGATTTCACGATGCCAATTTCCGGTCATTGGCCGCAAAGCTACCGAGAAAGACCGGAAGTTCATGCGCGATTTCGGCATGAATCCGGACAACCTGATCGAAAGCGTGTTTACATTCGATTTCAAGTCACAAACGCATCACTATACACGCGCCCAGTTCGGGCTACCCGAACACGGCAAGCTGCTGGCACTCATCGGCTATCGGCTGGATGAAGAAGTGACCGAAGAATTGCTGCTCACGTTGCTGGGCACTATTGATGCCAATACCCACATCGTCTTTGTGGGCGGGTTTGACTTGACGAAATGGACGGACCAATTACCTGCTCTGAAACAGCATGCGACCAATCTCGGATTCCAGGAAGATGTGCTGGCCATCCTTGAACTTTGCGACATCTATGTCAATCCCAAACGCACCGGCGGCGGGACATCAGTGGTAGAAGCCATGTTCAAGGGCATTCCGGCTGTGACACTGCCGTTTGGAGACGTCGCTACGTCCGTACCGGACGAATTTCGTGTTGAATCATACGAAGCCATGAAGGACTTGATTATCCGCTACGCAACCGACGAGCATTTCTACAAGCGCATGTCCGAAAAAGCCAGGGAAACGGCAGCCATACTGATGAATACACGGGACGAGTTGCAGCGGATCGTGCAGCAGGCCGAATCCAGCCCGGACTTTTGACCCCCGCAAAAAACAAAAACCCCGGATTCACATCCGGGGTTTGGCAATTGTCATTTGCGGGCTGCCATGCATGCAATCATCGCGGCGCCTGACGGCGCCGTCCGATTACAATTTGACAACGTTTGCAGCTTGCGGACCACGTGCGCCTTGCACGATGTCAAATTCTACTGCCTGACCTTCATCGAGCGATTTGTATCCTTCCATCTGGATCGCCGAGAAATGAACGAATACGTCCCCGCCTTCTTCTGTCTCAATAAAACCGTAACCTTTCTCTGCATTGAACCATTTGACTTTACCTTGCATCCACTTAACATTCCCTTCATTGTACTGATGGTATAGGAACTCAGCCCTAGCCCCACCCCGAATATATCATCCGGCAAAGTTTGGTGTCAACGATTTTTTGTAAGCGGATTCATTGTGACAATTTTGCGACATGGCAGACCGCCTGCACGACATCTTCCACATCTTCGTCTGTCATCGCCGGAAACAGCGGGAGCGACATTGCCGTATCATAAAAAATTTCCGCTTCCGGACATTGCCTGTCCTGATAGCCCAGGTCCCTGTAATAGGGCTGTTTGTAGATGGGAATGTAATGGACATTTACGCCGATATTGAGCTGATGAAGCGCCTCAAATGCCTGATTGCGCCCATGCGTCCAGCGGAGCACATACAGGTGCCAGCTGGATTCCGCCTGCGGATGTTGCCATGGTACGACCAAGCCATCGATTTCAGCAAACGCTTCGGAATAGCGGGCTGCGATTACACGTCTGCGCGCCACAAACCGATCCAGCTTCCGCATCTGGGATGCGCCCAGCGCAGCCTGGATGTCTGTCATCCGGTAATTGAATCCGAGCGCTTGCATTTCGTAGTACCAAGGTCCATCCTGACGCTGCAGCAAACGGGGATCTCGCGTCATCCCGTGATTGCGGAATAGCAACAGCTTGTCGCGCAAATCTTCCCGGTCGGTCACGATGATGCCGCCTTCCCCTGTTGTCACATGTTTCACCGGATGAAAACTGAACATCGTCATGTCCGCCAGTGTCCCGACATTGCGTCCGGCAAAACGGGCGCCAAGCGAATGCGCGGCATCCTGGATGACCATCAGGCCATGCTTTCGGGCCAGTTCGCCGATGCGATCCATCTCCGCCGGCTGACCCGCAAAATCGACCGCGATGATCGCTTTGGTACGCGATGTAATGCGCGAGGCGATCTGGTCGGGATCGATGTTGTATGTGCGTGAATCGATATCTGCAAAAACGGGTTTGCCGCCCATATACAATACGCAATTGCTGCTGGCCAGAAAGGTAATGGGAGATGTGATCACTTCATCGCCCGGGCCGATGCCCGCCGCGAAACATGCACCGTGAAGCGCCGCCGTCCCGTTGCAGAAAGCGACGGCATACCGGGCCCCGACGTGGTCGGCGACCGTTTGTTCGAACCGGGCAATGGCCGGGCCCTGTGTAATCCAGTCGCCTTTGAGCACCTCGACGACCGCATGGATGTCGTCTTCATCAATCCATTGCCTGCCGTATGGAAGTTTGGAGGCTCTGCGTGGCTTCATCGTCATTGACCGCCTTTCCGCTAGTTCCCGTCGGTGGAGCGAATCCATGCTTCCGTCCGCCGGATGCCTTCCTCCAGCGTCACTTCCGGCTTCCAGCCGAGCAACCGGGCAGCCTTGTCCGAATTGCACAGCAGCTTCTGGATTTCGCTTTGCGGATGAATGTGCTCAACGTGCCGAATCCGGCTTTTGTCGCCGACAATCAGTAGTGCCAGGTCGTTGATCGAAATATCCCGTCCGAGCCCGGCATTGACGATTTGCCCGTTGACCGCATCCGAATAGCCCGCCTCCACGACAAATCTGGCGCAATCCTCCACATACAGAAGATCGCGTGTCTGCGTCCCGTCACCGTATATATTGAGCGTGCGTCCGGCCAGCTTGTTCTTGATGAAAATGGCGACAACGCCGCCTTCCCCACCCGTTTTCTGGAAGGGACCATATGTATTGAACGGCCGGATAACCACCGTTGGCATGCCATAGGCGTAATAGTAGGACAGCACCATGTTTTCGGCTGCGATCTTGGCACCGGCATAGGGCGAAGCCGGCTTGGTCGGATGCAGTTCTGTGATGCCCGAAGCATCCGTACAACGGTCATACACCATACAGGTGCTCATGAACACGATTTTGACGTGATGCTTGCGGCACTGTTCCAATACATAGAATGTGCCGATGGTGTCATTGTTGAACGTGGTGCGGGGGTCATCAATGGAGTCCTGCACGTTGATCGATGCGCCGAGATGATAACAGATGTCAAACCGGTGCGCTTCAAAGAGACTGGACAAGAGCGTCTCATCCAGGATGGAGCCTTTGACGAAAGCCCGGAAACCCGGATGGCCGCGAAATTCATCCAGATTCGATTCGCGTCCGTTGGACAGATCGTCCAGAATCCAGACTTGATGTCCGTCGTCGAGCAGCCGTTTGGCCACCCATCGGCCAATAAATCCGGCACCGCCGGTCAGCAGAATATTCATGTTTCCCCAATCCCCTCGCTAACCAATATGATCCAGTGTGACGGGTGTTCCTCTCGTGACGGATTTCGCCAGCTTCTTGCCGATGACGATGTCTTTGTATTTGGGCGGCAATCCAAAGCCGGGCCGAATCGAACGGATATGTTCTGCACGTATGACGTCACCGGCCGCCAGATCGGCTGTGAAATAAAGCGAACGACGATGTTTCAACGATGCCGATTCGGTAGGAAGCGGACCGTAACGGATGGTGCCAAGACTCAGCTGTGCTTTTCTTGTTTCTTCTACGAGCATTTTCAGCTCGTGCGGTTCGAGGGAAAATGCAGCATCTACGCCCCCGTCTGCACGCGAAAGCACCAGATGCTTTTCGATCACGGTACAGCCAAGCGCGACAGCCGCTACCGGGACACCGATGCCCAATGTGTGATCGGACAAACCGACTTCGCAACCGAACAATTCGCGCATATGCGGAATCGTCCGAATGTTGGAACTTTCCGGTGAAGCCGGGTAAGTACTTGTACATTTCAACAGGATCAAGTCGCGGCAGCCTGCGTTTCTTGCTTCACGCACCATCTCGTCAAGTTCCGCGATTGTCGCCATGCCGGTGGACACGATCAGCGGCTTTCCGGTCGATGCCGCTTTGCGAATCAACGGCAAATCAATGTTTTCAAACGAAGCAATCTTGTAACAGGGAACATCGAGCTGTTCCAGAAAATCGACAGCCGTTTCGTCAAAAGGGGTGCTGAAGCCGATGATGCCAAGCTCGCGGCATTTGTCGAATATCGGTTTGTGCCATTCCCAGGGCGTGTGCGCTTCCTGATACAATTCGTAAAGGGAGCGGCCTTTCCACATGTTCGCCGGATCGTCGATGAAAAAATCTCCCGTATGCAGGTCGAGCGTCATCGTATCGGCCGTATAGGTTTGCAACTTCAGCGCGTGCGCTCCCGCTTTCGCTGCCGCTTCGACAATTTGCAGCGCACGCTCCAGCGACTGGTTGTGATTGCCGGACATCTCGGCAATAATGAAGGGCTGCTCACCCAATCCGATGCGATGATGCGCGATTTGAATCCCCATTTGCTTCCCTCCTCCTCAAGAAGATGCAAAAATGTCGGCAATCAAGCGCTCGTTCAATTGATCCAGCGTGTCAATCGTCCAGTCCGCATCATATCCAGGGGCCGGCTGTTCCCCCTTGTATGCACCCCGGCGCACGCGAACAGTGCGAAAACCGAGCGGTTTGATGCCCACGAAATCTTTGCGGGGATTGTCCCCGATATATACGGCCTGATGCGGCTGGGCATGCTCTTTGCGGCAAATTTGCAAAAAACAATAGGGTGAAGGCTTCTCGTTGCGAATTCCGTACCGCCGGGTAATGTAACATTTCCGGATGCCGTAACCCGCATGCAAGCCCAACGCTTCCAGTTTGCGTTGCTGCACATGTTTGTTGCCGTCCGTCACAATATAGACAGGCTGGCCCCGCAGTCGCGCCAGGCATGCAACCGCATCCGGATACAGCGTCAATTTCGGAAGATGCGAGCGGTAAACGCCCACGCACTGTGCAACCAATCGCCTGGAATAAATGCCATGGGATCGAAGCACGGCATCGAATACCGCTCCCCTGCCGAATTGATCGAGATGTGCTTCCATCTGGCGCAAAATTTCGCCGCTCCCGACGGAATACCGCCTGGCCAGCCACGCGGCAACCGCACGAAATCCGCTTGTCACATATGTCCGTTCGTCATAGAGCGTATCATCGAGATCGAATATGAAAATCCGTTTCATTCGATGCGATCCTCGGCATAGCGGATCAATCGTTTGTCTTTTCCGCTTCTGACAAACGGATAATCGCGCAGGCTTTCTCCTTGTGACTCCAGCAAAAACCAGTACAGGCTGTCCAGGCCGTACGCCAAACTCAACCGCGACGCGCCGCCAAGCCGGGGATTACATTCAATGATGTGGCATTTGCCGGATCTGTCTACAAAAAACTGGAAAACAGCATGTCCATAAATGCCCAGTTTCACCGCCAAATCGCCAATCATCCGTTCCAGCGATTCGTTCCGGAACGTCGTGGTTACCTGCGATTCGCCATAAGCCGTTTCGTCCCTGGTCCGCAGAACGACGCCCTTGCATTGATGGTCGCGATCAACGTAACAGTCCGCGCTGACTTCGTAACCTTCGATGTACGGCTGGAAGATCGGTTCCTGCAACGTTTCCGCATGCGCTTCCGCCTGGGCCCGCGAGAGGTTGATGCCGTTTCCCCTGGAGCCTGCGCCGAAGCGCTCTTTGACGACGATTCGGTCCCCTGCGATGGCTTGCAGCCGGTCGGACGTCGGAATGGCGGGAAAACCCCATTGTGCGGTTTCCCGGTAGAACCGAAGCTTGTCCAGACAGCGGTCTACGACGTCCGGTTCCGAAATCATGACGCTGATTCCCGCCTGCTTCAACGCATCCCGATGCGCGGCAAAATAGGGCAGTTCGCCGTCCCTTGTCGGCACGATGTACCGGACCCCTTGCTCGTGGCAAAATTCAATCAACTGATCGACCCGCAACTCCCTAATCGGTGGCATGTGCCAGAAACGATCCACGAAATGGCTTCCGATGCAATTGGGGTTCAGATCGCCGCCCACCACTTCCCATGCGGCACCCAGTTTGTGGATCGCTTCCCGAACCATCTGAACCAGCGGCACCTTCCTGGATACGCTGGACACCAGAACTGCGCGCTGCTGCTCCGGCTTGTCCGGTTCAGGCGCTGCTTCCGTTGCCTTCCGGTAATGTTCGATCAGCAGAGGAATCACGTCCTCCAGTTGACGATCGGGTTTCCAGCCGACGGTTGATTGCAGCCGGGACACATCTGCCTGGGAAGCTTCGTACCGGATGTCGCTCGGCATGTCCACCGTCTTCATCTCCGGAAAATGCTGCCGCAAAATGTCCAGCACTTCCGACACCCGACGTGCACGTCCCGTGGCCAGATTGACGATCCCCTCCGCGTCACTGGCTCCCAAACGCAACAATCCTTCCGCCACATCCTCCGCATACACGTAATCGAACATGCCTTCCTTGCGATACACCTGCAACGTCTCGCCCCGCAGCAGCGCCTGAATCCATCTCGATATGACATCCCGCGAGTTTTTCCCGTAGACGCGATAAATGCGTGCGCTGACCGTTTTGAACCGGCTGGCGGAAAAATGGGACAAAAACTGCAATTCGATTTCATGCAGCAGTTTGGCGGCCCCGCACAGATTGCGCGGATAGATGGGATCTTCTTCCTTCAGGGAGACGGGCGTTTCCGCCGGCGCATCGAACGTATAAAGATCCTGGTTGTAAATCAGGTAACTCGAAGCGAAAATCACTTTCCGCACCGAAGGCAACTGCTTCACAAGCCCCATCAGATGATGACTCAGGCGGACGTTATGCCGATCGTTCTCATCCCAAAATTCCGGCGTTTCGACCGAACGTTCGAACGTTGCGGCCAGGTGGAACACAAAATCTGGCGCAAATCCGGCCAGTTCCTGCAAAGTGATCGTGTTCAGATCGCCTTGCCGGTAACGAACGGATGCGGGCCAATCCGACGGCCGCGGCTTCAAATCCGCGACAAACACCCGTGCCCCCTGCGACAAAAGACGTTCCACCAGCGCCGTTCCGATAACCCCTGCTCCTCCGCTTACAAACACTTTGCTATCCTGAAACATGTAGTTGCTCCTTCAGACAACCGTGTAATAAGGAATCAACATAGCGGCCGTCGATCTTCACATGCTGTCTCATTCTGCCCTCAAAGAGAAAGCCTTCCGATTCCAGAATTCGAATGTGCCATGGCCGGATATCGTAAGTCTCCGTAAACAGCCGGTTGAGACCCAGTTCCTGAAACGCAATCCGCTTCAACAGACGCAAAAAATGCCGAAAATCGATTTCGTACTGGGGCAGGTTTTTGGCCCGCTCCGTCTCGACCAGAAAGGAAACTTCCGCTCGCAGGCTCGTCCAATCGAGATTCGTCAAGCCTCCATATCCGATTAGCGTACCGTCATACTCGTAGCCAAACAGAACAAGCGGCGGTTGCTGCATGTCAAATGTCGGCTTGACCGTCAACTGGTAATAACGGTGCTGGTCTTCGTCCGTCAGCACGGTCTTTTGGCGCAGCACATCCATTTGCGCATTCCGCCAGTCCTTGATGGCCGACATATCCGCCGCACGCAACGCACGCAGCAGATACAAGCCTTCCGTATAGACGGATTGGGGCAAAATGTTGTAGTGGCTCATAAGCGCTCCTCGATTACGGGTTTTTGCCGAACATGGGCATTGATGGCTGCCACATCTTCATGCGCCAACAGATAGCGGATTACATCCCGCGACGGAATCGTCGGGTTGCCCGCAAAGTGGGAAGCGACCCGTTTCAACATTTCATAATCTTCGATCGTATCCAGCGTAATACGCAGTTGCGGTGCGTGCAGTTCTTTGGGCACCGGAATTTTTACGGCCTGAAACTGTTCCGGATACTCATAAGCATAATAAGTCACATGTTCCCGATGGCGGGGCTCTTTGCCGTGCCTGTCAATATATTGCAGGGCGCGCACCGAAATCAGTTCCATAGGCAGACCAATCGTAATCCCGCCAGTCAAATTGGTCAGATCGGCAGGCGATTTTGCCATTTCAGCCATCATTACGTTGCCCAGTTCATAGTCGATAAACGGGCAATCGCTCGTGACCCGGATGACATAATCCGCTTCATAGTGCACGGCGCATTGCAGGTAACGGGCCAACACGTCCTCCTCCGGCCCACGGAAGCAAGCAACTCCGCGGCTTGCGCACCAATCGACAATCGCTTGGTCGGACTCCCGCACAGACGTGGCAACGACCACTTCGGACACGCCCTTCACCAGCCTGCAACGACTGACAACGTAGTCCAGCACGCAACGGTCCCCAAGCGGCATCAGCACCTTGCCGGGCAACCGGGAGGAGCCCATTCTCGCCTGTATAATCAACACGGTTTTGGTCAACACTCACGCGCCTCCTGGTTCGTATGTGAAACGGCTGGAATGTTCCCTGACTTCCACAGCGGATTTCTGCGCCAGGAATATCCGCCCGGAATAAAAGCTACATTTTTGAACGATGCTTTTCCATGCAGGCTTCAATGGTCGGCATGTTTGCTTGCGTCCACTCGATGGTGCGTTTCAGTCCATCTTCCAGCTGGACTTTCGCCACAAACCCCAATTCCTCCCGTGCTTTCTTCGTGCTTCCGTATCTTTTTCCGGAACGGTCCCAATCGCGGGCAGGACGAAAATCGATCGGCGCCTGATTGCCCGTCAATCGATTGATCGTTTCCGCCAATGCCAGGATGGATGTTTCCACACCGCTTGCCAGGTTATAGACGCCGCCAGGCGCACCTTTGGCCGCACAAAGCATAAGTCCTTCCACGATATCATCCACATAGATGAAATCTCTGGTGGCAATGCCCCCGTTTTCAACCGTGAGAGGCATTTGTTTTAACGCTTTATAAATAAATGTAGGCGTTACATTGCGCCATACCGTTGCCGGTGTTCCCCGCCACTGTCCGGCACCCAGAATTTCGCGCGGACCATAGACATTCTGGAAGCGGGCCTTCACAACCGGGAGCTTGTGTTGTTTAAAATAATAGTTCGAATAAAACTCCCCGATGATTTTGGAAATCTGGTAGGGACTGTCCAGATACAGCGAAACCGGCGCATCCTCCGTGGTTGCTTCTGCGTGGTCAAACGTTTTTTCGGCGACCGTGCAGCCGGCGGACGAATACACCACTTTCTTGATGCCGGTGAAATCTTTGATTTTTTCATATAGCTTCAACGTCGAGAATGTATTGTTCTCATGATCCGCCAGCGGATCGTGCATGGAACTTTGGTTGCCGTGGTAGGTCGCCAAATGAAACACATAGTCGATGTCGCCCGGAAGAGCGTCAAGAATTCGATCATCGGTAATCGAACCCTCGATAAAAGTTACATTGGTTTCTTGCGGTACATTGATCTTCTCCGCTGAAAGCAAATTGTCTACGATAATGATTTCCTGCGGATTGGATTGAAGCAGGCGATGGACAAGATTGCTGCCCACAAAGCCCGCTCCGCCAACAACCAGGATTTTTTGGTTGCGGAATGCTTCCATCATATTCCCCGTCCGTTTTCGTTATTTTCCGGCATCTACCGGTTTCAGATGCGTATAGGTTTCGGAAATGCCATATTGCTTGTAGTACGCGATCGCCTTTTGCACGCCGACTTCCAGCGGGGTTGTCGCCTTCCAGTTGAAATCCCGTTCGGTCCGGGAAGGATCAAGCAAAATCGTATAGGCGTCGTCGGGATTGCGGGGACGCACTTCGACGTCTTCTTCCAGCCGGATGTTCAAAGCTTTGATCGTCGCGTCAAACAGTTCCTTGATCGAATAGTCGGAGCCGGATGAAATGTGATATGCGCCAGTGCCGCCCTGACCGTCGATCGCTTTCATGATCACATCCACCATGTCGTCGATGAAGATGAAGTCCCGGCGCGTATCCATCACATAGCACGGCTTGTTGTTGGTCAGGCGATGATAGAACGTCGGAAGCGGTCCGCTCAGATTCCGCGGACCATACGCGTTGGCCAACCGGAACGAGATGTAATTCAATCCGCTCAGCTGGACATATTGCTCGCCGGCCGTCTTGCTGATGGCATAGCTGCTGGCTTCCGACCGGATCGGATGGGACAGCGTGATGGGCTGTTCGATCGGATGCAATCCGTAACAAAGCGCGGTTTGAAAATTGATGAAGCGCTGCACGTTCGCGCGTTGCGCCGCCCGGACGACGTTGGCCGTTCCCAGCACATTTGTCTTCGCATCTTCAATCCAGCCGTCCGGGTCCTTGTAGGATGCCGCCGCATGCACGACGATATCCGGCTGGAATTGCGCGAAAGCCTGATCCACCAGTTCACCGTCCGCAATCGTTCCTTCAATCACTGTCAATTGCGGATGCGGAGCCAGGTTGTCCCTTCTTCCGGTGGCGTAGTTGTCAATCACCAATACCGAATCGCCCCGCGACAGCAGCCGATCCGCGATATGCGATCCAACAAAACCCGATCCGCCCGTTATCAATACTTTCATGCCTATCATCTCCTGAGTTCAATTTTCATCTATGAAATGACACCTGAAAAAATCTTTTTTGTCCTGAGACCGGCACTCTCTCGTTATTTGACATCTACCGGTTTCAGATGCGTATAGGTTTCGGAAATGCCATATTGCTTGTAGTACGCGATCGCCTTTTGCACGCCGACTTCCAGCGGGGTTGTCGCCTTCCAGTTGAAATCCCGTTCGGTCCGGGAAGGATCAAGCAAAATCGTATAGGCGTCGTCGGGATTGCGGGGACGCACTTCGACGTCTTCTTCCAGCCGGATGTTCAAAGCTTTGATCGTCGCGTCAAACAGTTCCTTGATCGAATAGTCGGAGCCGGATGAAATGTGATATGCGCCAGTGCCGCCCTGACCGTCGATCGCTTTCATGATCACATCCACCATGTCGTCGATGAAGATGAAGTCCCGGCGCGTATCCATCACATAGCACGGCTTGTTGTTGGTCAGGCGATGATAGAACGTCGGAAGCGGTCCGCTCAGATTCCGCGGACCATACGCGTTGGCCAACCGGAACGAGATGTAATTCAATCCGCTCAGCTGGACATATTGCTCGCCGGCCGTCTTGCTGATGGCATAGCTGCTGGCTTCCGACCGGATCGGATGGGACAGCGTGATGGGCTGTTCGATCGGATGCAATCCGTAACAAAGCGCGGTTTGAAAATTGATGAAGCGCTGCACGTTCGCGCGTTGCGCCGCCCGGACGACGTTGGCCGTTCCCAGCACATTTGTCTTCGCATCTTCAATCCAGCCGTCCGGGTCCTTGTAGGATGCCGCCGCATGCACGACGATATCCGGCTGGAATTGCGCGAAAGCCTGATCCACCAGTTCACCGTCCGCAATCGTTCCTTCAATCACTGTCAATTGCGGATGCGGAGCCAGGTTGTCCCTTCTTCCGGTGGCGTAGTTGTCGATCACCAATACCGAATCGCCCCGCGACAGCAGCCGATCCGCGATATGCGATCCAACAAAACCCGATCCGCCCGTTATCAATACTTTCATGCCAATCATCTCCCGAATTAGTTTAACATTTGCTTGAATTCAAATGCGCGATCATGGAATTCCTGCTGCCAAAGTTCCAAACTCAACAATCCCCATATTTTCCGGTTGAATTTGTGTTCGGCGCCCAATTTCTGGAGGACAACGCCATTATTCACCAAATCCCGCTGAAGCGCTTTGCGGGATGAAAAAATATCCCGCACAAAATCAGCCGCTTCGTTCATGATCCATTCGTTAAACGGCACCGGAAATCCCATTTTATCCTTACGATTTTTGATCATGTCAGGCAGTTCATCATCAAATGCTTTTTTCAGCAACTGCTTGGTCGTGCCGTCCTTGAACTTGATATCGGATGGTACCGTAGCCACCAATTGCACCAGTGGATGATCCATAAACGGCACCCTCGATTCCAGACCATGCGCCATGCTGACCCGATCTTCCACATGGAGCAGCGCCGGCAGCAGCGTCTTGAAATCAAAATGCGTCATGGCATCAAAATAGGATTCCTTTTTGACGTTGTCCGCCCGAAAGATGCGGATGAATGATTCGTAGGGCGAGTAGTCGCTCAGCGCTTCCCAATTGATTTCGTCGCCAATGGTATTGGCCCGGTTAATCAATCGGAAATAACGCTTGTCCAGATCATCAAAAAGCCCTTCCCGCCAAAACTCCTGAAGGAGCGGCTTATAGTTTTTCAGCGCTGTCAAATTGGGAATAATGGATTCATAGGTGACAATGAAATTGCCATTGTGTGAAGTCCCGTCAATTGCCGCTTTGATGCATTGCTCGAAATAGGCAATGATATAGCGGACATAACCGCCAAAAATTTCATCTCCTCCCTGCCCTCCAAGTACAACCTTGCGATATTGGCTGGCCAACCGGGACACCATGTACTGTGCAAATGAACCCGGCCCCGCGACAGGATAATCCATATGATACACAACTTTGCGAATGTTTTCGACAAAGTCTTCGCTCGTGATGTCGACCTGATGGAGATCGAATCCCCGCTGGGCCGCAAGCTCGACGGCATAAACACTTTCATCGTATTCCGGACTGATCGAAAATTTGCCCGTAAACCCGACAAACTGTCCCGGATGGCGTTTGGACGCCAGGGAGGCGATGATGCTGGAATCCATGCCCCCGCTTACATATCCGCCGACCGGCACATCACTGCGCATATGCAGATCAATCGACTCATGCAGCAATTCTCTTACCTGATGTTCGAAATATTTGGACGTATGATCAAAATCCAGGTCATAATACACTTCCCAATATTTATCGATCACCAGGCGCCCGTTTGTAACGGTCAGACAATGCCCGGGTTTCAACAAATGAATACCCTTAAAAAGGGTCTTGTCATCCAGACAGAACTGAAAACTCAAATAGTCCTTGAATCCCTCAAGATCCGTTTCAATCTGCGGAACAAACGGCAGCAACGCCTTTACTTCAGAGGAAAAATAAAATACGTTGTTGACCAGCGTATAATAGAACGGTTTGATCCCGAAACGGTCTCTCGCACAAAAAAGTTGCCGCTTGCGTGGATCCCAGATGGCAAAAGCGAACATGCCCCTCATGCGATCAACGCAATTTTTGCCCCATTTTTCATATGCTTTCAGAATGACTTCCGTATCGGATCCGGTTCGAAACTGTTCTCTTCCAATTTCTTCACGAAGCTCAATATAGTTGTAAATTTCGCCATTGAATGTGATCCAGTTACCCGATTCATCCGTCATCGGCTGATGCCCGGTTTCCAGATCGATGATGCTCAACCTCCGGTGTGCCAGACCGACAAAGCAGGAAGGATCATGCCAAATGCCCTGTCCGTCAGGGCCGCGATGTTTTTGCAAATCGTTCATGACTTGCAAGTGCTTGGGCAGTCCCGGTGTGTATTCGTAATTCAGATTCAGCGCGCCCGCTATTCCACACATATTCGGCATTTCCTCTCTAATGGTACTTTCCGGATTTTAATTGACTGCTAGGGTCGCCGTAGTTTGTACACTCCGCCGATCCCGGCATATTTTCCTTTGTATTGCGGGTACCCCCTGAGATCGAACGTAAGGTTTTTCATGAAATCTTTGTGTTCATCTGCGAACCTTTCATCCGATAAACAATTTTCGCGATGACGGTTTAATGCGCGTAATTCCGAACGGGAAAAATAACCACCTTCGTAGACCGCATCAAACCCGGCTCCCCTACAGATTTCCAAAAATTCACTCGGTGCATAACATCTGGATATCGGGCAATTTTCACCATCCGTATTTTTTCTGAAGGCCTCCAGTAAATCCAGTCCGGGAAAAGCATTTTCCACAATCATTTTTTCATACGCTGTATACAAGTGCAAATATAAACTTTCTGCGTTATATACCATGATTGTACACGTTGAGCCAGGTTTTCCGATTCTATAAAACTCCTTCAGAATGGCCTGCGGATCGCTCGTATGATGCAACACCCCCTGACAATTAATAAAATCCACACTTTCGTTTTCCAAAGGGATTGTCGCATTCGAATCCGATATCCAAATCAATGAAACCCGATTTTCGTCGATCGAATGAAGTCCCAGTCTGCTTTGTGTCAACCGCAATGCTTTTAATGAAATATCCATGCCGATTATTTTTGCGGCACGGGTAAACAAGGAAAAGCCAACGACACCATTGCCGGGTCCGCAACCATAATCCAAAACGATTTGTTGATCGCGTGATCCCCAAATCCCCAGCAACTCCCCAGAAAGCGGATACTCCGCGTACAACCAGGAAAGATATCTGGCTGATTCATCTGCTGTTTTGAACGGTAATGCCGTAACAGTATGATCATTCCAATATTCATCTACCACTGAAGTTGAAACATGCTGTCTGTTGTCCAATATCGTCACCATTTGACAACTGACCTCCCGGTCTAATTGCATTTCCTTTCAATCAGGATTGTTTGACTTTGTTTTTGCGACTCCATCGTCTAAATTTACGAAGAAATTTGATGCGTGTCGGATGAATGAGATCATCCAGTCTGTTGCATTTGGACATCGCATACGTGATAATCGCTGATGAAATCGAAACATCTGCCGTTCGTTGCTGGAGCGATTGGGATATCACGTGATCTACCAAACTCTTATAGGTATATCGGTTTGATTTGACGATATCATTAAATGCGTTTTCGACAATTGCTTCCCGCTTGCTGTCCTCCTCCACCAAATCCAGCACTTCATCCAGATTGCTGAAATCTCTGCGCACTTCAATGTAATGCCTTCCCGGCTCCAACACACCGCTATAGCTGCCTTCCAGCAAAATTTGACACGTTTTGGTGAGGCAGGCTTCCAGGTGCCTGGGCGAAATCATGACGTATTGCAAATAGCCGTCCTGCGCCGGGAAACAAGCGGCTTCAATTTCTTCAAAACCGGCTTCCGGATGCTCCTTCATATATTGTTCGGTCTTGATCCGGAGCGTCCCGTCGCGATCAATCATGCTGGCGCCGCCTTCAACGCCGATCGTATACTTGCAACGCAGCAAAAACTTGTACCAATCATCCCCGTAAAAAGTATCTTTGTCTTGTGTCGAAAGATCCAATGTGATTTGCCGGTTTTTCCCCGCTTCCTGAAACAGATTCGAAATCATCGGCTTCAAGATGCCGTGTCTGCCAAGCCAGGGCGGCAAATTTCTGGCTCTATAGCCGATATCAATTGTTCTTTCCTGCCTTTTGCGTTGGAGCTTGCGGATTCGTTTTTCCGTCTTCGGATCAATGTAGCCGGTAAGTACGGTGGAAAATTTCACTCTGTTGAAATCGACTTTGTCATAAATTTTGGGCCATTCGGAAGGCGGCGCAACCGAAAAGACATAATCGAGTTCGAATTCGTTGATGACCTTGCAGAGATAATCGCTTCTGAAAAATTCATCTTGCGGCAATCCGACTTTTACGGCGTCCAACGATTTGATAAATTGCGCTTTGCGCATCGATCTTTCAAATTCGTCATCCCTGATTCGTCTGGCAAAGAAAATGTAATGAAAAATGACCAGATCGAATTTGATCCCTTTGATGTGCCACGGAGGTTCTTCCCGGTAAGCCAAGTTCAAATAAAACACATTATGCTCCGAATACCTGGCAAATGAATACAAGTGATCAATCATCGTCTGACGCCAGGGGATATAATGCGCTTCATCATAAACAATCAAAATGTTCCTCCGCATGAATCTTTTCCTCCTTTTCGCATATTCGTGATGACTTGTTTGAGTTTGTTGCGTTGCTTGCGGATGTTTCGAACGGCCCGGATGCGATACGGATGGATCAGATGCACGACCCAATTCCATTGACTGACGATGCGATCAAACAGGCCTGTTCTCGTTTTTGGGGCGGTGGACAAGGCTTCATCCAGCACGGCTGACACGAATCGTTCATAAGAATAAAGCCCCGACTGAACGATATCCCGATACGCCCTTTCCGTCATTTCTTCCCGCAGATGATCTTGTTCGATCCATTTCAGCACTTCATCCAAATTGCTGAAATCCCGCTTCAGCTCGATATAATGCACGCCAGGCTTCAAAATGCCGTTGTATTCGCCTTCGATCAGCACTTGACACGTTCGGGTGGCGCACGCCTCCAGATGTCTGGGGGATATCGCGACGTAATGCAGGTTGCCGTCAAGTCCCGGAAAGCAATTGGCTTCAATCTCTTCGAATCCGGCTTCGGGATGCTGTTCCATAAATTTCAGCGTTCGCTCCCGGATGGAACCGTCCCTGTCCAATATGCTGGCCCCGCCTTCCACGCCGATCGTATATTTGCATCTGAGCAAAAAGGCGTACCAGGCATTGCCGACAATCGTATCTTCCGCCCGGGTCGAGATGTCCATAAGCAGTTTGCTGCCGGCGGCCCGGCTCAAAAATTGTTCTGCAATATACGGTTTCAGTCTGCCATGTCTTCCCAACGACGGTTCCACATGTCTGGCCCGGTAACCGATATCGATCGTTCTTGTGCGGATTTTGCGGGCATAGGCGTTTATTTTTTTGATGGTTGACGGATCCAGATATCCGGTCAACACTGATTTCAACTGAATCTGATTCGCCAATTCACCGTATAGCTTGGGCCATTCCGAAGAAGGGCCCACAGAAAAAATCGTTTGAATCCCAAATTCCTGAATCATCTGGTGGATGTAACCGGTCTTGAAATGTTCGTCCTGCGGCAAACCGACTTTCACGGCATCCAGTTCCTTGAGAAACTGCGCTTTCCGCATCGTGCGCTGAAAACCGGTTTCGTCCCACCTGGCCGTAAAAAAGAGCGTGTGAAAAATGACAACGTCAAATTTCATGCGTCTTACATGCCACGGGATTTTCTCCCTGTACGCAAGATTGAGGTAGAAGATGTTGTGGGCCGAATATTTTTTGAATGCGTTAACGTGATCCCGAATCGTTGCCCGCAACGTTGTAAGCGGCGCATAATCAAATACAATCAGAATATTTTGTCTCATGCTTCTCCCTCTTCAACTCCATTGGTCCAACGGCCTCTTTTTGGATGACCCCTTCAATGTTGCGCCATTCCGTACCGATCGTACGCCCGATCCATTGATCGCATGATCGGCAATGCTGATCCGGATAAAACTCGCGAATTTCCTGCATGATGTCCGAATGCCAGGCTTCCCGAATGGTCAACTGATTGAGATCGAGCCGCTTTTCCGTCAACCAAATATGATTGCAACGCGAAACGGATCCATCGAATGCAACAACAAACGAATTTTCCAGTTTGGGACAAAAGGTGCGCTTGGCATGTACGGTTCTGCCGATTTTCCCGAACACGCCTTCAACCGTATGTTTTTCATAAAGTCTTACACTCTTGAAGCCTCCGAGGTCTGGTGAAGCAACGATTTCTTCCAGATAGCGATTCGTCGATTTTTCTCCATCCACAAACGATATGGCCACAGTGGGAGAAGGAGACATTCCGTTTACGAGCGATTGGAACTGCCTGGCGCGGGTTAGCCCTAACGGCGTATGGATACTGAAAGAAACGAATTCACAGCGGCTCAACACTTCCGCATATTTGCCCGAGACTAACAATCCGTTGGTCGAGATATGAATGCGAATCGATTGTTGGAAAGCATATTCCATCAATTTGAAAAAATCGGGGTGCAAAAGCGGCTCACCACGCCAAAACGGCAGTACCACCGCTTGCGGATTGACGCTTGCAATTTCATCCACAAGCTTTCTCCAAAGTTCTTCCGTGATAAAGCCGCTGTTTTCGGAAATATAATGCCGCGGGCACATCGAACACGAAAGATTGCAAAGCGGAGTCAACTCGATTACGATTCGATTGGGAAAATCGATCACGTTCATCATTTAACCTTCCTTCTCCGATACAAACGATCCGAACTTTTTCCCCGGACAATCTTTAACCGTCTTGGCAACATATCATAAAAACAAGCCCGTCGTCGAGGCGGGCTGATCGTTCAGGACGGTTGGCATCGTCATTGAATGGCGTCCGCAATGGATTTTCCTTTTCCCTGCCGTATATCCTCCAGCGTTCTGTTCATAAAAGCTTCCAGTTGCCTTGCCTGTCGTTCCCGGGTGAAAGCGTTCAGTTTGGCTGGCTGCATGCAAGGGGTGCTACTACCTTGTCCCCGGTGGTTGATCCAATGTGCCATGCTTTGCAGAATTTCTTCCCTTGTAGCTTCCAGCGGAAGAAACTGTTTCCCCTCATAATCTCCCAATACTTGTCTTATTTGAACATTATCGGAATGCACGAACGCAAAAATGTACTGGTTGGCAAGCATCAGGTTGTAAAATTTCCCAATAACGGAATAGCTGATGGTGACCAAGCCGACACTTGCATCCGATGAAGCGACAAATCGAATCGCATCCGCATAATCCAATCGTCCGTCATATTGAAAATCCGGAAATCCTGTCAGTTTCTGCAAATCAGGCGGCTGTTGAAAATCACCCGCCAGAACAAACCGGATTCGCGGTTTTCGGCCTTCCCGATTCCAGGTTTCAACCGCTTCGGCGATTCGCACAAGGATCGGCATGTATTCCCTGTAGACGTACCCGCAGTAACTGATGATCTGTTCGTCTTCCGAGCGTCGTTGAAACGGGTATGTGCCCGGCTGTTCGAAATCTTCCGGGTCCAAACCGTTCGGGATCACTTCGATTTCCGCGCGGCAACCCAAATCAAGCAAATCCTGTTTCAGCCGTTCGGCCACGACGACGACACCATCGGCAGCCTGCAACACCGCTTGTTCAAAATAGCGATTCAACTGCGCGCCTTCCACGCTTCGCGGTTTGAAGATCGGATTGGTCGTCCAACCGTCACGGTAATCGACGATCAGTGGAATGCCGGTGATCTGTTTCAGCATCATGCCGACCAGCGCCATGGTCGGATGGGGAATGGTGCAAAAAATCAAATCGATGGGGTGGCTATTGATGATTTCCAGTCCTCTCAGCACAAAATGCATCAATCCGCCGACTGCGCTGTCCGGCAAATGAATCTGGTGATAAATCTTTTTATAGTCATCACGGCTATCCGCCACCGGTTGTAAGGAATCGACGCGGTAAATGTCCAGATGTGGCGGCACGTCTTTCATCAAGGTCTCATCCAGATTGGCGTAATACGGCGGTTTGATGGTCAACACAATAGGATTCCAGCGCGTTCCCCGATCCATGTACTTAACAAATTTCAATGGCCTAAAAACGCCACTGCTTGCACCGGGAGGGAAAAAGTAGGTAATAAAAAGCACATTCTTCTTCATACGCCTGACCTTTCCGCCTAAGCCGTGATGGAACGAATCACTTTCGAACGAAGCAGCCTCGGCGTCACGCGCAAGTCATCCGCCGATCCTCTTGCGATCGCATCCAGATTATGTTTTGCGTCGCTGTACAGGTTTTCCAGTTCCAACGCCTTGCGGATGGACCGGGATGCCTCAAGCGCGTCGTGATGCAGCAAATAGCTCAACACGCCTATATTGTTATGGAAAGCCGGGTTCTGCGGTGACCATCGGCACCCTTCCCGAAATGCGGCAAGCGACGGCTCATATTCACCGTCTGCGTACAAGATGAAACCTCTCATGAACCATAGCGTGGCCATGCAGGAGGGCGTATTGTGGCCTTCGGCAATGCCCCGATCGATGTAATCGAGCGCTTCTTGCATTTGCTGCCGGTATATGCATACCTGGGCCAACGAGATGCATACATCCGCCGGATCGTCGTAAGCATGTTGGATTTTTTGCGCCAACGCATGCAAGTCGTACTTCTCGAAAATTTGAACAAACGTTTCTTCCGATCGCCGATAGCTAAGCGAAATATTGTTGCGATGAACCCGGTAATACAACAGCTTTTCGTCCAGATAGCAAAACGTGGCGCCTTTATAGAACAAAGAGAGAAACAAATCGTAGTCCTCCGATATTTTGATATCGGGATCAAAGCGGAGGTCGGGCGAATTTTTCATCAGCACAAGGCCGTTCCAAAAATGGTTGCGCCGTAATTGCTCCGCCAGTACGTTGCGCTGGGTAATGTGTGGTTCCAGGCCTTTGCTGCGCCCTGTTTTGTTACCCGCCTCATCGATGACTTCGCAATCGTGCATGACGATATCAACGTCCGTTTCCCGAATGGTCCCAAGCAGCCGGGAAAACCGCGACGGCGCCTGAATGTCATCGGCGTTGACAATCAGCACGTAGGGATGCGCCCGGGCAAGCGCCAATCCCGCATTGATCGCCGCAGCGGAGCCCGCATTCTCCGGATTGGCGTATGTCCGGATTTTATCCGGGTAACGGCGCCGCCACGTTTCGATGATTTCGGCCGACCGGTCCCGGCTTCCGTCATTGATAATATATAGCGTCCAATCGTCGGTATCTTGTGCGACAACGCTGGCAAGCGCCTCATCCAAATAGGCTTCTCCGTTATACACCGGCAATATGGCCGCGATATTGGTGTTGGACATCCATGGGACTCCTTCTCAAATTAATTGCTCCTCGCGAATCCAGTGCCGCAGCAGGCTTCGTTCGATCGGCGGCTCGTTGAATACCGAGGCGACCGGCTTGCGTTCGGCAAGCACGCCGGGATAATCATGTTTTTTGGCGAAAATCGATGGCAGGATGTACATTTCCGGTGTTTCCAGCGCATTCCGTTCTTCATCCTGCGTCATCAATTCCTCATACATTTTTTCCCCGGGGCGCAGCCCGATTTCCTTGATTTGAATCGGTTCGGTGATGTTATATTTGAGGGTCATTTCATCGATAATGACGCTGGCAAGATCCGAAAGCTGAACGACCGGCATTTTCAGGACGAATACTTCGCCCCCTTTGGCCAATTCATTCGCCTTCAGCATAAGCGAAATCGCCTGGGTTGACGTCATCATGAATCGTTTCATATTCATATCGGTGACTGTTATGGCACGTCCGGACAAAATCTGATCCTTGAACAGCGGAATGACCGACCCTCTGGAGCCCATTACATTGCCGAACCGAACAGATGCGAACACAATCGGGTTTGGACCTTTCTGGTACTCTGCTGCCGTAATCAACCGTTCAGCCGTCAGCTTGGTTGCTCCGTAGGTGTTGGTCGGCGCGATGGCCTTGTCGGAACTTGTAAACAATACTTTTTTGACACCGGCTGCCTGCGCCGCCTGAATCACATTTTGCGTACCGATCACGTTTGTCTTAACAGCTTCGAACGGGTTGTACTCACAAAAGGGCACATGTTTCATCGCTGCCAGATGAAACACATAATCGATTCCTTCAAATGCCCGGATTAGCCGTTGCTCGTCCCGGATGTCACCGATCAGAAAACGCAACCGCCCCGCATGCTCCTGAAAATCCTGGCTCATTTGATACTGCTTGTGCTCATCCCGGCTGAATATCCGGATAACACTCGGATTTTCCTGCAATAGCCGCTTTGTCAATTGGTATCCAATGGTACCCGTGCCTCCGGTGATCAGTATTTTTTTGTTTTGGTACATGGATTTAACCACCTCGGAGGGTTATCAAGTGATGAATGCAGGTTCCAATTCTGCCAAATATGGTTGGAGCTTTTCCGAAATTTCCTCCCAACTGTGGATGAGTGGCTCCAACATTGAAATGATTTTGATGATTTTCTCCCCGTAATCCTGCGATTCCAACATATCCGGCCAATGACGGTCGATATAATTCAATTCGCGAAGCAGGAAAAACGCAAAAAAATGCTTGAACGATTCGTCGTCGACGACCGGGGACCACATTTGTTCAAATTCAACCAGCCACCGCAACATTTCCTCATCGGAAAATGCTGTCAATCGTTCTTTGGCGCTTTGAAAATGCATTTGAATCGCCTTGAAGGCGTCGTCGAACGATACAAAATTTTTCTTGACCGTTCCGATCCTGTCTTGTATTTTGGCGAGCCTTGCTTCCGTATAAGGTTTCAAGTGACGCTGAAGCCGCTGGGCAAACCAGTCCTCGTCCCATTCAATATCCGACCGTTCCTGCAAAAGAGCGCCCAGCGTTTTGGCTTTTGTATGTTTGATTACAGCCCCCACGGGAGAAGCGTTGTAGAATTGATACCCCGGATACAAATCCAGAAACTGCTCGATGCCTTGCCTCAACAGATTCATGCTGGCGTTCGTCCGGTTCATCCCGCCCTGGACATTTGGCACCATCAGATGTGCATCCGCAATCCGATTTTTCAATATTTCTTCCCGGATATGACCAACTCCGTCAGAATAAAACCGGTCGTCCGGGAAGGAATAGTCCTGACCGATAAAATAAATCTCTTTGCAACCCATATATATGGCTGCCTGAATGGCCGTCCCGCTTACCGTCCCCGTATTTTGAAACACCGGATCTTCGCCCGTCACGTTCATCATGTAATTTGTGGGGGTATCCAGCACAAAGAAAGCGTGCATGCGACAGGAAGCGGGCTTCTCCAAAATGGCGTGATGCAAACATGGAATGAAAAGCAAAGGGATCTGTTCAAGATCGACCTGATCAAAAACAAGCTGATTGGCATATCCGGGATCCATGGAAACCGCCAAATGCGGCAGCAGACCGTTTTTTTGCAAGGCCTGGACGCTGGAACCTGCCGCAATGATGAGCGCACGATTTTTTAAATTTTTAAGTGCCTCCATTTCCATTCCCAGCGAAGGACCGGAACTGACGATGATCGCGGGGATTCCCTCACAGCTGTCCTTCATCCCGCGGAAAGACGGTGTAAGGGGCGTATGCTTCATATTCAGGATCATGTTCCGGATCCAGTCGTCGCGGAAGTGGGCGACGGTCCTGTGTGAGGCTGCCATTGCAGTGGCCGCTTGCACAACCGTCTGATAATACGATTTCACAAATTCCGGAAACGCCGACCGATACGTGGGCAGGATGAGATTGGCAAACGTCCCCGTTACATGATTGAGCATTTCTTCCAGCAAGGATAGTTGCGTCTGATAATCTTCGCCGATCGCAAACATGGCGATCCGTTTGTTATCCAGGATCGGGCGGATATCCCGATTCTCGATTGCATGCAAAAAAACATCAATATGCGGTTCGTAGATATACAGCCGTTTGTCCGGATATGCCTCTAGAAATGCCTGGACATGGTATCCCAAACCGAAGCCGCAAATCAAAACATCCTTGTTTTGCCTGATTTCCTGTTCAAGCGATTCCGACCAGCGCACCGCTTCCAGTGAAGGCTCATATCTGCTATTCAACCAGACGGGTTTTCCCTCTTCCGGATGATAGGAAATGATCGGTTCACCATTTCTGGCAAACGCAGCCTGAAATCGTTCGAGATTGGGTTTGCGATTCCTTATGTATTTGTATATTTGTGGATATTGTTCATACAAAAACAGCAAATTATCGGCAGCATACTTCTTCATTGCGTCACCCTGGAAGCGAGTAATTGCTCGAAATGCTGAAACAACTCTCCCAATTCATATTTCAACAAATCCCCCGCAGCCACATGTTCTTCCCGTTCAATCGTTTCGCCCAATTCGAGCAATAGCGCTTTGAAACGTTCTTCCATCTCCGCGAGTTCAGGCATGATGGATGCGTGGAGGCCGGCACGTTCCCACTGGCTGCGGATAATTTGCAACGATTGCACCATGCTTTGCATCCCTTCAACAAGCTGCGAAAAAAATCCCCAACCTTCCTGCGTCATTTCCCCGTAGAACAATTCGGAAATGGAAGAAATCGCCCGATTCAGCCGGGGCAAATAATCTTGGACTTCCTTGACCATTTCCGCAACGAACAGTTGGCTATTGGTCGTCTTCAATTCAATATGCCGAATCTGTTCGACATTTTGGAAGATATATGGCTCATATGCTTCACGAAAAATGAGGCCATCAATCACAACTTCCTGCACAATCTCGTCATTCGCAAACAACGTGGAAAAAATCCGATTTATTTCATTGATTCGCTGTTCGTTGTCCATTGCTGTCAAATCCGCTGTCTGATCCAGATACTGCACCTTCACGCTCATCACACCCTGAACGAAATTAAAATGCTATAGATTATATCGGTTTGGATCGGTCAAAAATCAATAGAAAAACTCTCCAGTCGCATAGGACTGGAGAGTTTTCCGGTTTGTCCGTTCGGTGATTAGCCGAGCAAACGAAGAACGTTTTGCGGAATGGCATTGGCTTGTGCCAGCATCGCCGTACCCGCTTGCACGAGGATTTGGTTCCGCGTGAAGTTGGTCATTTCTTTGGCGATGTCTGCGTCGCGAATCCGGGATTCGGAAGCCGACAGGTTTTCTGCGTTTACGCCAACGTTGTTGATCGTGTGTTCCAGACGGTTTTGCACGGCACCCAGCGTAGCGCGTTGGTCGGATACTTTGGTGATTGCCGATTGGATCTTTTCCAGTGCATTTTGTGCATTCGTTTGCGTCGAGATCGACAGAGCGGTAAGACCCAATTTGGAAACTGTCAGACCGCTGCCAAGGCTTGCTTCGATCGTCGTGCCGTTCTCCCAACCCACTTGGAACGTAACCGAAGTCGTCGAACCATTCAGCAACGTAATGCCGTTGAATTTCGTTTTACCGACAATATTGCTGAGCTCGGCAACCAGTTCATCCACTTCAAGTTGGACTTGTGCACGGTCTTCGTTTTGCAGCGTACCGTTCGCAGCTTGCGTAGCCAGCACGTTCAAACGTTGCAGGATGGCGTGAACTTCCGTCAGCGCACCTTCAGCCGTTTGAATCATCGAGATGCCGTCTTGCGCATTTCTCAGGGCTTGGTTGTAGCCGTTAATTTGATAGCGCAGCTTCTCGGAGATTGCCAGGCCGGCAGCGTCGTCAGCAGCACGGTTAATGCGGTAGCCGGACGACAGTTTCTCGGCGACTTTGCCAAGTTGCGTGTTGTTGTACGCCAAGTTGCGGTGCGTGTTGATCGCACTTACGTTGGTGTTGATGTACATTGCCATCGTCTTCATCCTCCATGATTGAATAAAAGTGCCGCATCCTTGCGGCCTAATCCATATATCGGCAATTGCTTCCGAAAATTTAATAGGCCCAGAAAAATTTTTAGGCAAAAAGTATTATTTTTTTTCGTCTACATAGTAAGAAATCCCGTCATTCTGGTTCATGCCATAATAAGCATTCATCAGCATCCGGCGATCCTTCGTATCCTTGATGACTTCCCCGGTGACGGCAACCTGGGCTTTCAACTGTTTCTCGGATTCTTCCACCCTGCTTTGGATTTGCATGGCAATCGGCCGGATCTCCGCGTTGAAGAATACTTTCATCTGCTCATCATGGCCCGAATCTTTCAACGCCTGGGCAAGTTGGTCGGACTTCGCCTGCCACTCTTTCCATTCCTCCGCCAGTGCGGCCAGGGGTTCCAGGTCCTCCGTCGGCATTCGCAGCAACTGAAGCTGCTGGTCCGCAATGCGCAGCAATTGCTCAAATGTCATCTTCCAGGATTGCAAGCGAGCTTCAAGTTCCAATGGAAACCTCCTTGCCAATCTGGTCCCAAGCCGATTTAAGGGGCAACAGCACATCCAACGCCTGATCAAGCGGTTCTACCTGCTTGCGGAGATTGGCCTGCACAAGACAATCAATGACATACAAATACAGGTTTTTCATGTTTTTGGCAATTTCGCCGCCCAAGTCCTCATTCAGGCAGGACAACAATTCACTGACGATCTCCTGCGATTTCAGAATGCTGCGATGTGCCGAAAATACCTGTCTGTCCTGAATCGCCTGTTTCGCTTTACCGATATGATTAATCGCACCTTCATACAACAGGGTTATCAGTTTGTGGGGAGAGACGGTACCATATTTGTTCTTCTGATAGGCCTGGTATCCCGCCGTATTCAACATCGACAAAAGTTTCATCCCCTTTGAGTAAAGCGATACTTACTACCATGCATACAGCGAATTGAGCTGGCTGTTCAGCCAGCTTTGCTGGCTTTGCAAGTTGGACAGCGCCGATTCCATGGTGTTGAATTTCTTCCGCAGCGCTTCTTCTTTTTGCGTCAATCTGACTTCCATCTGCGACATCTGGTCGGTAATGAATTTGATTTGGCTGTCAAATCCGTTGATGCGGGAATAGATGATGCCATCAACCGAATTGGACCATTGCTTGATGTTGTCGCTGAAAATGCGGGCTATGCCGTCCTTGTTGGCCTGAGACTCGTCGTTCGCGGCAAAGACCTGATACACCGCCTCGGGATCTTCCTCCAGCTTTTTCTTGAACAGCTCTTTGTCAAATTTGATTTTACCGGTCATTTCCGATGCTTTGGTCAGACCTTTGTCCACTTCCAGACCGATCTGGAACAGGTGCTTGAAGGTGGAACCTCCGCCAACTTCGCGATTGAACCACGAGCTGAGTTGGGATTCAATGCCACGTATCGTGGAGTCGCTTCGCAACGTATATCGGCCGTTGGAATCCTTGTAGTTTCTGGCCGCGGCAATCGCATCAATGACATCATTGTAGGCTTTCACAAACGCTTCCACTTTTTCGGCGATTCTGTTGCTGTCGACCTGCACATCGATCGTTGCCTGGCTATTTTCACTCAAAAGCGTAAATTTGGCGTTTTGAATGACGTTTTCTACCGTGTTCGACTCGGAAACGATATCCAGACCGTTGATCTTGAACATCGCATTTTTCGCTTGTTGAACCTCATTGACGACATCGCCTTCTTCATCGAATATGCCCAGATCTTGCAACACCGTACCGACCGAGCTGAAACCGATATTCGAACCCGTCGCCGTTCCGTTTACAATCTTTGAGCTCTCTCCCGTTTTGGTAGATGTGAGCACAAGCGTAATTGTGTTGGGCTCCGTCTGCACGACCGTTGCCTTTACGCCCAGGTTGCTGGCATTGATCTCGTTTTTGAGATTGTTCAACACTTCATAATTGGTAGCGCCGGTTAGCGTAATTTCCTTGGACTTGTCGCCAAAATTGACCGTGATGGTCTGTCCGCTCACCGTGGAAGCATCGCTGGCGGTAAGCGTATTGGAACGAATGCTGTGCGCTTTGGCCAGCTGGGTGATCTCCAACTGGTAGCTGCCCGTCACCGCTCCATCGGCAGACGTAATCTTGACCACTTTCTCGTCCGAGCTGACGGCGGAAGTCAGACTGTAGTTGGCCTTCAACGTCAAATCAAATGCCGCATCGCGCAACGTGTTCAACTTCGTATTCAGGGACCTGAACTGGCTTTGCTGATTTGAAAAATCGGTTTTGCGGGAATTCAGCTTGTTGTAACCGATTTTTTCAAGGCTCATCAATTGCGTGATCATCGTGTTCGTATCCATGCCCGAAAACAGGCCGCTCAACGCAATGCCACTCATGCAGGTTCATCTCCTTTCTCCGGCGACTACAGTTTCTTGTCCAGGAAAATCCCGATCATTTCCTTCATTTTGACGGACAATTCAACGAGAAATTCCGGCGGCAGACTGGCTACGACTTCCTGCGTTTTGGAATCGAGCACTTCCACATAAGTTTGGTTGGCCTCTTCATTGTACTTGAAACGCAAAATTTTGCCATAGGATGCAATCGAATCGTTCAGCTTCGACAGTTTTTCCTCCAGCTTCTTCTTGTCTTCCTCGCTCAGCTTGTCAAAATTCCATTTTTCTTCTTCGGCGGTACCAACTGTGCCGGCTTGATCGGTCTGTCTTTCTTTTGCGGTTTGGAGTGATCTCGCCGGCTCGGCCGGGGCCACTCTCGTTGAACGGGTGTCCACTGAAGTGAAATTCTGAACTGCGTTCATCATCGTTTCCTCCTATTTTGTGGATTTGGGTGTGGTTTGAATCTGTTTCAACAGGTGAAGCACCTGTTCCTGGGCAATTGCCGCCTGGCCTGCATTCAGGTTTTCCAGCCGGATGCTGTCATACAGTTCCTTGCGCAATATTTGAACGCTCTGGGGAGCCGTAAATCCGAGTTTGACATTTTCACCTTCCACGCCCAGCACTGTCACTTCAATGTCGTCACCCAGCATGACCGTATCTCCGACTTTTCGTTTCAATACCAGCATCAGTCGTCCCCCTCGCTTTGCGGTTGCAGCGGATGGCGAAGCGGATAGTCCACGTCATGGATGACGAACTGGACACCGGTCCGCCGCTTGGGAGACAGAAGCACGGGCGCTTTCAGGTTGACGTACAGCTTGCTATCGACGATATTCACGATCAACATGATACTCACCTCATCCGGTTGCGACGCACCAAGCAGTTGAACCGTTTCCTCGTCGATGCGAAAACCGTAATCCTGAACGACCTGCTCTGCGGGAATCAGGAAAAAACTGACTGAACCATCAACAGCATGCAATAAAAAGAAAGACATTTCTTCCAGCGGAATCAGCGCGTAGCGATGCAAATTTTGCCAACCGACGATCCCCTTGTCAAAACGGTATATCTGGTCTTCATTCACCAGGAGTTCGCCATAACGCTCACTCTGGATGGTCACTCGAACGTGATCGGACAAGTTTGCCGCCCTTCCTTCCATTGCCTGCCGATTCAATTGCAACCGGCACTATTTGAGCACATTGACTTTGATGTCGATTTCCACCGGATAAATCCGGACATCAAACTTCGGTCCCTGGCGGGGCGCAGCGACGACGGTGACGTCCACCGCTCCTTTGCGCATATACGTTTCAAATGCGATCTTGCCATATATATTGCCCGGCTCCTGTTTGATGTCCCGGATGCGATCGCCGTTTCGCACGAGATGGACCAGATCCTCATGCAAAGTCTGTTCGGATTTTTTCGCCTGTTCTCTGGCATTTGTGGAAGGTCTGAGCACACCCAGGTCTTCCCAAACGCGCGTCCAGTCGGCTTCAATCTCCGGCAGCCTGCGCCGGATGGTCATTTCTGCGGGGCGATAGTGCGCATCCACCTCGGCGGGAGGGCTTACCGTCCGGACGGCCGTCGGCGGTTTGATGTGCCGCGGATCACGGAACGGCCCCAGCCATGTAGGACCCGTTGTCATTTCCATCGCCTCCCGCTACTGTTCATCCTGAATTTGGCCATCAACGAAATAAAACAATCATTTAACCCATCAATTGATATAATCGACCAGTGTCCGTTGCAAGATCTGTGCGCCTGTCGCCAGGGCAGCCTGCAACACATTTTGTTTCAGCTTCATTTGGGTAATCGCTTCCGCGAAATCGACGTCAGCCGTCTCCGAACGCAATCTCTGCAACTGTGCCGCGTTGTCCAGAATCCGGTTTTCCATCAGTGCAAACCGGTTTCGTCTGGCGCCGATTTCCGCCCGGCTGATGGACAGCCGGTCCGAGGAGGACAAAATGTTTTTGATGTCGTTATCGATCAGATCCGCCTGTCCATTTTCCAGATGGCTGACCAGATCATCCAATACCCGAAAGGCATTGTCAGCCGTACCGGCGGCGCCAAAAATGATTTCTCCCGTAATGCTGACGGGAACCGTAACCGATGGGCTGACATTCAGCTGGAAGACACCGGGATCGGTTCTTTCATTTGCGGCATTGGCCACCGTATAGGGCGGTTGGTCGGTCACCTGCCCGTTGAACAAATATCTGCCGTTGAACGTACTGTTCCCGATCAGCACGAGTTGTTCTTTGAGCTGTTTGACCTCGGCGGCGATCGTCAGCCTGATTTCATCCGTAACGGTGTCGTTTTTGGCCTGCAGGGCCAGTACATGCGCCCGTTTCAGCACATCGTCGGCCTGCTGCAGGACGGCATCCATCGTATCGAGAATGCCGGAGCCGGTTCTGGCATTTTCCAGATATTCATCCGACCGGTTCAATTCACTGTTGTAGCGCATCAGATATCCGATGCCCACCGGGTCGTCGCTAGGCTTGCTGATGCGCTGCCCGGTCGACATCTTGTTTTGCCAATCGTAAATTCCCGTCTGGACGTTTCGCAAATTTTGCAACAATTGCGTGTATTGCATGGCACCCGTAACGCGCATGTTCACGTCTCCTTTACCGAATCAATTACAGGCCGACGCGCCCCATCTTGTTGATAATCCGGTCCAGCATGTCGTCCACTGCGGTCAAATTCCGCGCTGCCGCATTGTAGGCGTGCTGGAATTTGAGCATGTCCGTCATCTCTTCATCGAGGGATACGCCGCTCACCTGTTGCCGGCGAATCGTGACGGAGTCCACCAGGTTCATCTGGTTGTTCAGATTGGTTTTGGCGTTCAATGCGGCTGTTCCCAATTCACTGGTTACCGCGCGGAAATAGTCATCGATGGTACCGGAATACAGCGGCGTAATCGCAGTCGGATAGAAAAAGACGCTGTCACGGAGCGATGCGAGCGCATGTGCGATGTCGCTGTTCCCTTTGATCGTCGTATTCTGTCCACCGTTGGATGTATATTTGCCGGACGCAGCAACCTTGCTCGTGTCGCTGGCGATGATCGGGTTGACCCGCAGATTGCCGATGTGGAAATCGGTGCTGCCATCCGACGTCACAAAAAACGGAATGCCGGATTGGGCCGGATCGGACAATGTATAGCCAAGCTCATGCAATCCGTTGAATCCGTTCACCGTAAATTCGACGGGCGAAATGATGCTGCTGCCGGCCGGTATGGTGGTGCCCGCCGGAATGACCGTTCCGTCTTCCAGCGTCACGTCATTGTTGGCCGTCATCGGCACCGAAGTCACATATCCGTTCTCCAGTCTGACTTTGACCTCACCCGTCACTAGCGAGGAAACCAGTGCATTCAGTTCATTGCGGACATGTTCGATATCCGCTTTGGATTGTACGTAGCCGGCCAGTTCTCCGGCGGTTGCGTTTTCCACATTGGCCTGCGTAAGCTGAACCACCGTCGTATGATTGACAACCTCCACGCCGGCCGCAATCACGATATAGTCGCCGGCAGCCGTTTCCGAGAACTGGATGTCCACAATGCTGGATAGCTGGTCCACCAGCAGATCGCGTTGGTCACGGTAGTCGTTTGCGTTTGCGCCAAGCCCTTCCGCCCGCCGGATATAATCGTTCAGTTCGGCAATCTGGTTGATCAATGTATTGGCCTGTGCAAGCTTGATATTGATATTGCTGTCAAGATCCGCAGTCAATTTGCTAAAAGATTCATCCAATTGTTTGAACGAATCCACCAGATTAATCGCATTTCCAATGACGTCCACGCGGGCGCTGAGCAACGTAGGGTCGCGGTTGAGCACTTCCCATGAATTCCAGAATTTGTCCAGAACCCCGCGAATGCCGTTGTCGGAAGGTTCGTTGATGATCGCCTGGATGGCCTCAAAAGTCGAGTCACGCACGCTCCACATCGCACGAAGCTGATTTTCCCGGCGATACTGCGTATCCAGATAGTTCTCGCGAATGCGTTCGATGCTGTCCGGTTGAACCCCGGTGCCGATTTGTCCCGGCGTATTGCTGCGCTGCAAGCCGGGATACTCCATCGGCCGCGTCGCCGAAGTATTGACCCGCTGGCGGGTATAGCCTTCCGTGCTGGCGTTGGCGATGTTGTGTCCCAGCGTCTGCATGGCCAGCGCCGTCGTGAGCAACGCCCGTTTGCTCGTCTCCAATCCCATAAACGATGAAGTCATCGGTGTACAACCTGCCCCTCTCTGCTCAGCAGCAGTTTATGCACGTGTATCGAAAATCCCTTTCCGCCGGTTGACGGAAGCGGATTGCTGGGCCGGCGCCTGATAAACCATGTCGTTCTCAGGCCCCGCCGTAAACAAATCCAGTGTATAATCCACAAAATCCAGCGCCTGCTTCACGAGCAGCTGGTTCGTTTCGTTCAACGACCGCAATTTCCGGATTTCCGCCGACAAGGCATCCCTGACCGCTTCGAATTCGCGTTTATCCTGCATTTTCACGGTCATGCGGACCAGATCGTCGAGCGTCGCTTCCGCCTCCGGCTTGACGCCCAGTTCCTGCTGGTAGCCGGCGATCAGCGATGCCCTCTCCTGCTCCAGTTCAGCCAGCCGCTTCAACAACTTCGATTCCGCAGCCAACGTCTGCGACAGCTCGTTCAACCGGTTGTGAACGATATGATCCTTTTTGCTTTCCCCGATCGTCGACAATTCGGCGTACAACGATTGAACGAGCCGGAGGTTGTCCATCAGTTGTTGAAAAAAAGTCACGCGATTTCCTCCAATCGGCATTCCTGCACCAGCATGGCAACCGACGTCAGCGCACAAACGGAAGCAGTTTTTCCGCCAGCACATGATCCGGTATCCGGTATGTGCCGGAAGATACTTCGACCTTCAATCGCTCGATGCGTTGGGCACGCTCCACCTGATCGACATCCTGGCTGCGGGCACTCAGCAGTTCCATCGCTTCCGCCGAAAAATTCACTTCATCCTTGCGGCGCTGGCCTGACGTCTTGCCGACGCGTTGATCCAGCGTCTGCTGATATGCGCGATAGACGCCAATCCGCTGTGTATCGTTGATTTTCATGCCCCTGATCACCCCGACAAATAAAAAAACCGATAATCTATAACTCTATTATCGGCTTTACATAATAAATTATTTATACGGGTGTTTTCATTCCCGATCGCGAATGTTAAAAGTATTGCGTTTGTTTCCGCCGGCAATGGGCGGACGAACCTGTTCCGGCTGTCTGAGATTGCTGATGTCTCTCTGCAGCTTGGACCTGCAGGAACCACACATGTTGCCTTCCTTGATCGGTAATCCGCACACTTCACAAGGAATAAACATATTGTCCAGATTCGCAGTCGAAATGCGTCCCTCGCGAATGAATTTGGTAATCTGCTTCACTGATACCTCGGTTGCTTCCGAGACTTCATGAATCGTTGCGCCCTTGTGTCCCCTCAAATATTCCGCGCAGCGTTCGTATTCTTTTTCAATTTCCTCGAAGCAGGCATGGCAGACATCCCGGATTCCCTTGGCAAAAAGCTTTCCACAACGGGGGCAGTAGGTCAGGCTCATTGTGGATTCCTCCTCGGAACTAGCATTGCTAACCCATATTATAACATGAAATGTAGGATATTTCGCCAAAATTTTTTACAATTCGGCGTCTTGCGCAACCAATCGGGCCCATACGCCTTTGGCGGCCCAAACGGTCATCGACATGCTTCGCGCGCTGCTGTAACGACATCTTTTGTCCTTGCAGACGCTCTTCCGACTCACAAGGCGCTGTAACCAATAACAACTACGGGTAATAGGTCATCCCATGTGGTAAATCTCCCCCTATCAGGTTTTTGATGCAATGCAAGTGCTGCCACCCTTGGACCCGACTTGCCCGCTACTCTTGGACCTGCCTGACGCTTTCGGATCTGATTGTTACTCTTGGACCTGTCTGACCTTTCCCCTAGGACCTGCCACCGCATGGAATATGCGTTCCGCGCTAGGATCTGGCCCATGCCAATCCGTAAACCGCCAGTTTGCAATGACGGCTGGCCGACTGCGCCACCTCTTCCATGTTCCACGCCTCCACCAGCGCCGCGGCGCATGCATTCATGGTGCTCCCGGTTGTATAGATATCGTCGACCAGCACAATCCGGATATCGCGCCGCATCCGATGCGCAAGTGCTCTCAATTTGTGAATGGCCGCATTGTCAGCTGCAAAATTGTCGATCATGTCGGCAAGCCGGCGATCACGGCTTTTCAGGCTTTGCCTTTCGGTATGGCGCTTCCTCCGCAGCAACGCCACATACGGAATCCCGTACCAGCCCGCAAGTTGCCGAGCCATGCACTCCGCCTGATTGAACCCCCGCTCCGCCATTCTTTCGCCGGCCAAAGGTACGGCAGTGATTACGGAAGCGGCATCCGGCTGGAAAGCGTTGGCCAGTCCATCAAGCAATCGTTCGTAGCCGCAGGCGAGCATGGCGGAGAGCAGCGGTTCCAATCGCTCATCCCCGCGGTATTTATAGCCGGCGAGCCATTCCCGCATCGTTGCGTCGTACCGGACCGCGCATCTGGTGAACCTGACTTGCCGCGCCTTGCGGCGGATACAGTCGGGACAAGCTTCGGGCCGGCCGCAAATCCGGCAAACCGCCGAAGTGATCCAGGGTACCGCTTCCTCGCAAGCAAGACACAACTGCCGCAAAACGGCCCGCACCTGACGATGGTGCACCGGCAAGGCCGATGTCCCGCCATCCTCCCGCACCTCCCTGCCGCAAATCAGGCAATGAACAGGCGTAGCGCGAAACAGTCGGCCTATGGTTTGAAGCATGGCCTGTCTCCCCCCTTGCGCCCCGATGCCGCTACGAGTTCGCCTCTCTTGCGGGCATATGCATTCATCGCACGAATCTGGCGGCATGCCTCACGCTGTGAACGCGTCCAGGCGGAAGCCGCAAAATGTACGAATCCGGCCGGGTCGGCGGCTGACCTGCCCGCCCTTCCGGCCATCTGGACAAGCGCAGCGGCGTCAAACAGGGGATTGTCCGCCTCCAGTACGACAATATCACTCCGGGGAATGGTAACACCCCGCTCCAGAATGGTTGTTGTCACAAGCAAGCGGATGGTGCGTTCGCGAAAATCAGCCACTTTGCGCATGCGCGCCGGGTCCCTGGAAGAAGTGCCGTCAATCGAAGCCGGCGCGATGTCCAGTGCTGCGGCATGTTCCCGTAACAAACGGACAAGCGGTTCCACCTGGCGAATATACGGCACAAACAGAAACGTCTGCGCGCCCCGTCGTACGGAATGCTGCAGCACGCCGAGCAATTTCGCCGGCAGTGCGGGCGTTTGTCCGGACAACCAGCGTTGCAGTGGCGGCAAAATCAGCCGTCGCGGTACAGGCAACGGGTGCCTGTGGTAGCGCACAGCGACGCGCGCGCAAGGCAGCACCCCGAGTCTGACGCGCCGCTGCAATTCGGGAGAAGGCGTCGCGCTAAGCAACACGGCAAATCCATCCTGGGCCAGCGCCTGTGCCGCCGCATGATGGAGCATGGGATTGTTATGGTAAGGAAACGCATCCACTTCATCCATCACCACCAGGTCAAAAGCTTCCCGGAAACGCATCAACTGGTGTGTCGTCGCAATGGTCAGCGCGCCGGATGCGAACCGATCGCCGCTGCCGCCATGCAGCACCACCCGCCGGACTTCCGGAAATGCGGCTGCAAGGCGCGGGGCCAGTTCCAGCACGACATCCCTGCGGGGTGTGGCCACTGCCGCCCGTCCACCTGCAGCAATGACAATCGCAAGCAGCGGAAATATCATCTCCGTCTTCCCGGCACCGGTGACAGCCCAGAACAAAAACGACCTGGTTGCTGTTCCGGCAGCCGGACGGCACCGATTGCGCCCGAAACCGATCCCCCACTTCCATCGGGGCCGCTGGCGGACGGGCTTCGGCGGCCGGACCATGAACCTCAAGGCAGCCAGCGCAGCTTCCTGCTGCGGCGCGTTGAGTCCCCAGCGCGACGCCACCTGGGCGGGGTCCATGTCTATGCCGGACAGTTGCAGATAACCTGCACATGGCAAGCCGATGACAAGCAACCCGCATTCGCGGGCGCGCCCCATCGACAGGCAAGCTTCGCAATAGGCGCAACGCACACTGCCGCAAGTTGCACAAGCCGTCCTGCGCATAAGGGCGTCCCCGCTGCCGCAGCGGCGGCAGCGCAGGGTCGGACCATTGCGGCGCCCCCATCCCCCGAATGGACGTTTCCGGTTCTCCGTCGACACGGCAGCTGCCAGTTTCAAGCCACCCAAAAGCGACGCAAGCTGGAGCAACGGCAAACAGGCGGACGCATCCACCTGGCACAACGCCGCCACTTCCGGCAGGAGCAGGTTCCGGCCCCGCAGGCGTTCCGCCAGCAGACGCGCACGCTTGCCCATTTCACGCACATCTTCGCGACCCCAAAGACCATGGTTGCATGCGTCTTCCGCTTGGCCGCCGACAGATCCGTTAGCAGACGCACCCGATCTGATCCTGCCCACCACCGGCGTTTCCGCATCCGCCAGCTTCTCCGTTCCCGCAAACACTTCCTCTGCCATAGCCAACCATGCGGTCTGCCAACGCATGCCGCGAGTATGCTGTTTGATGCCCGACAGTTTTGCACAGGCGGCTTCCGCCCTTCCGAGCGGGATCTGTCGCTTCAGCCAAAGCAACTGCTCCCATTGTGCCGGATAGCAGCCCGCATGCCCCGTGGCACCCGCTTGTACGTCCCTGCCTGCATCCGGATTGCGGCCCGCCCCTTCATGATCCCCGCTGGCCGGTCCGCCTTCGCGCCATCCCGATTCCGCTTCCCGTCTGAAGTCCGCCGAAGTCCAGTATAGCCGGTCCGTTGGCCAATCGACCGACAGCCTGGCTTCCCAGCCGGACGTTCTATGTATGGCGTACAGTGTCGCTTTCATGCGCAAGTTCCCCCCGTCAAAAAATAAAGCACACGCGATTCGTCTACTGGACGATTCGCGTGTGCTTCACCCGAATGAGGGAACAACACGACCAGAAGATCGTGCAGTTCCACCGATTTCCTCCATCATAACGATTTCGCCACCCAATCGCAACCCCGCAGGTCACAATGGCAACTGTTTCAAATCTTCCCGATTTCCGAGATCGACCCATATGAGCTGCCCGCCCGCCGGGTCCAGTCTCTCCTGGTATTCCCGCCACCGCTCGGGATTTGCCGTCTCATCCTCATCGACCGATTCCCGCGCGATCAGCCTGATCCAGTCGTGGTGGCGCACAAAGATGCGAATGATCTGGCCGGATTCATCCGCACCAGGTTCCAGCAACACGGTAATGCCGATATCGGTTCCCGTTCGCCGGGAAAACCTTTTGAGCGCCCGTATATACCATTCGATTTGTTTCTGATGGTTGCCGGCGACAAGCACATAATGACGTTTGGCCGGATCGGCACCGTTTTTGAGGACTCCGTTCACCAATGCAGCCGCCATCACATAGATGCCGACGATCCACAACAACTCGGGAATCATCGCGCTCCCTCCTGTCGTGCCGAGCGTCACCGCAGGCGAATCTATCCGGATAACGCTAGTTTTTCGCCATTATATGCCATTAGCGTCCGGGGGGTTACCGATAAAAACAGACCGCAGGCGGCCGGACTCGGCTCCTCTTCGCGGCAGGTGGACCCTGAACCAAACAAGCAGGCGCCTTTCACGTACCATGCGGTCTGTGGACAACCGGCGACAGATTAACGCTGACTCAGCGTCGCAATTAAACGGGTCGCTTCTCCGCCAGGCGTATCTATCGCCTCATAGATTTTGATTGTCAACGGGTACTGAAGCTGTTCGGTGCGAATCTGGTCAAAACGGATCGTCTGGACGCCGCTGATCAGCCGGTTGACGCCGACAAACGGAATCGTCTCGGTCCCCAGCATTTTGCCGAAATAGTCGACAATGTCGATTTTCAGCCTGGAGAAATTCGCATCGACCACCACGTCGTCCGTTCTTGTAATATCCAGGTCCAGTCTCAATTTGTAAGAATAAGAGATAACGGGAATCGTATCCGAATATGCGCTCACATGCCAGGAATTCAATTTCACCTGGAACGGGTACAGGTTCCAGATGTTCGGATCCGTTTCCGTCTGCATTTGCACGCCAATTGCGGCGATGGGCGTGCTGTACGGATTTTCGGCCGAATCGCCGCCCTCCAGCAAACGCAGCGCATAGCGGCCGCCCGCCGATGCCGACTTCGGCACATTAAACGCGTAGCTGACGACATGGCTGAGCCCGGGCATCAGACGCTGGGCGACTACCTGCTGGCGATCGCCAAAATACGTATAGCCGTATTCATCCGTCAATTCCGCCTGGAATGCGGGCAGCACAGCCGGTTGTTTGCCGGCGTTGTGCAACTTGAATTTGGCAATGGCGGTCTGGTAACCGTCTCCCTGGTTGTCGTGCAGATGCAATTCTACCAGCGAGATGCTGACATCCTTGTCAACCAGTTCATTCAGCGGGTCCAGTGCGATGGGCGTGCCAAATTCATATTCGCCAAGTCCCGCGGGTGAAAATCCGCTTTCCGGCACCCCCATGCGGATATGGCCGACATGATGGACGGACAGTTCCCCGCCGGCCGTCACGAACCTTTCGGGGGTCGTTGCCACCAGTTCACCGATGACGGCGCTGGCCGGGGATGTGATGGCAAAGCGCACCAGTTTCGATTCACCCGGATTGAGCTGGATCGTCTTGCGGTCGGTGCGTTCTCCCGCATACAGCTTGGTCTGGTCCAGCCCGCTGATCGCAAAATCGGGAACAATCGCCCGCTCCTTGCCCGTGTTCACGACACGCAGTGTAACGACGGTGACGTTACCTCCCTGTGCGACCTGTTGCTGGACGCCGGTCGGGGTAAACAGGATATCATCCGAAAATGCCGGCAACCTGAATGACTGCCCCCAGCCGATCCGCTGCGCCGAACTCGCGTCGGGATCGCCATCCCGCCATACTTTGCCGGAAATATCCATGCTGAGCAGCGTCGTCTCCCTGCGCGGATACACATAATCGTCCACTTCAATCCACTGGAGTTTGTCCAGCGAGAAGGCATCCGTCCGGTTGACGCTGAGCAAATAGGACAATTCCACCTTGCCTTTAGGCTGAATCGAACGCGGGTTGGCTGCGCTCGGCGTCAAGGTGTAGGTGACACCATCGTCCGTGGTAACCCGCAGTTCGGCATCCGGCACCCGCGTCACTTTGTCTCCGTCATTGCGCAGCCAAACGACGATGCCAATCGATTGGCTGAATGCGGTTTGTTCCAGATAGGCGCTTTTGAGCATCGCCTGGACGTTTCCGGACAGCTTGTGATAGGCGGATGCCACCCGTGCCGGCCCCGTGCCCGTATCCGCCGCCTCCGCAAACGCCGCAACCGGCGAGATGGCCAATGTCATCACCAGCAGCGCCGACGCCACCCTGCATTTCCATTTGCTGTTCATATGGACCCTCCTATTTCGCAATTTCAACCTGTTCTCCATCCACCAGCTGGTGCTGTCCTGACACGATCAACTGCTCTCCCAGCCGGACGCCGTCCAGCACTTCCTGGTTCAGCCCGTTCAAGCGGCCCAGTTCGATTTTCCGTTTCTCCGCCCGGTTTCCGTTCAAAACGAACACATAATGGTCTGCGCCTTCCCTGACGATGCTCAATGTCGGTACGGCCACGACGAGTTCTTCTTCCGCTTCCGTCAGCCGGATCTGGACTTTCATGCCCGGTTTCAGACTGAGATCGCCGTTGGCGACGGACAGGTTGAGCTCATAGGTATTCGTCTGCGTGTCGATGACATCCGCCAGATAGGTGATCTGCCCCACATACATCCGGTCATTGCCTGGCACATAGAACTGCAGCTCGGTTTTGCCCCTGACCAGATCGGCCGATTGCGCCGTCAGCAATGCGCGGATTTTGATCGGGTCCATCTGCTGGATTTCCGAAACGACGGTGCCGGCGCCAACCGTCATGCCCGGTTCGACGTTTAATTGTGTCAACACGCCGCCAATCGGTGCGGCAATCCGATAATTCGCCAGCGCCCGGTCGGACAGCTCCAGCGCAAGTTCGGATGAACGGACTTGCAACTCCAGCCCCTCCACGGAGTTTTCCTTCAGCATCTCGAGTTCGTCCTTCGCGTTTTTCCACGCGTTTTCGGCCTGGTCCAATGCCGCTTTGTCCACGAGTCCGGCATCATAATCGTTTCGCATCTTGTTGTAATTTTTCGTTGCCTGGGACAGCGCCTGTTCCAGCTTCGTCACGTTGTGCTGCCACTGCTTGCGTCCCGATTCCAGCGACTGCAGCGCACTCTGGTACGAGAGCTGTGCCTGTCTTTGCTGCAACAGCGCATCCGTATCGTCGAGCACGATGATCACATCGCCAGGGGCGACCTGCTGGCCGCGCGCCTTCAATACTTCCCGTACATCTCCGGTCGTTTTGGCGACGACGCTCACTTTGGCTGAGGCCAGCACATCGCCAACCTGTTCCCTCGGCTCGGATATCTGCACTTTTTCGATTTCGGCCACTTTTACGGATTTGACAGGGGCCAATTGTTCGGCGGCGACCGTCCCCTGTGTCCCCTGTGCCGAATTGTCCGCCGAGCAGCCGGCCATGATCATTGCGCCGACAGTCAGCAGGAGCAATGTCCGCAACGGCCTGCTCCTTCCACGCGCACCTTTTCCGGTTTGACTCGCAACGTGCATATTCGATCTTCTCCTTTTTCCTATATGTGCAGCCTATGTGCAGCCGGTGTCATGACGGGTTGACGGTTGTTTCCGACGCCGGAACCGCCAGGGCCTGCGGCCGGCTTTTTCTGCGGAACATGCGGCCCATCCTCATCTTGAAGGCATGTATCGCCTCATAAACAATCGGTACGATGACAAGCGTCAGCAGCGTAGAAGTCGTCAAACCGCCGATGACGACAACAGCCAACCCTTTGGATATCAGCGTGCCTTCGGATAACCCCAGGGCAAGCGGTATCAGGGCAATGATGGTGGCACCTGCCGTCATGATGATCGGACGCAGACGGCTGACCCCCGCTTCCAGCAGCGCTTCACGAACAGCCAAGCCCTCTTCCCGCAACTGCTGCACCCGGTCGATCAGCACGATCGCATTGGTGACGACAATCCCGATCAGCATCAGAAATCCGATTAAAGATGTGACGTTGACCGATTCATTCGCCACCAGCAGTCCAAGCAAGCCCCCGATGACCGCCAAAGGCAGCGAAAACAGGATCGCAAACGGAGCGCTGGCGTTGCCGAAAGCCAAAACCATAATCAGATAAACGATAAAGACGGAGGCGCCCATCGCAACGAACAATTGGCCAAAGCTTTCCTCGATATCTTCCGATACCCCGGAAACTTCCCTGCTGATTCCGGACGGCAGATCGATCTTGTTCAGTTCAGCGGATACTTTCGCACTGATGCCGCCCGTATCCCTGCCCGTGATCTTGGCTGTCACCGTGACAACCTGTTGCTGCTTCTCCCGCGTAATGACGACCGGCGCATCGATCTGGCGCACATGGGCCACGTCGGTCAGCCGGATCGTCTGGCCCAGCGGCGTCGGGATCGGAATATCCTGCAGCGCACGAAGCGAATTTTTATAGGCCGGGTCCATCTCGACTTCGGTTTCGTACATGACATTGTCAAACTTGATGTCGCCGAGGTTGCGTTTGCCGATCCACTCGCTGACGGCTCCCAGCACCTGGCCCGTGCTGAGACCGTATTGCCGGGCTTTGGCCTGGTTGACGAGCACTTCCACTTCCTGCTTGGAATCGCCCAGCGAATCCTTGATTTCGCTCAGTTCGGGAAATTGGGCCATGACTTCCCGTACCGTCTGCGCCGCTTGTGCCAGCAACAGCTGGTCTTCCCCTTTGAGTGCATAGGAGAAAGTGGCGCTGGAACTGCCTCCGCCGCCAAACGAGATCAGCGATCCTTCCACTCTTGATTCTTTCGGCAGCAATTGCAACATTTTTTCCTTGTAGGTTTTGAGCACCGCTTCCGCATCCGACTCCGCGTTCACCTCGGTAAACATGGTGGACTGGTAGGTAATCCTGTCTTCGGAAAACGCGTAGCCCACCAGTGATTCAACATAGGTGAATTGCGGATTTCCCCGTTCATCAAGCGCTGTCATCAGCATCTGTTCGAATTCTTGCATTTTGGCGTCCAGCGTTTCAAACGAAGTTTCCTTCGGCAATTCAATCTGGTAGTAGATCTGCTTGTCGGATTCGCTGGCCGGCAAAAACTCCTGGGCCAGTTGCGGAACGATGAGTACGATCGAGGCGACAAACAGCAACCCTGACAGGAGCAGCGTCTTGATCTTGTTGTTTAGCGATGCAGCCAGCACATTTTTGTACCGGGAAGCGAACTTGCCGGTGTGATGCGCATCATGATGCGGAATTTTGCTGCTGTTCATGACCATCAATTTGGCCAGCAGCGGGATGACTGTCAATGCGACAAGCAGCGAAGCCATCAATGCGGCGGCCAGCGTCAGCGCAAAAGGCCGGAATACCTCTCCGACAACGCCGCCCACAAACGCAATCGGACCGAATACACCGACAGTGGTCAACGTGGAAGACGTAATCGCCGAGGCCACCTGTTTCGTAGCCAGTACGATGACCGACTCCTTGCGTTCATGCGCCCTGGCAAGTTGCGAATAGATGTTTTCGATTACGACGATGCTGTCGTCGACAACCCGGCCAACCGCGATCGCCATGCCCCCCAGTGTCATGATGTTCAGCGTAATCCCCAGGGGCGCCATGATCAGCAGCGTCAGCAAGATCGATAAGGGAATAGATACCAGGACGATAAATGTCATGCGCACATTGCGCAAAAACAGCAGGATCATCAGCGATGCCAGCAAGGCACCGAGTACGCCTTCCTTCACCAGCCCGTTGATCGATTGCTTGATCATGCTCGAGTCGGTGAATACTTCATGGAAGTTGACCCCGGGCAGCGTTTTTTCCCAGTTTGCAACCATGCGTTGCACGGCTTCGCCGAATTCAACCGCGTTCGCTTCGCTTGTCTTGTACAAATGGAAGGCGATTGCCGGCCGGCCGTTCAGCCTTGCATTGAACACCGATTCGCTGATGGAGGCGACTTCGGCAACTTGTCCCAATTCAATTTGCTCTCCGGCAGGTGTACTGATCAACATGCGTTCGAGCTGGTAGATCGTGTCCAGTTCGCCGACAACCCGTACCATTTCCGTATTTCCGTTGAATTCGACCGAACCCGCCGGGCTGGATGTCAGGCCCGACTGGATTTCCGATACGACCATCGACGGAGACAGTCCATAGTGGATTAATGCTGCCGCATCCAGGCGAATGTTCAGCTTGGCTTGCTGGTTGCCGATCGAATCGATATGATCGATTCCTTTGATCGAATTGAACCCCGGCTCGATCACGTCCTTGTACAGCTTGTCGAGCTCGGCCTGATTCATGCCTTCTTCGCCATAGACTGCTCCGTAATAGACGGGCTGCGAGGCAAACCCGAACGTCAGCACTTTCGGCCGCTCGCTGCTGGCCGGCAGCTTGACGTTGGCAATCAGGCTTTCGATGTCCTGTTTGGCCTTGTCCACATCCGTGCCCTGGGCCAGTTCCACCAGAATCGTGGAATAGCTGTCATTCGATGTGGAGGTCAAGTTTTTGAGTCCCTTCATGTTGGCCAGCGACTTCTCCAATGGCTTGGTTACCTGATCCAGCACATCCATCGGCGATGCTTTGTATGTCGTACTGACCATGACGACCGGCAGTGAAATATCCGGCATGCTTTCTACCTTCAGCGTACTGGTGGCATACAAGCCGCCAAAAACGAGCAATACGATCAAGATGATGACCGCGGCTGCATTTTTCATGGAAAAATGCGTCAGTTTGATCATTGCGTCCCCCACTCCCATAAACACCGAGTCCATCTCACAATTTCAATCCGTTGTCTATTCTATCTGGGTTCATTCTATGGAAAAACCTTCCCCCGGCCGAAACTACCCTGGACCTTGGTCGGAGATCAATCATGCAAAAAGGACCCTTCCCCATTTCCGGAAGAGTCCCGTATGCCACAATCATGCGGCCATCATAAAGTCACCCAACCGTATTTGATCGAATTGATAACAGCCTGGGTACGGTCATCGACTTCCATTTTCTGCAAAATGCTGCTGACATGGTTTTTGACCGTTTTTTCGCTGATGAACAGATTCTCTCCGATCGTTTTGTTGCTTTTGCCTTCAGCCATCAGCTTCAGAACTTCGGCTTCCCGGCGGGTCAAAGGATTGTTGCCGTTGGGGACGAACTTGGCCACCGTCTCCTTGCTGGCAGCCGCGCCAGAGGTGGCGCCAATTTCGTCCAGATAAGTCATTCTGCGAAGCTGGTTGATGAGCTTGCCCGTGACTTTGGGATGGATGTAGGCATGGCCTTCGGCTACCGTCCGGATCGCGTTGATCAGCGCTTCCGCTTCCATATCCTTGAGCAGGTATCCGGATGCGCCTTTGCGCAGCGTCTCGAATACGTAGCTCTCATCGTCATGAATGGACAGAATAATGACCTTGATGTCCGGGAAAATATCGCGCAGCCGCTCGGTCGCCACGACACCATTCTCAAGCGGCATGTTGATGTCCAGCAGCACCACGTCCGGCTTGTGCTGGTTGCAAAACTCCAGCACCTGGATGCCGTTGCCGCATTCGCCGATCACTTCGAGATCGGATTCCATGTTCAAAATCCGTTTCAAACCTTCCCGGAACAGTTGATGATCGTCTGCCAGCAAAACCTGAATTTTCCGTCCAGCCGCTTTACTCTCCATGGGTGATAAACTCCTTTCTCTGTTCCGTGTTTATGGGAACTTGTATTTTGATTTTGGTTCCTTGTCCGATTGCCGACTCGATGTCAATTTTGCCCTGCAACAGATCAACCCGCTCTTTCATCCCGACCAGGCCGAATTGTGAATGCTGACGGGCTTTGGCGGTCACCTGCTCAACGGAAAATCCGCATCCGTTGTCGGTAATCGCCAGATGGATCGCATCTTCGGAAAACGTCATTTCCAGCAGGATATAGGTGGGGGAAGCGTGCTTGAGCGCATTGTTGAACGCCTCCTGGACGAGCCGGTACATCGCTGCCTCCATCGCGGAAGGAAGCCGCTTCTCTTTGCCATTGGTCTCGAATACGGCACGTATTCGCGTCCGTTCCTCGAAATCCTGCACAAATTTGCGCAGCGTCGGCACAAGCCCGAGATCGTCCAGCGCCATCGGCCGGAGGTTGAAAATGATTTTCCGGATTTCGCCCAGGCCGATTCGCACCTGCTCCTTGAGATCGACCAATTCGTTGCGGATCATGTCCAGATCCTGCGTTTCCAGCATACGTTCCGCAATTTCCGTCCGCAGGATCATGTTGGCCAGCGATTGCGCCGGTCCGTCGTGAATTTCCCTCGCGATCCGCTTGCGTTCGTCTTCCTGGGCCAGAATGATTTTCAGTCCGATCAACTGCCGGTTTTTGGCGGATTCAAGAATGCGTGTGACCTGATTCAAGTCGCCCGACAAATATTCGAGGACCACGTTCATCTGCAGGCCGATCGTCTCGGCGCGTTCGATGGACAATTCCAGATTTTTGGCCCGCTTCTGGATTTCATTTCGCCTGGTGCGCAGATAGTTTTCTTTCTCCCGGTATACCATGAGATCCAGTTGAATTTGCGTTGCTTTATCATAGGCGGCCTTGATATCCACTTCCGAATAGCGAACGAAGTCGCGGCTCACCTCCGTCAGGCGGATGCGCGCCCGCCGGTACTCCCGCTCCAATTCGTCAACTTTTTCGATGGCCTCGTTCGTTTCCTTCAATATCTGTTCCAGTTCCGCATGGAGCGCATCCAGTTCCTTGCGGGCGGATTCGGCAATTTCGAGTACCTGCACCTTGCTGTCTTCCATGACCGCTATCGCCTTTTGGATCACTTGATCGATTTGATCCACCGGATAATCCACAGTCCCTGTCTCCTCTTGCGGCTATTAAACATCATATCACAAAAATGGCGTTCATCGGGCATGCGTTGCATCTTGCAATCTTGCAGATCCCCGCTTGCTTACCGAAAAACGGTTCTGAAGTATTAGACTCCGGGAACGCCAAAAAGTTACCCGCGACCCGAGAAAACCTTCCGCAAAAGGAAACATTACGCCTTGGGAGACTTTGGGAGCCATCTTCGTCAATATAAAGAATCGTAAGTGCCCAGGTCGAGAATCTTTTCCTCGGATCGATACCATTGCTCCAGTATGTTTTGTTTCAGCTTCAACGAATATTGCTTGAAACGGCCGTTTTCAGATCCCAGAATTTTGAATTCATTATTGGGCAATGCATCAATTGCATAAATAATCGGAACAGTGTAATAGTCCATGTCCGGATAATTCGGATCTTTATAGTTTAAGGCTTTGTACATTGCCGGCAACATATCCAGATAGTCAACCACCACTTTCAGTTGATCCTTGTCCGGATTGCCCGTAATCAATTTATCGTAGACATAGTCAATCTGCGGTTTTTCCTTCCATACTTTGGCCAACTCTTTGTCCGAAACGTACAATTCCTCCGTTCGCATCTCTTTGGCCAGCGACAGGCCGCCGAGATCGATCTGCAAGTTTTTCAGATCGCTGACCCGGTAGTAGGTTGTCGTGTAGTCTGTCGTATATACAGCTAATACGGGCACTTGTTTGCCCAGGTAGGTGATATTGAACCCCTGTGGCTGATACATCGTGATCGTGGAATAGCTTGTATTCGCATCGTCTGTGGGATCAGTCTGCTGGTACAATTTCGGATTGATATAGATTCCCTGGTTGCCTGCATTCCAATTCACTTCAGCGCCCAGCAAACGTCCCAGCTTGGCCACCGGCAAATAGCTGGTATTCTCATAGACCAGCACGGGACCGACGTCTGCTTTGGTACCGTTCACAAAGACCTGGAAATCTTTGCGCAGATAGGCTTCCACTTTCTCCAAATTCGAAGCGGCAAACGCACCTGAAACAAAACTGGCAGAGATGAGCAATCCGAGCATGGCCACTTTTCGAATTTTCAAAGGAAACACCTCCATCTATCATACTAGCACGAATTTCCATGAAGCTGAATAGAAAAAAAGCATCGACAATCAATTGCCGATGCTTTTTGATTTGGGGTATGGACTTGGGTTCCGGTTCAAGCGAACGCTTGCGCCTTCAGCGCTTCCACCCTGTCAAGACGCTCCCATGGCAAATCCAGATCCGTACGTCCGAAATGACCGTAAGCGGCGGTTTGCGCATAAATGGGGCGACGAAGGTCCAGCATATGAATAATGCCGGCCGGCCGAAGATCGAAATTGCTTTCGATCAATTGCACCAGTTTCTCTTCGCTGATTTTGCCGGTGCCGTAAGTATCCACGCTGATGGAAACCGGTCGGGCAACGCCGATCGCGTAGGCGAGCTGGATTTCGCATTTGTCGGCAAGTCCGGCAGCCACAATGTTTTTCGCAACGTAACGGGCTGCATACGCGGCAGACCTGTCTACTTTTGTCGGATCTTTGCCGGAGAATGCACCCCCGCCATGCCGGGCATATCCGCCGTAGGTGTCAACGATGATCTTCCGACCGGTCAGTCCTGCATCGCCTTGCGGACCGCCAATGACGAAACGGCCTGTCGGATTGATGAAATATTTGGTATCCCCGTTCAGCCATTCGGCCGGCACAACCGGTTTGATTACATGCTCATGAATATCGCGTTCGATTTGATCCGACGAGACGTCCTCCGCATGTTGCGTGGAAATGACAATGGTATCTACACCTACCGGCTTGTCATCTTCATAAAGGATGGTCACCTGTGTTTTGCCATCCGGACGCAGATAAGCAAGCGTGCCGTTTTTGCGGACTTCCGCCAGCCTGCGGGACAGACGGTGGGCCAAAGCAATCGGAAGCGGCATCAATTCCGGCGTCTCATTGGTCGCAAAACCGAACATAAGGCCTTGATCCCCTGCGCCGATATTTGCGGTTTCTTCCCGTACATTGGCTCCATCGCGGCTTTCCAAAGCGGCATTGACCCCCTGGGCGATGTCTGCGGATTGTTCGTTCAGCGCCGTCAAAACCGCGCAGGTACCGCCGTCAAAGCCATATTTTGCACGTGTATATCCTATATTTTTAATCGTTTGTCTTACGATCGCAGGAATGTCAACATTCGCCTTGCTGCTGATTTCACCGATGACCAATACAAGTCCGGTTGCCACCGAAACTTCGCAAGCGACACGGGCATATGGATCCTTTTCCAAATAGGCATCCAGCACCGCATCGGAAATCTGGTCGCAAATTTTATCCGGATGGCCCTCCGTGACCGATTCGGATGTGAAGAGATGCCGCTTTTTGTTCGACAATTTCTTTAGCCTCCACTTCACACAAAAAAATGAACCTTTCCCACTTGGAAAAGGTTGTTATACAAACCTTCAACATATAATGATAGCTGAATGAAATTGTAGTGTCAATTGGCATCACACCTAAAAAATCGCCTACAAAATCGTTTGTTGCGCCGCCTGTTGCGCCTGGCGAACCAGCCGTTTCGTGATGGAGCCGCCGATCGAACCGGTCTCTCTTGCGGTCATGCTGCCCCAGTCCACCGAACCGGAAACACCGCCTTCAAGGCCCAATTCCCCGGCCATTTCGGAATGAAAGCCGGTCGAAGAACCGGAACCGGGGAGCGTCAATCCAAGTTCGCCTGCGATTTCGTATTTCCATTGCTGGATGGCCCGATCACATTCGGGCACCAGCTTTCTGTTTCTGCTGCCAGCCATTTGCCCGGCACCTCCTTGATGTTGATGGATGTAGTATGTGCGCTGATGCAGACTTCAAGGCGTATTGATTGTTGGACAAGCGGGAAATATATGCAAATTCAGGCATCTGTCGACAAGGCCCGCAACCCGCACTACAGTACATTCGAAAAATTCGTTATACTATAGACATTCATCAGCATATGGCCGTATTTGAGGTGCTGCATGTTTTTTTACTCCCCCAACTTCATCGTTTTTTTCCTGATCCTGCTGGTTCCCTATTTGTTGCTTAAAAAACAGCGCCTGTGGCTGCTGGCTGCCGCCAACGCCCTGTTTTACGCAGCGCATCCGGAAGGATATCTCGTACTGTTCGGCGTTATGGCCGCGGTCACATTCGGACTGGTCCATCTCATGACATTGCCACGCTGGCGCTGGGTATTCTGGATCGGAATCGTGCTGAATGTGCTCAATCTGGCCTTTTTCAAATATACGCTTTTTCTCCTGGACAATTTGAAGCTGTGGACCGGCTTCCAGTTGGCGGCTGCGAGTTCCCTCGCCGAATCAATCGTGCTGCCGCTGGGCATCTCGTTCTATACGTTCGAATTTATTTCTTACCTGATCGACGTCCGGCGCGGAGATTCCAAGCCGACTCGTTCATTCGTAAAATTTTGGGTATTTGTTTCCATGTTTCCCCACCTGATTGCCGGTCCGATCATGCGTGGCGAAGAGCTGATTCCGCAATTGGACAAGCTTGCGGACAAACGCATCACCTGGAACGATATTCGTTATGGCGTCTATCTGTTCGCCATCGGCATGATCAAGAAAGTGATCATTGCCGATCAACTGTCCCCCATCGTCAAGGAACTGTTCGACAAAGGTTCGGCGCTCACGGGGACGGAATCATGGATGGCGGCCTATACGTTCAGTTTTTATATCTACAACGACTTCTCCGCCTATACGGACATGGCCATCGGACTGGGCATCATGATGGGCGTGCGGTTTGCCGACAATTTCAAATCCCCGTATCTCAGCGGAAGTCCAACCGAATTCTGGCGGCGATGGCACATCACGTTGTCGCGCTGGATTCGGGATTATATCTATATCGGATTGGGCGGCAACCGCAAGGGGACATTGCGTCTGTATTTCAATCTGATGATCGCCATGCTGATTTCCGGACTGTGGCATGGAGCCATGTGGACTTTCGTGGTCTGGGGCGGCGTACATGGACTGCTGCAGGTCATCCACCGGTTGTCGCTTTCGCTGAATCGATGGCGCTGGATTGCGGCGATCCGGGAACATGGCATATACCGGATCATCACAATTGTTGTTTTTTTCCACATCGTGACCTGGACCTGGGTATTCTTCCACGCTCCCAGCATTGACATGGCGCTGGTCATGACCTGGAAGATGATGCACGCCCATCCGGACAATATCGTCTCCCATCCCCTGTTTCCACTGGTTGCATGTTTGTTTGCCATCCATGTCCTTGAATTTCTGCTGCGCAAGTATGAGGGACAAATTGGCCGGGCATGGCGACGTGTACCGTTTCCTTTGCGCAGTGCCGTTTACTTGATCGTCACATTGAGCCTCATCTACTACCTGCAGGGGGGCAAATATGAATTCATCTACTTCCAATTCTAGAAGCTTCCGCGTCCGACAATGGAGCTGGGGATTGATCGGGTTTCTCGTGCTGTTTGCAGCGCTGGAAATTGCCGTGTTCCGGAATCCCGATCTGTACGGAATCGAGTACCGGAGCGCGGTCGGACAGTTTGCGGAACTGGACCAGTCTTTCCGGCATGCGGATGCCAGGCGGATTACGACGATCATTCTGGGCGACTCCCAGAGCAAGGACGCGCTGCGGCCGAACTTGCTTGCAGAAGCTGCAGGCCGTGATGCGGACAGCATTTTCAATTTCAGCATCAGCGGCGGCAAAGCCTATGACATCTACCGCACCTACATGCAATATGCGGATCGGTTGACCGGCCTGAAAGAAGCGATCATCGTCGTCAACGAACACCAGATCAACACTTACAACGTCGCCAATGACATGAAATTCCGTTATTTTGCCGGCTTGCGCGACAGACTCCGGGTGCTGGATGCCGAAAATTATGGCGAACTTACACTCGGCTGGTTGTCCAAGGCGTTCGATTTGCGCTCGGTCTGGAGCAAAATGATTCAATCCTATTTCAAAAATACGTTGCCGAAACGGCCGGTGACCGAAGTATGGCAGCCGGGCGGATTGCGGGCGGAAACACAAAATGAGCCCGAAGGTTTGACGGCCGCTTACGCGGAAGCGCGTGCGGACGGCTGGTTCGCCCAATACAATCTGACAGGTTTGCAGGTGGAGTCGCTTGAAGCTTTGCTGGACGATCTCCATGATCGCGGCGTTCGCATCGTCATCTTGCAAATTCCCCGTTCGGATTTGTTCGAAGAAGCGGTGATCCGCAAATATCCGGCGGAACAACAAGCATACCTGGACAAAATCCGGTCGCTGGCGCAGCAATATGGCGCGGAATTTGCCGTTATGCCAAACGATTCGTTGTCCTTGAAAGAACATTTCCGGGACGCCAATCACGTCAACCCCGCGGGAGCGGCTATCGTCAGCCGGGAAGTGGCCCGGCAATGGCTGTCGTAAACACGATAAAGGCCGGAGCTTGCGAAACGGAATTCGCCTCTCCGGCCTTTCATTTATTTCAATTCATATTCCCCGCGAACGAGAACGATCAGGTCTGTCTTCGAATCAGGCGCCGTGGTAACACCCCTGCCATCGCGCGGAAACCAGATCAGATGATTGTTGCCCACCGGCTTGCCCGGCGCAATATCCACACCGTCCGTCAAATCCGGCAGTCCGTTGGTGTCGGAACTGACCGCAACGGCCGAGCCTGTGCGTATGACAAGTTCGCCCCCGGCTTTGACGATCATCGTTTTGCCCACAGGCACCACGACAACTTCCAGCGAAGACCCGGCACTGCCCCCGCTAGTGGATGGCGCAGACTGAGTTGTCGTCCCCCGCTTATCCAGTTCGGCCTTGACGAGTTCCGCCACTTTGGCGTCCACATAGCTTTTGGTCACGACGGGATCGTCCGCCGATCCTGGCGTTTTGACCGAGTTGGCTTCGGCCGATGAATAGAAAACCAGCACGCATGCAACCCCAGCCAGAAATGCCCCTGCAATGGAAAACAGCCGTTTATTTGACTTCAACAAGTGCAACCTCTCCCGATTCGACAAGTATGTATACCATTTGACGTTATCAGGAGGGGAAAGTTGCGAAAATTCGTTATTGATTGCGCAACAATTGTTCGGGTGGCACATCCCGCATTTTTCGCGCCGGAGAACCCGCCACAAGAACTTCCGCATCTACATCTTTGGTTACCACGCTGCCGGCAGCAACAACGCCATCTTCATGTACGACTTTGCCTGGCAAGATGGTCGCATTGGCACCGATGCGGCCGCCCGTTTTGACGGTTACGCCTTTGAAGTGTTTGAATCTTTCTTTGGTTCGGGCCATGTAGTTGTCATTTGTCGTTACGACGCAAGGCGCGACAAATACGCTATCCCCCAGATGGGAATAGGCCGTGATGTAACAATTGGTTTCCAGCTTGCACAATTTGCCGACCGTACAATCGTTTTCGATCGCAACACCGCGCCCCACGATCGTTTTTTCACCAATCGTCACCCGTTCCCGAATCGTGGCCAGATCAGCGACAAACACCTGGTCGGCCAGCGTGGCGCCGGCGTAGATGATTGCGGAGGTGCCGATTGTGCATCCTGATCCGATCACGGTGCCCGGCAACGGATCGATGGCGCCCAATGCCGAATTTTTTGCCCGCGTCGGTTGTTTGCCGATCACGGCATTGTCCTGGATGACCACGTGATCTCCGATCCGTACGCCATCATAAATGACGATGTTATGGCCCAATGTTACTTCTTCGCCGAAGATCACCTGTTCACCGATAACGACGTTTTGTCCCATTCGTGCAGGCTTCATCGTCAACCTCCCCCATAGAAACGCCGGATACATGCCACAACATATTGTTGTTGTTCAGCGGTCAATTCGGGAAACATCGGCAGCGACAAAGCTTCTCCGCAAGCCTTTTCCGTCTCCGGCAAATCCCCTTCACGATAACCCAAATATTCAAATACGGGCTGCAGATGGAGCGGCTTGGGATAATACACCATTGTTTCGACGCCGTTCTCCTTCAAATAGGCCTGAAGCTCGTTTCTGCGCGGCGCACGAATCGTATATTGATGGAAAACATGACGACGGTCGGGGGCAATCACAGGTGTCACGACTTCAGGACATTGTTCCGACAAAAGTACGTCGTATTGACGGGCAATAGCCTGACGCTTGGCAATCCAGGTTTCCAGATGCGGCAGTTTGACGTTCAGGATCGCCGCCTGCAACTCATCCAGCCTGCTGTTGCACCCCAATACATGATGATAGTATTTGGGTTTGCTGCCGTGCGCCCGAAGTGTACGCAGCTTGTCTGCCAGATCGTCACGTTCGGTGACAATCATGCCGCCATCGCCATAGGCGCCCAGATTTTTCGTCGGAAAGAAACTGAAACAAGCCATCGTACCCAGTGCACCTGTTTTCCTTCCCCGAAACGTTGCACCGATGGCTTGTGCAGCATCCTCGATGACTTCGAGACGGTAGTGGGCAGCCAATCGGTTGATTTCTTCCTGATCCGCACATTGACCGTACAGGTGCACCGGCATGATCGCCTTCGTTTTCGCTGTAATTTTGGCTTCGATTTGGCTGGGGTCAATGTTGAACGTCAACGGATCGATGTCTACGAACACGGGAACTGCGCCAACCCTGGCGATCGCCCCGGCAGTTGCAAAAAATGTAAACGCGGACGTAATGACTTCGTCCCCTTCCCCGACGCCGCATGCCAATAGCGACAAATACAGCGCGTCACTGCCATTTGCAACACCGATGCCATGTTTGACACCGCTATACGCTGCCACGTCGCGCTCCAGTGCCCGGACGTTTTCGCCGAGAATGAAATGACCACTGTTCATAACCCGATCCAACGCTTGCTGGATCTCTTCTTTTAATTGCTGATGTTGTAAGCTCAATTCAAGAATGGGAACCTTCAATTTGGCACCTCAGTTTCTGTCAAAAATTTATTGGTTGATCGATGAAAGTTGTAAACCAAAGCTCTATGCGCAAAGCCTCCCGAATCCGAATCCATCAAATCATTCGTTCAGATCTGGGCTGCATTGGAGCGAAGGGAGATATTCGCCAAATCGCTTAGACAATGGGTTCTGATGCCGTTGTCCTTGATCATTTTCAACAAATTGATCCATAGATCCTTGATGCCGAAGCCTCTGAAGACCTCTTGATCGATATCACTTTTGGGCGCCTTTGTCAAATCCGCATAACGCTGTGTTACCGATCTCCGGTGACTTTCCGATTTCGAATTCAAGTAGATCAAGATGGGATGAATGTTCATGATTTTGAGTCCGGGTGCGAACAGGTTTACCTGATCGAAATTCAACTGATATCCCATATCCAGATGGAGACCGTCTTCCCACATATACGAAAACCGGACCATGCCGTTGTAATCCAGGTGCGCCTGGCAATAAGGCTGGTTCCACAATATCACGCTAACGTCGTAGATCAATCCATATTTCTTGTTCAAATCGGCGATGTTTTGACCAAAGAAATTGCGATGGCTTCTCGTTCCTTTGGCGTCAGGATAGATTTCCTTCAATCGGGCAATCTTGTCTTCAAAGGAAGAATCACTATGCCTTCTCGTATAATCGGGATGCAAGCCTACTTCTACAAATTCAGGCGCACGAAGAAGAATGTCTGATTTGTGGGTGGAAAACATCGTGATCTTGCAGTTGAATTGTTCTACAATCTCCAGCACATGTTCAATCGCGTAATCGGGAGCCCAATCGATATCGCAAGTAAGTATAACATCTTTTAATCCAGTTAGATTATAGTAGGGTGACAATGGGTCATTAACCCATTGGTAACCATATATAGGTTCATTCATTTATTTTCTCCCCGTCATATATCGGTTACGAATATTCGCCCAGCTTTTTTGCAAGTGTTTTACGAGTTTGAATGGCATTAAATAATATTGCTTCCCTGCATGCTTATCATTAATCCGTTTGGTTGGGTAAGCCGTCGGACCTTTGCATGCGGCCTCGAACAACATGTCGATCGATAAGTTTATGGCGCGAGATTCTACATCCGAAATCGAATCCGTTTCGACGATTTCCACTTCCCTACTCTCCAGAATCTCTCCGGTATCCACACCGGAATCAACGAGATGCAGCGTGACTTCAACGGGTTGTTGTTCATAAAGCGCCCACCGGATGACATCGACACCGCGATAATATGGCAGTTTTCCTGGATGACAGTTGATAATCCACAAGCCTTCAATATTCAATATCGGTTTTTTGATTATACCGGATTGAGCCAAAATCACCTTTTTTATTCCATTTTGAACGATCGCTTCGACGGCTTTTTTTTCGTTAATGTCTTTTACTGCAACAACATGATCGGAGTATCGTCTGTAATCCGGCAATTTCTTGTATTGCCCCAACGTCAATCTCCGAATCAATAGCGGGGTCCAAAATTTCAAATTATACCGCAAGGCATCTTTTATCCCTATTTTTTTCGCCAAAAATTTGGCCATCCTCCATCTCTTGGAGAATGGAGTATATTCCACAATGATGATAGCCGGCCTGATTCCTGCTTCGGATAATTTGTTTAATAGTCGAATGCCGAAAGAAGAACCCGCTCTCGTTAATATGGCCATTTCCTGATCTACACTGATCTGGTTTTTCATACGGTTCCCCAAAATATTTTTCCAAAATTTTATTTTTTCGACAATTGAAGGGACGCTTGTTCCAGAATCCGGACAACCGCGATTCCGTTTGCTCCGTCGGAAATCGGCCGTTTTCTATCCCGGATACAGGACAGAAAATGCTCGCACTCGAGCGTCAACGGTTTCCCGTCCGCCTTCATCACAATTTCGGCTCCTTCGTCCCGGTTGGATAAGTCCGATTGAATGCCCTTTCGATGCAACGTCAAAGTTTGGCTGACTTCGTCGTAAACCAGCATTCCTTCGGTCCCGATAGCCGTCAAACTTCTCCGCACTTCCGGCCACAACCAGGACGTATGCAGATGTGCCTGTACATTGCCCTCAAACCGGAGATGCAAGTAGACATCGTCTTCGATATCCGGTTGGACAATCCTTTGTCCGTAAGCTTGAACTTCCGTAGGAGTTGCCCCCGTCAAGTAGAGCAAAACTGCTATATCGTGCACCCCGAAGCTCCAGAGCACATTTTCTACAGCACGCACCCGCCCCAGCTTGCTTCTTTCCTGATGGAGGGATTTCAACTGCCCAATAACTCCTTCGTCCAACAACGACTTCATTCGCTGGATTGTGGGCTGATAAAGCAACAAATGACCCACCATCAGCACGCGCTGATGCTGAGCAGCCAATTGCTCAAGCGACTCGGCTTCGGCAACAGACAAGGTCATAGGCTTCTCCACAAAAACATCCTTACCCGCCACGATTGCTTCCTTGGCAATGGTGTAATGCGTAGGAACGGGTGTGGCGATGGCCACCGCCGGAACATCCGTCTGCAGAGCTTCCTTGTAATCTTCATACAATGGAACTCCTGGATACGAGGTCGCCAATTCATCCCGTAATTGGGCGCTCGCTTCTGCCACGCCCGCCAATGCACCAATTTCGTGGAAAGTTCTTACCAGATTCTTCCCCCAGTTTCCAGCTCCAATGACAATAACCCGATTCATCATTTACCTCTCACATTTGAAATTTAGGTATTTGTCCGCTATCTAAGTGATCGGACTGTATGCCCCGACCGATAATGCTGGATCATCCGGGTTAATCCATCTTCCAGGGATATCTTTGGCTGCCAACCAAGCGTCTCGGCTGCCCGGAGATTCAACAAGTAGCTATGGCGAATGTCGCCAGGTCGAGCTGCTTCAAACCGATAATCGACTTTCGTTTGCAGCAACCCGCCCAATAATTCAATCACTTCCAAAATCGATATGGGCTGACCACTTGAAATATTGATGATTTCCCGATTCCCGAGCGTCAGTGCAGCCAGATTCGCATTGACTACATCATCGATGTAGACAAAATCCCGGGTTTGCCTGCCATCTCCATGAACACTGAGCTGTTCTCCATTCAACAATTTACTTACAAATGTTGAAATGACATTGCCTTCTCCTTTCACAGATTGACGATGCCCGTAAACATTCGAATATCGCAGAATTGTGTATTCCAAGTCATAATTGTCGGCATATGCTCGAATATACATTTCAGGAACATATTTCGATATCCCGTAATTGGAAATCGGTTGAATCGGATGCTGCTCATCAATGCCCAAATAGCTGGGATTGCCGTAAACAGCGGCGGAAGAAGCGTACACGATTTTGCGGACCCCATAGTATTTGCACTGCTCCAGCAAATGGATCGTGCCCATGATGTTACTAGAAGCATCCATCATCGGGTTCAGCATCGAATTTTTCACATTTACATGTCCTCCATGATGAAGCACAACCTCAGGCCGAAACAGGTTGAAGCACTCTGCAATTCCGCCATCCAGCAGATCCAGCTCGAATTGGGAGGCAGCCAAATTTATATGATATGACTTTCCGGCGATATCATGATCCAAAACCGCAACTTCATGACCGGCCTCGATAAGCCGATCTACAATATGAGAACCGATAAAACCTGCACCGCCGGTAACTAGCACTTTGATCGTCATCGCCTCCCCTGCCTGGTTATCATTCAGTTCTTCAGCTTCGACGGATTGGAATAACCAGCGTTCTTTCGATTTTGCTGGATCCCCTCAGACTTCGAATGGTCGATGAGGACTGTAAAGGTGCGCAGGATAATCACAATATCCATCCAGAGTGAATAATTCCGGATATAGTACAGATCAAACAGCAATTTGTCCTGGACATCCGTAGTATACTTCCCCATGATTTGTGCATACCCCGTAATGCCCGGCTTGACAGTATTCCGATATTGGTAAGAATGATACTGCTGATTCAAAGTCTTCGTAAAAAACTCCCGCTCCGGTCTCGGCCCGACGATGGACATTTCTCCCTTGAGCACATTGAACAATTGCGGGATTTCATCCAGTCGGCTGCGCCGTATGATTCGGCCGACTCGTGTGATACGTGGATCGTTGACAATCGCAAGCGTCGGACCTGATTGTTGTTCCGCATCTTCCCGCATGGATCTGAACTTGTAGATGGTGAATTCTTTATTATGCAGACCGATTCTTTTTTGCGTGTAAAAAATGCTCCCCCTGGGATCTTCCAATTTGATGGCAATCATGGTCGCCAACATCACGGGAGAGAGAAGAATAAGGCCAATTGCAGAAACGACGATGTCGAACAAACGCTTCAAAAATCTTTCGTCCACCGTCAACCCAAACGGCTTTACCGCCAATACCATCGTATCGTCAACCGAGGTAATTGCCGATTTGGACAGCAAAAGATCGTATAGTGACGGCACAACGGAAATCATTTTGTTGGACTTCATGGCATGATACATGATTTGGGCTTTTTTGTCCTGAACCATATCTGAACTCAGCATGATATTATCGTGAACATCAATCAATTCAAATATCCGTTCCAGTTCCGTTCCCGGATGAATATGGGAAATCTTTGTCCCGAACGTAGACATTTTTATTTGGGCCACAAGCTTTCCTGCTTCCATTTCGTCAGCAATAAGCAAGGTGCGTATTTTCGCTCGATTCTGCCCCATCAAGACGAACAGCGACTTCCAGGCACTCAAATATGCGATTCCGAGGAGATAAGCGATCAAAATAACCGATCTGGGCAATGCAAACTCACGAAATAAGAAAGACAGCGACATCGTCAAGAAAGATATCAATGTCACTGCTACGAATACGTTTCGGATCAGATCCCATACCGTCTTGTTGTAAATGCTATACAATTCATATATCGACAAAAAAAATAGCGTCAACAGTGCAATCCATGGAAGCAACGAAATGAAAGAATCCCAATTTCGTTGCGGAATTTCATCATAACGCAAATAAAACGCCGATATATAAGCCAGAATGATGAGGAGAATATCGGTTGCCAGCATTAACGCTTTTAAGCTTTTCTTATCCGTTGCATTAGGCATTTCACTGTCTCCAAATCAAGTAAAGATAAATCTATTGTATCATAACTTAATGCAACCAGGGGTCTTTATAAATACCATCGATGATTTCAACAAGCTTATTCGCAAGTTCTTTAGCCTGTTTTTTCCTGTCGTAATATTGACGGATCAGTTGCAGGCCGTTAGAGCCTTTCGACGCAATTTGATTTTTCGCAATTTGTTTCATGACTTGAGGCAGGAATTTTTGACCGGTTTCATTCATATTCCCGTAATATCCTGCTCCATATTGCCTCAATAGCTCGTAAATTTCTCCCCGAACCGTGGTAATAATGGGTTTATTCATAAGCAAATAGTCAAAAAGTTTATTCGGCAAGGCACCTTCAAACAATGGAATGTCTTTAAGACTTATGATGTATGCATCCGCAATCGTTAAATAGTGATTGACAAGATTTTTGGGAACGGCGGGCAGAAATTGTACATTGCTCGTTAATCCCATTTTGACTGCCATATGGAACAAATTTCCTTTTTCTGATCCATCGCCCATGAGGACGAGCTTGATACGATTGTATTCCTTTAAATGCGACATCGCATCCAATAATTGTTGGAGGTAGTTGGACTCACCTAATGCGCCGGCATACATGAACACGTAATCATCTGAACCAATGCCGAATTGTTTACGGTACGTTTCCCTGATTCGGGATTGTTCATCCATCCCTAATTGATCATATGAATCAAGATCGATGCCATTGGGCAAAAAAAGAATTTTTTGAGTAGGGACGCCTTTTTTGTTAAGGTTCTGGCCAATTCCATTGGTTAGCACAACAATGAGACTTGCATTCTTGTAGAGTATTTTTTCCATCCACTTCAGAATCCTGATTTCCATCCCGCTGTATTTTTGCTTGATTTGGATGAAAGAATCCGGCCAAAGATCACGGACTTCCAGCACAAATTTAGCTCTGCGAATCTTGGAGATCAACAAACTGGAAAATGCACAAAAAAGCGACGGAGATGAACCCAAAATAATACTAGGTCTGCCAGGATAAAATATGCCAACGATCAAAAGCCATATCGCATAAATGATCATGTTCATGATCCGACCGACACTGTTACCCCGATAAGCAATCGAACACAACCAAAGAAAATGAAATCCCTCTATGTTTTCACGTTTGAACAGTTTCCATTTTGAGAATCGGTATGTTTTGTTATGATGAATAAAATTGCTTCCCCATAGTGTGACCGCAAATGTGTCTTTCAAATACTTCGCCAATTCATAATGTCTCGAACTGGCGGGGTATTCAGGGGTCACACTATATTGATTAATAATCCATAAATTTGGTTTCAATTAAATTCGCCCTTCCATCCCCGCGTTGTCGTATTAACGCCCTGTGCCGCTCATGCTCTGAACAGCGTCTAGTTTTCGCCAAACGTTCTAGGAAGGCATGACCGGTAAACTCTCAAGGAGGGTCTGATCTCCCCGTCCATTTGTTCGCTCTCGTAGCACTCCGGTTTCTTATCAATAAAGATTTTAAACCATAATTCGATATTCAGCATTTTCCAAAGTTCAACCGTGTGATTATGCGGTTTTCTCAAGAACATGCGAATGGTTTCCGGATGGAATATGCCCCGTTTAATCGCGGCAGTATTTAGCAATGCAGTTTCAAGATACTTTTTTTCCCGGCGAAACCAGTAGCCAATCGGCGTCGGAAAACCTTTTTTGTCGGTTCTATTATAGATTGATTGGGGGATGATTTCCTTTACTGCTTCCCTGTAAATGTACTTAGGAACCCCTTTATGTGCTTTGATCGCAGGTGGAATCGTAGCCGCAAGTTCAACCAATCGATAATCGAGCAACGGTAGTCTTGACTCAATGGACACTGCCATGCTCGCCCGATCCTCTACATGAAGCAAGCTTGGCAAGTAAGTCTTCAAATCATAATATAGCAGCCGGTCAAAAGGATCAATATCCCGATATTTTTGAAATATCTCTTTAAATTTATCGTACGAACCGTCGTTTCGATCCAAAAGTTGCTTGAATTGCTCTTGATAGACCCTCTCCGGCAACTGATTCATTATACACAAATTAAAATAACGTTCACTGAAATCATGTTTGTGTAGAGGCGCATTCACTCTATGAATCACTTGTTTAAGTGTATGAACGGCACCATATTGAGAGATATGTCGATATAAGGTATGCCACCGGGTCAACAGATAACGGGCAAAACCTTGATTCTCCATATTTATACCGGATGCCAAAAAGTATTTGGAATACCCGCCGAATATTTCATCCCCGCCTTGTCCTCCCAATACCACTTTCGCATGCTGCGCCGCCAACTTGGATACTTCAAATTGGGAGATCAATCCAGGTCCTGCTGCCGGTTCATCCATGAACCAGATCAATTTCGGCAGGTGGAATAGCGATTTGGAGTCCGGGATGATTTCATGATTACGAGCGCCTATCATGTCCGAGACAATTCGGGAATATTGCGATTCATCAAAGTATTTGTCTTCATTAAACTTTCCCGTAAACGTTGTTAACTGCTGTTGGAGCGTTTGCGCAGCCAGAACGGAAATGACCGTTGAATCCAGTCCCCCGCTCAAATACGCTCCAATTTTGACATCGCTCCTGCAGTGAACGCGTACTGCGTCTTGGATTACACTCAAAATATCTGCCTTAAACTCGTCCACCGAGCGGCTTGCATAATTAAAATGCAAATCCCAGTAGGTCGAAATTTTCAAATTGCCGGCCAAATCGATAGTGCCAAATTGTCCAGGCATGAGTTTGAAAATATTTTTAAAGAACGTTTGGTTCCCGATAACATAAGTCAATTTCAAATAATCGGAAATCGCTTCATAATTAGGAGCCCTTTGTACGGAAGAATCCTCGATGATCGCTTTTATTTCTGAGGCAAATAGAAAACGCCCGCGATCCTGATAGTAGTAAAATGGTTTAATGCCCATCCTGTCGCGTGCAAAAAAAAGTACTTTCTGATAACGATCCCAAATGGCGAAAGCAAACATGCCATTGAGTTTGTGAATACAGTTTTGCCCAAAGCGGATAAATGATTGCAGCAGAACTTCCGTATCGGACGATGTCAAAAACAGTATTCCCTCGGATTCCAATTCCCGCTTCAATTCGATATAATTATAGATTTCTCCATTGAAAACGACAACATATCTGCCATCCGGGGAGATCATTGGTTGTTGGCCCATATTCATATCAATAATGCTGAGCCTGTTGAATGCGAGCGCAATAGACGGCTCGAAAAAGTAACCGTCACTATCCGGCCCCCTGTGTGACAGTGTATCGTTCATTTTCTTCAGGAGAATTTCATCTATTTCCCGGCCATTAAAGTCCAAACAACCCACAAACCCACACAAGTCCATTGCTCCTTCGGCAATTGATACGGAACTCAATTCAATAACAGACTTTGAAGCAATGAATCTTTCAGTTGAAATTCCGCTGTGCACCACTCTTTCGAGAAAGGCAATTCCCCCAGCAAAACATATTGTTGGTTTGAATGATCAAACAGGTAAACGAAGGATTGCTCCTTTGTCTTGCTTTTATACTTGATCGTCAATTTGAAATCAGCTGCATCTTTCACTTTGTCATAACTCGGCGCCACAACGATGGCAGCTTGTTTATTCAATGCATCTTCATAGTATCCTGCTACCCTGAAACTTCTATCGCCTTCCCACTCCACTGGTCCCCAGGTGTTCGCAGGTGTTATCAAATTCATATTATCCATCGAATACAAAAAGCGGTTTGAAGTCCTTTCAAGGGCAGTATTTCCTACATCGAGAGAATAACATATGCTTACATCGCAATTGATGATAACCTCATCAATGGATACAGGCGCACCAGTAATGGACAAAAATGTATTGGCTGGCGTAAAAATCTCGATATTTTTCTCCAAAATTGACCTCTCGGAAAACATGGTCAGTTGCAGCTTGTATTTATAATCGGCATTGCTTGAAATCAAGAGCGTAAGCTCTCCGGATTCCCGATCTTGATCCGTCAAATAGATCTTTCCGCTTTGTGCAGGCTGAACTTTGATATTCGCTTCGGTACTACTTTTCGTGACCGTCAGTTCTGAAAATGCAAACAACGAAATAAATTGGGGCATTAGCGATTTTTTCCACTTCAAAGTGAGTGTTGCATGCTCATTTTCAACTTGAAAGATATCCTTACGAATATGCTTTGCATCACCTGAAATGGTTAAAATCTCATCATCAAACGGAATGGCAGTCATTGTATCCATTGAAGCCCAATATTCCGTATACAACTTGACATCTACCCGAAATTCTTCATTCGCATGGAATGCCAGCCGCAATTCACCTTGAGACCTCTGATCTTCCGTAATATATATTTCAACTTGTTGGCTAGCGGGAATTACTCTCTTGTTGGCGGTCATTGGATCTATCAACATAAAATCCGTAAGGGATTTTAGTGAAAGGAATTTCGGTTGCAGCTCCCGATTCCACTTGATCAAAACACTGTCGCTTTCCTTGTCGATATGAATCACATGATCTTGCATTTGAATCTCCCCGTTTGTAATCGACAGGAGATCGCCTTGCATCGGAATGGCGGTCATTTCATTCATTTTCGGCAGTACAAAATACATCACTTTGGCAAAAAAATCGGAATCGTAGTATGCTCCCCGCTCCGACAGCGCTGTCCCCCAGTATTCATCCGCCAGCTTCGGATGCTCCAACATGTCCCAAAATGAATGTTTATATACTATCCCCATCATGGGATTCGTGAGCACCCATTTGTCCCCAATTTTTACATCCAGAACTGCATGTGTGCGGCCGTCCGTCGTTTTTATTCCATAAGATCGCGACTCGATCCCCAATTTTTCCAAGTCGTCCATCAGCAATAAATTATATTCTCCACAACTTCCATATCCATATTCCCGCAAAAATTCGATCGTCACGAAACCGGGAACGGTGCCAGGCTTCAAATCTTGTGAAACTTTTTCCACCATGGTCAACAATACGTCTATGTCCTCGTTTCGATATTCGCTCTCGAATGCCGAATAGGTTTCGCTTGAATTGGCCGTACTGAATGAAATGGAGAACATAACGAGTACCAGAATGAACGTTTTTATCCGGAATGTCGATCTCAAATCCATCTCCTCCTCCGTCATTATTGAAATGATTTCAGCCAATTTCCCAAACTCCACATTGCCCAAGTCAATCTTTTGCTGACCAATTGATCCGCATCCTTCAAAATTTCCGCAACAGGTCGCATAAACAATTCGCTTTTGTCCAACCATCCCAAATCATTTGCGACCCTATCCTGGAATTCGTTTTCAAACAATTCAGCTGCCGGATACATCGTTCCTGATTTAGAAGGATTTTCAGTTACCACGCGGGGCAACAGCGGTTTTACGGCTGTTCGAGTCATTCCTTTTAAACCGTCTTGCAGCAAAAATTGTTCAGGGATCGAGGATGCAAATTCCACAATTCTCCGATCAAGCAAAGGCGTCCTGGATTCGAGATTTTCGATCATGGAGGTTCTGTCTTCCACATGCAGCAAACCAGGCAACAAAACCTTCAAGTCCAAGTATAACAGTTTTTTCAAGAATCCTGTTCGACGATGACGAACCAGTTCGCTTATCGCTTCAGCTACGTCATAGTCCTTAGTTTCCCTCTTTAATTCCGGATTGATCTCATCCCAGATGTTTTCCGATCTGTAAAATATGCTTTTTACAATTTCCTGTTCGGTCCCGAAGGCTGAGCGACCTATAATCTGCTTGATTTGCTTTTCAAAGCCGCCAATATACTTTAGGTTTGCAAGTTGTGAAACGTTTGTTGGGATTCCTTTTGCCCAATCACTCATTTCTTTGGCTAATGCTGCACCGATATACTTGGGATAGCCACAAAACAGTTCATCTCCGCCATGTCCAGTCAGTACCACTTTTGCCTCTTTACGAACTACTCTGGACAGCACTCTATAAGGTGCCGAGTAACCTGCTATGGGCATATCAAGTACGTAGAGCAAGTCATCGTGGGCCGAAATCACCTCATCCAACGGCAATTGCACGCGCCGATGGTCCGAGTTGATATGCAACGCCACTGCATCCGAATACACTTGTTCATCTTTAAATTTGGCATTAGGAAAAACGCTTGAATACGTGAGCAAGTTAGGCTGGGCTTTTGATGTAAGCAAAGCATTTTTCGCCAGTGCCGCAACCGAGGAAGAGTCGATTCCCCCGCTTACATATGCCGCAATCGGGACATCGGCCCGGCTCCAGAGCGTGACAGCGGACGCAAGTAGTTCCTGCAAGTTTTCAATCGCCGCCCCGTAGGACATTCCGTTGTTCTCAAGTTCCGGCACATCCCAATATTGTTGCTGGGTAATCTTATTGCTCCGAAGATCTATTGTCATGTAATGCCCAGGCTGCAAGGAATGGATCCCTTTAAACAATGTGGTATCACGCAAGTATAATTGAATATGGAGATATTGTTTCAATCCGATCGGGTCGATCGCAAACGGACAAACACCCGAAGAAACCAATGCCTTTATTTCGCTTGCAAAAGTGAAGGCATTGCCATTGTAATGATAATACAACGGTTTGATGCCCATGCGATCCCGAACCAGAAGGATGATTTGTCTTTCACGATCAAGGATGGCAAAAGCAAACATGCCGTCAATTTTGTGAACGACTTCCAAGCCGAAAACCATGTAACTTTTGAGAAGCACTTCGGTATCTGAAGTGGTTTCACAATAAATATCCCTGCTAGCCAGTTCATCCCGCAATTCGCGGTAATTAAAGATTTCCCCGTTAAAAATGATGCAAAACTTGTTGTCGCCAGAAAACATCGGTTGCCTTCCTGAATCCGATAAATCGATGATAGATAACCGACGGTGAAGAAAACCAACGTTTTCATTCAAATAAATCCCAGAATCGTCACGTCCGCGGTGCTCCAACAAAGCGCTCATTTTCTCCAGCAATTGTATCTGGACCGGCTCGCCGTCAAACCGAATTTGACCACCAATTCCGCACATTTTGATCTCCTAAAAAATGATTCTGATCACTTCGAAGCACTCTGCGTATTGTACATTCGCCTGTACACCTCTCACTTCCGCAAGTGATCGGAAAAATTGTGTGTTTGCATAAACTCTTTGCATCTGGGACTCATAAGCTTGCAATGCTTTCAACTTGCGTTGAAGATGCCGTTCTTGGACAACAACAAGACAATCGTGATTCATGGTTAACGTGTTCCAGGGCAGCTCATAACCCAAAATGCTAGAATGCTTGAAGGCTCTTACCGCTTCTTTATATACGCAATGGTGATCTTGATGAATATCATTGCTGTTTGGTACAAATACGAGTCCAGGATTGATCTGTCTTCTCAATTTCGTAAACTCTTCCAGAATATCTTGCCTTACTGTCGGAAAATAGCGTACAGGGAAGTTGTAATTGCCGCAATTGTCGAGTGATATTCCAAGTATGCTTCTGCTCAGATTACATTCACGTTGCAATTGCTCTGGAGGCAATCCGATATCTTTGAGACTTTGTTCACACGGGGACAGATAGTAATGATATACTTCATGTCCTTCCTCGATCAGCCTGGAAATCGTCGCTCCGCAACCCAATTCGTCATCCGGATGTGCGCCTAGCACCAATATGGGCTTGTCCGGCTTGATATTGAGCATAAATTAAACATCTCCTCTTGGTATTAGCCATTTCTTGGATTCTAATATGTCGACAATTTTTTTTGCAGCATCTCCGCTTCCAAAAATATTCGGTTTGTTGGAAGGAAGGGGATACGACAGCATTTCACCCAATATGGTTTCTGTGTCTATGCCGTTATCCTTCCAATATCTTTTTTGCCAACCGCTTTCCTCAATTTGAGGCCATGGCGTGGCATAGAATAAAATCATCGTGGGTTTGCCTGCAAAAAATGCTTCTTTTTGCAATCCGCCCGAATCAGTCAAAACGATTTTCGAACGATTCACCAAATATAGTATATCCAAATAACCCACTGCTGGCATAATCTTTACATGTTGAAGTGCATTAACATCCTCCCAAATGCCGAATTTTTTGAAAGCCGCTTCCGTGCGCGGGTGCATGGGAAAAATAATTTTCATGGGAGATTTTCTCAGCAACTCCAGCAGTCTACCCAAAGCCTCCATGCTGTCAGTATTATTCGGACGATGAATGGTCATCAACGCAAAAGGTTCGTCGTTGAGTTCAAGCGCCTGCATTTCTTTCGATGGCTGATATGCGCTAAATCGGCGGTATGCATCATACATGACATCTCCAGTAAAATAAACGCCTTTTGTCACATTTTCTTTGGCCAAATTTTGCACAGACATCAAGTCCGGACAAAATCTTAAACGAGACGCATGATCTGCCACGATGCGATTGATTTCTTCCGGTGTATCTATATCATAAATCCGGGGGCCGGATTCAACGTGAGCCATGGGGATTTTCAATTTAACAGCAGCCAATGCAGCCGCCAGAGTGCTATTGGTATCCCCGTAAATCAGTACAAACTTGGGATTGATTTGCATCAAAATTTCTTCAATTTCCATCAGCATCAAAGCCGTCATCTTGCCATGGCTACCGCCACCGATCTCCAATTTTTTGTCTGGCTTGGGAATCCCCAATTCCTGAAAAAAAACTTCGCTCATATTTTCATCGAAATGTTGTCCGGTATGAACAATGTATTCCTTGTATCCCCTTAAATTCAGTTCGTGGGATATAGGCGCCATCTTGATAAATTGCGGCCGATTTCCCACTATGGTCAACAAGTCACAAACTGGTTTCATTGAACATGGTCCCCATTTCCCGAAAGTTTATCGAAATAATTTTTTATTGCTTCCGCGTCAACATTAAACAACCAATCCAAAATGGATAACCCCGGGATGAAATCTCCCCATAATTGGGAATAAGTAGGTGGACTGAAGTTGTAATACCGCAGTTCGATTCCGGCCGCAGCAAATTTATCTTCGTCTTGATACTTTTTTCCTCCCAAACCCGACAGATAAATTTGTGCATTTAATCTTTTCGTTATTTTGATCAACCGATCATCCGAAACGTCATGTATGCCAAGCGAAGATGAATGGACAATCTGCGTGCTCATCCCTGTCCAATTCATTATATTTCGGATAATTGCCTCATTCAATTCGCTTAGTGAACGATATTCCTCTGTTAGAATCGCATGAAGTTGTGATCTGTACTTTTCGTAATATGGCGATTTTTTGTAACAAACATCCAATGTTTTGATATGCTTGGCGCTCCACAATGAATTGGCAAATTCCACTTCATTGATCGGAGTACCTAATTTCGCTTTGACAGGAATGGTAAGCCACTGTTCCCCTTGGCTGGACTTAATCCGATTACGGTTGATAAAGCTGTTCTTTGAATACTGGGCATCATTCAAAATGACAAAAACATCAGATTGGTATATTTTGTAAAAATAGCCGGGCCAAGGAACATAATTGGGCTGATGAATCGATACGACTCGGTCTGGAACGTTCAGTAATTTGGACATCACACAGTATTCGCCTGTTTTCTCCAGAAGCTGGTAACCATTTTGGATATAAAAGGAAATTGCTCTATCGTCTGCTGCCCTGACTTTCAATCCAATTTTTCTAGTGGAGGTTAATGATGACGTACGTTTCTCCAATTCCGACAAAATAAACCTTCCGATCCCTTTTCCTCTTGCATTTGACCGTACAACAAGATGATGCAGCCATACGGTGCCTTCTTTCAAGGAAGCAATGCAATAACCTGCAATCTCTCCCGCCTCGACATAAAATGAAAGTGACCATTTCATCTCCAGATCCTTCAGAAAATGTTCTTCTCCCCAATAATCCCACACCAGATCTGAAGATAACTCCGCAAGTCTAGGCCATAATGTAGGTATATTCTCCCGATTAATATTACAAATATTCACAACATGTCACCCGATTTGTTTTGTAATTGATCGTGCATTCAAACGGTCGATAAAATGTTCCTTCTGCGATTCATACGAGAAAATGTGACCATGTTCTGCATATTGCATGGAAATCTGCTGCAATAATTCAGGATCATTCAGCATTTTATTGATGCCTTGTCCCAATTCAACCGGATCGGCACAATTGACGCATATGCCTACTTTCATCTGATTAACAATGTTTGATATTTCTGTAAGAGTCTTATCACACAGTATTGGGAGATGTGCATTATAATATTCGAGGAATTTGTTTGGAACACTTAACGCGTAGTAGTCATTTAAACTTGCATATGGCAACACCCCAATATCAGCTTGTCTCGTATATTTCATTAATTTTTCTTGTTCGACCCAACCCATGAAATGGACCTTTGATGCATCGCCTTCGGATTCGATAATCTTCCTAAATTCGTCTTCGTAATGGCCTCCTCCCATAATCACCAGACAGTTCCCATCCCCCAGGTACCTGGTTGATCTCGCTAGATTATCCAAGTTTCTCAAGGTTGTGATGCTGCCTTGAAATACAGCTACCTTTGAATTAGGCGGAATGCCCAGTTCCTTGTTCCAAAAGTCTGGTTCTTTAGGAGCAAACGCATGATCCTGAATTCCCTTCGACACACAAGAATAAATGGTTTCAAATGGTGTTTTGAAATAATCGGCCATTCTTTGGGCCAATTGGTTCCCTACTGTGATCCTCATGTCACATGCGGGATACAATTGTTTTTCGAACTGATCGATGATCTTTATCCTGAACTTGTTTTGCGGTTCCCATAATACACTTTGCTCTTTCCACCACTCGTGACAATCCACAATCAGTTTGCAGTGAATGGTATCCTTGAGCATCTTCCCAATCGGAAGTGTAGGTAAATCTGCGACGTAAACAATTGACGGTCGTTCTTCTTCCAATTCATGTTTGACCCTGGTGAGTATGGGAGAGTAATCAAAAACATGCTTCCTGAATGTTGTGAAATCGAACTTGTTCTGCAACACCATGTCTTCTGCGATTTCCGAAAACGGCAACACCTTCTTCCGGTGTATTTCTCCACTAGAAGAATCATAAAAATATTTTTCGGAATTTCCAGGTTCGCTAATGCGCAACTTGAACTGATCATCATATCCTTTGGCCGCAACATTGATGGACGCGTATTTTACTTGATCGTATAACCGTAAGATGTCGGACGTATCTTTGATTTGAAAGTTGACATCCTCGATTTGTTTCTTTGTAATCACCGTGATGATATTATACATTTCATCCAGTATATCGCTTTCGCTATCTTCAATTACTCTCACTTTGTTTCTAAGATTGCTATAGATATACCAATTATTCCCTGAAGCTCTTTTGATGCCTATCCAATAGATCGTTCCATCACTCTTAAAGGTATAGTTCAAATCTTGAACGTGTCCCAGCCCCAATTGATGCAATTGGCTAATTGCATCGGCATACCGATTATGCTGTTGAAAATACATCTGCTGAGTCAACACAACATCATGCAATGCATTTCGAATCGCAGCATCTTCAATCGAAGCGATGTCGGTTAGCGATGGTTTTGCAACATTGATGATCTCGGCAGTAAGTTCAGGACGACATACGAACGGGGGATCGGATATTGCAATCTCATCGTTTGCAAGGGAAGCAAACAGTTTAACCTTGTATCCCAATTCCTTTAAAACATCCGCAAAAAAGTAAATCCTCCTGTCAATATGTTCATCATGTGTAATTAGCCACGCGGATTCCAACTATATCCACCCCTTGTTTTTCAGTTTATGGTAAACTCGTCTAAGCCCAAATTTTTGTCCAATTGCGATCAAAACTGGATATCTTTTGGCAACATTTATCAGTTTCTTTAATATTCTTCCTGGATAATTCTTCCATGGAAACTTGAGTCTCCGTTTCGATTTGCTCTCTACTTTCTCCGCAGCTACCAGCTGTTGCTCAAATAAAGATACCATCGAACGCCACTTCTGGTTTGAGGCTTCTCGTTCGTTGTTTTTGGAAATTTGTTGAACAAGTGCTCTTTCCAAAAACACAGTTAATTGTTCGCGCTTTTTTTCAACATGCTGATTAATCAGTACTTGCATTTCCAAAAATGTTGAATATCGTTTCCATTGTTCGATTTCATGTTTGTAGGCCTCCGCAGAGGCATGCGATTGGGCAACTTCTCCCGTTTGAGATTGATTCAGAAGTCGTTTCATGTTAAACAATTCCATCTCTTGTTGTTTGTATTTATTCCTCGTTTGTTGCAGTTGACCCCATGCTTCACGAAGTATGTTATGCATCGTATGATTCGCATTCCAATGCCGAATCAACCACACATGGACTTTGTGAGAGAAAAAAACCGATTCTGCACAGGGCAACAACATCCGAAATTCTATTCCTTTCCACGACGCAACAAGATGAGAAAACTCCCTGGCTCTTCCCATGTTGTACGAAAAATATGGCATAGCATCTGCCTGTTCGATTTCAACCGATGACAGAAACAAAGGAAACTCGCCCTGCCACCTCAATCTCAAAAATGCATGGGCATCCTCCAAGGCTTCCATTATCGGCAATGCAATTTCAAAACGTCCTTGAATTGGATATTCCCCAAAAACCTGTTCCATTTGTCCAAAAGTTACGGAAGTTATGGTCAAAACTGTTTTTTGCGAAGCCTCGCCTTTAAATTTGGCTACTTGGCCTTTCCTGAAACGAAACGGAAAACTTACAGCAACGTTGCCGTTTAGGGCTAATGGAGACTTGTATATCAAGATGCCGTTTGGCTGGTTTTCAACATGTACTTGATGCGGCAACAAATAGGGAATATCAATATGCGGATTATACGATTTAAACTTGACATAATATTGGGAAAAATCGATGATGTTCGACAAAATCTTATGATCACTTTCAAGTTCGACCCGTTTGCCGTTCCGCGTTTCAATGTGTATCTGAAGATGTTCAGCGATTTCCTCCGGATCCCACCGATTCCCGTTTTTTTCAAAGAGCACACCGACTTCCGAATAATACGGAAATAACCCACTTTCTCTATCGGGCCGATACATATGGTTTACCATTTCCACCAAATCATTATCGGTTTGGTCGACAGTCGCGGAACAGTTCGGGCAAGTTACGCAGGCTACGTTGGATATTCCCAACCCTTTGATCGTCGCATGAACTTCTTCAGGAATTCGAAGATAGCTGATATCACCCGTAAAATTCACAATTTTGGGCAACCAATCCTCAGAGAACATATTAAATAACCTTTTTAACGAAAAGGACTGTTTGTGGTGATTGATATGCCAAACATATCCGCACTGATTGCATTTTGCAAATCCTGCATCCAAAATTTCACGGTAAGGCGTTTGAATGTAGATATATTTTTTTGAAACTCTCTCCAGTTCTTTGATTGCGAGTTGCAGTTCCTCATCTGTTAAATGTTCCAGCACATCGCATGCCATTGACAGCTCAACCTTTTTGTCGGGCAAAGGAATATGAGTTATGTTGCCGATGGCTTTTGGTTTATTGACGCTGGCTAAAATCAACTCGTCAATATCCATACAAAGCACCCGATGAAAGGGAGGTATCCGATGGGCCATTGCTCCTGGTCCCGAACCTATATCCAGTATTGTTTCAGCATCTGCAGGAAGAATGGATTTTAACGATTCTGTCGCTGCATCGACAGAGGCAGCCCCCAAACTCGAACGAAATACGTTACGGTACGTTTCCACCTCCAGAGCAGAGACGCCTGTCTGATCCGCTTGTACGACCGTTACTTCCCAAGACAGATCTTTATCGAAAACCGGCCGCCATTGTTGTTGGATTTCCGATACAATTTCTCCAAGTCCGCAGACTCGCGCCCCGTCCTGCTTCGCCCTTTCGAGCAATTCTCCCAACGCGGTGAAATGGTGGGGGAAATGAATGGGGTCATATCCATGAATGTGCCAGTCTAATGTAAGAATTCCCTTATTCATTTTCAAACGATCAAAAACTTGATCTATGAAATGATCCGTGTTGTCCCATTGATAAATGGAGCCTTTCTGGAACAAGTGCTGATCCAGCATAAATGTCGAAAATACCCAAAGTCCATTTTGAAATCCATCGGGATCGGGAATAAAAAAGGGCAAGCCTGTACCATTCCTGAAACCAGGGGAATCCGGATAACCCAAAGATGCATCGTATTCAAAATGGTTTTTGATTTGGTTTCCCCATGAACTGGGATATTGATACCGAAAATAATGACTTCTATGGCCGACAACCGGCCTGTTGATTTTCGCTTCCAATCGTTTTTTTTGGTTTGCCAGAAACTCAGGATGATTGTGCGCCAAATAACTTGAGTGGAGACCAATCTCCACATCAGATTCCCAAAGAATATCCAACGCAGGATCATCCAGGTTATACTTGGGATCATAAATGGTAGCCTCATCATCCGAGAATGACATGACCATGAATGTCGGTCGTTTAATATCCCATTTGCTTAAAAATCGGATTACATTTTCAGGTTGTTTGTCTTTGAATCCATCCACATCAAATGTCAAGGCAACCGTATAAGGATAGACACTATTTATATCCATTTGGAATACGGAAGAAAGCAGATGCAGAAAATCTCCATAATAATCATTTGCAAGTTGCTGAATTGTACGATTTGAATTTGAAGCCAATACAAGACCGCATCGATCCCGACGCATGTCCATACGCTCTTCCATCAGGTAAAGCATTTCAATCAACGGGCTGATGATGTCCGTGTCCAAAATCACAGTATTTTCAACCGTCTTCATTTGCGGCTCCGAAACCCCAAGCACAAAAAAGTCCCGATTATCGTAATGAATTAATCGAGTCGTGGAACTTTGTGTATTTTCAGTTTTAGGACAACGCAATATTCGCTCTTTGTATCTGATTTCATATCCATCAACAGAATGAGAATGCACAAAGGAAATGGTGGCTCTTAAGTGGACGCCGACATTCCTCCAAAAATTCCGAAAACATGGATCCTGAAGGAAACCCGTACTTATAATCAACTCATCCATCATAAAATCCATACTCTCCTCTGCTCAACCTCATCCGCAATTCCTCTTGCAATTCTTCTGGCATTGCCGGATAAAGCTTCCCTTCTTTAAAATACCCTTTATAGGTGTTTCCTGCCCATAAAGGCTGATGTCTCACTCGCAGACCGCTGATTGCGATTTCCTTTAAAGTCTCTGCTGCCAATTGAATAGCCCTCCGCTGGGCTTTGCGGTCAATTTCTTCAAGTGTGTCTCCATGATGAACAGAAAACCGGACTGTTCGGACGATGGGCCCCTCATCGATCCAAGGGGTCACCACATGAGCTGAAACTGTTGGGGGTTCATCGTTATATAGGGAAATTCGGGTTGTCCAATTCCCCCGGTATTGGGGAAGTGGTGCGGGGTGCATGTTAAGCACACCCAATTTGGGCAAGTGAAGTACGTTGCTTCTGATTATGGGCCCTTCAGTAATAAGCAAAATATCAATCGGTTGATTTCGCAAAACCTGTATCGTTGATTCACCATTATGGGATTCAATAAAATAAAAAGGCACCCCATATTTTCGGCAAACCTCCGCCATGTTGCCTACATGTTCAAAATATCCATCATAATCCTCGGGATGCGGCAGACGGCTGGTATCGATAAATACCAAGGAAGCGGCAATTTTATTGGGATCCGCATCCTCGATTAACACATAATCCGGCGTCAATTTTTCTTGGAGAAGATGCTCGAGCAAACGGACTGCGTATTGGCTCGAATTGATTCCGATAACAGCAAAATTCATGTTTTTGCCTCTTCCTTCAGATGGTTGATGGGATCGTACACGTATTCCATTTGACGATGCTTCCAGGTACATGCGTTGGCCAGATATCCTATACCTTTTTTCATCGTTTCTGGCTGTTGCACTTTGAAAAATACAGCTCTGTCCAAAACACAATACGACTCATCTTCATTTTCGGACATCAGATTGTAGGATTTGAAAACACCAATACTCACCATGTATTCTCCTGCTCCAAATCTTAACGGTGAATAAGTCAGTTGAACGGTTGTCTCTCCCACAAAATGATCCAGCCCCAAGTCTCGTGAACTGCAGTACACTTGCCCCATTGGTCTGCCGTCAGTCAACAGAATACTGGCAACCAGATAGAAAGAAGGGATTGAAACGGTAGAAGTCAACGTTAAGGCAAAAGTCATTTCTTCTCCAATAAAAAAAACCCGTTTGCTTTGCTGGTTGCGATCGAGCACTTCAACTTTTGAAATGATCATTTCCCCAGTACCGTAAACCGACAAATTTTTTTTAAGGCTGTCGATATCATATTTGTTTTCTTCAGATTGCTCAACATCGACAGATGCCAACGTTTCAACCGTCTTCTGGGAGGCTGGATTGCTCTTCGGCACATCGTCGGAAGATACAGGCAACTTCTTGTCCATCAAGACTTCAGACAACATAATTTCGGTCATTGAACCAGAATGGTTTAATGCAGCCAAACGAACATATTGATCGTCTTTCCAGTACTCCACATAGACAGTTTCATCGTCGGAGATTTCGCCTTCTATTTGAAGGACAAGATCGTCGCTGTCGAGCAGATAGACAGGAATGCACAATTGGAATGGAGCATGGCAATATAATCCGTTTTCATTCTGGAACGGACGGCAATAATGATTCCCACGCTTGATTGAAGTGCCCCAGTCCATCAATCCGATTCCGTCGATTATCCGATTAGGAGCATTCAAGTCGTTATCTGCCGGAGCACCAACATCAATTTGGGCGATGATGTCTTGCTTGTTTGACAAGGCAATCTTGGAAATGAAATGTTTGCTTTTCGGATGATCACTTTCTGTCTTTAATCGCATTAATAAGGGTTTTACAGTTTCGCTTAAAGAATGCAACGCCCTGTAATCTTTTTTGCGCAGTCTAGATTCCTTGGCACGAAGCAGTAATTCATCTTCTGCGCGAATCATGCTGTTGTAAATTTTGGAGATAGTCAGCGGATCGGCATCATGTGTAATTTTCCCTCTGTTTAGCAGTATGGCCCGATCACACATATCGATTACACTTTCAATACTATGAGAAACAAATAATACTGTCGCACCGGTCTCTTGTGTCAACTTTTTCATTCGCTGTGCACTTTTCATGGCAAATGAAGCGTCCCCGGCTCCCAAAATTTCATCAATGATCAAAATTTCCGGCTCCAAGACCGTTGCAACTGCGAAAGCAAGCCTTGCATACATGCCAGCTGAATAAATTTTTACAGGCTGGTCAATGAACTCTTCCAATTCCGTAAAATCGATGATTTCTTCTTCCAAAAGCTTTATCTGTTTCATGGAGAGATTGTTATACGACAAAGAAGCTTTGATGTTCTCTCTGCCCGTGAAATCAGGATGAAATCCGGTTCCCAGTTCCATGAGCGCCTGAACTTTTCCATTTACTTGAACCGATCCCTCGGTAGGATTGATGTTGCCGGATATGATTTTCAACAACGTGCTTTTTCCTGCCCCGTTTCTTCCGACAATCCCTACTCTCTCCCCTTTTTTCACTTCCAGATTCAATCCACGCAAAGCCCAGAATTCTTGATAGTTGGTTTTTTTCCATACCATAAACTTGTTTATTCCAAACACATCCAAGATTTTATCAACTGGTTTATGATATAGTTTATACAACTTTCCAAGATCATTTATTTTTATTGCCGTATCCAAATCCCTCACCTATCTTTTTGGAGCTTATATGTTGTCAGCAAACAGTTTTTTCATTTTGGAAACAAACCAATAACCGAAAATAAAAAATCCAAATCCGAGTGCCACGATGGGGAACAATATGCCATTGCCCGGATATTTGCCTAACATCAATAGCTCCTGATATGCGGTTATAAAATAATAAAGCGGGTTGATTGCAAGAAACGGCCTCAAATTATCCGGTATCATTTCCGGCGTATACGCTATCGGACTGACCATCATAAGGAACAGGACAATGATGGACGTGATGTTCTGCAAGTCTCTGATATAAACATTTAAACTGGAAACAATCCAGATCAACCCGATCGTGAAAAGTATTTGAAAGATCCATACCGGTACCACCAACAATGAATATGGTGTAAGTTTGCCTAATACGGACAAAAAGCTGAAAATTAGAACCATACCCACAATTTGGACTCCTTGACTGCTTAAAACCGATTTTGTCGGTATGAGTTCGATTGGATATAACGTGTTTTTCACCAAGCTTACATTGGCAACAATAGAAGGAATTCCGGTTCCCAACGATTCAGAAAATGATAAAAAAGGTATTAATCCGCAAAAAATCAAGATCACATATTCATAAGACGTAAACAATTCAAATCTCACTTTAAAGATGAACACATAAACAACTGCATACAAGGAGAGAAACATCAGCGGGTATAAAATAAACCAGATCAATCCAAGCGTTGAACCTGCAAATCGAATTTTCAAATCATTCAATGTGGTAACCCACAGCAGTCTTCTATGTTTATAAATCAATCGAAAAGGGGCGGTAAAAAAAACCATGATTGTCCTCATCATCCCTACAACCGATAATAGTTGTCGCGGCTTATAATTTTATCTTTCATGGCATTTCTGGTATCCAAAATACTGTTGGCATTTTCCTGAATCATTTCATAATCGATATTGGAATGATCGGTTGCAATTAATACCAAATCCGCTTTCTTGACAAAATCACAATCAATGTCGACTGTTTCATACACTTTATTTTTGTATTTAAACGTATTTATATATGGATCATGAACAGAAAAAATAGCTCCCTTCCTTTCAAGCAATTCAATAATCTTAAGAACAGGAGACTCTCTATAATCATTAATATCCCTTTTGTAAGCAACACCAATTATCAAGATGGTTGATCCATTGAGAGACTTCCTTTTTCTATTCAAAATATCCGACATTTTTTCAATCACATATTCCGGCATAGCATTGTTGATTTCGCCAGCCAATTCAATCAGTCTGGTATGGTAGTTGTATTCCCTGGCTTTCCACGTCAGATAGAACGGATCGATTGGAATGCAATGTCCGCCCAGCCCGGGTCCCGGATAAAAGGCCATAAAGCCGTATGGCTTCGTTTTGGCCGCGTCGATGACTTCCCATACATCAATGCCCATGCGATTGCACAGAATGGCCATTTCGTTTGCCAACGCAATATTGATATGCCTAAACGTATTTTCGTAAATTTTTTCCATCTCGGCAACAGCCGGACTGGACACTTTGTGAATTTCGCCATCCAGCACGGCTTGGTACATGGCTGCGGCCACTTCTGTACAGTGCTTTGTAACGCCGCCTACCACCTTGGGCGTATTCTTCGTGTTGAATTGCTTGTTCCCCGGATCTACTCGCTCTGGAGAGTATGCCAAGAAGAAATCCTTGCCGCATTTTAGCCCCGATTTTTCAAGGATCGGTTTGACGACTTCTTCCGTCGTGCCCGGATATGTCGTACTTTCGAGCACAACCAGCATGCCAGGCTTCAAATGGGCCATGATCGCTTCTGTAGAGCTAACCACATAACTTGTATCCGGCTGCTGATAATTGTCGAGTGGTGTGGGCACACAGATGGCCACCGCATCCACTTCCTGGATATGCGAATAGTCCGTTGTCGCTTTGAGCTGCTGATCCTGCACCATAATTCTCAAATCGGAATCCACAACATCGCCAATATAATTTTTCCCTTGATTGACCAAATCCACACGGCTCTGCTGGACATCGAATCCAATGACGCGAAAACCTGCCTTTGCTTTTTCAACGGCCAATGGCAAACCCACATAACCCAAACCCACTACCCCAATGACGGCAGTGCGGTTTTTAAATTTTTCAATCAATCGTTTGGCTTGTCCAATCGTTTCCATTTGTTCGGTCGTCATCGCACTCATCAGATTCACCCCAAGAATATAAGCATACTCTCAATTCTATCAATTTAACCTGCCACATGAAATAGAGCCTTGAATCCATTTGTTCTCGATAGCTTACATGTCCTGTGCTATGATACAATCTTCTTGATTCATTGTATCAAATTTATTAAGGAGTCGACATATGGGGAATAAAAGAAAAATAAAAACTACCAATTCTAATACATTGACTGGTAGTTCTTCATTGCCGAATATTGTCGTATTGCTGGTCGCAGCTTTCCTCTTGATTGCCCCATACGCACAAGGGTTATTTGTTTCTGTTGTTCCAAATTTTGAAGAAAAATTGAATATTTTTATTCTTTTCGGTTCCTTTCTTGTTTTTATTGGTGCAATTATTGTCTACCAGTACCATAAAGATCATCAACTTCATTTCATTCATTATGCCATTTGGTTAATTCCACTCGGATATTTGATTCCTGTATTTACTGCCGTTTCACCGCATTCTGCCCTTAAAGCCGTTTTATTGAACGTGGTCTATGCCGCTTTCTTTGTTGTTGGATCTTATATTGAAAAAAATAAAGGAAATTGGTTTATTGCTGTATTTTTGATTTCCGGTGCTTCGATTGTCTTTTTTGGATTTGCGCATTGGTTCGGCTTGAAATATTACAATCATGCTGTTTTGCAAGGACGTTTTTCATCCGTTTTTCAATATGCCAATACATATGCCATCTTTGCATTGGCCGTTTCTCTTTGTTGCATATATCTTTTAGTGATGCATAGGCATAGGTGGTATATTGCATTACCAATCGCCTTTCTGGTTGTTCCGGCACAATTATCGTTTTTTCTATCTTCGTCTCGTGGTGCTTTGATCGCATTTCCATTAATCTTGCTCATCATCGGGTTGTTTTTATCATTTTCACGTCAAATTGTTTTTGGCACATACCTGCTGGTTGGATTGTTTTTCACTTTAATTATCTACTCAGAAATTCGTTCCATCGGGCTTGAATTGCAAGATACTTTTCTTCCTGAAAAATCTCTGGGCGGATGGTCATTACTCATCTTCGCTTCGTTGGGTTTAGTTGGTTTTGTTTATTTGTTCCAAAAATTTGCGGTCGATTATTTGATTCGCAAAATTAATTTTTTAGATCAATTTCAATTTTGCCGATTTTTGATTCCGTTAATTGTTTTGATTGTCATGATATTAACTTCTATTATGATTTTATATTTTCCTGATCGCTTGACCTGGTTGCCTTCTGCCATCAGGGAAAGGGTTGGCAGCATCAATTTTGAACAAACCAGTGTTATTGAACGTTTTGCTTTCTATCGTGATTCATTGGGTTTGTTTAAAGATTATCCTTTCTTCGGTGCTGGTGGTGGAGCCTGGTCTTCTGCTTTCGAAGCTTATAAAACCAGTCTTTACACAAGTCGTGAATCACACAATTTCTATGTCCAAATCTTATTGGAAACCGGTCTCTTTGGCACCTTTATTTTGCTGTTCGTCTTTGGTTTCATTTTGGTTTGCTTTATTCGCAAAGCGTCTAACCATGAAATCTCAAATGCCGGATTTATTGGTTTCATCGTTGTTATATCAATCTTCATCCATAATTTTTTGGATTTCAATATGAGCTTTGCTTACATTAGCTGTTTGGTTTATTTGTGCCTTGGATGCATGTTCGCCAACGTTCAACCCGATTCCCGCAACTTCGTTTTAAAGCAAACACGTTGGATCTTTAGAACTGTAATGACTTTATTGATTTTAACTGCATTTGCAATTGGATTTACATCTATCCGTTTTATCCAAAGCAACAATGCTATTCGTGCAGTTCAACAAGAAATTGCTGGTCAGGCCAGATATGAAGTGATTGTGCAGCAACTTGATCGAGCGATCAATGCTCAGCCTTTCTTCCCATATTATTATCATGTTAAAGTGAATTTATACAAACAAATATACAATCAAACGTTGGATTCAAAATATCTGGATTTGGCGATTGATACGAATGATAAATTGCTTCGCATTGAACCGTTAAACTTACAGGCCTATCATGACCAGATTCAAATATATCAATTAAAGGAAGACCCTTTATCGGTCATGAATATTTCAAGCAAAGCGATAAGTTTGTTTCCATTAGAAATTAATTTTTATAATCATGCTATTATTTCCGCTTACCAACTGTACATGAGAAGCACTGAAGATCAGAACAAAATTGAATATAGAAACTACATTTTCAACTATTATTCCATTTACGAAAGTAAATACGATAAATTGTCCAGAGAAAACGACAACCAATCCAACTTATCTTCATTCAAATTATCATCTGATGCAAAAGAAATCGTTGAAAAAGTTTTAAACAGTCAAACAAGCAAATAAACTGTTTTTGAGCTTTCAAAATAATTCTCCCAGTAGGAGGTGGATCAATATCTTCATTCATACTGGGAGAATTTATTTTGGTTTGTATTTTATTTCGTGATCACACGATCAACCAACCAGGGTATTTCTTGTGTTGCAATCAGCTTCTTGTATCCCGGTTGAATCTCATAATACACATTGAATTGGAAGTTTTGTAACAAGCGAATGTTTATGGCCAGATCCGGATCTGTCCAGGTTGCTTTTATTGTTTGAGTTCCTGTTTGCAATGTGTCTTCTTTTACCTCTTCCCTTGCGATTGGTAGTGAAAACCCTTTTTCATAGGAGGTATTTTGAGCTTGATCATAGATTTCAAATACAATTTTTTGATTTTTCAGTTCGGACTGTATCAGAACATCTTGCTCCAGTGTATAATTCATTTCCAACTGGATCACTGAACTTTCAAAGTTTACTCGAGTGCCAACACGGTTCAGTGATAGATTAAATGGATCAATTTCGATATTTTTCAGACTTTCTTGTTCTTCTTGTTCAGGTGGTAAAATGATAGAATAAGGATCAACATACCCTGCAATCACATCTTGATCTGTGCTATTCTCTTTATTACCCGAGTCCAGTATTGCTTTTCCCAGTACAAGTTTTATGTCGTTCGAATCTATGTTTTTCGGTATCGAAGTTGTGATATAAGCCAATACTGATCCATTTGGATTTATTTTTTCCGAAATTGCTTGTATAGTCGCTGGGTAAATTGTTCCGTCATTTTTTTCAAAGTATCCGGCTAATGGATACAAGGAGGTAACGCGCTTTTCTTCACTTTTGATGATGACTTGTGCCGCCATTATGTTTGAATTTGAACCTTTGAATATCATTTGTTTTTTGATTTTTACATCCGACCTGAAACCAATATCATTGATCTTAAAACCTTTATCCCACCGTACTACTGGAATTGATTGAAATATTGCATCACTTGATATTTCCAGTAAATCTATACTATCATTCGTGTCTGATTGTTGTAATACTATATTTAATTTATCAATGTTAAACGTATATGGTACACTTCCTAACATTTGAATATCTGTCTTCATTCCTGGCGATAACGCGATAACTTTATGATTGTTTGTGATCGATGCTTTCTTTTCGATTTTTTCATTAAATATGATCTTGCCAGTTAAATTTGGCATGGGTAATGTTACATCACTATTGTTTTCAAGTGTCATATTCACAATAACGAGATCATTGTCTTCAAATGGCAGCTTGTTGATTGAATTTAATTTTACATTATAGATTCCATCTTCATTTACAAATGTATATGTTTTATTATTGTCATTTTCAACAGAAGTTAATTTTTTTTTCAATTCAAAGATCGCTACTGGAATGATTTTTTTGGTTTCGCTCAATGTATTCATTATCACCAATTTCCAATTTGATTCATCTACTTCGATTGGAATGGATGTCGTCATTGAAAATTCTTTGCTGGTCAATGGGTCCAATTTGGTATCTTTCATGTTACTCATGTTAAGTGGGTATAAATATTTATTTCCTGTCATGATGTATAAATTATATTCTGGAAGTGAAATTGTATTTTTACCTTCATTTTTTATAATTAATTTTATTTCTGGTTTGTATTGCTTGTTGCTTTTTCCTATTGTCACTTGTTTAATTTGAAAAAATGCCTTTACATTATTTATATTTACATATGTACCGTTTCCACTTTTTATTTCTGGATTATAAGTTTTTGGAACACTGATTTGCCCTAATACATCCCTGAATGTAGGGTCTTTAAAGTTCCACTTAATAATATTAAAGATCAAATCACTTAGTTCGATTGAATCTCCAATTCTTCCAAAGAACACTATGTCTTCAACAGTTTGTGCCGGTATTGTTTTTACATCACTGTCTACTGCTTGAATCGCAATATTTGTTCCTGTCTTTGTTTTTAATTCGACCCAATAATCAATAAAATTCAAATCTTCGTTACTGTTGTTCTTTACATGTAGAGTAAAAGAGATGACTTTCCCATTCTCTACAGGCACTGCAATCAAATTGTTTATTTCTACTGTTACATCATTTCTCAAATTCGTTTTTCCTAAAGTATTTTGATTTTGAATTTCAATCTTGTTGTTTTCTTCTGCTGTTACTACATTTGTTGTCCCCATTACCGACATAAAGATAAAGATCACAAGCCATAATTTTCGTGCAATTTTCAACACATGATTCATCTCCCTGTATGTCTATATATAAATATTAACGTTGATGACAACGAATAAGTTTCTCTATTTTGTACTTTTAAACAATCAAATTAGGATGATCCTGGACCTCCGTCAAGAAAGAGACAGAAATTTTTTGAAAAATTCTCTTAAGCGGTAAATTGGACAGCGATGCGAATCGGCGATTAATATCCCAGGGATCCATGGATCTGTTTGCGGTTATAGAAAAACTCGATGTACCTGTATATCTGGTCTTATGCTTGCTGCTTCGTTCTGAGTTTCTTGCAGTAAATAAGTTCTTTGTCACCGCCGGAATATAATTGACCCAGTAGCGCCGAAAAAAAATGACCCACCCCTGTAGAATATCTCTCTCTGAAATTACCGACCAAAGTAGCTTCAGAGGGGAGACATATGCTAAGGAGTAGGACTGTGATCAGCTTACATGAACTTTGCGCCACTGGCAAGAGCATCCGGGAGATAGCCCGCATCACGGGACATGCGCGCATTACCGTAGGCAAATACCTGCGCGCCAATCGCATTCCCGAACTCCGTAACGGGCAAAAGAGAGGATCCAAACTCGATCCTTTCAAGCCTCTCATCCACTAATTCATGGCTCAGGGAATCTTCAACTGCGAGGTGCTGCTGCATCTGCTCAGAGATCAGGGCTATTCCGGCGGCATTACCCTCATCAAAGACGATGTGAAACCGCACCGGTCGCCGAGGAAGATCCCTGCCATGCAGCGTTACGAAACGAAACCGGGGTACCAGGCGCAAGTGGACTGGAAGATCTTCGAATACGTCGATCTTGAAGTTGAGTCCATATAATTATGTAAAATGATAGTTTACTGAAAATAAAGGGAGCCATAATCCCATTCCCTCAGTTAGAATGATGGTGTCTAAGCAACATTCTTCAGGAGGAGATTCAGATATGGCTCAATACCAGATTAACGTAGATTCTCAACTTTTGCATCAACTTCTCTTAGGAATGTTGTTGTACTGTGATAATGTCACCCTGTAACAGTTCTGAGATAATGTCACTATGGGACAGGAGACATTGACATTGACCAGAGTAGAGCTGAAGAAGGTACTTGTAGAAGAGAGTTTTTGATGAAATTGGGGATTTTTCAACTGATTTTTTTGAGGATTTTAACATTGATTTTTACACTCGAGCATATAGTTGCTGGCCGTACGCTCGATAATCCGGAAATCTTCGGCCCGAAGCTTCTCGGTATTCTTGGGGCTGCCGTATCGTTGTTCTAAGTCATGTAAGTGAAAGACGATACGCTCCCGCACCTACTCTTTATTACGCTGCTGCTGACTGGGGTCTCTACTTAGCCACTGAAAATAGCCGTTCTTGGATACTTTCAACACTTTGCAAATCTTCGCTACTCGAAACACGGTGCAATTTTTTTCGATGAATTGAAACCTCAGTTCCTTTCTTATCTGAAGATTTACAGATCCTATTTTAGGATTGCTCACTCCACTTCGAGATCTCTCTCGCTTTTACTTTTTGGCTGCTTTTAGTTGCTCTCCACCGATAACCGTTCTCATCAATGATGAGCTGGTTGGGCTTGATGAATATCTTCATCTTGATCGCATGATGAAATAAACGGTATATCGTTGCTTGATCACTTTCAGGCCTAAATATCGTTTTTTCCCCTATTCATCCACCTTATCATGGTATTTGCAAACTCATTCACTAACCTTTTTTGGAGACATACCGTAACGCATGGCAACGACTTCTGTGCGATAACCGTCGGTCAAAACTTCTACTTCGTATTCTTTCTTCACTTGAACTTTAACAACTTATGGCCATGAATTCGCACATTCAACGGACTGCAGAACTTATACATGCAAAAACGGCACTGACTTGAACGATCTTTTTCCTAATTCTATTTTCCAATAAAAGAGCGTTGAATAATTTCTTTGCTTTCCTGAACTCCCAAATTACATTGATGTTTTCTTATACAATAAAAAAAGAAGGACCAAATGGTCCTTCTTTTTTAGAAATCTTGGCTAAAGATATTACGGTTGAACGTAAGAAGTAACACTATAGCCGTTTGCAGTTGTTGCCGTCAACTCATAAGAGTTAACAGTACCTGTGATTGTAATGTCACCGTATTGGTTGATGTTAACCGTACCGCCACCATCAACGTTAGCTACGCTGAACGTAACACCAAACAGGTAGTTATACTTCTTGGCTGTCAAACCTTCATATTCAATACCGTAATTGTCCTTAACCTTCAGGTTCATTGCAATAAATGCATTGTCGCCATTATCTGCATCTGTCGGTGCGATTGTACCATTGCCAGCGGAGATAGAAGCTGCAGTGATCAAATCGTCTTTGACATTAACCGTTACAGTTTGCAGAACTTGTCGACCATCACTCGTGAGGAACGTAACGTTCAGGGATGCAGAACCCTTGGCATTACCAAGCACATAACCTTTGTTGGCAGAAACACCAGTTCTAGCAACTGCAGGATTAGAGCTTGTTACTTGTTGGATCGTATCAGGTACTGCAACAGAATTTCCGGCTGAATCAATTGCAGAGAGTTTAATTTCTCTTCTGAATTGACTTACCAACGGATTTTCTTGATCAGCTTCAGTGAGCGTACCCGAACCATAAACTACATCCGTAACGGAGCCGGATGCAATTGCATTGAACAGATCCGGAACAGCTTCAACTGTGTAAGTCAGTTTCTCAGTTGTTCCTTCGATTTTCTTCGTGATTTTTGCGATTTCAACCGGATCTTCTGAACCGCCAAAACCATTTGTCTTGCCGCCGACACGCTTCAGGATTCTAGCCGTGAAAGTAGCAGAATCGCTATCCGTAATCGTTCCACCAGCTTCAAATTTGAAGCCATCGTTGAACGTTGCTACACCAGCACCAGTGTAGGTAGTGTCTGTAAAAGATGCAGAGTTCTTCGTAATATCAATATTGCTACCCACACGAGTTTTTGTTACTTCAATTGCGTAAGATACAACGCCAGCAGCGTTTGCCGGATCGGTAGTCACATTGCCATTAGCAGCCAGATTTCTCAAGTTTTCAAGTTTTTTGCCATATTGGTCATAAACATGAATCTTGAATTCGCTGGATGCATTTGCAACGATTTTTTGTTTCGGATTTGTATCAATTACAAATCTGTCCGGTACGCGTGCATCAGATACTGTGTACGTTCTTGTAGCAACACTGTTTGCATTCGCTTGAGCAATTACTGCGGTAACAGCAATGACACTCTTCGGAGCATTGGAAATACCCGTCAGTTTCAGCTTGCCTTTGTTTTTACCAGTTCTTTCGAATGTATAAGAAGCACCGGATACGGAGAAGGACAAGCGAGCATTGTTTTGATCATTTACGAGATCGTCAACGGAAAGCTGGTTGCCATCCGCATCATAACCAATAACGGGGATGAAGGCTTCGCTATCGCCTGCTGCGATAACATCGCCAATGTCACCCAGTTCGACTTTGTTAATCGTTTTTGCCGAACGGACAGACAACTTGCCGGAAGCATTTCCTGCTTGGTTGAAGACAGTAAACGTGTATTCCGTAGACTTGTCAACATTGTTAACCAAAGACAATTTGATGTCGGCGATATTGTCACCGTTGGAATCACCAACAACCGGCGTTCCCAGTTGCGGTTCATATCCGTTCAGAACAAAGCGGATATTAGTGTCATCGGCAGCGGAGTATGCAACCAGGTTGCCATACTGGTCATATTGGATGACATCAATGATTGCATTTTCGCCTTTGCCACCCAGGTAATCCTTGCCGTTACTGTATCTTACCGGGCTGATTTCCAGCTTGGTGATAAACGGCTCCGTACCCATCTTGAAGTTCTTGGAGGCACTTACGTAGGAATCGTTGTTATAGATATTAACCGGAATAATACCAGTTCCAGCTTGATATCTGTCTACACCGCCATCTTGAATTGTCGTGTTCAGCGTCAGCAACAATTCGCCTGTCGTTTCGTCTTTTGTCAGTTTGACAAATACGTCGTTAGCCCGTCCTGCAGCTACCGTGTAGGAACCAGCACTTGCAGAAGCTACTTCACCATATTGGTTCGTAGGTCTGATCTTAACGATGTTGTTCGCGGAACGCGCCAACGTATCGTTTGCATTGACAAATTCGATCGCCGTAACTTTTTCTTTTTCTCCAACAAAGCTTGCAGTTGCTTGTGCAATTGCGTCTGCTTCCAAACCAGCCAAAGTTACCGTGTACTCGCCATCGGAAATTTTGGTGTTTTTCAGAGTCAGAACTGCAACCTTGTCAGAAACAAATTCCGTTGTCGTTTCAACCGTTGCCGAACCGCGTTTCAGCGTCAGCGTAGCCTTGGAAGTATCAACAGCTTTGTCCAGCGTCACTTCCACTTTGGCAACGCCTGTAGCTTTAGCGGATACAACCGATACTTTTTCCGGTTCTTCCGGATTTACCAGTTCATTGACTTCGTAGGACACGTCAACCAGTTGCGCACGCGTAGCAGCTTGCGTGTAGTTGGTCGGGAAATTGATGCCTGCGTCAAGCAGTGCTTGGATGTAACCAGCAGCCCAATCGGCAGCGCCTTCGATTTCAGCGCCTTCTACCGGCTCCAGACCCAGGGATTGTGCTGTTACTACAGCCAGTTCCTGAACGGTAATGTTGCCGTTCGGGTTGAAGGTGCCGTCCGGGTTGCCGACCATGATGCCAGCTTCCTTGGCAGCAGCAACTTCTTCAACATACCATGCATCCAGTTCTACGTCGGAGAACGGTTTTTCCGTTACAACCTTCGTATCCGTTGCACCGATGCCGTCGAGGCCGAGAATCAGCGCAGCGACACGTGCGAATTGTGCACGGTTCATCGGTTTGTCCAGACCGGCGGTGCCGTCCGGATAACCAGCAAAAATACCTTTCGCTTTCAGCTCATCGTATTTTTGCTGAGTAGTCAGACCAGAATCTGCTGCCGATACCACGGATGCGAACATGCCGAATACCATGGCGATGGCGAGCAGAAGAGATAAACTTTTCTTCATAACCTTTTTTTCTCCTCCTCGAGAAAACATCTGTTGGTGTTGCTTGGAAGAATGATAGCTCGGATCTCTCATTGGATGTTTCACCCCCTTCCCTGAGTTGAGCGTTTGTCTATAATGTGTGTCTGCAATCATGGCTCTCCAAATATGTAGATACATGTCGCAGAAACTCGTAAACAATAGATTAATGATGGAATGCGAAATACAGGGTAAAATATGCCACTTTCCCCATTATACATGAGGACTCTATGAATCGCAAACGCATATTTTGCAAGATTCATAACCTGCTCTTGCCATTTCTCACTTTCGTTACATGATGTTAAACGCACGAGAGCAAAAAAAGTTGCGGAACTTTCTAAAATTCATTTATTTCCTTTTGGCATCCCGGTAACTTGCTTGGTTGCTACATGCTCCATCCTAATATGTATGGCCTTGCAAGCTTTTTTATTATAACTTGCCCTTTCTGTCCCGTCATTGCTTAACTTTTTCCTGAACAGCCAGAATGCGCAAACCGCCGGCCTGCATCCGGCGGTTTGCTGTCACTTGCTTTACAGTCGTTTCAGGTTGCTCATCAGATTGTACGCGATGATCGCCATGTCCGCACGATTCAAGTACGATTTGGGGTTGAATGAATAAGTCGCTTTGCTCTGTCCTTCAACCGTATTTTTCTGGCCTTGCATGATTTTCGCCTTCACGACTGCCTGTACATGCGAAACTGCATAATAATCGATCGTACCGGCATCGGTGAATTGTTTGGCCAAAGACTCGCGGTCTTTTTCCGGCGTACCCAGCTTGTAGTTCATCGCCCGCGCAATGATGACCGCAGCCTGCTCTCTCGTCAGGTAGGCATTCGGCGCAAACTGTCTCGGCCCTACGCCGCTGATGATGCCCGCTCTGGCGGCCGTTTCAATATATCGGTAATCCCACAGGGCATTCGGTACATTGGCCGCAGGTACGTCATTGAAGGTCAGCTGGTTGAAGTTGCTCGTGGATTCCGGTGCATAATTCAACGGCAGATCGAGAATTTTGACGACCATTGTCGCAAATTCTCCGCGCGTTATGTTCTCGTATACGCCAAATACGGAATTCGATCTTGCCGTCATGATGCCTTTGGCAAACATCGTATTCAGATGATTGCGTGCATAATCGTGGCCTGTAATATCATCGAAGCCGTATCGCAGCGACATGACAGCGTAATAACCGAATCCGTCAAAAGAAGCCGTAACCGTCTTGTTGCTGGTATTGACGACGCCGCCAATGTTATGCCAGGTATTATCGCTGAATCTCCAGATGCTCAGATTTTGCGCAATTTCATTCCTGATGCTCGGATCGTATTTCAGCGTAATCGTACCGCGTTGCGTCGGCACCAGCCACTTGCTCGCGTTGCGGTTGAAGAACCGGTCGCTTCCGTTGTTGCTCGTCGCATATGGGTGAAGACCGTCTACCGTTTTGTATTGATTCGAAGTTCCGTCAAAATACCCCGCATCTATCCAGAACAATTCCGAGGCAAACCCGAAGTGTTGCCGCGAGCCCGAAAGCAGGCTGGTTGCATACGGATCGGCCGAAATCGTGGCAAGATTGCCGTCCTGGGGCACATTGTTTGCAATTTCCCCTACGCGATTATAGCGTTTCAAAGTGCGGCCGTCCTGCTTGTCCGCTATGCCGAACAACAGCTTCTGGCCATTGAACAGGTCGATTTGCGGCGCATTGATCTGGTTCACCGTTTGCGGTTGTTTCAGGAGCGTGCCCTTCGGGAACGACAGGGTCAATGCGCCATTGAACAGATTGAGTTTGCCGGAAGACGGCATGGTTGTCTTGTACTGTGCGCCAACTTCATTCTGGTCTGCATAGGTGATCGAGAATTCGCCGTTTGTTTTGGTGTTTCCCGTCGTAATCGTAAATTTGATTCTGTTTTCGCCCTTCTTCAAATCCGTCAGTTCAAGGCGGAAAAGTCCGTCCGAACCTTTGATCATCTCTTCCTTGCCGATCGTGATCGAATCTGCGCCTTCGGCCTCAATGCTGACCGTAATGAAATTCTGGTTGATGACCCTCTCCTGCGGCAACAAAGGCGATTTGATCTTGTACGGCACCCGGACACGCGTAATTTGCAGCGTCTTCGAACTGGTCGTCGTTCCGGCAACGGCCATGATCGTTACGCTCTTCGTTCCGGTTTCCGGAAGCTGAAGCGAAGGTTGTCCTGCCACCGGCGGCACATACAGCAAACGGAAGTTTGCGGTTCCGTTGGCGCCGGAGCCCAGGAAGGTAAGCTGGGCGCTGTCATTGAACGCCGAACCACTCTTGGTGGATGTCGCATACGGCTGCGTCTGCCCATCGATCGTCACGACGACCTGTGACGCATTGACAACAGAGAACAGCACTTCAAACGCACGCTCCGTCGTCGAATAGGTCAATTCGCTTGTGCCGTTGTTCTGGAACAGATTGTTCGCATCGGTCGCCTGGCCGACCGGCACCGGCGTGATCGTCGTCACCTGCGGCACATTGCCGGGGAACAAATACACGGTAATGTGCGTGCTGACCGGAACGCCGCCATTGTTGGCCGTAACGATAATGGTATTGGGGCCGTTCACCAGATACAGATTGTCGTCACCATAGTTCTGGAACGTAAACTCGCCCGTGTAGGCCCCGCCGGAGGTTACGAATCCGATGCGATTTTGCGGGTCATTGTCTGCCCGGATCGTCGTTCCGTTGATGGTAATCGCGAGCGACTTCAGGTCGTCCGGCAGTCCGCCGCCCGAAGGCGTCAAATTGAAGTTGATCAGTTTGCCTGTCAAGACCGGCGTAGAAGCGTTGGTTGACTTGAAGTCGTTTTCCGATGTGAAGATCTTGCCGTCTTGTATATTGGTCAAATGAATGAATGGTGTCGGAATATACGTGATATCGAATGTAGCGGTATCTTCAACCGCGTTCCCGTTGCTCTTGTCGATGGCCCGCAGGGTAAGCGTCTGTTCCCCCGCAGGGAAATTCGTGATCTTGAACAGATACTCTCCGTTGGTAGACTTATAATAATTGGCGGCATTGTTACCGTTAACTTCATAGGTCAAACTCGGGTTGGCTGCACCGTTTTGGACAGATTCGATCACGATGGCGTGATTGGCCGGATCGAAGTTGTTCAGCGTCACCCCGAGCCAAATCGGCGCCTGGAAGAAAGACAATCCGTTCGTAAATTTTGAACTGGAACCGTAGTTATACACGCCAGTCGTGGAAGTCTCGGTTACATTGTAAAGTTGCTTGACTTCCGTAAAGTACGGACTGGTGTTTTTGCGGTAATTGAACGACAGGCCGAAGTCGATGTCGATCGGTCCGAACTGGCCGTCCATCTGAACCCTGTACTGGTCGGAATCGGTAAACGTAATCGTATTGGCGCCCGTCGTAAAACTGTAAACCGCATATTCATAGGTTGCGCCGGTGACGGACAAATCTTCGATTTTCGTAATGTTTTGTGCGGCAACCGAAGTTGCGCTGTTGCTCCATGCGACCGGCAGCCCGTTGGACTGGCGCGTCACCTCGATGTCGAAGCTCGGCGTGGTGTTTGCGACCACAGGCAACACGATTTTCCCGGAAATGGTCCCGGACAGCGTATCGTTGTTCAGGTTGGACCCCACCGTCGGAAAACCGTCCAGTTTGACCTTGGTCGGTGTACCGCTGTTATTGTCGATTGAAACGTCGTATACCGTGGAACCCAAATCGTACAACCGGACCACTTCACGCGTGATGGTGTACGTCTTCGTCGCATTTGACGCAACAAACACCAGCGTATTCAATCCGGGATTGACCTCGATATCGGAAATCAGGAAAACATCCCCGCCGCCCGAATAGGCCGGTTTGCCCTGCACGGTTACATTGGTTGCATTGGGGGCGCGAAACATCAGCGCGATGGTTTCGGAAGCGACCAGCGTCGGCTTGTTCGCAAGCAGGGTGCGTCCGTCCGTCAGCGAGATTTCATAGATGGTCGGCATATTCGGGAAAAAGACGTACGCGGAATTCGCCTGGAGGCTGCCGCTTGCATTTCCCGATACGGTAATTTTGTTCAGGCCCTCAAACAACTTGACGTTCGAAAAGGTGAAGTTGTTTGTGCCCGTCAGCAGGGGACTGACGCCAACACCGGAAAACTTGGCCGCTTCCTGGCCGTTGACGATTTGCACGACCTCGTATGTGATGGTGTCGGTTGCCACCCCGAAATAGCTGCCTTTTACCTCGATCGTATCGCTGTTGACCTGAGTAGGCGAATTCTCGTCCGTACTCAAACCGTCAAACGTGAAGGATACCGCTGCCTGTACAGGGGATAGCGGCACCATCGCAAAGACCAGCGCAGCCGCAAGCAGAAGACTGATCCATCGTTTCAGCGTAAGTCGTCTCATAATGTCCTCCCAAATCCATGATAGAAATACTTGCCAAGTTCCGAGTACTAAAATAGACTCCTGTCGGTTGGCAAAAGTTGCGCACGCAGAATTTATATCGGCCAAATTCGCCAAAAAAATTAGACCCACGACATAGTCACCAGGTCACGATTATGCCAGGCCCAGGATACAACCCGTCTCCCATTTTCGTTCACGAAGGGCAAAAAAAGCCCCGCTGCGCCGCTTGAACGGCGATGCGGGGCGGACGATTTTCCAAAACGGGGATGCCGGATATTGGGCATGCCAATTTCATTTTGAACGCGACTCCGTTTGCGGCTTGAGCCTGAGCCGGTTCAGGAAATTGATGACCGGGCGCCGGGACTTGTCGACAATGCCGATCAGTTCCGCACCGATCTGCAACAAAAAGACGAGCACGCAAATGACGACGAACGTCACCCAGTTGCCAACCCCCGTCTTCGTAAGCGCGGATTGCAAAATCGCGCAGGCCCCGAAAAACGCCGCGATCCCGTAGATGATCAGCACCGTCTTGCGATGGCTGAAACCGAGCTGCTGCAGACAATGGTGCAAATGGCCCTTGTCGGCCTTCATCAGCGGACGCTTGTTGACCCAGCGGCGTACAATCGCAAAAAAGGTGTCGGACAGCGGCACGCCGATGATCAGCAGCGGGGTCACGAACGACAGCAGCGTGATTTGCTTGAAGCCGAGCATGGACAGCATTGCCAGGCTGAAGCCGAGAAACAGCGCACCCGAGTCTCCCATGAAGATTTTGGCCGGATGGAAATTGAACACCAGAAAACCAAGGATGCTGCCGAGCAGCACAATGGCGAGCATGACCACGGTACCGTTGCCCATGATAATGCCCATGCCCATGATGCTGGCGATGGCGATGGCCGACACGCCAGCCGCCAGTCCGTCAAGTCCGTCGATCAGATTGATCGCATTGGTCACGCCGACGATCCAGAAAATGGTGAGCGGAATACCGATCCACTCGCCGATCGGCTGCATCGCCGATCCAAACGGAACATTCACGAAGTTCATATGGATATCAAAGCCGAATACAACTACGCACGCGGCCCCGATCTGGACCAGCAGTTTCAGCTTGGCATTCAGGTCGAACCGGTCATCAAGCGCGCCCAGAATCACGATGATCGTACCGCCGGTGAGCAGTGCGCCAATCAGGTTGCGGTTGCTGGCCATCATCAGGTTGTCCGGGATGAATGCCAGCAGCAGCAATACGACAAGCGTAAATGAAGCATAGATGGCCAAGCCGCCCAGCCGGGGCATGATGCGCGAATGTACTTTGCGGGCGTTCGGCACATCGACCGCGCCGATGCGGAAAGCCAGCTTTTTCGCAAGCGGCGTCAAAATGAGCGCCAAAGCAAGTGATGCGATAAATCCGGAAATTCCGATTCCGATCATGAAGCCGATTGGCATGGATCAAACTCCCCTTTATAAGCACCGGTAACGATTATAATCCTGGCATTTGGAAAACAACAAGGCCCTTTCCCCTTCGTTTTCCGGCATTTGGGTTCGTTTACTGCCATTTTCAAAACATTTTCACAAACTTCTGCATTCATGCTAACCAACAACAAAACCAGGGTCAGTCATGCAACGCTTTTCGTCCGTCCCGAAGCACCTTCCAGACGAATCGCGGCAACACGAGCATCCTCCGGTAGCGCGTCGGCTCCTGCAGCAAACGGTAAAACCATTCCAGGCGCAGTTTTTGGAACAACAGCGGCGCACGTTTCAGCTTGCCGGCTGCAATATCGAATGTTCCTCCCACGCCCATCATCACGGGCACCTGCAGCACCGACTGGTATTTCGCCAGCCACGGTTCCTGCGTCATCATTGAACGGGCCACAAACAGCATGTCCGGCCGGGCCTCCCGGATCGCCGCGATGATCGCGCCATCTTCCCGTTCATCAAAAAATCCGTCACGATAACCGACAAATCGGACACCGGGATATTGCCGCCGCAAATTGGCATGTGCGGCTTTGATATTTTCCGGTGTCGTTCCCAGCAGATACACCTTCCAGCCGCGTTGATTCCCGATGCGCAACAACTCATGCATCAAATCGAAGCCCGCCACGCGTTCAGGCACCGGCTGGCCGACCCGCTTCGCCGCCCAGACAACGCCCGCCCCATCCGGTACGACCAGATCCGCCGTCCGGAGCACGTGATGAAACTCCGCATTCCGGAAACCTTCCATCAGCATGATCGGATTTCCCGTGACGACGCGGGTCGATCGACCGGATTCGATCGCTTCCGCCAGATAGGCGACGGTCGATTTCATATCCATTTTCGAAAAAGGAATGCCGTACAGTGAAACAGACGGATATGCCCTTTTCTGCGCAGCGGTTGCTGAATTCAACGTCCGTCATCCTTCCTGCCACAATGTTACATACGCAACTTGTCCACAATTTGTTGCGCAGGACGCAGCGCCTGTTGCTTCATGCGTTCAATTGCCGGCCGGGCCGAAGCAAGCCACGATGCCGGGTCATCCAGCAATGCGGCAGCGCGCTCCGCCAGCTGATCCGCATCCAGCGCTTCGGTCGAACCGGCAGGCAGCTGGCCAAGCCTGGCAAGAAACTGATCAATCTTGGGATCATAAGAGATACCTAGCATCGGCACTTCTCGATTGGCCGCATAAATAAGCGAATGAAGCCGCATGCCTACCAGCAGCCGGCAGCGACTGACTTCCCGCATCATTTCCTGCGGGTCCTCATGGGCAGCCACCAGTTCAGCAGATGTGCCGCCCAGCCGTTGCATGACATAGCGGGAAGCCTCTTCATCCGTTCCCTGATGCAGGGGCAAAAAGCGCAGCCGCACGCTGCGTCTCCTGGTGAGCGCCGCCAGCGCAGCCGCCACGCGATCCAGGTCTGATCGATCCTCACGCCAGAACCGGACGGACACGCCAACGACCGGAAGCCCATCCGAAGCGTGCCCATCAGCCGCATCGGCGTTGCCAGCCGGTATCGCCGGCATCGGCAGACCCATCACCGGGTCGGGCACGACATCGATCTGCGGCCCCGGTACGCCGAAACGCTGCAGCAATGCAGCCGATTCCGCGTCGCGCACCGAGACGTATTCCGCCTTGCGGAACGCCCGGGCAATCGGCCCGTGAAAGATCGTCCGGTTCACCGGACCAATGCCCTGCGCATATACGAATGCCGGTTTGCCGCACCATCGGGCCATTTCCATGATCCCCAGATAATACGGAATAGACCCGATCCCGGTTGCATCCTGCAACAGACTGCCGCCGCCGCTGATGAGGCCGTCGCTGTCGCGCAACGCCGCCCATACCGCCGCCAATTTCATGCGCGGTATTGCTTCTACGCCGTAGCGACGGCTTGTCCAAGCCGGATCGCCGGAGAGCACGACCGGCGACACGTTAACGCCACGTTCGCGTCCCGCTCGTTCCAGCGCCGACAATATGCTTAGCAATACGGCTTCATCGCCGCTGTTGCGAAATCCGTAATACCCCGACAGCAAAAGACGCATTACTTCGCCTCCCGCAACTCAAGCCGCCTCCAGATCCGTTCGGCGAACTGCCATACCGCAATCACAGCCAAACCGAGCAACAGCCCCAGACCCAGGCCCAGAAGCACGCGGATTGACGACAGCACAAGCGGCGTATGCAGGTGCGTGAACGTGCTGACCAGCGAGAGTTGGCCGATCGTCCCCAGCACAAGCAAACCGGCCGCATTCCGGTAGCGCAGCGTCAGGAAGATCCCGGCCAGCAGCAACGGATGCCCGATGGCAAATTCCTTCGTCCGGGGACGCACGCCAAACGTATTTTCCAAAAACGAACGGAACGCCAGCTCCACGCCGGATACGCTGCCGGCATTGCCCGTTCTGGACAGGTAGTAGATGCCGGCTAATCCGCAAACCGCAATCAGCACGATCCACAGTACCGTAACCGGCGTCATCAGCAGTTTGCGCGCATTCGCATATACCGATGCACCGGCGCGATACAGAAAAACATAAATCGCTACCAGCACCAGCGGTGCCGCGTGCAGCAGGCTGACACCGCGGAACTGCTGCAACACCAGACTGTACGAGATATGGTTCAGCATGGCCACAACAAGCGGCACGGCCGCAAGAGACAGCAGGGTTGTCCGCAGATGGAGCAGCAAGGCGACCCCCAGCCTACGCCCGCTTCCCATTGCCGCATCACCGCGATCCATGCGCAGCCGCCGCACCAGCAGGACCACTGCCGCCGTCGGCGCTGCAATGGCTGCAAACAAAGCCAGCGCTTGCACCATGAGCGTCGGTTTGAGCACGTACAATCCTGCGCCGCCAATGACCCCCGCGACAAAAGCCGGCGCAATCAGCGACGGCAAAAACATGCCGATGACGATGGCGACCAGCGCAACCCCTCCGAGCATGGCCAGGCCGCGCAGTATGGTTTCCGCCGGCGAATGGTATTGCTCGAACGCCTGCGGCACGCCAATCTCGTGACCGAACTGCGCCAGACGCTTCACGACGCCTTCGCTGCCGGATGCGCCATCTTCATTTTCCGCATCCGTCCCGCCCTGCAATGCGCGCGTAATCGTCTTCAGCGGATGGGACAACTTTCCCTTGGCGGCATCTTTGGACGGAATCGCGTTCAGAAACACCAGACGGATGTTCCTGTCCTTGACCGCAAGCAAAATCCGATCCGCCAAAACGTCCGGCTTGATCGTGGCCATTTCCTGGTCCGTGACCGAATGCGCACGAATGACATTGTAATCGATATATTGCGACAACTGGTTCAGCCCTTGCACGGGCGTCTTCAGATTTTCGAACGAAGCGATGCCGATGCCGTTGTTGTTGAGCATGTAGGCAAATTGCTGGATGCCCCCCGGCCGCCCGGGCCCCGGAGATGGCACGCTGAATCCGGGAACCGCGTCCCCGTCGAACGAAATCCGGTCAATGCCCGCATCCCGGAACGATTTCAGCCATTGATTGAGCTGTTCGGCCGGAAAAGGCGCATAACGGTCCGACAGCCGCGGTACAACCCACAGTCCCGCTTCCCGCAGCCTCCGGATTTCGATCGGATTCGGCTCGAATGGACGCAGCATGGCATCATCCTTGCCCATGTCGATCACGATACCGTCCCGTCCGTCCACCGGCCAATCAGCTACCGCCGCCCCGTGGAGCGCGAAACCTTCCGTAATCAGCCGGCGGATTTCCTGCGCATGTTCCGGCTTCAAAAAAACGACGTACGTCCGGTTATCGCCCGCATCCGGCGTCCGCCCCTGCAGCGCTGCCGCTTCGGACGCGCTATATACCGCAATTTCCCGGGACAAGGCGAGCTCGTCCAATGTGCTTTCGTACACAATGGCCCCGTTGACACCAGCTTCCATCAGCTGTGCAAGTGCCGTATCCACAAACGCCCTGGGATCCGCCTGACCTGCCCCGATCTGGAGCAGGTCGCGGTAGTCGATGACGAGCGCCGTCCGATCGGCGGTTGATTCCGTCTGGCCTTTGGCGTACATCACCGGCAGCGACGCAATCACGCCGACCAGCACGACCCACCATAACCATCGCGCCGTCAGGCGATTCAAACCGTTCAACCATTGAGGCACATCATTCACTCCTTCGTCTTGTTGCCACTCATCCCCGTGCCTGCGCGTCGATGCGCGCCATCACATCCGAACTGAGCCGGGCCAGCGCCTGTTCCGCTTCCGCCAGTCCGTTCCCGCGAACCGCAAAATACACCTTGATTTTGGGCTCTGTGCCGGACGGACGCAAACAGAACCAGGCGTCATCCGCCAGCATGAATTTCAGCACGTTTTCCGGCGGCAACCCGTCCAGTCCACCGGCATAGTCAAGCACGCGAACGACCTTGATGCCTGCAATTTCCGCCGGCGGGTGATTCCGCCAATCGGCCATGATCGCCTCGATTTGCGCCAGGCCGTCTTTGCCCTTCATCGTGCGGGATTCGAGTTTTTCCAGATAGGTTCCGTATGTACGGTACAATTCCAGCAATACATCATACAACGTCTTTCCCTGCGACTTGTAGTAGGCGGCGGCTTCACACATGAGCAAGGACGCCACGACCGCATCTTTGTCCCGCGCATAGGTACCGGTCAGATAGCCGTAACTTTCCTCATAGCCGAACAGGAACGTGCGATTGGCGCTGCGATCCTGTTCGAACCGCGTGATTTGCTCGCCGATATATTTGAAGCCCGTCAGCGTGTTGATGATTTCGCAGCCATAGGCGCGTGCAATATCGGCGCCCATCTCGCTGGTCACGATCGTTTTGATGACGACGCCCCGGTCCGGCAGCCGATTTTGCTCTTTCAGCCGGGACAACAGATAATGAATCATGATGGCGCCGGATTGATTGCCGTTCAGCACCACATACCGGCCTTCGTCGTTTTTGACCACCGCGCCCATCCGGTCGCAATCGGGGTCCGTGCCGATTATGATATCGGCCCCCACCCGGTCCGCCAGGGCAATGGCCATCCCAAACGCCTCATGCTCTTCCGGATTGGGCGATTTGACCGTCGGAAAATTGCCGTTGGGCTGCTCCTGCGCCTCCACGACGAATACACGCCCGAATCCGGCCCGCTCCAGAACGCGGCGCACCGGCCAGTTTCCGGCTCCATGCAGCGGCGTATAGACGACGGTCAGCGCATTCCCGACGCTTTTCAGCAATTCCGGCTGAACAAGTTGCGACGTCACGGCCTCCGTATACGCTTGATCCGCTTCCTCGTCCAGCCAGACAAGCAGGCCCCGGGATTCTGCCTCCTCTTGTCCCATCCGTTTGACTTCAGCAAAAGAAGCGATGTCCCGGATGCAGGCGATCACCTGCTCCGCCTGCGCTGGCACCAGCTGGCAGCCGTCCGCGCCGTATACTTTGTATCCGTTGTATTCCGGCGGATTATGGCTGGCTGTAATCACGATGCCGCCAATCGCGCCCAGATGCCGGACGGTAAACGAAAGCTGCGGCGTCGGACGCAGCGAACGGAACAAGTAGGTCCGGATACCATTGGCAGCCAGCACGCAAGCTGCGTCCAGTGCAAATTCGGCGGAATGGTTCCTGGAATCATGCGCAATGACGACAGAAGGAGCCGCCTGCGCAGCCCATTGTCCGGTCTCACGAAGCTGTCCGGCCAGCGCCTGCAAATAATTTGCAAACCCCTGCGTCGCCTTGCCAATGACATAGCGGTTCATGCGGTTGGTTCCCGCGCCCATGACCCCGCGCAATCCGCCAGTGCCAAACGCCAGCTCCCGGTAAAACCGGTCTTCGATTTCTGCCGGCAAATCGGCGATTTCCCTTAATTCCCGCTTGGTTTCCTCGTCGATGCCCGGATCACGCAGCCAAGCTTCATAGCGCTCTCTCGGTGATTCCTTGATCAACTCTTTCGGTGTTTCCATACAATCGCACCCCTCCCCCGGCATAGCGCCGATATGTAAATACTTTACGCAATGAGCCAGCCGAAATTCGCGTTTCAGCCCGGGTGCCATGGCTGTTTGCGTAAATGGTCAATGACCAGGCGGATCGGCATGTGTTGCCGCTATTTGGCTTCAGACAACGCAAACATCAATTCCCCTTCGGCCACAACGCTGTCTCCGACTTTGGCCACAGCGCTGCCCTTGCCGATGCTGCCTTTAAGCCGGGTAACTTCCAATTCCAGCCGCAGCGTATCGCCAGGCTTCACCTGCCCTCGGAAACGGAAGCCGTCAATGCCGGCGAAAAATCCGATCTTGCCCCGATTCTCGGGCACGGCAAGGATGGCAACAGAACCTACCTGCGCCAGCGCCTCTACAATCAATACGCCAGGCATTACCGGGTAATTCGGAAAATGTCCGGCAAAATGCGGCTCGTTCATCGTCACATTTTTCAACCCGACCGCGCGCTTGCCCGGTTCCAGTTCCAAAATGCGGTCCACCAGCAAAAACGGGGGACGATGCGGAATCAATTCCATAATCTGGTTGATGTCAAGCATGACCTTTGCCTCCATTTCGGCATATTTTGCAAATGATTCTCCGAATAGTCCGACATTCGTCGGCCAATACTGTAGATATCCCCTGTCGCGAACTGCAGTCGCGAAGGTTGATATAAGAGAGCTCGCATCCGTTCCCTGTCGAGACGCGGCTGCGGGCTCTTTTGTCCATCCGCCGGTGTTACGATGTGCGGTTCAGCGACCTGAATTTCATGAAGTAGACAGCAGAAGTGAGAAACGACAATGCGATTGCACACCACAACACTTCAAGTCCCCCGGGCTGATCGAGCATCAGCAACATGATTGCAACATAATATACGACTGTCGTCGCCTTGCCAAATATGTTTGCAGGCACCGTCTTCATGCCCCGGAAATGAAAATAGGCTGCACTGCCAATCATGCCGACTTCCCGAATCGCCATGATGGCCACCGCTCCCCACGGGATTTGGCCGCCAATCAGCAAAGCGGTCACAATCGCCAGCATCATCAGCTTATCCGCCAGCGGATCAAGCATAATTCCCGTTACCGTAATTTGACCACTGCGACGCGCAAGGTAGCCGTCCAGAATATCGGAAACCCCGGCCAGCAGCACCGTACCCAACGCAGCCAATGCGTGTCCGTCCAGATAGAGGAACAAAAAAAGTGGAATGAGCGCAAAACGGGATAAGGTGATCAAATTGGGCAAATTCATCCCGGCGGTTCCTCTCCTTCCACAAGGCTCTCGCTCATTATACCTTTCTCCCGCAAAAAATGAAAACGCCCCGGCAAAGCCGGGGAGCAGTTTGCATTTCGCCATCGGCCGGCTGCGGATCAACCATCCGAATAGACGAGATCATACATGTGCTTCCAAGTGTTCCATTCGAACACTTCCGAAACCGGTCTGCCTCCAAGAATGGCATATCCGACTACCATCCCCAGGATCAGGGCCATTACGCATAATACAGGAATGATCATCACTTTGACTATCGTCCAGATCACCCGCCCGATCCCTCTGGAGGAAGATCGGCGATCGGGGTCGGATGGACGCGGAGATGCGTTCATGAAGCATTCGACTCCTTCACAGGCACCCGCTGCATGGGACGCCTTGGCTGCATGCTACTTAATGTTATCATCCCCGGAGATTATTCGCCATGTTCATCATTTGATCCGACGAACTCAACGCCCGGGTATTCAGCTGATACGCGCGTTGCACGGCGATCAATTCGGCCATTTCATTCGTCAGATTCACATTGGATTGTTCCGTATAACCCTGCCATACAGACACGCCCTCCGGCCTGGCCGGCAAAAGTTCCACCACAACAGCCGGGTCCATGCCGGCGGAGACGCCATACAGGTTTTCACCGATCGTTTGCAGCAACTCCGGCTTCAGTGTCCGCACCAATCCGATCTGTCCCAGTTCCACAACCGAACCGTTCGCATCTTCTCCCGCCATGGACCCGTCAGTCCGGATCGTCAAGCGCAAGCCTTGCGGAATGATGATGGCATTGCCATCCGCATCCAGGACGGGCAAGCCGCCTGCGGTCACCAGTTGCGTGCTGCCGTCAGGCAGCGGCGTCATTTGGAACGAACCGTTGCGCGTATAGGCTTCCGTGCCGTCCGGCATCCCGATCCGGAACAGGGCATTCCCCTCAAGCGCCACATCGCCCCGGTTACCGGTCTCCTGCAGAGAACCTTGTGTCATATCCAGCATCATGCCGGCCAGACGCGTGCCCCATCCCAGCGTAAATCCGGGAGGTGTACGGCGTCCGGCCAGTTGGAAATCCTTTTCATGCGGCTGGATACTGGTCAAAATATCCTCAAAAACCGACGTTTTCCGTTTATAGCCGACCGTATTGACATTGGCCACATTATCGGCCAGCATGTCAAGTTTCTGCTGGAGCGCCCGAATCGACACGGCCGACGAAATCATGGAATTGTTCATACAGCGAAACCTCCTTCACGCACCCGGCCTATATTTTGCCGATTTCGTTGACAGCCTTCCCAAGGCTGGTGTCATACGTCTGGATGACTTTCTGGTTTGCTTCATACAGGCGGAGTGCGGACATCAGATCGACCATGGACTGGGCGGCATCCACATTGGAGCGCTCCAGCTGGCCCTGTACCACCTGAACGCGATCGCCCTCCTGTACTTCCCGGATGTTTGCGGGATCACCCGCATACCGGAATCGCCCGTCACCACTGCGCAGGAGATCGTTCGGATTGTTGACCAGCGTCAGCAGCAACCGGGGGGTGTCCGGCAGCGGTGCGTTCAATGCCTGGCTGTACAGCGTGCCGTCGGGTGCCACCCGGATGTCTTCCCAGGTGCCGTTCACCACGATTGGCTGGCCATTGTCGCCGAGGACCGGAATGCCGTCCGCAGTGACCAGGGTACCGTCAGCTGCCGACTTGAAGCTGCCATCCCGGGTATAGAGCCGCTCCCCGTTTGGCCCTTGCAGGGTAAAAAACACCTGCGGCTGGTATACGACATTGCCATTCGGGTCCACATATTTGCCTGATGCGTCAAAGACAGCGCCTTCCACCAAAATATCGGATACGAGCGCCAAATCCTGTGGACGATTGGTTTCCATCAGGTCGCCCTGTCTCATCGACAGCAAATTTTCCTCGGCAAAAACGCCTGTCGCAAGGCGGCCGACGACGCCCTTTTTGACAGCTTCTCCGCCCATCGCCGATACCAGCATTTCCGGAAACGTCCGGACTGCCGCATTCATCGCCTTGTAGCCCGGCGTATTCAGATTGGCGATATTGTTCGTTACCGTGTCATGCCGCTTTTGCTGCGCCATCATGCCGGATGCCGCCGTATACAATCCTCTCAACATGGGCCGTCCTCCTTGCTTTGACTGCGTTTACTTGTATTTGCGCGACAACTTGTCCAAATTGTCCAGCATGACACCGGTGCCCTTCACGACACAATGCATCGGGTCGTCCGCAATGAGCACCGGTACTTTCAATTCGTCGGCGAGCAGGGCATCCAGCCCGTCCAGCAATGCGCCGCCGCCGGTCAGAATGACGCCGCGGTCAATGATGTCTGCCGACAATTCGGGCGGTGTCCGTTCGAGCACCGATTTGGCCGAAGCCACGATCGCTGATACCGGTTCCCACAGCGCATCGCGAATTTCGTCCGAGTGGACCGTGATGGTCAATGGCAATCCCGATACCATGTCGCGGCCCCGGATATCCATTTCTTCCCTGCGGCCATTCATGTGGACGGTGCCGATCTTGATTTTAATGTCTTCGCTGGTGCGTTCGCCGATCAGCAGCTTGTATTTGTTTTTTATGTATTTCATGATCGCTTCGTCGAACTTGTCCCCTGCGACTTTAAGAGAAGAGGCGGTTACGACGTCGCCCATAGATAGTACGGCAACATCCGTCGTGCCTCCGCCAATATCAACCACCATATTGCCGCTAGGCTGATAAATGTCCATGCCGGCGCCAATCGCTGCCGCTTTCGGCTCCTCTTCCATGAACACTTCCCTGGCGCCGCTTCGCTCAGCCGCTTCCCGGATCGCTTTCTGCTCGACCGACGTAATGTTGCTCGGCGCACAGATCAGAATCCGGGGACGGCTGTACCACGTACGTCCGCCCACACGCTGGATAAACGCCTTCAGCATCATATCCGTCACTTCGAAATCGGCAATCACACCTTCCCGGAGCGGACGAATCGCCACGATGTTGCCGGGTGTGCGACCGACCATTCTTCTGGCTTCGTCGCCGACGGCAAGAACACGCTTCGTGTCGCTTTCAATCGCCACAACGGACGGTTCATCCAGCACGACACCTTTTCCCTTTACGTGAATGGATACGTTGGCTGTACCGAGGTCAATTCCGATATCTTTACTGAACATGAGCCTTGGCTCCTTATCGTATATTGGGATATATAATCTGCATTCGCTGACAGGATAGGAAATCCCGTAATGGGTAAATGTTCGACAGATTTTTTCATTTTCCTGCTTTTACTCGCCTGAATTCCTATGATGTTCCAATTTGTGGTCGGCTATCCTTTGCCCGCCGTAATCACTTCGCGTTTTTTTGCGGATTTCTTGTATTTGATTTTGGTCGCTTCTCCCCCCCTCAGGTGACGGATTGACTTGTGGTACTCCAGGATGTGTTTGACTTGATCCGCCAAATCCGGATTGATTTCCGGCAACCGCTCGGTCAGGTCCTTATGCACCGTGCTTTTGGAGACGCCGAATTCCTTGGCAATCGTACGCACCGTATTGCGCGTTTCCACAATGCACCTTCCGATCTTGATGGTTCGTTCCTTGATGTAATCGTGCACGCTCCCGCCTCCCTGCTGAAATGGATTGGTACATTATATGAGGAGCGCGGTCACTTATTCTTTGTTCTAAAGGCCTTGTGCGCCTTTAGACGCAGGAAAAAGGACGGATGGCACGTCCATCCGTCCTGCTGATGTCAGGTTGTATTCAAGATTTCACGCGTTTCAATATGGCCAAGTAGGGATGCTGTTCCAGATCGATCAAATAAGGCGATGCAATGGCCGATCCGTCGGCTTCCCGGTAGATTTGCACGACCGGACGCAGCGCCGGCCGATTCGCCGTCTCGACGACGTATCCGATCTGGCCGTTGTTCATCAGGACATGCGTGCCGACCGGGTAGAACGTCAAATGTTGCAGATAGGTCAGAATGAGTGATAGGTCAAATTCAAAATTGCCCGCAGCAAACAGATATTCCATCGCTTCTTCGATCGCATAGGCTTTGCGATGGTAGCGGGAAGACAAGAGCGCATTGAACACATCCGCGATTCCGACAATTTGCGCAAACTCCGAAATTTCATTTTTTTTCAATCCATAGGGATATCCATCGCCGTGGTACCGCTCATGATGCTGGAGCGCCACCTTGGCCGACGATTCGGGAACATCCTTCATTTTCCCCAAAATCCGGTATCCTTCCGTCGTATGCCCCCGGACCCGCTGGCGCTCCACATCGGTCAATTCGCGCGTCACTTTCGTCAAATCGCTCGGCAAACGCGTCATGCCGATATCCGAAAACAGTGCGCCCAGCAACAATTCGTACAGGCGATCGGGATCCATTTGCCTTACGGCGCCGATAATGGACGAACACATGGACACCTGAAGCGCATGCTGGAACAGCAGTTTGTCCGTCTGGAGAATCACGCTCAGTTCTTCGGCGAACGCCCGGTTGGATACGATGCTGCCGATCATGTCCCTGAACTGTTTGCGAAAGGCTTCTTCCGGCACCGGCAACTTGATTTTGGCCAGGCCCTGCATTTTGTCGGCGAATGATTCCGCTGCCTTGACCGCCTGCTTGCGACTTTGGTCGTTCTCCTTCATCCGGGCGATATCCGGGAGGACCCACTCATCCATCGGGTTCTTTGAAGAGGCACTTTGTCCCTGCTGGCCTTGCGGATGCAGCGAATCCCCCGGGCTGACAAACACACGCTGTATTTTGTGCATGCGAAGCCGCCGGATGTATGCGTCAGTCAAGACGGTACCCGCATCCAGCAAAATGACGCCATTCGGGGAAACAATCGCTTTGGCCAGCACATCTCCACTTTTCAATTGCTTGACCGGAATCTCGATCATGATACATCTCGCTGCCTTCCAGTTCAAACTGTCGCCCTTGGTACTTTTTTATCTAAAATCTTCAATATTTATAACTTTGTGAATAAATTATGTCATACCCAAATTTACCTGTCCAGATGGATTCGACAAAAATAAAAGCCGGAACGTTCCGCTTTTCGCTTCACACTCCGGCCGCGCCCATTGCGCATCGGTATATTTGGAGAAATTACTCTGACTTGATCCAGTTCGCGGGGTTGACCGATTGTCCATTGCTCCGCAGTTCAAAGTGGACATGCACTCCATGCTGCGATTCCCATTCGCTTTGGCCCGCGACGCCGATCTTGTCACCCTGTTCGACTTCCTGGCCAACCTGCACCTGAACTTCTTTCAGGCTTTGGTAAATCGTCTCCAGTCCATTGTCGTGCTGGATATGGACTTCATAGCCGTTTGCAGGCGTCTGTTCGGCAACGGTGACTTTGCCGCTGAGTGCAGCAAGGACATCAAATTCCTTGTCGTCCTTGCGCGCCAGATCAACAGCCATGTGCGGCGTAAACGTGTTGTCCCGTTCGATTACCGCGGCTTGCCGCTCTTCTGCCGATGCATTTGCATCGTAGAATGCCATGGTCGTTTTGAACTGTTCGAATTCTTCCACCGGCCAACGAAGCATTTCGCCGTTTACGGCAGCCGGCGTAGCCGATGATTCCGAACCGGTTGCCTCTTCAGGCTGGGCTGCCGCCTCGGTCGCAGCTTCACTTTCGGTCTGGGCCGGAATGTCCGGTTCCGTTTGTTTCCCCTGGCCGCCAGCATTCAGCCAGAGAACGGTTACGATAATTGCAGCCGCAACCATGTAAGCTGCAGGAAACACCCAGCGCTTGGCCAACAGCTTTCTCCAGCCGGAACGTTGTGCGGCAGGCACTGCTCCCACAATCGACTTGCTAGATTCGTCGATTTTGCGGGGCGTTTTATTGCCATCTTTATTCATGGTTTCATCACCTCAGTAAGCCATTCTTTACCGGGTGATGACGTTTTATACCTGCGGCAATTGGAAGTTTTTCATTTTTGATATGAATCGGGCCTCTGGCAGCGTGGTCAACTCCGTTCCGAAAGCTTTGAAACTTCCATCAGTTCCGTTCCCCTGTAATAGTATTTGACGATCTGTTCCGCCGTAAATCCCTTACGCGCCATCCCTTCCGCTCCCCATTGGCTCATGCCGACGCCATGACCGCTGCCGTAAGTCGTGATGCGGACGGTGTTCCCGTCCACTGCCAGTTCAAACGATGCGGAGCGCAATTCCAATCTTTCACGGACATCGAGTCCGGACACGACAGAATCTCCCACTTTCAATGTTTTGACGCGGCGACCGGATGTGAAGGCGGTTGTCTCGATGCCGGGCGCATCCCGGTTGTCCTTGAAAGCGGCTACCGCTTTGCGGAGTCCCAATTTGGCATAGAACTCCCCGAGCGGCATCTCGATGGTTTCAGAAGCCCTGGGGGACACTTCGGCATCCCATGGACTGGCTACGCTTCGCAAATAAGGCAGCTTGACGCCAAAAACATCCTCGACACTTTCGGTAAATCCGTTGCTCGTTGAAAAATAGAACGCCTGGATTGGCTCGCTGTCGTAAACGATGATTTGGCCTCTCGTACGGGAAACCGCGGCATCGATTTTTTTCCATGCATCGGCGTTGTATTTGCGCAACTGTTTCATTTGCGCCAGGTCATGATATGCCTGATGTTTTACCGTATCGGTGATGTCAGCCCCTTGTACGGGAACGCCGGACGTATCCCGCATGACCAGTCGGCGAACAACGTATGTACGAGCGGCCAAAGCCTGCGCTTCCAGGGCGGATGGCGAAAAGTCGGCCGGCATCTCAGCGGAAACGACTCCCCTGACATAGTCCTCCAGGGACACTTGCTCAATGCGCTTTTTCTTTTCGAGATATACCCGGACGACCATTCCGGTTGATGCGTCAGTTGTTGTTCCGGATGCTGCACCAGATTTGATGGGGCGATTACCTGTTTGGATGGACGGTTCATTTGTTTTCGCGGGTGTTGTATCCGTTTTTGCGATTTGTGCATTGGTTTTGGCGGATGTTATATCCGTTATTGCGGTCTGTGCACTGTTTTTTGCGGAAGTTGTATCGGGGTTTGCAGATCGTGCATTGGTTTTGGCGGAAGTTGCATCAGTTTTTGTGGATCGGGGTGCTTCTGCTGTTGCCGGGGTTTCGCCTGCTTTTGTCCCTGCAACAACTGACGTTTCCGCCTGTACATGACGTTGCGTTATGGACTGGCTGTAAGTTGATGGCTTGTCCGCACCATCTTGCAATGCTAGCAGTTCATGTTGTGCGCCGCTTTCCGGGCCATGAACAGCCAGCCATATGCCAATGGACAAAACTATCCCGCATGCAAATGCGATTCCTTCGATATGGATACTTCCTTTCATCCTTTTACCTCCAAGCTGCAACATGGCGGGATGCGCCGAATGGCTCCCTCTTTGCAAACTTATGAAACGATTGGACAAGTTAGAATGCCTTGCAACAGGAGGGAAATCAAAAGCGTGTGGTCACAAATGACCGTTGGCAACGAATTTGGGCCTTTTTTCAATTTTGATGGACAAAAATGTCCGTCAGCGGCTTTTTTCGTTCCAAAAAAGGCCAAATTCCAGTCTAACGGACATTTTTGTTCGAAATATTGGCCAAATCGAACGATAAAGCTTGCTTACGGACACGCGTGTCCATAGCTCAAGTTGGCCAGAGACAAGTCAGCCCACGCACTGAGTCACCAAGGGCAATACTGTGCCCGCAAAAGACGAGCATCCGTCAGATCGGGCACATGCCGAACGAAAATGAAAAACGCGAGGCTGGATATGTTGCAACATCCAGACTCACGCCTGTTTGGTGAATTTCTTTGTTGAATTGCTGATCCCATGCACGATTGATCGATCATCGCACATGACGAACTTTAGGAACTATCTGCCTCAATGTAGAATAATACCGTTCTATCCCGTCAAGCCAAAGTAGGCTGTATGTTCAAAATTCCAACATCGGGTGGTTCGTTGCCTTCTTGGCGAACAGCAGCCTGGGAATCCCGTTTCTTTGCCGGCAACCGTTCATCTTCTTCCACCGTTGCGGCTACATGCACCGTTTCCAGTTCCGGTTCGCCGGTATCCGTTGCGGCGACCGCGGCGATTTGCGCCAGTTCCCGTTCATGGGCAGACGACGGTTCGCCGAATATCGGCATCTGCTTCTGTTCGGTTTCACGCAGCAGCTCTTCCGGCGCCGGTGCACGAAGAATGTCTGCCCCCAAAGACGCCAGCTTGCCGACAATGTCCATGTAGCCGCGATCAATGTGGTGCAGCCCGCTTACTTCCGTTACACCCTCAGCCGCCAATGCAGCGCAAATCAGGGCAGCCCCCGCCCGAAGATCCGTTGCACAGACGCTGGCGCCTGTGAGACGCGTATTGCCCGATACAATGGCGGTTCTGCCATCGACCTTGATTTCCGCACCCATTTTGGAAAATTCTTCAACATGCATGAACCGGTTTTCAAAAACCGTTTCCGTAACGATGCTCGTACCTTCCGCCTTCAAAAGCAATGCCATCATCTGGGCCTGCATATCGGTCGGAAAACCGGGATAGGGTAACGTTTTGACATCGACCGCACGCAACGGATGTTCCGCCCGCACCCGTATGCCGTTCTCGTCACAGTCCACGATGACGCCCATTTCTTCCAGTTTGGCCACAACCGGACCCAGATGGTCGCGAATCGCTCCTTCCACATAGACATCGCCCCCGGTAATGGCGGCTGCGATCATATAAGTACCGGCTTCCACCCGGTCCGGGATGACATGATGCTCGACACCATGCAGACGTTCTACACCTTCGATGCGGATGACGCCCGTTCCCGCACCGCGAATTTTCGCTCCCATTGCATTCAGCAAATTGGCCAAATCCACGATTTCCGGTTCTTTGGCCGCATTTTCGATCAATGTCGTACCTTCGGCCATGGTTGCCGCCATCATGATGTTTTCCGTTGCGCCAACACTGGGGATATCAAGATATATTCTGGCTCCGCGAAGTTTACCGTTTACTGTCGCCTCGATCGTCCCCTGCCCGAAGCCGATTTCAGCGCCCATCGCTTCAAAGCCTTTCAAATGTTGATCAATTGGCCTTGTGCCAATTGCACATCCGCCTGGCAGGGAAATCTTGACTTTCCCTAAGCGCGCCAGCAATGGTCCCATGACAAGAAAGGAAGCCCTCATTTTGCGCACCAGTTCATAGGGCGCTTCATGTGTGGAGGGCATGACAGCATCCAAAAATACGCTTCCTTCGACTACTCTCGAGGGCACACCCAGCGATTCCAGAACCTGCAAAATATTCCGCACATCATCCAGGGCTGGTACATCATGAATGACGAAAGAACCTTCTTCCGCCAGAAGGGTGGCTGCGAGGATCGGAAGGACGGAATTTTTTGCGCCGTGAACACGGACAGCTCCCTTTAAGGGACGGCCTCCGCGGATGATGATTTTGCTCATGGGTAGTTCCCTCCGCGCATCTCTAAATCGTTCCGAAGCCGTTCTCCAACCCCGAAATTAGGCAAATCACACAAATTTCATCTTACCATCCAATCAAGCGCAGGCACAAGCAATAAATTTCAATCTGAACATTTTCCTGCCTGCTGATTATTCACGTACCGGGGCCATATACCCATTGTCTTCATAACTTCTCGCCATTATGCGAACATTAGAACGAAACCGAATTGAAAAACCATCTTATCGAACCTGCCCAATTCCAGTAACTGAGTACAAACTGCGCGAGCAAATGTCCCAGTGCGATTGCCATGATCATCTGCAGCAATCGGGCCCGGGGACTGTGGGGATGGCGAACGATTCGATCAAACCGGATTTCCCGCAAAAGAACCCAAGCCAGCGTAATGCATCCCAGGGTGACAAAAATGGAAAATATGCCGTCCCATGCAAGCGCATCGAATCCGCCCGAAGCGCCCATCCAAGTTCCTCCTCCGTTCATTCCCCTGACCTTGCTACGCCGCACGCCGCCGATTGACCGTCACATACAAGCAATATATTCCATCGCGGTTCAAAATGTCCCGATACGAACGGAAGAACCCCGGGTCGGATGCCGCCATCCCTGCAATTTCGAATTTGGTGCATGCCATTGCCGCCGGCAGTTCCTCCTTCCATTGCAGTTGATCGGGAGATTTTTGTCTGATTGTTTATTATTCTTCGATTATCGACACGAATTCCCTGCATGCCAGCAAAAATAGGGGCTTTAGTCCCAATAGAAATGGTGTATAGCCGTACAATTTGTCATAACAAGTCATAACCGCCCATCGTGTGCACGATGAGCGGTCGTATCGGCCCCTATGATGATCCGGCCATTACATCCCAGACCGCGTACCAGTTGTCAATCCAGCCGATGACATACATCGGCAGAAAACCTAGCGCAAGCGTTGCTGCCACGCATATCCAGATGGCCAAACCCGTCGGGAAGGGAATCCGGATGGCCGCATCATCCGATCCGCTTCTCATATACATCTGGCGGATGAATGCGAAATAGACTGCATAGGATACGACCGTCGTGACCAGCAATACGGCAGCCAGCCAATAGACGCCCGTTTGCGCCGTACCGAACAGGATGAACAGCTTGCCAAAAAATCCGCCCGTAACCGGAAGACCCGCCAGGGAACAGAGCAACACGGTCATGCCGACAGCCGTCCAGGGGGCACGATGATACAAGCCTGCAAATCCGCTCAATGATTCATCGCCGTCTTCACCGCGGGACACGACCGTCAAAACCGCAAACGCGCCGGCATTCATGAAGACATAAGCGATCAAATAATAGATGAATTCGGAAAAATAGGAGGCGTGCAGCGGCTTGATATCGAGAATCAGCGGAACAAGCAGAATGCCCGCATTGGCGACCCCCGATAATGCAAGCAGCCGTTTCACATTGCGCTGGCGCAACGCTCCGGCCGTACCGACGATCATCGCGGCTGCTGCAAGCACGGCCAGTGCGAGAAATACATCGTCATGCAACCGGAAGTTTTCCTCGCCATGGAAAAACGAATTCAACATGATCCGATATAGCATCGCAAACGCTGCACCTTTGGATACGATGGCCAAAAACGAGGTGACCGGCGTTGGCGCCCCCTGATATACATCCGCCGCCCATGCGTGGAACGGCGCCAGCGCCAGCTTGACGCCAAATCCGGCAATCATCAGGAAAAACGCCACATAAACGATCCCGCGATAATTGGCCGTTATCGTGGACAGCTCCTGCCCGACCAGAAACAGGTTGGTCGTGCCGGATACCCCATACAGGAACGACATGCCGTACAAAATCAATGCGGAGCCGACGCCGCCGGAAACCAGATATTTGAAAGCTCCTTCCGCGGACAGACCACTGCGCTTGCGCACGGCAACAAGCGCATAGGTCGTGATGCTCAGCAATTCCAGCCCGACGAACAGCGTGATCATGTCGGCTGAAGACGACATGACCATCGCGCCGAGCGCAGCCGGCAACAAGAAGTAGTACATCTCGCCTTTGATCGGCACCTGGCTTGTTCGAACCGCACCCAATGAACCCAATGCGATAAATCCGGTAGCGCCGAGAAAGACCAGTTTGAGCAGGGAACCAAACATGTCGAGCCGGTAACTGCCGTTCATCAGGTCCACGGTGTTCGCAAACGTGTTCAGTTCACTCGACTGTTTGATTTCATTCATCAGCACGATGACAAACACGGAGGCAACGGCCAGTCCTGCAATCGTCAGCCAGCCAATCACATCCCGGTTCCATCGTCTGGGCAGCAACAGATCCAGAATGGCCAATACAATCGCGAACGCCGTCAGCGTCAATTCAGGCGCCAGATACCAGACATCGCCCCACGTTAGGGTTTGCAATTGTTCCACGCGTCAACCCCCCGTCCCTGAATGGATTTGTTCAAGCAACCCGCCGAAACTATGCTGCATGATGTCGGTCAGGACGGCCGGATAGATGCCCAGCAACACGATAAACGTCGTCAAAACAATCATCGGAATGGCCTCGATGAATCGGGCGTCCTTCATGTCCGCCAAACGGTCCGGCAGTTCGCCGAATGTAATCGCGAGCACACTGCGCAGCACGTATACCGCGGCCAACAAAATGCCGAGTACCCCGATTGCCGTCAGCCATTTGTGGGACCCGAACAAGCCGAGAAAGGCCATGAATTCGCCGACAAATCCGGAAAGCCCCGGCAAGCCCAGCGATGCCATGCCGGCAAGCAGCAATATGCCCGACATGAACGGTGCCGCCTTGGCGGTGCCACCCAGATCACGCAGCTCCGTGGAGCCGGTTCGTTCATGCAGACTGCCCACGATCAGGAAGAGCAATGCCGAAATCAAACCATGGGATACCGATTGAAAGATTGCGCCCTGCAAGCCAATTTCGTTCAGGGAAGCAATACCCAGCAATACGATCCCCATGTGGCTGATGCTGGAGTAAGCCAACACGAGTTTGAACTCTTTTTGCACACATGCAAGCACCGCACCGTACAGAATGTTGATCACGCCCAGAATGGCAAGGACCACCGACCACGATTCCAGTTGAGCCGGCAACAGTTCGCCTGCGAACCGGATCAGTCCGTATACACCCATCTTCAACAAGACACCGGAGTGGATCATGACCAGCGGAGGCGGCGCTTCCGTATGGACGCGCAACATCCAGGTATGGAACGGAAAAATGGGAATCTTGATGCCAAAGGCCACCAGCAGCAAAACAAACGCAGACCATTTCAGATCATCCGACAGATAGAGTCCCAATTGCGCGGCTTGCGCCTGGTTCGCATAAGACTGGGCATCGGCCAAATTCCGAAGCAGCACATCGTAACCGCCGCTGTAAGTCAATCGGACGATATCGTTCGACTCTTCAATCGTAAAACCCGCGGTCGAGATGAGAATCAAAAACGCCAGCAGCATGGCTGCCGATCCCAATCCGTTGTAAACGAGAAAACGGGTCGCCGCTTTTTCCCGTCCGTAATACCCCCAAATCCCGATGAGGAAAAACGCCGGTATGAGCGAAATTTCGAAGAAGATGAAAAACTCGACCAGGTCACGGGCCAAAAATACGCCATACATGCCCGTTTGCAACAGCAGGAGCAACGTGAAGTACGTTTTCCAGCGTTTGCGGATATGGACGGAAGCCAGCACCGCCATCGCGGACACAATGGCAGTCAGCAATACCAGCGGCAGCGACAGACCATCAATGCCGAGATGGTAATCGAAATTCAAATGGAATTCGTAGGAATCTCCCAATCCGTTCGCATTGAGCGGCACCGACAGCCACGAATGCCGCTCTTCAAATGCTGCCCCGACCACACCCGGCCGGTAGGAAGCAAACAGCCAAAACGCCAGCACGAGCGGAATCAGCGTAAATACAAGCGCGGCCGTACGCAACCAGGTGCTGCGCTGGTTGGGCAACAACAGCACGAAAATGATACCCGCAAGCGGAGTGAACAAAATGAGCGACAGCACCGGAATGTTCTCGATCATTTACCAGAACCTCCTTCCGGCGACTGCAATCGCAAGGACAACCAGACCAATCAGCGCCGTCAGCACATACCCCTGCACCTGACCGCTTTGCAAACGGGTATTCAGCTTGCCAACGGCAACGGCTGATCGACCGGCCAGACGAACAACACCATCTACGACGTAATGATCAAACGCTGTCAACAGCATGCCGAGTCCGGTAAGCGGTTTGACAATCGCATAATGATAAATTTCATCGATATAATATTTGCGCTCAAGCAGCCGGACCAGGCCGGGCATGCGTTCGGTAAACAGCTCGCGCCGGACGGCGCCTTTGGCGTAAATCAGCCATCCCAGGTAAATGCCGAGCAAGCCGACGGCTGCCGATACGACCATGACAAGCCCGCTGCCATGTTCATCTTCAGCCGCACCGGTGATCCACTCGCCAAACCAACCGCTGAACGGGGTATGCACAAATCCCGCTGCGACAGCGAATACGGCCAGAATGAGCAGCGGTACCGTCATGACTGCCGGAGATTCATGCACCTTCGACACCTCACCGCGCGGCTTGCCTGCAAACACGAGGAAAAACAGGCGTGCCATATAGAGCGCCGTAAAAAATGCGGCTACGATTCCAATCACAAAATACACCGGACTGGCATGCCAGGCGGCTGCCAGTATGGCATCCTTGGACCAGAACCCGGCAAAGGGCGGAATGCCGGAAAGCGCCAGCGCCCCGATCCCAAACGTCCAGGCAGTCCATTTCATATGGCGACCCAATCCACCCATTTCGCGGATGTCTTGCGTATGCGCGCCATGAATGACACTACCGGCGCCGAGGAACAATAAGGCCTTGAAAAATGCGTGCGTAAACAGATGGAAGATGGCCGCTCCCACGGAACCGACGCCAAGTGCCAGCATCATGTAGCCGAGCTGGCTGACCGTGGAATACGCCAGCACCCGTTTGATATCGTTTTGCGCCAGGCCGATCGTGGCGGCAAAAATCGCCGTAAAGGCGCCGATAATGGCCACGGTCTCCATCGCAGCTGCGGAAGCCTCGAATATCGGAAACGTCCTCGCCACCAGGAATACGCCGGCGGCAACCATCGTGGCAGCATGGATGAGCGCACTGATTGGCGTCGGACCTTCCATCGCATCCGGAAGCCAGACATGAAGCGGAAACTGGCCGGATTTGCCAACCGCCCCCAGGAAGATCAGCAGGGCAATCAGCGTCGTGATGCCAACGGAAATGACGCCGGTTTGCGTGCCAAACACGTTATGTATGGCGGAAAAATCGACGTCGTGTCCAGGCATGTACCAGAACAGCAAAAACAGCGCAAGCAACAAACCGATATCACCAATCCGCGTTACGATGAACGCCTTTTTGGCTGCGGCTTTTGCCTCCGGCTTTTGATACCAGAAACCGATCAGCAGGAACGAACAAACGCCGACAAGCTCCCAGAAAATATACATGGTAAGCAGGTTGTAGGACAGCACCAGCCCGAGCATCGAAGCGGTAAACAATGCGACATAAGCGAAAAACGTGGAGATGCGTCCGTCGTCCTTCATGTAGCCAAGCGAATAGACATTGACCAGGAAGCTGACCAGCGTCACGACCACCAGCATCATGCTGGTCAGATTGGTCACTTCATATCCGATCGTCAGCGTTGTGTTGCCGATCGTGATCCAATTGAAATGATTGCTGTATTCGGCAGCCGTCCCGGAAAGCCGTTGTCCGGCAATGAGCAAAGACAGGACAAGAGAAACCAGCGTTAACGCCGTGCCGATCCACGCGCCTGTTTTTCCTGCGCTGCGGCCCATCGAAGTCACGATGGCAAATGCTGCAGCGGGAAACAACGGTACGAGCCAGGCGTATTCTGCAAGGGAACTCATGCGTTACCTCCTCAACTCGTCGAATTCATCCACATTCACGGTCGCTCTGGCGCGGTAGATCGCGACCAGGATCGCTACGCCGACGGCGGCTTCCGCAGCAGCGACGGTTATCGTGAAGAGGGAGAATATTTGTCCGGTGAGCGATGGTTGTACACCATATTTGGAGAAGGCGATCAAATTCAGATTCACCGCATTGAGCATCAATTCGATGGACAACAAAGCAATAATCGCATTTCTCTTCGTCAGCACACCATACAATCCGACACAGAACAGCACCGCTGCGAGTGTCAGATAGGAAGCCAGCATGTTCATTCCGGATCCTCCTCCCGTTTCGCGATGGCGATGGCCCCGATGAAGGCGACGGTCAACAGTACGGAGATCAACTCAAACGGAATGACCATCTTCGTAAACAGCAACTTCCCGATTTCACGCGTGGAATCCGGCGGCAATTCGCCGGCTTCGAGGGCAAATCCCGCATCGCGGATCGCGAAAATGAGCAATGCCAGCAAGCAAATGCAACCGATCGCCGCCAGCGATTCCAATAGTGGCCTCGGCTTCTCTTCGGCCTCCTGGTGCTTGGTCATCATGATGCCGAATATCATCAGGATCGTGATAGCACCGACATAAATCAGCACCTGCACAAAAGCGACGAACTCCGCGTTCAGCAACACATACAAGCCTGCCAAAGAGATGAATGTGAAGGCCAGAGACAAGGTCGTATGGACGACCTTCGTCAAGCTCAGCGCCATCACGGAGCCCACAATCGCACATACCGCCAGTACAAAAAACGCGATAAACTCTCCGGACCATTCAAACGTAAAATTCATTCCGACTTGCCGCCTCCTCTCTGAGGCGCTCCAATGTTATTGTTGTCCTTGCGGATGTTTTTCGTATTGCTGCCAAGCCACTTCAAATCTTTGAACAATTCATCCCGGCTGTATGCCGCAAGCTCAAAATTGTTCGTCATGACGATGGCCTGTGTCGGACAAACTTCCGTACACAAATCACACAGGATGCACAACTCGAAATTGATGTCGAAGGTATCCAGCACCTTGCCTTTTTTCTCCGGGTCGGGATTCGGCTTGCCGGAAAGCGTAATGCACTCGGTCGGACAAATGCGCTGGCATTGGAAACATACGATGCACTTCTCTTCGCTCACATATTGGATGCCGCGAAACCGGTCCGGCATCTCAATCGGAACATCGGGGTAGGACATCGTTACTTTTTTGCGTGCCAGTGTCTTCATCGTAACGCCGAGACCTTTGATCATGCCCTTCATTTCGTCAACCCCCCATTCCGAACAATTCGATCCACGCCGCCGTAATGAAAATATTCAAGATGGCCAGCGGCAGCAGCACTTTCCAGGCAAATCCCATCAACTGATCGACCCGCAAACGCGGGAACGTCGCCCGAATCCAGAACAGGCTAAAGACGATAAACGCAAATTTGAGCATAAACCAGATAATGCCCGGAATGAAATCGAGCTGCGGAATCGGCGGATGCCATCCGCCCAGAAACAGCAAGGTTGTCAGACAGGCGATGGCATAGACGTAAACATATTCGGACAGCATGAAAAAGGCGAATCGGAAACCGCTATACTCCACATGATACCCGGCGACCAGTTCGGATTCCGCCTCAGGCAGGTCAAATGGCGTACGGTTCAACTCGGAAATCGCCGCAACGATGAACACGGCAAAACCGACGATTTGCGGCAGGAAGTTCCAGTGCCAGAAATATCCAGCCTGCGCCTCGACGATATCCCGCATATTCAGGCTCCCCGCAAACATCACGCAACCGACCACCGAAAGAACCAACGGCACCTCGTAGCTGATCATTTGCGCCGCAGAGCGCATGCCGCCCAGCAACGCATATTTGTTGTTGGAAGCCCAGCCGCCGATGATAATGGCGATGGTAGAGATGCCGGATAGCGCAATGTAATACAGAAATCCGACGTTCAAATCCGCAAATTGCAAATTCTGGCTGTACGGGATAAACGCCAGCACCAGAAATGACGGCACGAAGGCAAGCACCGGCGCCAGGATGAACAGATGGCGATCCGCTTTGGCCGGGATCGTATCTTCCTTGATCAGCAGCTTCGCAACGTCTGCCACCGTTTGCAGCAAACCAAGCGGTCCGGTCCGGTTCGGGCCTTTCCGGAATTGCATCCATCCGATGACTTTGCGCTCGAAATAGATCGCATAAGTGACAAACACGATAACGACCAACAGCAGACCAATCGCCATCAAGGCAAAAGTGCTCGCCAATCCCAAGCTGAGAGGCTTTTCGATGAACCTCGTCGGCTCCATCAGCAGTCCACCTCCCCGAGAACAATGTCAATGCCGCCCAGAATCGTGATCAGGTTGGTCATCGTTTCCCCGACTAGCAATTTGGGCAAAATTTGCAGGTTGGCAAAGGAAGGCCTGCGGAACTTCACGCGGTAAGGTTCCGCTTTGCCCTGCGAAACAATGTGGCAGCCAATCTCCCCGCGGGGCGATTCGATCCGGACATAGATTTCGCCGGCTGGCGGCCGGATCACGCGCGGCACTTTGCCCATCGTCGGTCCTTCGTCCGGAAACTGTTCCAGCGCCTGTTCCAGGATGCGCAGACTTTGCTCGATTTCTCCCAGGCGACACAGGTAACGATCGTAACAATCGCCGTTTTTGCCGGTGACGACATCGAATTCGAACCGGTCATATATGCAATAGGGTTCAGCTTTGCGCAAGTCCCATTCAACGCCGGTTGAGCGCAGGTTGGCGCCGGACAAGCCGTACTGGATGGCGGTCTCGGCATCATATTTGCCGATGCCTTTGATCCGGGCCAGAAAAATCTCGTTTCCGCTGACCAGATTGTGATATTCATCCAGCCGCAGCCGCATGTCCTTGACAAACTGCTTTGTGCGGTCAATCCACCCTTCGGGCGCATCCCATTTGACGCCGCCCACCCGCATGTAATTGTACGTCAATCTGGCACCGCACAATTCATTGAACAGTTGCAATATGCGCTCCCGGTCGCTGAACGCGAACAGGAACGGGCTGAGCGCACCGATGTCCAGCAAATAGGTGCCCCACCAGACCAGATGGCTGGCAATGCGTTGCAGTTCCATGACAATGAGCCGCAAAAATTCGGCCCGTTCGGGAATTTCAAGCCCCATCATTTTTTCCACGGCATGGCAGAACACATAATTGTTCGTCATGGCGGACACGTAGTCCATCCGATCCGTGTAGGGGATGATTTGCGTATAGTTCAGATTTTCGGCCAGCTTTTCCGTTCCGCGATGCAAATAACCCATCACGGGCGTCGCTTCCGTAATGACTTCTCCGTCCAGCTTGACGATGATCCGGAACACGCCGTGCGTACTGGGATGTTGCGGTCCGACATTTAACAGGAGTTCTTCTGTACGAATCACGCCAATTTACACCTCCGGATCGAGCGGGACATAATCTTTGCGCAGCGGATGACCAACCCAGTCTTCGGGCATGAGTATGCGGGTCAAATTGGGATGACCCGGAAATTCGATGCCCAACAGGTCGTAGATTTCCCGTTCATTCCAATTCGCGGTGGCCCAGACGGAAACAACCGACGGAACGGACGGTTGCTCGCGGTTTGTCCGAACCTTGATGCAATAGGTTTCCCTGCGCTCCATGTTCAGCGGAAAGTATACCACTTCCATGTACGTCTCATAGTCGACGCCAGTGATGTTGCGCAAATAGTTGCAGCCAAGCGTTTCGTGGTCCCTGAACAACTTTGCCGCATTCAGCCAATACTCGGATTTGATGATCAAGGTGGGCATATCGTCGTTCAATTCATTGATGTATGATTGTTCAACCGCATCCTCCGCAATCTGTTCGCGAATCAACTGGACGGCGCGATCCAGGCGCGGTTGGTTTTTCGACGGCGGTTTTGGCGGCGGCGCATCCGCACTGCCTTCGCCGGATGCTCCAGGCGCACTGCCTGCTGCCCCGGGGGCACCGCCTGCTGCAGCGGCACTGCCGGCTGCAGCCGCTTTGGCCTGTGCAGCAGCTGCCTTGGCTGCCTGGCGGGCTTCAAACGCCGCTTTGCGTCTGGCGGCTTTTTCTTCTTCTGTTTCCTTGCGCCTCGGTGCAGGAGCAGCCTCCTGTGTCGCAGGCGCCTCTTGCGATGCGGATGCAGGCGCCTCCGCTTGCGGAGCCGTTGCCGGAGGCTTCACTTGTGCAGCAGCCGCCTGTGTTTCGTTTTCTGCTGCGGATGCAGATGGGGCATCACTTTTGGCCGTCGTTTCCGACGCTGCCGGAGACTCATTCAGCGCTGCCGTTGCAGCAGTTCCATCGTTTTCTCCGGAAGCGGCAGCCGGATTTGGCTTGTCGGTTGCCTGAACCTGTTGTGTCAACTCGTTTTTTTCTTTTTCCGTTTCAGTACCGGGTATCAAACCCGGTTGTTGGTCGCGTTTTACTTCATCGCTCATTGCCCGGTCACCCGCTTCCCGGTTTTCGCCTCAAGACGGATTTTTTCCTGCAGTTTGTTGATCCCGTAGATCAGTGCGGCGGGATTCGGCGGACAGCCCGGAATGTAGACATCAACAGGCACGATCTGGTCCACGCCTTTTACAACTGCATACGACTTCACGTAAGGGCCACCTGCTGTTGCACACGAACCCATGGCGATCACCCATTTCGGTTCGGGCATCTGGTCGTAAAGCCTTTTAAGTAAAGGTGCCATTTTCTTCGTGACTGTTCCGGAAACAATCATCACATCCGCCTGGCGCGGCGATGTGCGGAACATGACGCCAAACCGGTCAAGGTCATAGTGCGGTGCTCCGGCTGTCATCATCTCGATGGCACAACAAGCCAGGCCGAACGTCAGCGGCCATAGCGAGTTGCTGCGGGCCCAGCCTTTCAATTGCTCAATGGTGCCGAATAACACGTTGCGCTCCACTTCCTGACGCTCTTGCGGCGTCACCTTCGTCAAATCGAATTCCATTTGAACACCTTCTTTTTCCAGGCGTAAATGAGGCCGATCGCGAGCAGCCCGATAAAGATTGTCATTTCAATCAATGCAAATAGGCCGAGCTGTTTGTAAGCAACGGCCCATGGATAAAGGAAAACGGTTTCGATGTCAAAAATGACAAACATTAGTGCGTACAAATAATAGCGGACGTTAAAACGGATTTGACTGTCGCCTACCGGTTCATTACCGCTTTCATAAGTTGTTTCTTTTCCAGCGGAAGGTTTGTGGGGGCGAAGTAGCTTGCCTATCGAGAGTACAACGACCGGAAACACGATACCAAGAATGAGAAAAATGGTAACGATGACGTACGAGTTAATGTACAAATTCACCAGCTTACCCTCCGTGTCCATAGTCGAAAAAAATGACCGCCATGCAATGCCTGACGGTTTTTTTTCCTCCACAAATTATAACAAATGACCTATATCAAGTCCATAATTTAACGATTCTGTTGCTCCTCTTCCTTCCAGCGCACCTGGATTTGATCATGATTTGGACTTCTCATGCGGACAATGAATGTGCGAAATCGATAGCGTACTCCGATGATTCCATTTGCTTTTCGAGCGTGCGATTCCCCTGCGTTTGTGCTTGAATTGGCTATTGAAGTTGAGTTCCCTTGTAATTTGCTTCATTTTTCTTCTGAATAAATCATCGCTATTTGTTTCATTATGTCCACTGATGGATTCCTCGCTCATGGCTTCATTTGTCTGTTGATGGAGTCCTCGTTCTTTGCCCTAATTGTGTGACTAGGGTTCGTTTTTCATCGCTTAGCCGTGAAACTAGTTAAAACGTTTTTTCGATGTTTGCTTCGAATGGGGGAATTTAGCTCGTGCAATTGGACAAAAATGTCCGTCAGGGACGATTTTTTCTCATTTTGCTGATTATACGGTCAAAAATGTCCATTAGCGTTATTTTTCCTCACAATATTTTATTTTTTTGTTTGTAATGGTCATTTTTGTCCAATCCAAACCCTGATTTGATCGTTTTCCCCATTTAATGGACATTTCTGACCGTACCATTTCCTTTTGTCATCTATGCGAGATTATGTTATGCATGCGTTGTGTAATATTGCGGAGTACTTGCATTCCTAATCGACTGTTCCTGAACAAAAAAGCGCCGCCAAGGATGCATGTTCACATCCGTGACGAGCGCCTGGCGCAGAAAAAGAAAGCGCAGTTCCCCCATCAAATGCGAGGTACAACGCGGCATCATTCGGTGCTACGACATGTTAAGTTTCCGGCCCCACCGGACAATTCGGTAAAATGCAGCTAGTCGATCATCGCTTGCAACATCCAGACTTGCTCTTGCAACTTTTTGATGTGGGTGTTTAGCATGTCGGCGGTCACCGGATCATCCGTTTTTGTTTCCGCCAGATGGGAGGCTTTCTTCAACAGGCGGATCATCTGCTCGAAATCGGATGCGACGATCCGCAACATCTGCTCGCCCGATTCTTCACCTTCGCTGCCTTCTTCCAGCCTTGTCAGCGCCAGATATTCTTTCAGGGTGGAAGCCGGCTTGATTCCGATCGCCAGCATTCGCTCCGCCAATTCGTCCAGCATTTCGGCGACGGTCTCATACAACGATTCAAACATCTCATGCAGCGTTTGAAAATGCATCCCTTTTACAAACCAGTGATACTGATGCAATTTCACATAGCTGACTGCCAAATTAGCCAATTGTTCGTTGAGCAACAGTTGCAGTTCTCCGGATTGTTTCCTCAATTCATGCTCGATGAGAGCCATGCTCATCCCGTCCTTTCGGCAAGATTGACCTGTCGTTTCCGATCATACTTTGCCCGAAAAGCGCCGGGATCAAACCTGTTCCATGCGTGATTTGTTCACGCGGACGCGGCCAATTTCAGCCGCCCTGGCGCTTGCTGGCCAGATGGGCCGCAATTTTGCGCCCGTGAAACCTTCCCGTCTCAATAAAGATTTCGTTTGCATCACGTCCGGAGGATACAACACCTGCCAGATAAAGTCCCGGCACATTCGTTTCCATCGTATCCGGATTGTATGTTGGCGGAATCGTCCCGTCCGGTGCTTCGACGCCCATCGATCTTAGAAACGTCCGGTCCGGCCGAAATCCCGTCAGAGCCAGCACGAAATCACAGCCGATTTTTGCTGTTTGCTCTCCCGTTTGTACCGTTACATCTTCCAGCCCGATGGCAATCACTTGGGAAGACAATCGCAAATGAATCCGCTCTTTGGCCACCATGCTTTCAAAAACCGGTCTCACCCATGGCTTGATATTGGCCGATACCGATTCTCCCCGGTAGACGACTGTGACCTGTGCGCCTGCACGCTCCAGTTCCAGTGCCGCATCTACGGCGGAATTGCTGCCGCCAATGATGACGACGCGCATGCCGGCATAAGGATGCGCTTCACGAAAAAAATGGCTGACGTGTGGCAAATCTTCTCCCGGTATGCCAAGCAAATTCGGGTGATCGAAATAACCTGTCGCGACCACAACCGCCTTCGCATAGGTCACTTGCTTATCCCCGCTGCGTTTTACGGAATGAACGACAAACAGATCTCCTGTACGATCGGTTTTCTTTTCCACGGCGGTAACTTTTTCATATCGGCGAATGCGCATGTTGCGGCGTTCCGATACGATCCGGTAGTAATGCAGCGCTTCAAGTCTGGTTGGCTTTTCATTCGGCGTTACAAAAGGAATTCCAGCAATTTCCAGCATGGGTGGCGTACTGAAAAAGACCAGATTCGTCGGATAGCAACTGATGGAATGGACGATATTTTCCTTTTCAATGATAACCGGATCGAAACCTTGATCCTGCAGTTCGGCTGCTGCTGAAAGTCCGCAAGGGCCCGCACCGATTATGACGACATCTTCCACTTTCACCCGCTGGCACCTCATTTCATGTCTAATTTGTCCCGTCCTAAAGAAAAAAACCGCAACGTGCGCCGCTTGCAGCGAACACGTTGCGGTTATTTCCGATCTATTGCCTTTCGGCAACCGAAATGCGGCTTAGCGCACGTTGCAACGCCAATTCGGCGCGTTTGAAATCGAGATCCGCCCGTTTTTCGGCGAGTCTTCTTTCTGCACGTTCTTTCGCTTGCTTCGCACGCATCACATCAATATCTTTACCGAGTTCGGCAGCTTCCGCCAGAATGACGACCTTGTCCTTGCGAACTTCCATGAAGCCGCCATGAACCGCAATCCATTCCTCGGTACCGTTTTTCTTCGCCTTGACCGGTGCAATTTTCAAAGGCGTTACAAGCGGGATATGGTTCGGCAAGATCCCCAGTTCGCCAGCTTGACCTTTGACGACAACCATATTGACGTCTTCTTCATACAGCTTGCGTTCCGGCGTCACGATTTCGAGTCGCAGCGTGCTCATATCGATACCTCCCAGTCGTGCGTCGGATTAAACCGCAGCCGCGAGCTGTCTCGCTTTCTCCCGGGCATCTTCGATCGTGCCGACGTTGTGGAACGCCGGTTCCGGCAGATCGTCCGCTTTGCCTTCGAGGATTTCCTTGAAGCTGCGGATCGTTTCCTTGACCGGCACATACACGCCCGGAATGCCGTTGAATGCTTCCGCAACGTGCAGCGGTTGGGACAGGAACAGTTGGACGCGACGGGCACGGAAGACCACTTGCTTGTCTTCGTCGGACAGTTCGTCCATCCCGAGGATCGCGATGATATCCTGCAATTCTTTGTAGCGTTGCAAAAGACGTTTTACGCCTTGTGCAACTTGATAATGTTCTTCGCCGACGATTTCCGGCGCCAAAATCCGGGACGTGGAAGCCAGCGGGTCTACCGCAGGGAAGATACCCATTGCGGCGATGCTGCGTTCCAGGTTGGTCGTTGCGTCCAGGTGGGCGAACGCCGTAGCCGGTGCCGGGTCGGTATAGTCATCCGCAGGGACGTAGATGGCCTGGATCGACGTGATCGATCCTTTTTTCGTGGACGTGATCCGCTCTTGCAATTGACCCATTTCCGTAGCCAGCGTCGGCTGGTAACCTACCGCAGACGGCATGCGGCCCAGGAGGGCGGACACTTCGGAACCGGCCTGCGTAAACCGGAAGATATTGTCGATAAACAGCAGCACGTCCCGGCCTTCTTCATCGCGGAAATATTCCGCCATCGTCAGGCCCGTAAGCGCTACGCGCAGACGCGCTCCCGGCGGTTCGTTCATCTGGCCGAATACCATGGCCAGCTTGGAAATAACGCCGGACTCTGCCATTTCATGATACAGGTCGTTACCTTCGCGGGTCCGTTCACCAACACCCGCAAATACCGAGATACCGCCGTGTTCGGAAGCGATATTGTGGATCAATTCCTGCATCAATACCGTTTTACCTACGCCGGCACCGCCGAACAGGCCGATTTTGCCACCCTTGGTATAAGGAGCAATCAAGTCTACGACTTTGATGCCGGTTTCCAGCATTTCCGTTTGCGTGGACAAGTTTTCAAAAGTCGGTGCGTTCCGGTGAATCGGATAAGCCAGCGATTGGTCGACTTCACCTGCATCGTCAATCGGTTCACCCAATACGTTGAAAACCCGTCCCAGCGTTGTCGGACCTACCGGCACCGTAATCGGTTTACCGGTATCGATGGCTTCCATGCCCCGAACAAGACCGTCGGTGGAAGACATCGCCACGCAGCGAACCAGATTGTCGCCCAGGTGCGTTGCGACTTCCACGGTCAGGTTGATATCACGTTCACTTTCATTTTGCGCTTTATATTCAATTCGGATAGCGTTCAGAATTTCTGGCAGATGGCCATGCTCGAACTCGATGTCGACGACCGGACCCATAATCTGAACGATGCGTCCCTTGCTCATGCAATTCCCTCCTTCTAACTGTTGACTGACTTACTGCAGCGCGTTCGCTCCGGCGACAATTTCCGCAATCTCCTGCGTGATTGCCGCCTGACGTGCGCGGTTGTAGGTCAGTGTCAACTGCGCAATCATCTTGGTGGCGTTTTTGGTCGCATTGCCCATTGCGGTCATGCGTGCGCCATGTTCACTTGCCTTGTTGTCAAGCACTGCGCTGTAAATGAGTGTCTCTGCATATTTCGGCAGCAGAACCTGGAGCACTTCTTCCGGAGAAGGCTCGTATTCGTATTCGGCTTTGGGTCCTTGCACGGTTTCTGCGCCCTGAAATTCGCTTGCATCCAGCGGCAGCAATTTTTTGAGCGTCGGAACTTGCGAAATGGCACTGCGAAATACGTTGTAAGCCAAAATCAGCTCGTCGTACGTGCCATCTTCGAATCCTTTTACGGCAGCTGCCGCAATCGGTTTGATGTCCGCAAACGTCGGACTGTCCGGCATGCCAATAATCTCATCGGCAACCGCGATGCCGCGACGTTTCATGAAGTCGCTGCCTTTGCGGCCGATGACAAATACCCTGTATTGATCCGGCGAAGTATGCCGGCTCTGGATTTCAGCCTGCACCTTCCTCAGCAGATTGTTGTTCAGCCCGCCGGCTTGTCCGCGGTCGGACGTAATGACCAGATAGGCCGTCCGCTTGACTTCGCGGGTCTGGAGCATGGGATGTTTCACCCCGCTCGAGCCGGAGGCAATGCTGAACACCACTTCCCGCAGTTTGTCGGCATAGGGTCTGGCTGCCAATGCGGCATTTTGCGCCTTCTTCAACTTCGACGCCGAGACCATTTCCATCGCCCGGGTAATCTGCTTCATGTTTTGTTTGCTTCTGATCGAACGCTTGATATCGCGCATGCCTTTGGCCATTGCAGTTTCACCACCTTATCGCCGGTTCTCGCCAGGAGAGTGCCGGCCCGTCTGTCGAACGCGGCTTACGCCGAGACCGCAAAGCTTTTCTTGAATGCCGTGACTGCTTCAACAAGAGCTTTGTCCGTTTCGTCGGTCAAATCTTTCGTATCGCGAATGGATGCAAAAATTTCCGGACGGTTCGCATCCAAATAGCTCAAAAATTCGGCTTCAAAACGGCGTACGTCTTGCACCGGAATATCGTCCGTGTGACCGCGCGTCACGATGTACAGCGAAACGACCTGCCGTTCAACCGGCATCGGCTGGTTGACGCCCTGCTTCAAAATCTCAAGCGTCCGAATACCGCGATTGAGACGTGCTTGCGTAACTTTGTCAAGGTCGGAACCGAACTGGGCAAACGCAGCCAGTTCACGATATTGGGCCAGGTCAAGTTTCAGCGTACCCGCAACCTTCTTCATGGCCTTGATTTGGGCGGAGCTACCTACCCGGGATACGGAAATCCCGACGTTAACCGCCGGACGCTGGCCAGAATAGAAGAGGTCGGCTTCCAGGAAGATCTGACCGTCCGTAATCGAGATCACGTTGGTCGGAATATATGCCGATACATCGCCCGCCTGCGTCTCGATAAACGGCAATGCGGTCAGTGAACCGCCGCCGAGTTCGTCATTCAGTTTCGCTGCGCGTTCCAGCAAACGGGAGTGCAGATAGAAAACGTCACCCGGATAGGCTTCGCGTCCCGGAGGACGGCGCAGCAGCAGGGACAATTCGCGATATGCGGCGGCCTGCTTGGACAAATCATCATAGACGACAAGGACATGCTCGCCCTTGTACATGAAATATTCGCCCATCGCGCAACCGGCGTACGGCGCCAGGAAGAGCATCGGAGCCGGTTCGGAGGCACTTGCGGAAACAACGATCGTATATTCGAGCGCTCCCGCTTTGCGAAGCGTTTCTACAACGCCGCGCACGGTGGATTGCTTCTGTCCGATTGCGACATAGATACATTTTACGCCGTTGCCCTTCTGGTTGACGATTGTGTCGATCGCAATTTGCGTTTTGCCCGTTTGGCGGTCACCGATGATCAATTCGCGTTGACCACGGCCGATCGGAATCATCGAGTCGATCGCCTTGATCCCCGTCTGCATCGGCTCGTGAACGGATTTTCTGGCCATGACGCCCGGAGCCGGTGATTCAACCGGACGGAATGTGGTGGTAGTGATCGGTCCGTTGCCGTCAATCGGCTGTCCCAGCGCGTTGACGACACGTCCGAGCAGCGCTTCACCTACCGGTACTTCCATGATGCGGCCCGTACGTTTGACCTGGTCGCCTTCCTTGATGTCCTTGTAGGGTCCCATGATAACAACGCCAACGTTGTCTTCTTCCAGGTTGAGCGCCATGCCCACGACGCCGTTCTGGAATTCAAGAAGCTCGCCGGCCATACATTTTGCCAGACCGTGAACGCGGGCAATCCCGTCACCGACTTGGATAACGGTACCGACGTCAACGACTTGGATATCGGATTGATAGTTCTGAATTTGCTGTTTGATCAGCGTACTGATCTCTTCAGGCCGGATACTCAACTCGTTTCACCCCTGTCAACTTCATGCAATCGCCACGCAGCGCAAGGCGCCCGCGAGCAATTGTCGCATTGTATTTACACAGACGTTTGCAAATGTTTGGACAGACGGTCCAGCTTGCCGCGCAGGCTGCCGTCATACAGCGTATCGCCAATCCGCACCGTCAATCCGCCAATCAGGGAAGCGTCAACCACATTTTCGATGCGTACGCTTTTTCCAATCAATTTGCCAAATTGTGCTGCCAATTGCTGTTTCGTTTCTTCTGACAACGGCTGGGCTGACGTAACCAGCGCATCCGCACGTCCAAGCGCGCGTCCGGCCACCTGGCGATAGGCGTCCAGCAACGCGTCGATTTCTCCGTGACGGCCACGTTCAATCCACAGGCGAAGCGTATTCAATACGATATCGGACGCTTTGCCCTCAAAAGCCGATTGCAAAACTTTCATTTTCTCATCGGTGGAAATGCCGGGAGCCGCCAGAAACGCGCGGATTTCGGCATCATTCGAGACGGCCTCCACGAGCGCCTGCAACTGGCTTTCCGTTTCCGCCGTTTTTCCCTGCTCCTGAGCCAATTCGAACATCGCCTTGGCATAACGCTTCGCTACGACTGACCCGCGGCTCATGACTGTTTCCCTACTTCTTGAAGATATTGTTCAACAAGCTGTTGCTGCGACTGTTCGTCGATTTGTTTTTCGATGATTTTGGACGCAATCAGGACGGACAGACCGCTGACTTGCGCCTTGAGTGCGGCAACCGCCTTGTTCTTCTCGGCTTCGATGTCGCGAAGCGCTTCTTCTTTCAGCCGGTTTGCTTCTGCACGTGCTGCGGCCAGAATTTCGTCCGCCTGTTTCGAACCCGTCGACTTGGCCTGCTCGATGATCTCGTAAGCTTCCTTGCGCGCCTGTTGAAGCGCCTGTTTCTGCTCTTCGATATATTTGTTCGCTTCATCGCGGTTCTTCTGCGCGGTTTCCATTTGCTCCAGCACCATCTGGCGGCGTTTTTCCATGACGCCGAACAGCGGTTTGAACGCATAGCGGGAAAGCAGGAAGAACAGGATGGCGAAGGCGATCAACTGAATCAGAAAATTTTCCCACAAAATGACCAACGGATTTCACTCCTCTCGTACGACTGTACATGTTAGGCGATCGATTCATGCAAAACGAAGGCGAGGAGGCATCGCATCCTCCGCGCCTGACATTTCTGTTTTATTGCGCCCACATGAAAGCGAGAACGAGCGAAATGATCGGCATGGCTTCTACCAGACCAACACCGATGAACGCCGTTGCCGTCAATGCGCCGCGCAGTTCCGGTTGACGGGAGATCCCTTCAACCGTCTTGCTGAAAATCAGACCGTTACCGATACCTGCACCAAGCGCACCCAAACCGAATACAATACCTGCCGCCAAATATGCGTAATCCATTGTGTAAATCCTCCTCGATTGATTTGAATTTTTTGTTTTGTTTAATGATCTTCTTCATGCACGATCGTTTGCGAAATGTAAACCATCGTAAGCATGGTGAATATGAATGATTGAATGGCACCGACAAAAATACTGAATCCTTGCCATACGATCATGGCCGGAATTCCCACGATGCCCATGCCGAGAATAACGGCGATCATGACTTCGCCCGCGAAAATATTCCCGAACAGACGCAAACCCAGCGTCAACGGCTTTGACACCAGTTCGACCAGATGAAGAGGCAGAAACACAATGTTCGGGCTGGCGTAGTGTTTCAAATAATGTTTCGTATTCTTGCGCAATCCTTGGACATGGGAGAGCACGATGACGATGAGCGCAAGCGCCATGGTCATGGAAGCGTCCGCCGTCGGCGATTTCCACCAGGCGAATGCCAGATGGTCATGGTGACCTTCAACGAACAATTGCATACCAAGGAATGTCGCATGCTCCAGATCGTGCGCTTCCGTTACGATCCCGATCGGAAGTCCCAGCATGTTGGATACGAAGATATACAAAATCAGTGTCAAGCCCAATGTCAGATAAGGCGCGCCCGTCTTGTAATCCATCGCCTGGCCGATGATGCCCTTGACAAAATCCACGACCCATTCCAGGAAATTCTGGAGCTTGCCCGGATTTTCAACGGACAGGTTGCGGACGGCAAGGCGGCACAATACGAACACAATCAAGCTCGACAACACGATCATGAATAAGGCGGCCAAGTCAAGCCTGAATCCGCCAAGGTTCAATACTGGCGCTAAGTGTCCCATTTTATTGGTTCTCACCCCTTTCATCGGAGGAGTGTCCGCCGGAGCGGGTAATAGCTTTCAAACCCAATAACAGTGTGACCAACGGCGTCGTCAATAAACCGGCTGCCGTCGCAGGAAGATCAAACGCCAGATAGCGTACGGATATCAATGCGGCCAGCACGCCAATCGCAGCGCGGGAGACGAGGCCGAATGAACCCGGACGTTTTCCCGATTGCAATCCGGCTGCCGCCCTTTTTCCGATGGCGGAGACTTTCCACGCCAGATGGAGCGACATGAGCAGACTTCCGGCACATCCGACCAGAAATCCGCCAATGACCGGTTCCCAATCGGGTCTCATGGCGAGCCCCAGACAGCCCAAAGACAAAAAAAATAAAGCGATACGGATATTTCGACGCACCAATGCGGGCAAGTTGTCCATCATGTTCTCCGTTTCCGGGTATACTTTCGCATCAGCGTAATCGCCGAACCGATGCCGGAGATCAACCCGACAATGACCCCAACCAGGTAACCGTAATCGGTTCCATTGTGATCATCATACATCGTTCCCAGCCACCAGCCCAATCCGACGCAAACGGCCAGTTCTGCGCCCAAACCGAGCACCAGCCCCGCAGCCTGCCACGGATTTTCGTCATGCGGCGAACCGGAACGATGTGGAGAATTCGTCATCGCACTCGCTCCCTCGATGCGCGTTCAGGTCGAAACAGCCTTTTGCAAGCCTTTCCACCTTATGTTCCAGGTTATATTGTAGCGTTCGCCCATCGGGTTTGTCAATGAAACGAAAATCAAAAATTATGTGAACGCAATGTCCGAAAATCGCATAAAATCATTGGTTCCCGGGATTTGTGAACCATACAGTTCAACTGTATGCTGTATGCATGCCATTTACATTTTTAAGCGAATACCGGATAGGCACCGCCGGCCCCCGGCTCCCGCGAAAAAACCGTTTCGCCTACCGGCGAAACGGTTCGGGCCTGTCCGGCCTTCTGCCAAAATAATGCAATATGGCCTGTACAATCCGTTCCGACGCGCGGCCGTCCCCGTACGGATTGACGGCTTTGCTCATTTTCTCATACAAGGCGGTGTCCGTCAGCAGTGCATACGTCCTGGCATACACATGTTCCTCGTCCGTCCCGACCAGCTCCAGCGTACCGGCTTCGAGTCCCTCTGGCCGTTCCGTCGTATCCCGCAACACAAGTACCGGAATGCCAAACGACGGCGCTTCTTCCTGGAGTCCGCCCGAATCGGTCAAAATCAGGTGCGTATGCGGATAGAGATTGTGCATGTCCACCACATCCAGCGGCTCGATCAGCCGGATGCGCGGATGATCGCCGAGCAACTCCCGCGCCGGCTCCGTCACCGCCGGATTCGGGTGGACGGGATACACGATGGCCACGTCTTCAAACGTGTCCGCAATGCGCCTGACCGCACGGAAAATCCGCCGGTGCGGCTCGCCCAGCGCCTCTCTCCGGTGCGCCGTCATCAAAATCAGGCGTTTGCCTTTCGCCCATTCCAGAATCGGATGGTGGTAATCCGGTTTGACGGTATAGGCAAAAATGTCCGTTGCCGTATTGCCGGTAATATAGATCCGGTCTTCCGGCTTGTTCTCCTTGCGCAAATTGCCCGCCGACCAATCCGTCGGCGCAAAATGGATGTCGGCCAGCACACCGGTCAGCTGCCGGTTCATTTCCTCCGGATAGGGAGACAGCTTGTTCCATGTCCGGAGTCCGGCTTCGACATGGCCAACCTTGATTTGCTGGAGGAATGCCGCATAGCTGGCCAAAAACGTCGTCAAAGTATCCCCGTGCACAAGCACGATGTCCGGCCTGACTTCCTTCAGCACCGGCTCCAGTCCCTGCAACACGCGAATGGAAATATCGTTCAGGGACTGCTGTCTCTGCATGACGTCAAGATCAAAGTCCGGCTGGATGCCAAACAGTTCCAATACGCGGTCCAGCATTTCACGATGCTGCGCAGTCACGCAGACGATCGATTCGATCTGGTCGGGATGGCGCTGCAACTCGAGGACGAGTGGCGCCATCTTGGTCGCTTCGGGCCTGACCCCGAAGACACTCATTACTTTCAGCCTGGTCAATTTTGGTTTCACCATCCGGTTTAACATTGCTTGTAAATGTCAATTGGTACCGTAAAGCCGATCGCCCGCATCGCCAAGACCAGGCACGATATAGCCGTGTTCATTCAGCCTCTCGTCCAGTGCCGCAAGATAGATGTCCACATCCGGATGCTGCTCCTGGACTGCCTTGACCCCTTCCGGCGCCGCTATCAGGCACATCAGCTTCGTCGGCCGGCAACGGCGTTTTTTGAGCATGTCGATGGCCGCAATCGCCGACCCGCCCGTCGCCAGCATCGGATCGACGACAATCAGTTCCCGTTCTTCCACGTCTTTGGGCAAACTTATGTAATATTCCACCGGTTGCAGCGTATTGTGGTCCCGATACATGCCGATATGGCCGATTTTGGCCGACGGTATCATCCGCAGAACACCGTCCACCATGCCCAGTCCGGCACGCAGGATCGGAATCAGCCCGATCATCCGGCCCGCAAGACGTTTGCCGGTCGCTTCGGCAACGGGCGTCTCCACCTTCACATCTTCCAGCGGCAGTTCGCGCGTCAGCTCATAAGCCATGAGCATCGCCACTTCATCCACCAATTCCCGAAACTGCTTGGTGTTCGTATTCTTGTCCCGAATGATCGTCATTTTGTGCTGGATCAGCGGATGATCGCACATCACGAGTCGACCCATGATCTTCCTCCCCCAGACGGCCATCGCCGGATGGAGACGCTTCGCTCCCCGGTACGCCGCAACGATTTCCTTAACCATCCCATTATATCATTATGGTTTGTTTTGCCCAACATGGCCATCCATGCCAGCTTGCAGCCATCGGAACTGATTCGATAAAATTTCAATAGATTCGCTACGCCACCCCGTGGTGCGAACGGCCAATTCCAAGCAAGGGAGACGATATCTTGAGTCACCTGGGACAATCTTTCAAGTTGAAGGGTCTTACGCTCAAAAACCGGATCGTCATGAGCCCGATGTGCCAATATTCGGTAGATGCCCATGATGGCGTGCCCAACGACTGGCACTTCGTTCATTATGTATCCAGAGCCATCGGCGGAACGGGGCTGATCCTGATGGAAATGACCGATGTCGAACCGGATGGCCGCATCTCCAACCGGGATCTGGGGTTGTGGTCCGATGAGCACATTCCCGCATTCCGCCGCATCGTGGATGAAATCCACAAATATGGCGCCAAAGTGGGCGTGCAGATCGCGCATGCCGGACGCAAAGCGCTGGATGCCGAGCCGCCCGTCGGTCCGACAGATGAGCCATTTGCCCCGGATGCCAAAAAACCGCGCGCGCTTTCGACAGACGAAGTCTGGCAATTGGTCGATCGCTTCGCGCAAGCCGCCGAACGTGCCGTGAAGGCCGGATTTGACACCATTGAACTGCATGGTGCCCATGGTTATCTCATACACCAGTTCCATTCACCCGGCATCAACAAACGAACAGACGAATTTGGCGCCGATCTTTCCAAATTCGGCGTTGAAATCATCCGCGCCGTCAAGCGGGTCATCCCTGCCGATATGCCGCTATTGATGCGCATATCCGCCGTGGAATACATGCAGGACGGATACGGACTGGAACATAGCCTGGCCCTGTGCCGGGCTTACCGGGAGGCCGGGGTCGACCTGTTCGACGTGTCCTCCGGCGGCGAGGGAGGCGTACCGGGTCCACGCCAGCCGGGCAATTATCCGGGATACCAGCTGCCATTGGCCCGCGCCGTCAAAAACGAGCTTGGCGTGCCGGTCATCGCTGTCGGCATCCTGGATGATCCGGCACTTGCCGAACACGCTGTCGCCAGCGGCACAGCCGATCTGGTGGCCATCGGACGGGCCATGCTGCGCAATCCGTATTGGGCCGTAGATGCACTGCGCCGACTGGACGGCCGCACGGATGTGGTTGCGCCTTACAAACGCGCATATCCCCAGCATTGAAGCAGTAAAAAACCTCCCGCCGCAAGCGGTCGGTCAAGCCGGCCCGTGCGCATGCAGCGGGAGGTTTTATTGTTGCCAATCAATCTTATCAATAGGACAAATCCGGATAAATCGGGTACTGTGCGGTCAGTTCGCGAACAATGCCGCGCGCCTTTTCGAGCGTCGCTTCATCTTTCGGGTTTTTCAGCGTCATCGCGATTACTTTGGCAATCGTCTTCATCGCCGCTTCGTCCATGCCGCGGGAAGTGACGGCCGGCGTGCCGATCCGGATGCCGCTGGTGACAAACGGGCTGGTCGGATCAAACGGAATCGCGTTCTTGTTGACCGTGATCGCCACCGAATCCAGCACATGTTCGGCATCCTTGCCCGTAATGTTCAGGTTGCGCGTATCAATCAGCATGAGATGGTTGTCGGTGCCGCCGGATACCAGGTTCAGCCCTTCATCCAGCAACCCTTCCGCAAGCGCCTTGGCATTGGCTATCACTTTGCGCGCATACTCTTTGAATGATGGCTGCAGCGCTTCTCCGAGCGCAACCGCCTTGGCGGCAATGATGTGCATCAACGGACCGCCCTGCGAACCCGGAAATACCGCCTTGTCGATGATTTGCGCCCAGGGCTGCTTGCACAAAATCATGCCGCCGCGGGGACCGCGCAGCGTCTTGTGCGTCGTCGTCGTGACAAAATGCGCATGCGGCACCGGACTCGGATGCACGCCTGCCGCCACAAGGCCGGCAATATGCGCCATGTCGACGAAGAACAAGGCGCCTACATCACGGGCAATCTGGCCGAGGACTTCAAAATCGATGATGCGGGGATAGGCGCTCGCACCCGCCACAATCATCTTCGGACGGTGTTTGAAAGCCGCCTTCCGCACCTCGTCATAATCAATCATTTGCGTCTGCTCGGAAACGCCGTATGCCACGAAATTATACAGCAGGCCGGACGCATTGACCGGGCTGCCATGTGTCAGATGGCCGCCATGGGCCAGATTCATGCCGAGCACCGTGTCCCCCGGGTTCAATGCGGCCAGATACACCGCCAGGTTCGCCTGCGCGCCGGAATGGGGCTGAACGTTGGCGTGATCGGCGCCAAACAGTTCTTTCGCACGCTGGATCGCGATCGACTCCGGGATGTCGACATATTCGCAACCGCCGTAATAGCGTCTGCCCGGATAGCCTTCCGCATATTTGTTGGTCAGCACCGTGCCCATCGTTTCCATGACGGCTCTGCTGACGATGTTTTCAGAAGCGATCAATTCGATGTTGTCCCGCTGGCGTTTCAGTTCCAGATTCAATGCTTTTACGATTTCCGGATCTTGCTGGCGCAAAAATTCCATGTGACTTACCTCCTGATCAATGTTTGTTCTATCTGCCATCCGGAGAAAGCACATAAACTGCCCTTTCTCCGCCAATCAGCTTCGGACGGGTGTATGCAGCTGTTACGCGCGCTTCGCCGATCCAGCGGACCGACGGACGGAACGGCACGGCGACCTGGCACAGATGCATGCCGATCATCGTCTCGCCAATGTCCAGTCCCGCATGGACTTGCACGCGCTCCACAAGGCAGGGGTCCGACAATTGCCGATAGGCGTAAGCCGCCATGGCGCCTCCCGCGCCGGGAATCGGCACTGCCGAAACGATGGTCCAGCCTTGCGCTTCGGCCACCGATCGTTCGCAGACCAGCGCCCGGTTCAGATGCTCGCAGCATTGCCATACGACATCCAGCCCGAACTGCCCGGCAGCCTGCTCGACACCCGCATAGATTTGTGCAGCCACCGTTTCTGTACCCGCTGTACCGATGCGTTTCCCCTGCACTTCACTGGTGCTGACGCCCACCACCAGCTTGTTGCCCGCACGCAGGGAACCCGCTGCGACCAATTCCCCGATCGTCTGCCGGACCTGCTCGGCAATGGTTGGCGACAGTTCCGTCATGATCCGTCCCTCCGATCAGGGATGAAGCGATTGACCGGCTTCGATGTCCATGACTTTCCGTATGCGGTTCTGGTGACGTTCATTGCCGGAAAACGGCGTATCCAGCCAAACTTTCACGATTTCTTCCGCCAGGCCAGGGCCAATGATCCGTTCCCCCATCGCCAGCACATTGGTATCGTTGTGTTCGCGTGTCGCCTTGGCGGAAAACAGATCATGGACAAGCGCGCAACGGATGCCCGGCGTCTTGTTGGCCGCGATGCTCATGCCGATGCCGGTGCCGCAAATGAGAATCCCCCGTTCGACTTCACCTTTGACAACCAGATCACATACCGGAATGGCATAATCCGGGTAGTCGACCGAATCGGGACAATTGCAGCCCACATCAACCACCTCATGACCCCATTCCTGAAGTTTCGGCACGATCACATCTTTCAGCCGGTAACCGGCATGATCGGCTCCAATCGCTATTTTCATGGAAGTTGCCTCCTTGTCTCACCGCTTAGATACAAGTTATTATAACTGAATTTGCAACGTCCAACAGCAAGCCAAGTGTTCCACCATCCGGACAGGAAGGTTGTGTTCCCCCTCTCGATGACCGAAATTGTCCAAAAAAAGCCAAAAAAGAGCGAACACGCATGAAAGCGCGTTGCTCTTCGCCCAGGCGACCGGCCGTCATTCCGATGCTCCCCCGTGGTTCATCCCACTGTGTCGCCAGTTACACCGGAACTTTGAATTGTGCCTTCATTATATCCGAGACTCCCGCAAAAATCAATCCGTCTTGCGGCCGGATGCCGCCGCAAGCTTGTCCACCACACGGCCAAGCGACTCCGCGATTTCCTCCGCGCATTGTTCATACATCTCCAGGCTGCCGCCAAACGGATCGGCGATGTCCAGATCCGGCATCTGCTGCTGCAGTTCCTGCAACCGCGCCAAATCCGCCTCATCCATTTTCTGGCCCGTGGCCAGGCCAATTTGCCACTGCGCCACCAGCCGGTCCAGCTCTTCCGCCGCAGCAGCGTCAACGCCCTCATGCAGCGCGTATTCTTTGAGCGTAAACGTCTTCTCCACCGCTTGCGGATGACGCTGGATGATCGCGCGTTTATGCGAGGAAGTCATCGTCAATATCAGGTTGGCCCATTCGACATGTTCTCCGGTCAGCATCCGCGATGGGCCGGGCACCGGCAAATTCCGCTTGCGCAGCGCCTCCGCCGCGTGAGCCGAAACCGGGTGGCCGTCGATCGCCCCGACACCGGCCGATCGAACTTCAACGGGGATATCCGCCTCGCGGGCCATTTCCCGCAGCATGGCTTCCGCCATCGGACTGCGGCAAGTATTGCCCGTGCATACCAGCAAAATGTTGCGCATGCGATCCCTCCATGCCGATTAGGATGACTTCAAAACAGGAACAAAATACCGAATGCAACCAAAATCGCGCCGCCGCACGCTTCTCCGTACCCGCCCAGCGTGCGGCCGACCCTGCGGCCCAAAAGCAGGCCCAGAATGCTCATCAGACCGCCAAACAATCCGAACATCAACACCGACAACCAGAGTTGATCCGAAAACATGCCTAATGACACGCCCACCGAGAAAGAATCGATGCTGACGCTCATCGCAAACAGGAGCAGCCCCCAGATCGTCCGGTGATCCGCCATCAAGCCGGTCTCGCCCCGCAACGAATTGTATACCATGTGGACGCCCAACAACAGCAAAAGCGCACCGGCCACCGATGTCGCCACATTTCCCAGCAGCGAACTGACATATTGTCCGGCCGCGATGCCGCACAGTGGCATGATCATGTGAAACAGCGTGATGGCCGTACTCAATTTCAGGACGTCCAACAAACGTATGCCCCGCAGCCCGATGCCGATGCCGAGCGAAAACGCGTCCATGCCCAGCGCTACGGACATGAGCAGCACCGCAAGCAATTGGCCGGCAGATGCGGACAACTCCAGCATGATCTTTCCCCCTCTGCATGCACGATGCAAGCGATCCTTCCGGAACGCAGACGGATCGGCCGCAGCTTGCCCCACTTTTTGAAGCATATGCGGACAAGCGGAAGATCATGACTTGAAGCCCTGCAGCGAATGGACCCGGCAATCGCATGCCGACCGAATGCGGCTAGACGCGCCGTTCCCGTCCGTTAGCCGCCTTGCGCAGGCGATTCATCAGCGCTTCACCAATTCCGGCTTCAGTGAAGCCTTCCGCCACGATGGCATCCAGATTCAGCCGGTCACATTGGCGCAACGTGGCATACAGCTGCCTTGCAGCCGATTCGGGCGACCCGCGCGAGCCGCACACCAGCAATTCGTCAGCGGCACCTTCGTATTGCGCCGCATGTTCCTGGCATGCCACTATGCCGATCCGGGAAGCTCCCGATTGGCGTGCCCGGGCCGCCGCTTCACGCACGGCGGCCACAACGCGGGCCGGATCATCGCCGGTGATCAGCTCCATCGTCCCCCGCGGCGCGTAATGCCGATATTTCATGCCGGGAGCACGCGGCGCTTCTGCAGCGGCTTCACCGTCAGCCCCCCTGTTACCGACAGCTGCCGGATCATCGGCGTCCTGCTCCCCAGGGGCGACCAGCACCCCGTTGCCGACAGCTGCTTGCAACTGCTCCCGGGTAATGCTGCCCGGCCGCAGAATATGGATGACATCCCCCTGCACCCGGACGACGGTCGATTCCAATCCGACACCCGTCACGCCGCCATCCACCACGCCGTCGATTAATCCATCCAGATCGTCCATGACATGGCTGGCCGCAGTTGGACTAGGGCGTCCGGACAGGTTGGCGCTGGGCGCGGCGACCGGACAGCCCGATTCGGCGATCAGCCGGCGCGCGACCGGATGACCGGGAACACGCACCGCCACCGTATCCAGCCCCGCCGTCACAAGCGGCGACACCGAATCAGGCTTCACGGGCAGCACCAGCGTGAGCGGCCCCGGCCAAAACCGCTCCATGAGCAGCCTTTCCACATCGTTAACGGACTGGACATACGGATGGAGCATATCCTCCGATGCCAGATGCACGATCAGCGGATTGTCCGAAGGACGGCCCTTCGCTTCGAAAATGCGGGCGACCGCAACGCTGTTCCGCGCATCTGCACCCAGCCCGTATACGGTTTCGGTCGGAAACGCAACAACGCCGCCCGCGGCCAGCGCCGCGGCGGCTTCCTGCAAGCCGGTATGTTCATCCAGTGCCGGCCAATATTTCGTCTCCATCATCGGTGTGCAATCCATCCTCCAACAGGCCGGCCCTGTCGCATTTTGACAGCCGTTCTGCCTGATCTGTTGCTTCCATTATATCACAATCTGTAAATCACAATCTGCATCTCATCATCTGCCCGCCTTCCGCAGAAGCCTATCCCCGGTCACGTCATCCATGCAGCATCGCCTTCAGCCAGGCTCCCAGCTTCTGCAGCATCGTCCAGATGAAAAACTTCGGCTTCGGTTTGGCAGACATGTCATCAACCGGCGCCTGTCCATCCACACTGTCAGCATCGCCCTGGCCAACAGCACCGGCAGGCGATTGCGCAACCGCCGCATCCCCGTCGGCGGCAACGGCTGCGGTCAGGCAGAGCGGCGGAAACAGCACGCACCACCAATTGGCGCCCTGACCGCTGCCCAATTGGATATATAGCGCTTCATAGTTTCCGGCGGCATATTCGCGGCCCCCGAATGTTTTGGCCGGAAAAGGCGTATCGCCCAACCTCACTTCAGCGCCATACCCTGCCTTCCGGCCTTCCAGCACCTGATCGGCAGCCGCTTGCACATCCGTCAGATGCGATGCAACCAGCGCCTTCGCTTCGTCGTGCGTTCCGGGCATTTCTCCCCAGGACGCAATTTCGGATGCAATGCGCGACTGCACTTCCCGTTTGACCTGCTGGTCAAACGGATCGTCCGAGTTCGCCACAATGCGGATGCGGATGGCATCTTGCGGAATGACTTCATCCGCACCATACTGAAACCCGGCAGCCCAGCCAGCCGGGAAAGTGAGACTGCACAGCAATACCGCGCTGCCGGCGATCAAGCTTTGGACGGTTCCCCGTCGGAACCGGTACGACAACGATCCAAACCATTTCCAAATCGAATCAGCAATATGATGACCAAGACGCCGCATAGGGATTCGCTCCTTATGGCACCCGTCGGTGCCGCCATGCGTTCCGGAACGTCCTAGCCATCATTATTCCCTTTCTGTAAATCTATAAACCTAGCAAAGCGAAATCGTATCCCCGAAAATTTACGAGACGCTTACTCCCGTATGGCCAGTACATGCCGCTCAATACCGGCATAATCGGACACAATGCGGATGCGCGTCCAATCACCGGCCGACCGCAACAGCGCAGCCACATCCGCCGCCTGTCCGGCGCCGACTTCCCAGCCGACCAGACCGGGCAGCCCGGGCATCTGCCGCAATTGTTCAGCCATCAGCCGATACGGCGCCATGCCGTCTTCACCGCCATCCAGCGCAAGGCGCGGTTCGAAATCGCGCACTTCCCGCTGTAGGCCGGGCAAATCTCCCGTGCGGATATACGGCGGGTTGGAAACGAGAATATCGATCGAATCCAGCCGCGGATGCGCCCCATTTGCTTCCGGCAAAAAAGGTTCCAGCAAATCACCCTGCACGAACGCCATCCGCCCGATGACGCCAATCCGCTCCGCATTGCGCCGGGCAACCGCCAGCGCCTCGGGGGATAGATCGGTGGCCGTCACCCGCCAATCCGGCCGTTCCGCCGCCAGCGTCACGCCCAGCGCCCCGCTGCCGGTGCCGATATCCGCCACATGCAAGCCCGGCGATGCGCTGCCGGGTGGCCAAATCCGTTCCGCTTCAGCCAGCACCGCTTCGGCCAGCAGCTCCGTTTCGGGCCGCGGAATCAGCACGCCGTGATTCACCAGAAACTTCCGCCCGTAAAAATGCTGCTCTCCCACCACATATTGCACCGGTTCACCTGACGCCCTTCGGCCAAGCAGCGCCATCCAAGCCGCTTCCCGCTCCGGCGTCACCCGCCACGGCTGCCGCCAATCCCGCAGCAGTTCCGCTTTGTCAATGCCCAGCAAATGCAAAAGAAGCAGCTCCGCATCCGCAGCCGCTTCCTCCACTCCTGCCGCCTTCAGCTTTTCCGCTCCTTGACGCCACACATCCTGAAGCGTGATTTCGCCCCGATCGTCCAATCCGATCGCTCCCCCGCATGCACGTTATCCCAAATTTTCGCGTTCCAGCATGGCTGTCTGCTCTGCGAGCGTCAGCGACTGGATAATTTCTTCCATGTCTCCGTCCAGAATGGCATCCAGCCGGTGCAGCGTCAGACCGATCCGGTGATCGGTTACCCGGCTCTGTGGAAAATTGTACGTTCGAATCCGCTCACTGCGGTCGCCCGTGCCGATCTTCTCCCGGCGTTCTCCGGCGTATTTCGCTGCTTCTTCCTGCATTTTCATGTCCAGGATCCGCGCACGCAAAACTTGCAAAGCTTTCGCTTTGTTGTCATTCTGGGATTTGCCGTCCTGGCAGGTCGCCACGATCCCGGTCGGGATGTGCGTGACGCGTACCGCGGATTTGGTCGTGTTGACCGATTGTCCGCCAGCCCCGCTGGAGCAAAACGTGTCCACACGGATATCTTTGTCGAGAATTTCAATATCGACTTCCTCTGCTTCCGGCATCACGACGACCGTGGACGTGGACGTATGGATCCGGCCGCCCGATTCCGTCTCCGGCACGCGTTGGACGCGATGCGCGCCGCTCTCGTATTTCATCTTGCGATAGGCATCCGGTCCGGAAATCATGAAGATGATTTCCTTGAACCCGCCCAGATCGCTCACGTTGGCTTCCAGGACTTCCGTACGCCAACCCTGGCTGTCCGCATATTTGACATACATCCGGTACAGGCTGGCCGCAAACAGATTCGCCTCTTCACCGCCAGCGGCACCGCGAATTTCCACAATGACATTTTTGCCATCATTCGGGTCCTTGGGCAGCAGCAGAATCCGTATCCGTTTTTCCAGCTCGGCCCGGCGTTTTTCCAGATCCTCAATCTCCATTTTGACCATGGCGCGCATTTCGTCATCCAGCTTCTCTTCCAGCATGGCTTTGGCATCCGCCAATTGTTCCAGCACGCTGCGGTATTCCTGGTAACCCTGATAAGCTTCTTCAAGCCCGGACTGTTCTTTAGCATATGCGCGGAGCTTCTCCGTATCGTTTACGATATCGGGATCACAAAGCAGTTCACTCAACTTTTCATATCGATCCGCCAACGCTTTCAGACGGTCCAGCACTTCTCCTCAACCTCCGTCAAATATGACCAGCCCCTTTCAGGGCATTCAGTGTGCAGATATATATTATACCACATTCGATCAAGACTGGACGCAGCCGCTGATTCTTCTGCGCGCTATTGGGCGGTACGATACAAATTCCGGTATTCGCCCGGCGGCATGTCAAAGGTCTTTTTGAACGCCCGATGGAACGAAATCACGTGCGTGTAACCCACTTGCTCCGCAATCTGCTGGATCGGATAGTCCGTTTCCAGCAGCATGTGCCTGGCGTGCTCGAACCGGATGCGCAGGACGTAATCCATGAATTTGTCGCCGATTTCTTCCTTGAACAGATAGCTGACGCTTTTGGGACTGATGCCGAACAATTCGCTGACCTGGTTCAGCGACAAATTCGGGTCCGCATAATTTTCGTCGATATACGCCTTGATTTGCAGCGCAATGCTGTGGTTCGAACGGTTGACGCGGTCCTGTTCGATCTCGACGGCGAGCTGCGTCATGACACCCGACAACCGTCCATGCAATTCCTCCACTGTTTCCACCGTCCGTGCGATGTCACGGAACGTGTCCCGGTAGGACATCGACCATCGCTCCTGGATTTCTTGCGGCAATGCCTGCAATTCCTTCTGCAATTGACGCGTCAGATTGTCGGTGAAACCGGCCAGATCCGACTGCGTCACGAGCGTGGCCTTCATGTCCTTCATGATCCGGTCCAGCTTCTCGATCCATTGCGAATCGTTCATGCGGAACAAATGGGCCATTTCCACGATGGGCTGGTACACTTTCAACTTTTCGAAATCCGATTTGGTGCTGACGAGCGCTTCGTCGATAATCGTATCCGGTCCGAACACCGCCTTGTACGAAACGTGCTGGCTGGCGATCCGGTAGGAACCTTCAATCTGGCCGATGGAATCCACCACTTTGCCGATACCTGCGGACACTGTCAGATTCAGATGAACGGAAATCCAGCTCCGGTATTCCCCGCAAATGGATTGCAGGATGTCCACGGAACCCTCGGAGGGCAGACGGACTACAGCCGACAGCCGGTTGGGATGAACCCAGGCAAGCCAGATGAACAGGTTCTTCTGTTCGGCAATTTCCCTGAGCGTATTCTCCAAAATGTATTTCAGGAGATGCTGGTCCCGGGAACTGTAACGTTCAAGAAAATCCGCATAACGATCCACTTCGTAGACAACAACCGCAAACCGGTCGCACGCATGGGGCAATCCGGATTCCTGCATCTGCGCTTCCCATTCCGCTTCGGACACTTTCCGGCTGCCCGTCAGCAGATCATAAAACAGGTTTTGTTGCTTGAGACGCTTGCGTTCTTCATGCAGATGCTCGTAGTCGACCGTCTTCTCCAACAGACGATCGATCGCCCCCTCGATCAGTTTTAGCTCGTTCCGGGACGTTTTGCCCTTGCGCCCTTCGTGTCTTCGCATCGTGTAGGGATCGATTTTGCCCAGAATGTTCTGGATTGGCTTGTAGTGGATATGCGTAATGACGGTAAACCACACAATGGCGATGAGGATGATGACAAGCCCGGACAAAATCCAGATGTTCGACAGCAACGACGCCATTGTAAATCCGGTAGCATCCACACTGTTCGCATAATATTGCCAGCCGGTATATGAAGATTGCGCAAACAGCAGCCGGTCTTCGCCAGAGGCCATCGACGCCTGGAATGGCTGCTCATCCGCACCCGTCAGCACGATGGAACCCTGCAGGTTGCGGTTGAGGCTTTTGAGTACGTCCACGATCGAATCGACTTCAATGTTCACGACGACGCCGCCCTTGTTGTCGGCGCGATACGGATAATACTTGAACAGGGAAACAACCGTCTCCTGCCGGTCTGAAGGCGACGGCTGATAGATGCGCGGCCCGGTCCATCCTTCCAGCCCCGGCTCTTCGTAGGCGGAAGCAAAAAAAGGCCAGTCGCCGAAGTCTTCGGGCGTATACCGTTTGCCAAATGCCAAAATTTCGCCATTGTGCAGATTGTACAGATAGATGGAAGTGGCAAACGGCTGTGCCGCCGCGAACTCCATCAATTTCTTCTGCAGCATGAACGTATCATAGGCATTCATCGGCTCGGGGGAGAAAAACGCTTTCAGCGCTTCCTCCTTGAGCATTTCGCTGACAATGTTGCGCTCGATCAACTGCAGGTTTGCATCCGTATATTGCACCAACTGCTGGAGAATTTGCCGGTTGGTTTCGAGATATTGGTTTTTGGACGCGCTGTTCAGCGTCGTGAACAGGACAAAGATGACCGAGGACAGGACGACAAAGAAAATGGGCGCATAAGACAGTAGCGTCCGATAAAACCAATTCATCCTCATGGCCTGCCATCCTTTCCGCCAATACGATACACCGGTCCGGCACGCTCACCGATTCCCATAATCATGCTATCATACCCTTATATCGGTTTGGAAGTGTTTACAACACCAAAAACACCTCCGGAATCCCAACGGAATCCGGAGGTGCCGCATGCCTCTCATCGCGAATTCGGATATTCCTCGCGATAGGCTGCACGTTTCTCGTCAATGACTTCCTGCGCGCCGCTCTTCAGGAATTTGGCCACTTCCGCATCGTGAATCTCGTCAAATTTGTTCACCGGCGCCGTGACCACCTTGACGAACATGTCTTCCTCGCTCAACTTGGTCAGCGTATTGCCATACTTGATTTCCGATTCGATCGTTTTCAGCACGCGCGGTCTGACAACGCCGTCCTGGCTGCCGGTCGCGATACTGTCCACCGTAAATTGCATGAAATTCGGGTCGGAAGCGTTCGCCGCAATGTTGAGCAGATTGTCTTCGTTGCTTACATATTTGCCGTTGAGGATGATGCAATAGTCAAAGTAGTTGTACAGCAGATTTTTGGCCGCATCGTTGTCAAGCGTTCTCGGAATGCCGTCCACGAACTCGAACGTTTCGCCTTCGGTGCCGTTTTGCAGGCGTATGATGTTTTCCGGTTGCGCCATCCAGTCCAGATACTTGATAACTTCCGCCGCACGCGCTTCGCTGGCCTTCGGTACGAGAATGTAGATGCCGTTTGGCGAATAGACCGGCTTCGGCGTTTTGCCGCGGGCGTCCTTGAACGGATTGATGACCGTCACTTTCGCTCCCGGATTGTTTTTGATCATTTCGGCAAGATAGCCTTGGTACACAGGTTCGTTGGTGCCCGTCGAGCCCGCGCCGATCAGGCCGTTGACCATGTTTTTCTGGAATTGGTTGGTGTCCTTGCCGATACTGAGCGGGAAGTCCTTGTCGATCAATCCCTCATTGTACAGTTTGTTCAGGAAACGCATCGCTTCCTTGTTGCCCGGCATGACCCAATGGTAATCGCCCACGGCGTAGATGTCTTCATCCGTAATTTTGTCCCATTCCCAGAACGAGAATTTGATCGGACTCGTCTGGAAGTGTGTCGTCTGGCCGCCATACGGAATGGCATTAGGTTTGGCTTTCTTGAACGCCACCAGCGTGTTGTAGAATTCCTCGGTTGTCGTCGGCACCGGCAGGCCCAGTTCATCCAGCCAATCCTGGCGGATAAATGTGGACACCTGGGCGTCGATGACGCGTTTGGCCACGACAGCATATTGTTTGCCTTCAAAAATACCGTAGCTGAGCACATCATCGCCAAGCACTTTTTTCAGGTTTTGGCCATATTGCTCGATATACGGCCCCAGGTCCGTCAATCCGCCGTCTCTGGCGTAACGCCGGACCGTCGCGATGTCATAGGTAAATACCAGGTCGGGTGCCTGATTGGCCGCCATCAACACATTCAGTTTGTCGACTTCCTCGGAACGGGGCACCGTCACCCATTCGATCTTGATATTGTTCGGATCGCCGAAGTTTTCCTGGATGTAGCGCGTGAAGAAATTGTTCGTAATCGGCTCAGCGCCGGCAGGTGTGTTGTTTCGGTCGAACAGTTCGATCTTGAGTGTGACCGGATCTTTTTTCGCTTCCGCAGATGGAGCACTGCTGCTGCCAGCGCTGCCGGCAGGTGCGCTGCTTGCCCCCTCGCTGTTTTTACTGCTGCAGGCTGACAGGATGGACAAAACCATCACGATGGCTGTCACCAGCGTCAACCATTTGCGCGATGTCTTAGCCAATTTTCGTTCAACTCCCTTTGATTAGTTGATGTATTTATAGCAACCTGTCCGAACGTTCCTTGGGGGATGCTGCCGGCCAGGCATACTATCGGAAATCATCCCTTGACGGCACCGATCAGGGTACCGGAAATGAAATACCGCTGGATGAACGGATACACCAGCAATATGGGCAACGTGCCGAACATGATTGATGCGGACCTCAGGCTCTGCGGCACGGGAGCGCCCGCGTTTTGCGCTTCCGCGATGGCCAGGTCGTTCGCCTGACCGCTGATGACCAGTGCATACAGCTTCAGCTGAATCGGATACAGATGCTGGCTGTTAATATAGATCAGCGCATCCTGGAAACCGTTCCAGCGGCCCACGGCGTAAAACAGGCTGAGCGTCGCCAGCGCAGGCAGGGACAGCGGCAGGATGACGTCCACCAGGATGCGGAAGTAGCTTGCGCCGTCCATGCGGGCGGATTCCTCAAGTTCCACCGGAATGCCGGAGAAAAACGTCTTCAGGATGATCAGGTTGAATGCGCTTAACGCGCCGGGCAACACCAGCGCCCAGACGCTGTCGAGCAATTTCAGCTCTTTGACCAGCAAATAGTCGGGAATCAGACCGCCGCTGAAAAACATCGTGATGACGATCAGGACGAGAAACAGATCCCGGCCCTTCAGATGTTTCTTCGTGAGCGGATAAGCCGCAACGATGGTCATGCACATGGCAATCGCGGTATACAGCAGCACCATCCAGATGGTGAAAAACATCGACTGCAGCATTGCGGCATGCTTGAATACGGATAAATAAGCGGTTACATTGAACCCCACCGGAATGAATGAAACTTTGCCCGCGAGTATGGCACTGTTCGAACTGAAGGAAAGCGCCAGCAAATGAATCATCGGCAGCAGGCACAGCAGGCTGATCAATCCGATCAGGGCGATGATGAAGGCATCGGCCATTTTGGCACTTGCGGCTCTGTTCATCGTTCTCCTCCTTACCAGATGCCCTGGTTGTTGACTTTGCGGGAAATGAAGTCTGCGGTCAGCAGGAAGACCATGCCGACGACGGACTGGAATAGCCCGATTGCCGTCGCGATCGTAAACCGGCCCGATTCAATGCCGACTGTATACACGTAGGTGCTGAGCACCTCGGACACTTCCCGCACACCGGGATTCCCCATCAAATAGGGTCGTTCAAAGCCGATGGTTGCCACGTATCCGACATTGAGAATCAGCAGGATGATGATGGTGGGCCGGATGCCCGGCAGCGTAATGTGCCAGGTTTTGCGCAACCGCGAAGCACCATCCACGTCGGCGGCTTCATACAGATCCTTGTTGATGGCCGTCAGTGCCGCCAGGTACAGAATCATTCCCCACCCGGCTTCCCGCCAGATGCCCGCTCCCAGGTAGGTGAACACCCAGTGGGTCGGATCGCTGAGAAACGGAATGGATTCGAAACCGAGCTTGTTCAGGAACACGTTTACGCTGCCTGCGTTGGTCGCCAGCAATTGGATGGCCATGCCGCTGATGACAACCCAGGAAATGAAGTGCGGCAAGTAGAGCATCGTCTGGGCGGTCCGCTTGAACCATTTGATGCGGATTTCATTGAGCAACAGGGCCAGAATGATCGGAACCGGAAACCCGACGACCAGATCGAGAAAATTCAGCATGAAGGTATTCCGCAGCGCGATCCAGAACCGGTCGGACCGGAATACTTCCTCAAAAGCTGCCAGACCGATCCATTCGCTGGCCCAGATGCCCTTGAAGATGTTATATTCCTTGAATGCCACGATGACCCCGGCCATCGGAACGTATTTGAACAACAGGAAATACACCAGCGGCAAAAACATCAAAGCGTACAACTGCCAATCGTTCCTCATCACTTTCACGAATGTGCCGGTTCTGCGCTTCCCGGCAGCAGTCGGTCTGTTGGGGTTCGAAACAACCTGCAAGGCAAAACCTCCTGTCTGGTTCAATTGTGTCTGTTTCAGTTCCGGTTCAATGGATGATGTCCGTCGGTGTCCGTCCCGGTTGGCCAATCTGTCGGTGAAACGAATGTAGCATCTTTCCTCCCAGCTGAAAATTAGCAATAATCTTTGGATTAACAACTTTGACATTCCAATGGATTTTGTCCAATTAACACATTTCCGGCCATTAACATCCGGGAATCGCCCTTAGGGAACGACGCAAATACAAATGCAAAAGGCGCCACGGAAAGTTGTTCCCGTAGCGCCCTGGCGCAAACTGAGCTCTGACATATTCATTTGAAGGACTAATATTAACTTATATTATTGTAGGCAAACTAGACGTTGAACCGGAAATGCATCACATCGCCGTCCGCTACCACATACTCCTTGCCTTCCAGCCGGAGCAGACCTTTTTCCCTGGCGGCGTTCATGGAGCCGCTGCTCACCAAATCCTCGTACGATACCACTTCGGCGCGAATAAATCCGCGTTCAAAATCGGAATGGATGACGCCGGCCGCCTGAGGCGCTTTCGTCCCTTTGCGGATCGTCCAGGCGCGAACTTCCTGCACGCCCGCCGTAAAGTAGGTGTACAGCCCGAGCAGCTTGTATGCTGCGCGAATCAGACGGTCCAGCCCCGACTCGGACAGGCCGATCTCCGCCAGGAACAGCGCTTTGTCTTCCCCTTCCAGCTCCGCGATTTCGCTTTCGACCTTCGCGCTGATCGGCACGACTTCCGACCCTTCTGCCGCCGCATATTCGCGAACGCGCTTCACCAGCTCGTTCCCGTCGGCGTTGGCAGCCTCGCTTTCGCTCACATTCGCCGCATACAGCACAGGCTTGATTGTCAATAGGTGCAGATCGCGGATCATCAGCTTCTCCTCATCGGACAGATCCACACTGCGAGCCGGTTTTTCCGCAAGCAGCGCCTCATGGACACGTTCGAGCACGGCCAGTTCCTGGGCGAATTTCTTGTCCCCGCTCTTCATGTTCTTGCGCGTCCGTTCGATTCGCTTCTCGACCGTTTCGATGTCCGCCAGAATCAGTTCCAGATTGATCACTTCAATATCATTGATCGGATCGACCTTGCCCGAAACGTGTGTAATGTTGTCATCCTGAAAACACCGGACCACATGGACGATCGCGTCCACCTCCCGGATGTTCGCCAGAAATTTGTTGCCCAATCCTTCTCCCCGGCTGGCGCCTTTGACCAGTCCGGCAATATCGACGAATTCGAAAGCAGTGGGCACAATCCGGTTCGGCTTGACGATTTCGGCGAGCTTCTGGAGCCGCTCATCCGGCACTTCCACAACCCCGACATTGGGATCGATGGTGCAGAACGGGTAATTGGCAGACTCCGCTCCCGCCTGGGTTATTGCATTGAACAACGTCGATTTGCCCACATTGGGCAAGCCGACGATTCCACATGACAGCGGCATTGCTCTATCCTCTCCTCTACAATTCTTGTCACATTATACCCCAGAATGGCCGCGCGGTCACTCACCCGCCACCTGGACATCGCCCAAAGGTCCTGTCTGTCCCCCGGATCAGGCCTCCTGAAAATGGATGCCTGCCTGCCGGAACCTCTCGCCGATCTTTGCGTCTAACTGTTTACCAGAGTATCAGGAGGAATGCCAAATGCGCTCATGGAACAGATGGCTCCTGGCCGGACTTTTTGCGCTAATCATTGCCGGATGCGATTCCGCTTCTACCGGCGGAAGCAAAGGAACCGCCGGATCGCCCGATGCATCCGCGTTGCCTTCCGGAGATGGCGTCATCGTCATCGGAAACGAACAACCTTCCGGCGGGGGAACTTCATCGGCGGATGTTGCCGAAGGTGACCCCGACTACGACCTGATCCAGAAAGCAAGGGACATCGTGGACATTTTGCGTGATCGCGATCTGGAACGATTGGCGAAACAAATCGACCCGGAATTGGGTTTGCGGTTTTCCCCGTATGCGCATATCGATGCCGAGCGGCATCTGCGTTTCACCGCGGGCGGACTGCCCAGCTTCCAAAGCACCGACAAGCTCGTTTGGGGCGCCTATGACGGTAGTGGCGAATCTATCGAATTGACGTTCCGCGAATACTTCGAAAAATTCGTCTATGACCATGATTTTGCCAGCGCACCCTCCATCACCGCAAACCGGATCGTCAGCCAGGGCAATACGCCATTTAACGGATCGGAGATCTATCCGGACGCCGACTTTGTCGAATTTCATTTTCCCGGTTTCGACAAGCAGTATGAAGGCATGGACTGGAAAAGCCTGATTCTCGTTTTGCGGCCAGTGGACGCGGAGTGGAAAGTTTGCGCCATCGTGCATAGCCAGTGGACGACTTGAGCAGCCTGTGCAGTTCCCCGCCAAGGCGCATCGGCACGCCCGCCCGACATGGCAGCACTCAAGCCCCGGAGCATGGCCTTGCCTGCCTCGCCGCAAACCTCCCGGCGCCAAAAAATGAGGGCTGTTCCCGGAAGCAAGCCAGCTTCGCGGGCACAGCCCTCATTTTTTTTGGCCACAATGCGCGGTTATACGAGACTTTGGATTTTCGATTGCAGCGCGGCCTTGCTTTGCAAGCCGACCAGTTTGTCTACGGGCTGGCCGTCCTTGAACAAGATGAGGGTGGGAATGCTCATCACGCCAAATTGGCTGGCCAACTCAGGCTCTTCGTCAACATTGACTTTGCCGATGGTAGCCTGGCCTTTCAGTTCTTCGGCCAACTCCTCCACGATAGGAAGCTGCATTTTGCAGGGACCGCACCACGGTGCCCAGAAGTCCAGCAAAGAAACGCCATGCGCAACCGTTTCATTGAAATTTTCTTTCGTCACTTGAGTTGCCATATTTCATCTCTCCTTGATCCGGAAATCAATGATTTGGATACTCCGGTTGTTTGTATGATGATCGGGCAGGAGCAAATGCCCGTTCCATCCGAACATGCTGCTTCAGGCTTGCTGCCGGGCCTTCAACTCCGACAGCATGCCGCCGATTGTAAATCGTCCGAAATATTGCTCCAACTGCTGGTCCGCGCCGCAAAATACGGCAGACATGACTTCCGCCATGTTGGAGCCAACGACACAATCCATATCGGGATTGCCGCTGCACCAGCCCGGCGCCAGTGATCCGGCAGCCAGCGCCCGATAGATATCGGCCAATGTGACATCATCCGGACTGCCCAGCAGTCTGTAGCCGCCGCCCGTGCCTTCACGCGTATCGACAAAACCCTGTTTGCGAAGGCAACCCATCACCTTGCGCACACGCACCGGATTGGTGCAAACATTGGCTGCAATTTCTTCGCTCGTGGCCATATGATTGGGACGATGGGCCAACAGCACGAGACTGTGAACCGCAATGACAAATTCACTGTTCATGTTTCAGCCCTCCCGCCAATTACTGTAATCATATCAATTACAGTTAGAACTGTCAATCCTTCCTCCGTTGCCGCTCAGAAACTGAAATTGTCCGGGTCCTGACCGAACCGGCGATTTTCATTCAACCCGTCAATCCGGACCATATCTTCCGGCGCAAGCTCAAAATCGAATACGTTGGCATTTTCGCGTATCCGCTCCGGACGAACGGATTTGGGAATCGTTACGATGCCCTGCTGCAAATGCCACCGGATGACGATTTGGGCCGGCGTCTTGCCGTATTTGGCCGACAGTTCCTGAAGGAGCGGCAAATCCAGATTTCCCTGCATGATCGGTCTCCACGACTCCACCTGGATGCCTTCCTTGCGGCAAAACATAAGCAGTTTCTTTTGTGTCAGGAGCGGATGCAACTCCACCTGGTTGACCATCGGCTTGATCCGGCAGGAGCCCATCAAATCTTCCAGGTGGTGAATGTTGAAGTTGCTGACACCGATGGCCCGGACGCGCCCCTGATCATACAGATCCTCCAAAGCGCGGTAGGTCATTTTGTATTTCCCCGGCACCGGCCAATGGATCAGATACAAATCGACGTATCCGAGTCCGAGCCGCGCCTCGCTTTCTTCAAACGCCCGCAGCGTCTCGTCGTATCCCTGCTGATCGTTCCAAACCTTGGTCGTAATAAACAGCTGTTCCCGCGGAATGCCGGAAGCACGTACCGCATTGCCAACCCCTTTCTCGTTGCCGTACATCGAAGCAGTGTCGATGGCCCGATAGCCTACCTCCAGCGCTGCGGAGACGGCCCGCTCCACCTCTTCCCCTTCCTTCGTCCGCCATACGCCCAATCCCAGCCGGGGCATCGCGACGCCATTCAGCAGTTCCACCGTTGAATCAAGTGCCAATTTCATCCTCTCATCCCTCCGTCGCGCCATTTGCCTTTACCATTTTATCATGCCATCGCCCACTTCGCACATTGAATGTACTTCTCTAGTCTGCCATACTTAACCTATCTTTATCGCCGAAAAAAAATCAATCCACACGAGGTGAGTCCGCTTTGAAAATCGATCTGTTCTCCGACATGGTTTGTCCCTGGTGCCGAATCGGAAAGAAGAATATGGAAGATGCCATTGCCGCCTGGCAGGCGGAAGCGGGAGAAACCGTCACCGTCCAGTATCACGCATTCCAATTGGATCCGAGCCTCCCGCCGGAAGGCAAGCCCTTCCGTGAAGCAATGGAAGCCAAAATGGGCGGTGCGGCACGTCTTGAACCAATGTTGCAGCGCGTAACCGAAGCCGCGGCAAATGTGGGCATTACCCTTCGATTTGACAACATTACACGCATGCCGAATACGTTTCTCGCCCATCGCATCACCGCCCTGTTGCCGGATGACCGTCGCCAGGTGTGGGTGGATGCCGTCATGAAAGCCTATTTCGAAGATGGCCGTGACATCGCCCTGACAGACACATTGCTGGAACTGGCGGCGGAAGCCGGACTGGATGCCGACAATCTGCGCAGCCGGCTGGATGCCGGCGAAGGCGAAAGCGAAGTCCGGCAGGATATGGAAACCGCGCAAAAACTGGGCATCACCGGCGTGCCATTTTTTATCATCAATGGACAGTATGCATTATCCGGTGCTTATCCTTCCGCACAATTTTTGGCTGCATTCCGGAGAGTGGCACAACAGGGTTAACCTCCACGGGAGATACCTCCTGTGCATGGTTCCTGATTCCGCACGCGTTCGTACAATGTCTCAACATTAATCCGGCCATCCGCGCCAGGGAGCCAGGCGGTTTGTTCCGCTTGGCTCCTTTTTTTGTGGCACTTGTTGTTGCAGCGCCTGTTGCGGCGCCGGTCCCGGTGATGCGGCGTCAGGTTTCGTCGTTGTTCAGGCAACGTGCCGACAACCAGGCCAACGTACCGACGACCAAACAATGTACCAACAACCAGGCAATGTACCGACAACCAGGCAATGTACCGACAACCAGGCAATGTACCAACAACCAGGCCAACGGACAAAAATGACCGTTAAAAGCGATTTTCGCTACTTGTTCCTTTTTAATGGTCAGAAATGTCCACTAGGTTCGACTTCAACCCAAAATCCCGCTATTCCGGCTTCTAACGGACAAAAATGACCGGAAAAAGCCGGATTTCTGGACAAAAGTTATGCTTACGGTCATACATGTCCAATGGATCGGACGAGAAAAGCCTCAAGCCGCAAGGACTTAGCCGACGGACAAATCTTCCTATTAAAATTTCTGCAGAATTGCGAGATTTGCGCAACTTTCCCCAAATCCTACGAGTCTATCTACTATGCGACCCAGATCGTGAAAGTGATGGAAGGGGAATTTTGCATGATCCGCAACAAATGGAAGAAGACGCTGACCATCGTATTGGCTGGCACACTCATCACAGCACCGCTGGCCAGCCTGCCGCTGACCGGCACGGCATCAGCCGCCGCTTCAACTTCGACAACCGTCCAGGACCAACTCGCCCTGATCAGCGAAAGTCCGATTACCGCCGGAGCTTCCCTCCGTTCGTACATTTGGAAATCTACCCGCAACAACAAACCGATCAAAGTGAATGTTAAAGCCATCGTTGTCGACCTGTCTCGACCGAACGTCAAACTTGACGTCATGACCGGGACGGGCGGCCAGTTCACGAAGAACCAGACGGTGCTCGGCATGGCCAAGGAAACCGGCGCCGTCGCCGGCATCAACGGCGATTTCTACAATACGAAAGCGGACGGAGCGCCCCAGGGGCCGCAAATCAGCCAGGGCGTCGTCATGTCTTCCGCTCCTTTTTTGACCGGCTATTACAGTTTTGCATTGACCAAAGACAAAAAACCGATCATCGATGAATTTTCGTTTTCCGGCCAACTGACAGCGGCGGATGGCGCCACATTCGAATTGGGCGGTATCAACAAGGCGCCTTATTGGTACGGTCCTGATGCAACGCATGCCATGATCGATTCCATGTTCATCTATACAAGTGCCTGGGGAAGCGAAATCCGGGCGGTCGACCGAGCAACGGATTTGAAGGAAGTGCTCGTCGTGGACGGCATCGTGCAGCAAATCCAGCACGGCAACATCAAGATGACACCACCGGAAAATGGTTATATCATCCGAACGGAAGGGAAAGCCCGCACGTTTGTCGAAGAACATCTCAAAGTTGGCGATCCTGCCACTTATTCGTATAAACTCCAGGGACGCACATCCGGAACGGCCGCGGACTCCACCAACCTGGAATTGCTCATCGGCGGCGGAACATTGCTGGTCGACCAGGGCAAGGCAGTTGAACAATTGTCGCTGCCAGGCAGTGCGGATGCCAAGTCCGCACGTTCGCGCACAACGATTGGCTATTCCCGGGACGGCAGATATGTTTACCTGGTAACCGCAGACCAGCTGGATGGCCAGAGCGACGGCGCGACGCTGAAGGAAATGGGCAGGCTGCTGGCGCAAATGGGCGTCTGGCGCGCACTCAACATGGACGGTGGCGGTTCGACGCAGATGGTGGCCAGACCGCTAGGCGAACAGACACCCGTGATCGTGAATGGACTGGAGAACGCCTGGCAGCGACCCGTTGTCAATGGCCTGGGCGTATATTCCACCGCACCTCAGGGAAATCCCGCCGGACTGATCGTTTCGGGCCCTTCCTTCTTGCTGAAGGGGGAATACGGCAACTATACAGCCAAGGGGTATGACCAATACTACAATCCGCTGCCATCGGAAATGCTGGCGAATGTCGTCTGGTCCTCTTCGGATGCCAGTGCAGTGCTGAAAGACGGCAACGTCGCTTTCTCGAGCAGCGGAAAACGGCAAGTCACCGCCAAACTTGGCAATGTCTCCCAAAACCTGGATGTGCAAGTCATCAGCGCCAACGATATTGACAGCATGACCATATTGACGTCCAGCTCCATTGCCCTTGACAACAGTACAGTCAAACTGTCCGTCAAAATCCGGACAAAATCCGGAGCGGAAAGAACGGTAAGCGGCCAGCTGTTCGATTGGGAACTGGAAGGTGTAGATGGAAGTATTGAAGGCGATACGTTGAAACTGGGCAACATCCGGGAAGGCCAATCCGCTCGGCTCATTGCCAGATACGACGGTTATGGCGCAATGGCGTTGCTGCCGACCGGCACGCTGCGTACGCTGATTGACTGGGACAGCCCGCAGACAAGTCCGGCCGCCACGTTTGCATCGACGGCGGGCGTTACCGGCACGGTATCGCTTGTCCCCTCTGAAGGCGGCGGAAACAACAAAGCCATTGAACTGAATTACGACATGACCCGGGGATCGACCGACACCAAGGCAGCCTATGTTGCATTCCCGAACGGCTTTGCGCTCAGCGGAGAACCGCAACGCATGCAATTGCGCGTGCGTGGCGATCAAAGCCTGAACTGGCTGCGGGCCGAAATGGTGGATGCCGACGGCAAGATCTATTACATCGACCTGGCGAAAACAGTCAACTGGAATGGATGGAAACAGCTCTCGGTCGACCTGGCCAGCCACAATATGAAGTATCCAATCAAATTGAACCGGGTATACCTGGCCAGCATCAAGGAAGGCGAAGACGAACGCAATCCGATTGGCAGCGTCGCTTTCGACCAAATCTCTTTCCTGTACCAGACACCGTTGCCATCGCTGCCGAAAAACGTCGTCCATTTGCAGATCGGCACGAAAACAATCCGCATCAACAACCAGACGGCATCCATGGACGTTGCGCCGCAAATTATCGATAGCCGGACATTCGTCCCGATCCGGTTCATTGCGGATGCGCTGGGCGGAGAAGTGAAATGGGAGCCCAACGGGAAGCGGATCACGGTCATCCGTGGCAATCAAATGATCGAAATGCATGCCGGCCAAAAAGAAGTGACGGTGAACGGCAAGCGCACCAGCAACGATGTGGCACCGATCATCCGTGACAATCGCACGCTCGTACCGCTCCGCCTGCTGTCGGAACAATTCGGCTGGAAAGTCGAATGGCATGACCAAACAAAGGAAATCACTTTGCAATAAGGAAATCGCTCACTCAACAGCCAAAGGAGAATGTTGCATTGATCCTGCCATCCCCAACAGGCAATCGCCATCCCCTGAAAGCATCATGGTTGCTCGCCATGGTGCTTTCCCTGCTTGTTTTGCCTGCCGGTTGCATTTCCGGACCGACCGGCGGAACAGCCCTGAATCCCGAATTGTCATCACCTGTGCCCGCCGTCACCGGCAGCGCCTCCCCGTCCGGCCCCGCCGGTGACAGTACAATCCCCCCGTCCATTCCGGGAAATGATTCCGGAGCAACGGATGAGATCTCGTCCATCCCCGCGGAACGCGCCGATATCGTCCTGATTGGCAGCGAGCTTGAGGGGATGTATCTGGCCAGAGCGGCGGCAGACGAAGGACTGACCGTCAGGGTGCTTGATCCGATGGCGCAACCGGGCGGACAATTGCTGCAAGCCGAAATGCTGTTTCTGGATGCTGTCATGGATGACTCCGGAAAAGGCAAACTGATCGCCCAGGGCCGCTTCAAAGATCTGATGACGGGTTTCCGCAGCGGCAAAATACGCAAACACTCCGAATTCACCGCCTATTACAACCAACTGACGGACGGCATTCCGATTTTGTCCGGCATCCGGATCGAAGCGGTCGATCACGAACCCGGCTGGAACAACCTGCCGAAAATCGTATCCGTTACCTACAGGGACCAGAACGGGTCGCTGCGGAAAATGGAGGCGGACTATTGGGTCGAAAATACCGACCATGCCGCATTGGTCAGCAAACTGGGCGTCGATCGACAGCCCGGACTGGAAGCGTTCTACGGCCTCCCCGGGATCGAATATATGAGCGCCGGGTATATGATGAAGTTCAAAAATGTCGATTGGGCCGCATTCCAGAAACATGGATATGCAACCGTGAACGATAGCTATGCCGTCGGTGTGGTCTCGGTCACAAACAAATTCGAGGCTTCCAACGATCGCGTCATGCTGCGCGGACTGAATGCGGTCAACCAGCGGGACGGCGAAGTATTGATCAACGCGCTGCTGGTATATCAGATTGACCCTGCGAACGAAGCTTCAGTCGCGGAAGGGCTGGAACTGGGCAAAAAAGAAACCGAACGCGTACTGGCGCATTTCAAAAAACATATGGCCGGTTGGAAAAACGCCGAGTTGAATGGTTTCCCCAATCACTTGTATATCCGGGAATACAACCACTATTACACCGATTACATTCTGCAAGTCTCGGATGTCTTGGGCGGACGAATGTTTTACGACAATGTCAGCATTGCCGGCTATCCGCTGGATCTGCAGGGCGTCATGGCCGTCAAATGGGGGATTGAGATGGGGCGCCCCGACAAGTACGGCATGCCGCTGCGCAGCTTCCTGCTGCGGGATTACGAGAACGTCATCCTCGCCGGCAAGAACGTCGGCGCCACCGCGATCGCCTACGGCAGTGCGCGCATCCAGCAGAACACATCGATCGCGGCAGAGGCCATCGGCGCGATTATCGGCCATCTGAACGGCAGCAAGAAGCTGAAAGAATTGCAGCCCGAAGATTGGCCGGCATTGCATGACTATTTGCAGCGAAACTACAATTTGAAGCTGACGGGCGTAACCGCCAAAAACAAAATCACCGGCTGGACAGCGGAGGAAATCGAACGGCTCAATACCGGCAAAATCATCTATGCCAATTTTGAACGTACGGGCAAAAAATAGTTGCAGCAAAATGACGGAAGCGACGGAATTGTCCGGTACGATGTACCGGTACACCCGCCGCTTCTTCTTTTCCGGGCTTCATGCGGATTTTCAGACATTCTCCCGGATTTCCAGACTTCATTCGGAATATGCACGTCCCGATGAAAAAAAAGCAATCGACAGCGACTCTTCCAGCCGTCGAATACAGCGGCCAAACCGTCCAAAAATGTCCTTCAGGCGGTCTTCCGTGATTTTGCCGTCTTCCAGCAAGCCAAGCTCACGTTCGATTTCCTCCGCCATCCGCAGCAAACGGGCAACCTTGCGCCGGGATGGAACGGGGAAGCCTGCATTGGCCTGACCGGATGAACTGCCTCCCGCCGGCATGGCCGGCTGACTCAACGACCGAATATGGCACGCCGCCGCGTGCAGGGCAAATTTGACCGACCGGGGAAACCGGTTCTGCACAAGCAGAAATCGCGCCACCTCCTCCAATGTTACGCGCTCGATCCCTTGCCGGAAATAGGCTTCCGCTCCCCCCGCCGCTTTCAGCATCGCCATCAGAAAACCGAAACCAGCCGATCTGCGGACGGCAACCGTTTCGCTCACAGACACCAGTTGGCGAATCGTATGATCCGCCCGTTCCAGTGAACGCCCAGCCTCCAGCATGTACCACGACTGGTCGCGCAACATGACGGAACCGGCCGTGCCCCAAAACGCCGCAAGCCCTTCCTTCAATCTCTGGAACAGGCGTTGCGGAGATTCTTCTTCAATATCAGCCGGTTTCACCGCTTTGATCGACAAATAAAACCCGTTTAGCAAATGCCACAGCTCTGCCGGCAATTCATTCCGGATTGCGCGCAAATGTTCCCGGGCCCGCCGGATACAACTGAACACGGAGCGGTCTTCTCCGGGTTCCAGCAGCAAATAGTACACCACCTCCAGTTCCCGGAAAGAGCCGAACTTTTTTTCATACTGTGCCGCAGCGCCAATCGCCTCGGCCATTCGTCGCCACACTTCTTCCTCTCCCGAATCGCCATCTTCCCGGAGATGGTAATAAACATCCAGCAACCTGGCGTAATTTTCAGCCCGTTCAGTCAATCGGCCGATCCAGTAGAGCGAGTTCGCAGTCCGATTTTGCATAATTCCCTCCTTTCTGATTTCCGTTTTTCCTTCTATGATAGGTGTATGTTATTTTAACGTCAATGTATCTGACATAAATTCAATTCTTTTATCAAATATTCGTCCTTAATTAACACATATTGTTATTTATTTCATTCATTCGAAACGCAACGAGATAAAAAAGCCCGCACCCTAGGGATGCGAGGCTTTTTTATGTGAGAAAATATGCTATTTAAACAGACAAACATTGCACTGTCATAAACCAATCTGGTTGTACGTCATAATCCACATCGAACCGCCGACAATCAACACCAGGATGACAAGCCCGAGCAGCAGCGCCATCAGGTTGTAACGCGGCTTTTTCTCTTCGCGCAGATGCATGAAATAGATCAGCTGGACGACAAATTGCAGCACGGCGCACCCCAGCAGCACCATATATGCCGGCGTCCCCTCCAGCCAATCGTTCAATACGACAAACAGCGGAATAGCCGTCAAAACCAGCGACAGGACAAATCCAATCACATACGACTTCATGGAGCCGTGCGCCTCCTGCGGCGCATGACCGTGCATGCCATGGGCATCAGCTCCGGCAGGCGCCCCGTCCCTGCCGTCCATCGAATGTGCCGACATGCTACATCACCTCCATCAAGTACACGAGCGTAAACAGGAAAATCCAGACGACATCGAGAAAATGCCAGTACAAGCCGATGACGTTCACCTTGCGGCGCGTTACCGACGTAATGCCGTGCATGCCCAGTTGGATCATGAGCGCCAGCATCCAGACCAGACCGATCGAAACGTGGACGCCATGCGTGCCGACCAGCGTATAGAACGACGACCAATACGCGCTGGTTGTGATCGTAGCACCTTCATGCACCAGATGGACGAATTCCGTCACTTCCAGCGCAATAAACGAAGCGCCGAGCAGCGCCGTGACGGCCAGCCATCCGATCAACCCCCCGCGGCTTCCGCGATTCATCGCCAGCAGTGCCAATCCACTCGTGAACGAACTGGTCAACAGGATGAACGTGCTGGCAATTACGCCCGGCAATTCGATCAGCTCCGCACCGGTCACGCGGCCATCCGTATTGCCGCGCAGCACGATAAACGTGGCAAACAACGTCGAGAACAGGATCACGTCGGTAATCAGAAACAACCAAAATCCTGTCACACGCATGGATTCCAGATCCGCATGGCCATCTGCATGTCCACCCGCATGACCAGTGTCATGGCTGCCGGAATGCCCATCCACATGGACATCTGCAGGTCCGGACAAATGTTCCTTCGCGTACGCCATCAGACAGCCCCCCTTGCCGCAGCTTCCGTGCGCCGGATTTCATCAACCTGAATGTAATAGTCCGTTTTGTAGCGGAAAGAATGGACCAGCATGCAGACAGCCACGCCGATCAAGCCCGGAATCGCCATCCACAGCCAATCGAAGACCAGACCGAACCCTGCGACAAACCAGCAGAACGACATGACGAATGGAATGCCCGAATTTTTCGGCATGTGGATCGGCGCAAGCGGCGGCAGTGGAGCAGGCGCTTCTCCCCGCTCGCGGCGAAGCTTCTCCTCCCACCACCAATCGAGACGGTCCGCCGTCGGAATGACGGCAAAATTATAGTGCGGCGCAGGTGACGGGATGGACCATTCCAGCGTGCGTCCGTCCCAAGGATCTCCCGTCGTGTCGCGTTCCATGAATTTGATGCTGTGGAGAATCTGCCACACCTGGAACAGGAAACCGATCCCCATCAGGAAACCTCCGACCGTCGAGACCAGATTGAGCTCCCACCAGCCGGTATCCCAGCCATACGTGTTGATCCGCCGCGTCATGCCCATCAAGCCGAGCGCATACTGCGGCATGAAGCAAATGTAAAATCCGATATTCCAGGTCCAAAACGCCCACTTGCCCAGCTTCTCGTTCAACTTGAAACCGAACACCTTCGGCCACCAGTACGTGAGCGCGGCAAAATACGCAAATGCGACGCCACCGATCAACGTTTGGTGGAAGTGCGCGATCAGGAAGTAACTGTTATGGAATTGGAAATCCGCTGGCGCAACGGACAAAAGCACCCCGGTCATGCCGCCGATGACAAAGCAGAGGATAAAGCCCATCGTCCACATCATCGGTGTCCGGAACGTGATTTTTCCCCGGAACATCGTGAAAATCCAGTTAAACACCTTTACGCCGGTCGGAATCGCAATGACCATCGTCGTGATGGCGAAGAAGGCATTGACGTCCGCCCCGGAACCCATCGTGAAGAAATGGTGCGCCCAGGTCGTAAAGGACACGATGGAAATGGACATGAGCGCAAATACCATCGATTTGTATCCGAACAGCTTCTTGCGCGAGAACGTGGCCACCACTTCAGACAAAATCCCGAAAGCGGGCAGAATGACGATGTACACTTCCGGATGTCCCCACATCCAGATCAGGTTAATATACATCATCGGATTGCCGCCGCCGTCCAGCGTGAAGAAATGGGCCCCGAAATACCGGTCGATGAACAGCAGCGCCAACGTGACCGTCAGGATCGGAAATGCCAGGATGATCGTCAAACTGCTGGCAAGCACCGACCAGCTGAACATCGGCATTTTCATGAGCGACATGCCGGGCGCCCGCATCTTCAGGATCGTCACGATGAAATTGATGCCCGTCATCAAACTGCCGATCCCGGATATCTGGATTCCCCAGATATAGAAATCCTGGCCGACGCCCGGACTATGCGACAGCGAGGACAACGGCGGATAGGCAAGCCAGCCCGCATCCGGTGAACCGCCAATAACGAACGAGACGTTGAACAGCATGGCGCCCCAGAAAAACAGCCAGAAACTCACTGCGTTCAAAAACGGAAACGCGACATCGCGCGCGCCGATCTGCAGCGGCACAACCAGATTGAACAGCCCGAACATGAGCGGCATGGCCATGAACAGGATCATGATGACGCCATGCGTCGTGAAGATGGCGTTGTAGTGCGCGGCCGACAGGAAATCCATCTCCGGCAACGCCAATTGCGTCCGCATGAGCAGGGCATCCACGCCGCCCCGGAACAGCATCAGCAGCGAAGCGATGACGTACATAATCCCTATTCTTTTATGGTCGACGGTCGTGAGCCACTCCTTCCATAACCACTTCCAGCGTTTGAAGTAGGTCAATACGGAGACGATCGCAATGATCGTCAAGGCAATAGCGACATCGGCGCCGTAAATAAGCGGGTCCCCGGTTACAAAAAACGTGGAGGCAAACGTCTTGATCTTTTCAAACATGGCGCAATCCCCCCTTTGTGCTAGTGATCGTGTTGATGCGAGCTTTGTTCATCGGCCTGCACACCTTCCGTTCCGGGGTCTGCGGATGTTTTGGCGGTTTCGGCAGCATGCTGCCCGGCTTTGGCCGCTTTCCCGCCGTCTTCGGCCGCATGCCCGCCATGCCTGTGGCCGGAACCGCCGTTGATATACTTCACAACCGTGCGTTCAAACAAGCCTTCCGGGAATGAAGCATATTCCAGCACATCCGAAGTTCCGGGCGTTGCCAGCCACTCATATTCCGATTGCGTAAGCACAGGAGCCGTACTTTTGACGCGCGCCACCCACGCTTCGAAATCTTCCGCTGTCATCGCTTCGGCTTCGAACCGCATTTTGGCGAAATCCTTGCCACTGAAGTTGGCGCCTGAACCCATGTAAACCCCCGGCTCATCTGCCATCAGGTGCAACTTCATCGCCATGCCTGACATCGTGTAGATTTGTCCGCCCAGTTGCGGAATCCAGAACGAATTCATCGGCGCATCCGATGTCAGTTCGAAGCGAATCTGGACATCTTCCGGAAAAGCCACGTAGTTGACCGTTGCGATCCCCTGCTCCGGATATTGGAACAGCCACTTCCAATCCAGCGAAGTCACCTGGATCACCATCGTTTCCGCATCCGTTTCAATCGGCTTGGACGGTTCCAGCGAATAGCTGTAGCGTGCGGTGATGGTGGCCAAAATGGCGATGATGATGATCGGGATGCCCCACCAGGTGATTTCCAGCTTGGCATTGTGCGCCCAGTCGGGCTTGTAGTCGGCATTGCGCGCCGGACGGTCGCGATACCGCCATGCAATGTAGAAAGCCATCACCAGCACTGGCACGACGATAATCAGGCACAGCAGTGTGGAAATGATGATCAGTTCCTTTTGTTGCTGGCCGATGATCCCTTTGGGCTGAAGCACGACAAACCGCTCTGTGCAACCCGACAGCATGACGGCTGCAGCGGCCAGCATCAGGGCGGCTGCCAGACGGCGAAGACCACGATTACGACGCATTGACGGCCAACCTCCTCTTGCATGTTTCAAGTCTGTGGATTTAACATACCAGACTCCACGGCAAGAATCGCCCCAGTTAACAAAGCCGTCAATCAACTGTCGCAAAATGGCTAAACATTGTTCACCGAATTGACGCGATTTCTTTGTCACCAACAAAACAGAAAAAGACGTTTCCAACATGTGGGGTCACAAACCAGTGTTGGAAACGTCTGTTTGAATTCCGAGGATCATCAGGCCGGCATTACAGCCGATGGGAAGGAATGGGCGTTACTTCATATTGAGCACGGTCGGATTGCATTTTGACATATTCGGCATCCATCTGCCGGAGCTCGACACCTCCCAGCGATATTTCATATCGTTCACCGGGAAGCGGCCTTTCGACGGCGCCTGTTACGACGGCGCCAGTGCCATGAAGCACAAGTTTCGGACCATCAACATAACCATCTATCGACCGCTGATTCGGCCGATAGCCGACTTCGTCCAGCTGAATCCGTACCACATCCCGGTCTCCGTCTTCCTGTTTGCGGATGAGAAGCATGCGATGGGTATGGTTTTGGAACCAATCCTTCAATTGAAGGATGACCGGCTCGATCGAACCGGGATGTTCCGGATCGGCTAAATGTCCTTTCTGCAACGAAGCACACCTCAATTCCGGCTTTTTCTGCTGGGTGCGCAATTGTTGGAATCCGGCCGATAACCCGCTTCTTCAGCCATTTCCGCATCCATGCCGGCAACGGGAAGCTGGTTTTCCGGACTCGACTGGACCGCCGCCTTGTCGGACCGGTTCCGGTTTTTGTTTTTGGCCATCCTGAGCACCTCCCTTGTTTTCAGGGGATAGGATTGCTGTCCGGGAGGCGAATTATGCGAACAGCAAAATGCCCCGCCAACACGAATCCGGTTTGGCGAGGCTCGGGGTGTGCAGGGACAAGTTTTCGGACGGATACGCTTCAGCCTGCAGATTGGTCCTCCCGCTGTTGCATCAGGGGAGCGATTGCGCCGAACACCAAAATTTGCAAACCGCCGACCAGCAACCCCATGCCAATCATTAGCCCCAGATTGCGGTCGTTAAAATCGGATATATACAGAAGACAGGACAGAATGCCCAGAACGATGGCGACAAAAGCAACAATTTTGAGCGAGCGGGACATGCGATGCTGAATCATGGTAGTCTCCTCCTTTGGAGTCTGCGCAAGTGTATGTTGTGAACATTTTAGCACAAATTTGTGACAATTCGTAGACATTTTTTTGAATTGAAACTGGACTTTTGGCGAGGTATGTTGGGGTCGGCAGACGGTTTTGGCCGCCATTACATCCAAGTTAAGATAAGATTACCGACAAGCGAGCAGCCATTTATGGCTTGAGATGCAAGAAAGGATGAAGCATTGGTGAAAAGAGGAATAACCGTATTGGGCGGCATCATGCTGGTGCTGATCGGCATCGCGATGCTGTTTGCAGATGGCGGCATATTTGACGGGGATGAGCAGGCGATCGAACGAAGCTGGTCTTTTGCCCCTGGCGAGCTTCGCCAATTGAAGATAGAAAGCACTTTGGGCGTGAAACTGTCCTTTGTCAAAAGTACGGACGGCACCGATTCGGTTTCCCTGTACGGCAAAGGCGGAGAAAAACTGGCTAGCGCCATCGGTCAGATTGCTTTGAAAAATGGTACGCTGGACTTGGATTTGCGCGAGCACAAAAATTTGATTAAAACCATCTTCAATTCGTTTGATGACCGGCCCGGCAATGTCATTGTGGTTGCCCTCAATGAGGATACTTTGCTGGAACAGGTGAAATTGAAATCAGTCGCCGGCCGGCTGGAGGCCCGGGATGTATCAGCCAGGACGGTCGACATTGAACTGGACAGCGGCGATCTGATCCTCACGAATCTGAAAGCCGACCGATTCCATTCGCAAATCAGTTCGGGCAATTTTACAGCCGATGGTCTCCATGCCGATTCGGACATCCATTCCTCTTCGGGATCGATCAAGCTGCTTGGCCTTGCCGGCAAAGCCACCATCCGGTCGTCATCCGGCAATATCCGCATCGAAAAAGACGACACGTCCGACCTCGAAGTGAAGTCATCTTCCGGCAACGTCCATATTCGTATGCCCGCAGCATTTGCCGGATATTACGACTTGCAAACAAGCTCCGGAACGATTGACGCACCCGCATCGAAGCGTCTCACCGAAGACCTCGTCAAGGTCCGGGCGAGCAGCGGCAACATTACGATTGAACAGCGTTGACATTGATAATGGAACATTTTGATCATCATCCAGCGAAATTCTTTCAATATTCTGGTTCTGGAAATCTTTTGGCAATCGTCTTGAAAGAATCGGACTTTGCCCGTTTTTCTATGTGTCTATCATAAAAAGTTTCACGAAATCATATGATTGCGCTATGATAGTATTGGGAATGCTCCTGGGAAGGAGGATGTTCGACTTGTACAGTAATCTGGCAATTATCGAAATGGGATTTTGCTTGATCCTGTTTTTTACGGCATGGCTGGCAACCAAACAATCGCTGCAACTTCGCCGGAGCGGAACGGCCGAGCGATTGCATCGCAAATGCCGCAAGTTGTTGTACATGACCGGCTGGCTTACGCTATCGGCATTCATTGTCCTGATCTGTATCGGTTGGATGATCACTTCCTTGCCATCGTTGTTCTGGGAAGACCGGCTAACCCTGAACGTACCTTTGATCGTGGCACCCCTGCTGGCAATCCTGTTTACGACCGTGCCCATGTTGTTTGGGCTTTGGAAAGAAACGTCGACCACCAGCGGCAAACTTCCTGACAAAATCAAACACGAACTGCGCAGCCGACTGTTTGTTTTGCCCTATCAGGCGACCGCGCTGGGTGCGGCCACCTCATTCTATTGCACCCTCATATCGCCGATCCCATACGACAAACTGAAAGTTACAGCGCCGTTAATCCTATACGTCGTTATCATGGTCATGCTCTGGCTGCAACACGACAGACGTTTCGGCTCGTTGCGCGAATGGTTGCGAACAAGGCGTACGCTCGACCTGGAAGAAGATTCTCCGGAAACGCGCACCCAGGTGTAATTCGGCTTCAGAACTTGTGCGGTTCCCCGGCCGCGTGAAGCACACATCGCACCCTGACGGGTGCATTTTTACATCTTGCACTCGCTTTTCCGCTCACCACGCCTCTGTAACGGCATTTTTTGTCCTTGCAGCGCACCTTGTCACGTGATTTTCGCGCAACAGCAAGATCATTACCGATAGTTACTTGTAAAATCCCCATTCGTCCGCATGTCGCCCCAATGGGGACACCGTCCACATCAACGATCCCGAATCCATTGGACAACCCCCACGAAGTGAACACATTACCCGTACGTTCCATCATATTTGGGGCTGAAGCCAATGCAGCGATGCCACGCGCAACGAATGACGGTGTCTCCGGGCAAATATAATGCGGTGCCGTCCTATGGTCCGCCGCTTTTGCCACTGTGGCCGTACCTTCACTGCCGCCATCACCCCCATTGTCACCGTAACCGTTACTGTTCGCTGTAACCACCGCCATCGCCATCACCAGCGCCGCCCGACGCTTCCTCCCGTTCCCGACGCTGTTTCATCCGCTCCAGGACAACGGAAATGTCATCCGGCTGGAGCAGTTCAATCGGTGTAATGCCTCGATCGAAAGTGAAACGTTCTCCTTCGATCAACACCACGTACCGCCCGTTGAAATTCGCCAGATGGATCGATTTACCGTAATCGGCCATCTGTCCGCGCACCACTATGCCGTCCAGCTTGAGCTTCAACTCCAGCTCCGGCTGATACGCCGTCAGACGTGCCGCCGCTTCCAGCACCCGTTCATGCGTCCACAATTGTTGCAGCTCGCGTTTTTCCGAAGCCGACCACAACTCAAACTGCCTGCGCTCCCGCTCCAGTCCACCGCCTGGGATCCCCGGCAATGTCCCTGCCTCCGCGGTCGGCTCCGTAGATACGCCTGCTGTCGCATCGGCTTCTCCTTCGATTACGGCAACCATACCTCCGTCTCCAGCGAGTCCCGGATCGACCGCATCCGGTTGTCTGCCTTCGAAATATTCTTCCACCATGGCCAATACTTGTTCACTTACAATTTCAGGTTTCGATTTCTCGTAGGACACGAATTTGAGGAAATCTTCAAAGTAACGTGCATGGGAGGCCTGGTGGATTTTCAGTTCCCATTCCTCCAGCATGCCGGGCTCCGGCATGTGCGGATACATGATCGATTTGATATTGCGGGCGTTGATCGCCATTTCCACGCGGGCAATGAGGCTGCGTTCGTCGGCGATGCGTGCGATTTTGTTTTCGAAGTCGCATTTCAGCAGGAACAGAAACGGCTCGTCAAACAATTCGTTCAGCTTGGCCAGCGCCACGATGAATGCGCCGCCCCGCACCGCGCTGGCATCCAGATACATGCGGACCAGATCATCCGCCATCGCCTGGAACTGCTGCTTGTCCCGTGCGCCGCGAATCCGTTGGAACAAGCTGTAGTTCGGGTTGCTCTCAAGCGCATGTCCCGGCTCCACGACAAAACGTCCGATTTTGGTCGGAACGGTATTGCTGGCGGGGTTGACTTCGGCCTTGCGTTTGCCGATGCGGACAAATTCGCCGTCCAGAAACGATTTCAGCTCGCTATCCTGATACTCTTCATGCGTCAACGTCTGAAAATGTTTGTATGACTTGCCGATGGCGCCTTCGCCCGAATCGGTCGGAATGACGAAAAAACTCAAATATTGGATGGAAAATTTCATGTGAACGCGGGTCTCCTTGTCAGGGTTGTCCGGATTGTTCTTGATCTTTCCATTCTATCACGTACCAACCCGGATTGGATGAAGGTTGCGGATAAGCAGCCGGAACCGGACGCATACTGAGCGCTGGGAGGTGATCCGATATGGATGCGCAAAGGGCCAAGGAAATTGCCGAATCAGGGGAAATGATCGACGTATTTTACTATGATGTGCCCGTATACATTCAGCATGTGAACATGGGGGCCGGGACGGCGCGGATTTTCCCGCTTGAAAATCCGGACAAGGAGCAAACCGTCCCGGTGGAAGCATTGACCGAGGAAAGAAGCGAACCGGATATCCCGTTTGTGTAAACAAACCTGGTCCGGAATCAATGCGGGGCTATTGAATGCGGGGCTGGTTCAGGAACCGATATACCTGTCGTACAACGTTCGGGCACGAACCGTCTCTTCTGTTCCCTGCACGAGCACACGTCCATCGGGAAACAGCACGAGACGTTCGCCTTCAGGCAGTTCTGCCCGGAGCAGAAACGGATTTCGGCTGACGATGCAGGAAGGCGCCAGTCGCGCTTCCCATTGCGCCAGATCAAACGGACGGGATGCCTGAAATTGCACCGTGTTCCTGCCGCACAAGGTCGTCACGTCCTGTCCGAAGTCGTTGAGGGACGGATATGCATGCAACCGGCATGTGGGGCACTCTTCCCTGGGCGCCGGCAATTTGATGTTCATCGCCTGATAATGCCATACTTCCAGCGAGAGCAGCCCGCCCCTGCGGGCCTCCGTATCGCCAACCAAATATTTGAGCGCCTCCACCGCCTGGTATGACGCCACGATGTCGACAATCGGGGCGATGACGCCAACCGTATCACAGGTTTGGCCTTCGCCTCCACCACCATCGCCAAGCAAGCAGCGCAGACAGCAGGTTTCCCCGGGTACCAGCATCGCCGTCATCCCCCTGGCGCCGACCGCACCGCCATACACCAGTGGAATACCCCGTTTGAAACAGACATCGTTCATTAAGAGCCGCGTGCGGAAATTGTCGGTGCCATCCAGCACAAGATCGACACCCTCGGCCAACACTTCCGCATTGTGGGGCGTGACATCGTCCACGAAGGCCTCCACTGCAACATCGGAATTGATGCGTGCCAGCTTCCGCCGGGCCGCCTCCACTTTCGGCAACGACTGGGCCGCATCATCCTCGTCGTACAGCATCTGTCGCTGCAAGTTGCTCCATTCCACGTAATCACGATCGACAATCCGGACAGTTCCCACACCTGCCCTCACCATATGGCTGGCCAACACCGTACCGAGTGCGCCCATGCCGACAATCAGAATGCGGGATGCAAAGAGGCGGCGCTGGCCTTCCGGGCCAATTGGCGCAAACAGCGTCTGTCTGCTATATCGCTCATGCAATTGGTTATGCTCAGGCAAATCCGATCAACCTCTCTATACAATCATGACAATCATGCAAACCTTCCGACAACCCATTCGCCTTCACGTCGTCCATTTCCTTCATGCTGCATCCGGAAAGCATAAAATTTTCGGCCAATTGCCATGCTTGAAACGACTGGTCACCGTTCTGCCGTTTAATCGACCCACCCAATTCCGACAAAGCGGAGGGACCTTCCATGATTCATCTTTACCAGCCTGGTGACATCGTCTACGTCATCTGCCGGAATCCACATGCACAGGATGTAGCCAGCGTCCAGCAGGCCGCCGTCGTCCGCCATCCGGACAATCCGGGGCAGCAGGGTTTGTTTTTGCATGAGACGTTTTATCCGTTAAGCGATGATTTGGCCGTATTCGCCTCTGCGTCCGAGGCGATGCAGGCTTATGAAGATAGCTTCGGCAGCAGCGGAGAAGAACCGGAAGAAAACACCTCCCCCCCGGATGGAGGCCGGTTGCCATGATCGCCCCATTTACACCGAAGCTGGTGTATTTCGAACCAGAGGCGCTAAACTACCCGCTGGGACAAACCTTGAAAAACAAATTTGAAGCCATGGGACTCGAAATCCGCTACACCACTTCCCACAATCAGGTGCGCAATCTGCCCGGGGATACCGATCTCCAAAAATATCGCACAGCCAAATCCACCCTGGTCGTCGGCATCCGCAAAACGCTGAAGTTCGACACGTCCAAACCGTCCGCCGAATACGCCATTCCGCTGGCCACCGGCTGCATGGGACATTGCCATTATTGCTATTTGCAAACGACGATGGGCAGCAAGCCCTACATCCGCACTTACGTGAACGTGGAAGAAATTTGGGCGGCGGCCGACCAATACATCGCGGAGCGCGCGCCGGAACCTACCCGTTTTGAAGCTTCCTGCACCTCCGACATCGTGGGCATCGACCATCTGACGCATACGCTGAAACGAACAATCGAACATTTCGGGCGTTCCAGACTGGGCAGATTGCGTTTCGTGACCAAATTCCACCACGTCGATCATTTGCTGGATGCGGCGCACAATGGTAATACAAGGTTCCGATTCAGTGTCAACGCCGATTTTGTCATCCGCCATTTCGAACCGGGTACCTCGCCGCTGGCCCAGCGGATCGAAGCAGCGGGCAAAGTCGCCAGGGCCGGCTATCCGCTTGGATTCATCGTGGCCCCGGTCTATTGGCATGAAGGCTGGCAGGAAGGCTACGCCCGCATGTTCGAGCAGCTTCACGACACACTGCCGCCGGAGGCCATGGACAATCTGACATTTGAATTGATCCAGCACCGGTTTACCAGGCCCGCCAAACAGGTCATCGCCCGAAACTACCCGATGACCAGGCTGGAACTGGATGAGGCCAAACGAAGATACAAATGGGGCCGATACGGAATCGGCAAATATATTTATCCCCTGGAAACCGAAGCCGAATTGCGCGATCATCTGTACCGGGAAATCGGCAAATGGTTCCCGCGCGCCAAAATCGAATATTTCACCTGATCATCCGGACCGGACGGCAACAGGGTCTGACGCGCATACACGCAGCAGACCCTGTACGGTTTTCCCGATTACGGTACCAGCACCCATTCATCTCCGGCATAGCTGTGGAAATGATAAAACCGTTGCCCTTCTTCATTGTCCCAACGTTCAAACGCCCGTACGGTCTGCGGCGCATAAAAACCGCGGGGATGCGAAATTTCCCCGGCCGCCGGGAAACGATAGTAGCGGCTGTCTTCGGATAGCTGAATGACCTCGTCCACCGCCACGATACCTAGCGGACGTTCCAACAGCGCACGCGACGGATTCACCCATACATCTCCATGCGTTTCGGTGCGGATATGCACATATGCTCCCGTTGCCTCGAACGCCTCATAGTCACCTGGCGGCAGCCAGTCCGAAGTCTCCTCCAGCGAGGCGCCCGGCTGCGCGAAATAGCGCGTTTCCGTCAGCAGCGTAATCGTCTCATTCATCGTCCGGTAATCTTTCCACACCGGATGGACGGGCGCGATCCAGCGCTCTCCTTGCGGAAGCTGCACGCGCAGCCATTCCGTTTGCCAGGGGCCGAATCCGTCCTGCCATTCTCCCGTGACCCGAACCGCCTGTTGCGGTTCCAGCGTCTCCGCGGCGGACGGTACGGCAAACGGCCAGGGATACACCGTTTCCTTCCCGGTCAGAAACACCGTATAGGAGACCGGCCGCGCATCCACATCTTCCAGCAGCGACGGTTCGTGAATCCATTTCCTGCCCAGCCACGTTTCGATCTCATACCAGTATTGATACGAGGACAGCAGCGCGGTTGCATTGGCCGGAGCAGGTGTATTGTAGATGAAACTCGCCGTAATCCGCACCTGCTGCGGCGCAATGCGATAAACCGTCGGCGAAGCTCCGGGCTTATCGTACAGCACCGCTTCCCCTACCATTGTAGCAGTGCGATTCTCCTTGCGATACGTGCCGGTAAACATGGCTTCCTGCGCCTGGATCCATTTCCGGCCTATCCAGGTTTCGATCTGGTACCATTGCGGAATCCGGGCGCCAAAAAATTCACCCGCATCCGTCGTCACCACGGTCACCACCTGGCCGGGAGCCAAAGCCCCTCCAGCCGGACGGCGTTCATCCGGCGCGTCATATAGCTGCACTTCATCCAGCAAATAGACATGCTTGAAAATCGGCAGGGTATCGGCCGAAACCGTCCCCGTTCCGCCCGATACCCCGGCAAGTCCAATCACGGCCGCGACAACCAGACTGCGCATTTTGGACCGATACCATCCCATGATCAGCAGCTTTCCCCTTCCGTCTTGATCTACCATAATCAGACGCAGCGCGGGAAAAGAAGTTGCAACCGGCCCCGGTTTATTGTCCCTGTTGCGGAGCGAGCCGCTTCCGCATGAAATACCAGCTGGCGATCGGCGCACAACCGACAAGCAGCATCATCCAGTTGATCACCCCGGGTTCCCGGCTGATGCTCAGGGTCACAATGAAGATGATCATGCCGCAGATGCGACCCGCATTGAGCGCAAGTTCCCTGGTGACGATATATTCCACCCTTTGCCGGACGCTTTCCTCCCGGGTACCGATCAGATCGAACACCGAGGAAGTCATTGGCACGGTGAATAGCGGAATGAACAGGGCAACCCCGATTCCGAAAATCAGCAATGTCGTAAAATTGACTCCCAGAAAAAAGGGCAAAATGACCACTGCCATCATGATGGAACCAATCAGCATGCCTATGCGTCGCCATTTCGGCTTCAGCCATTTGCCGGTGGCGTAAAACGCCCCAAATGCCACGAGCTGCGTTATGAGCGAATAATTGCCCAGCTTCATTTCGCTGCCAGTCTGGATAAACACGAGCAATCCGATCAAAACGGCAAATACCGATTCACGCAGCCCCTGGGCCACCAGCGCCGCCGTCACCTGCCTCCAAGGATTGTCCGGCTGGCGCAAAATCCGGCCCGGCAGCGCCCAGTCGTATTTGCCTTCGGGCTTTCTGTTCCGCAACAGCAGACTGACCAGGACTCCTGTGGCGAATATGCCGAGCGACGCCATAAAGATGTAGCGGTATCCGATTTCACCCGCGGTATGCGAAATCAGGTAGCCGGATGTCCACGGGGCAATCATGCCGACGAGCGACCCTGTCACACCCGCATAACCATTAAAGCGGTCCCTTGTTCCCGCATCCGTCACCTCGAAATAGATGACGTTGAAGCCGAGCCAGAACAGCCCGATGCCCACCCCTTGCACCATGCCGAGCAGCCAGACGTAGTGTTTCGCCATCCCGCCCAGCAAAAGCACGATACCATAGAAAGCCGAAGATACGGCAATCCCCGTCCGCAACAGCGTGCCGCTGCGTCCCCTTTTGGCCCGAAATCCGCCGAGCCAGAACGTCAGCGCCATAAAAACGTGGGACAGCAAAGTAAACCAGCCGAGCAGCACATAATCGTGGGATGCTTTCCATATGTAAATTCCGAGAAACGTGCCGGACAACAGGCTCGCGCCAATAAACAATCCGTTCACCAGCAACAGCAGCCGGGTCTGGCCGTCCAGCCGACGGGCTGAGGAAGTACCGCTAGCAGTCATTCCGCCGATTCCCCCTTGGATCTGTGGTGGCAGTGCGGCATCATTTCCATACCGTCCTTACTCTGCCCAATCCGGGGAAAAATCACGCTACCCGGCTACACCATATTGCGAAACTGGTTCATGAACATGCCATAATAGAACCCTCTGCGGGCCATCAATTCGTCATGGCTGCCCTGTTCCCGGATTTGCCCCTGATCGATCACCAGAATCTGGTCAGCTTCACGAATCGTATTGAGCCGGTGGGCGATAATGAAGGTGGTGCGTCCCTTCATCACTTGCAGTAATGCCTCCTGAATTTGCAACTCCGTGCGGGTATCGATGCTGCTTGTCGCCTCGTCCAGGATCAGGATGGCCGGTTTGGCCAGCATGACGCGGGCAATCGCCAGCAATTGGCGCTGCCCCTGGCTCAAATTGCCCCCGTTTTCCGACAGCATCGTATCGTACCCTTGCGGCAACTTGCGGATAAACGCATCGGCATTCGCCATGATGGCCGCTTCCCGGATCTCTTCGTCAGTGGCGTCAGGCAGGCCATAGCGGATATTTTCCTTGATGGTACCTGAAAACAGATAGGTATCTTGCAGCACGATGCCGAAACAGCGGCGCAAACTGTCAAGCGTATATTCGCGGACATCCCTTCCGTCGATTTTCACCGAACCGCCCGTCACATCGTAAAACCGGGTCAGCAAATTGACGATCGTCGTCTTGCCCGCACCGGTCGGGCCGACCAGCGCGATGCTGCTCCCCGGCGGCGCCTCGAAGCTGATTTGCTTCAGGATCGGCAAGTCCGGACGATAGCCGAAAACGACCTGCTCAAAGCGGACATGTCCTGCCGGGTTGACCAACCGTACCGCACCCGGGATATCCGCAGGTTCCCCTTCTTCCTCCAACACCTCGAACACTCGCTCCGCTCCGGCAATGCCGGATTGCAGCTGATTGAACATGTTGGCCAGATCGTTCAGCGGCCGCACGAATTGGCGGGAATAGCTCAGGAAGCTGGCGATGACGCCCACGGTGATGATGTCCTCCACTGCCAGCCAGGCCCCGACGATGGCGATGATCGCAAATCCCGTGTTGCCGATGACGTTCATCAGCGGCATGAGCAGGCCTGAGCGGACAAGCGCCGCCGTGCCGACCTCGCGGAGCTCTGCATTGATTTGGTCGAATTCCCCGATGACCTTGTCTTCGCGATTGAACGCCTTGACCACATGGATGCCGGACACCGTTTCTTCAATGTGGCTATTCAGGGCGCCCAGCCGGACCTGCTGTTCCTTGAACAGGACGACGGTTTTGCGCGTGATCGTGCGCGTCAACAGCAATACGGCCGGAACTGTCACCAGACTGGCGAGGGTGAGCAGCGGGCTCAAATAAATCATCATGACGAGCGCGCCCGCAATGGCGATGGAGCCGGTCATCACCTGCACGACTGCCTGCGCGACCGATGTGCTGACATTGTCGATATCGTTGGTCAGCCTGCTCATCAATTCGCCATGGGGCCGGGTATCGAAAAAACGCAGCGGCAATTGCTGGATTTTCGCAAACAGCGAACGGCGGAGCCTCAATACGACGCGCTGGGAAACCCCCGCCATCAGCCAACCCTGCAAAAAGTTGAGCGCTCCGTCCGTCAAATAGGCGATAACAAGCGCAATCAATGCCAATTCCAGCACATGGAAATCGACCTGGCCGGCGCCACCCGCCATGGCATTGATCGCTACGCCAATCAGATAGGGACCTGCCAGCATGATCATGGCATCTATAAGGACGATGGCAAAGATGCCCACAAGCAGCGGTTTTTCCTTGCCAAAGTACTGCCACAGGCGAATCAGCGTCTGTTTCCAATGCTTCGGCTTCTCCACGGGCCCCCGGCGGTGGTTTCCGAAATTGCCTATTCGCGGCCCCTGGGGCGGGACAGATGTCACACTAGTTGGCTGACTTGACATGCTCGCTTGCCTCCTTGCCGATCTGCGACCGGTAAATTTCCTGATAGGTGCGGCATGTGGCCAGCAATTCATCATGGGTGCCGACTCCCGCCATTTCGCCGTTTTCCAGCACGATGATCTTGTCCGCATCGATCACGGAGGTAATCCGCTGCGCAATGATGAGACAGGTGATATTGGCTGCATATGCGCGCAGCGCTTCCTTGATGCGGGTTTCGGTTGCCGTATCGACGGCGCTGGTGCTGTCGTCAAGAATTAAAATATCCGGCTCCCGCACCAGCGCCCGCGCAATGGACAACCGCTGCTTCTGGCCGCCGGACAAGTTGACGCCGCCCTGTCCCAGACGAGACTCGTATTGTTCCGGCAGCGCCATGATAAACGATTCGGCCTGGGCGATGCGCGCAGCCCGGGCCATCTGCTCCGGCGTGGCATCTTCTTTGCCCCAGCGAATGTTGTGCGCAATCGTGCCCGTAAACAGCACCGATTGCTGCGGCACAATGGCAATCTGTTCCCGCAGACGGCCGGTGTCCCATTCCCGCACATCGCGGCCGTCAATACGGATCGCGCCTTCAGTAACATCGTAGAATCGGGGAATGAGGCTGACCAGCGTGCTTTTGCCCGATCCCGTGGCGCCGATCAGGCCGACCGTTTCACCGGCCCGGCATTCGAAGGAAATATTGCGCAATGACGGTTCTGCCGCACCCGCATAGGTAAAACTGACACGGTCGAAGGCAATTTTGACAGGCGTCAACTGCCGGGAATCGATGTCCCGTGCATGGTCCGCATTTGCAGCATCGGCAGATGCGCGGGCTTGCTCCCGTTCAGCCGCACCATTTTCCGCAAAAACCTCGCCGATCCGCTCTGCGGATGCTTTGGCCCGCACAAACATGGTAAAGACATGGGAAATCATCAGCAGGGCGTGCAATATTTGCGTCATGTAATGGATGAATGCAAGAATGTGCCCCACTTGCATCTGGCCGGCATGAACTCGGTTGCCTCCGATCCAGATGATTGCCGCAATGCCGATATTGACCGTCAGCATGACGCCGGGACTGAATACCGCAAGCACACGCGCAGCCAAGGTGGAGCGAACCCGGTAATCGTCATTGGCTGCATCGAATTTTTCCATTTCCCGCTCGTATCGATTGAAAGCTTTGACGACCCGGACACCGGACAAATATTCCCGCGTCGTGCCGTTGATCCGGTCAAGCGCCCGCTGCACACTGGCGAAAAGCGGAAAGCCGATCCGCATGTTCAAATAAATGAGCGCTGCTACAATCGGTACGACGACAAGCAGCGCAACGGATAGCCGGGGATTGAGGTTGACGGCCATGATGAGGCTGCCGACGCAGATCATCGGCGCCTTGACAAAGATCCGCATCAGGCCGTTCACAAAATTTTGCACTTGCGTCACATCGTTGGTCAGGCGGGTCATGAGCGAGGGGCGTTCAAATTTGTCAAGACTGGCGAAAGTCAACGACTGGATATGGCGAAACAAATCCGCGCGCAAATCCGCGCCAAACCGCTGCGAAACGCGGCTGGAAATGAAGTTGCGAACGAGGGCAGTTCCCGCGCCAACCGCTGTCACCAGCAGCATCCACCCGCCGAGCCGCAACACTTTCTCCATGTCGTGATTAACCACGCCATCGTCGATGATGCTCGCCATGATGGTCGGCAGCAACAAATCGGCGGTCGCTTCGATGGCAAGACAGACAATCGCCAAACTGAACAGCTTGCCGTATTTTGAAATATAGGGACGAACATAACGCATACGGAAAGCCTCCTCTGTTCCGCCGGTTCGTGATGTTTCCATTTCTAATCTTTTGGCATTCATTGGCCGATTTCATGCTGCAATTCTAAGATAACGCTATGCCTGCGGCTGTCAATCCCCGTTTTTCCAGCCCGCTCCCGAAGCCAGACGATATGCAAGTGGACGGCTCCCAGTTAAACTGCGCCATGGGTGACGTGCGATGCCACGTCGCCGTACGTGTTGACGCTTCCGGATGCCGCCGCAACCCATTGCCCTTTGACAGCCATTGCCGAAAGGGGTAATTTGAATAGTGAATTGTTTCCTCAAGTTTGCAGATGGCACAATGGGAGAATGAAAAACATGTTGAGTCGGCGCATACTGGTGATGACGGCGGTCGATGCCGAAAGGGATGCGGTGCTTCGCGGCCTGCGGGGAGACGACCGTTTTGAAGTCGCGCTGGCGGGTGTCGGTCCTGCGGCTGCTGCAGTTCGCACAGCCGCAAAACTGGCGGAAGCGGCCAGCGCACCTCACTCCGGCTACGGTCTGGTCATCAGCGCAGGGATCGGCGGCGGCTTTGTCGGCATTGCCAGCATCGGCAGTCTGGTCATCTCCAGCCGGATTGTCGCCGCCGATTTGGGCGCCGAGACGCCGGACGGATTCATGTTGCTGGACGAGCTTGGCTTCGGTTCGGCAATTGTCGAAGCAGACCTCGGCCTGGCACAACAACTCTGCCAGGCAATGACAACGGCAGGACTGACTGCTTGTGTGGGACCCGTGCTGACGGTATCCACCGTCACCGGAACGGCGGAAACGGCGGCGGAACGGGCCGCGCGGATCGAAGGTGCAGCAGCCGAAGGGATGGAAGGGTTTGGCGTGGCGACGGCTGCGCGGCACTGGGATTTGCCGGTTTTGGAAATCCGCGCGATCTCCAATCCGGTCGGTCCCCGCAACCGCGCCGCCTGGCGAATCAAAGATGCGCTGGAGGCAATCGAGGCAGCAAGTTCCATTTGGCCGGAGGTGTTGTTCAAGTCATGAAGATCGCATTTTCTCCCTGTCCCAACGATACGTTTGTATTTCACGCCTGGGTGCATGGCTTGATTCCGGGTGCGCCTGCTTTGGATGTACAGTACGCGGACATCGATGTGACCAACCGTTGGGCGGCTGAGCCCGGCAACCATCCATTGGACGTGCTGAAAATATCCTATGCCGCATTGCCCTGGGTGCTGTCCGAATATCGGCTCATCCCCTGCGGCGGTGCGCTTGGACGCGGCAACGGCCCACTCGTGCTGGCCGCATCGGCTGCCAGCCCTACCGACCTTGCCGGCAAACGGGTGGCGGTGCCCAGTGAACGCTCCACTGCCTATTTGCTGTTCCGGCTTTGGGCTGCCCGGCATGTGCCGGGCGGACTGGGCGAAATTGTCGTGAAGCCTTTCCACGAAATTATGCCCGCCGTGCGTGACGGGAAGATTGATGCGGGACTGGTGATCCACGAAGCCCGATTCACCTACCCGGAATATGGCCTGTCCCTGGTCGCGGACATGGGCGTATGGTGGGAGTCCGATACCGGTCTGCCCATCCCGCTGGGCGCGATTATCGCCCGACGCCATCTGGACCGCGATCGCATAGCGTCCTGGATCAGGCAGTCCGTCGAATATGCCTGGGCTCATCCGGAAGCCTCCCGGACATATGTATTGGCCCATGCCCAGGAGATGAATCCCGCAGTGGCGCAGGCCCATATCGATTTATATGTCAATGCGTTCACCGCCAATCTCGGGGAGGAAGGATACGCTGCGATCGATGCGTTGCTGGGACGGGCCATGCGCGAAGGACTCGTACCTTCGTTTGATCTTGCAGCACTCCGGGACTAGGCAATAACCAGAGGTGTGCGAAGCCCGCGCCGTTGCCTCTCGCGCTAACGGCTACAAGGGCAATCAATCGCCTTGCAGCAATCGTAAAACGCACATTCATATGCAGTTGGCCGCAAAACAGACATATCCGCTTGTGATGCATTCGTGTAACCAGCAGCAGTAAAGGAGTAGGGCAATTCCATGAAATTCAAATTTCGGCAGTTTACCGTTTTTATGATTTTGTCTCTTGTGTTGCTCGTCGCCGCAGGTTGCGGCAAACGTGACAATGCCGGTCAAATCGGCAGTGAAGCTTCACCGGGCGCAACATCGCCGACATCGGCTGCAACAGGTACCACTCCGTCGCCGGACGCATCGTCGGCCGTTTCTGCTCCCGCCAGCGAAGAAACGGTTCCCCGCTCCGAGACCAATCCGGTCGTGACGATCGAAATGGATACCGGCAAAACGATCACCATCGAGTTGTATCCGGATGTCGCGCCGAACACGGTCAACAACTTTATTTCGTTGATCCGGAAAGGCTTCTATGACGGGTTGATTTTCCACCGTGTCATTCCAGGTTTCATGATTCAGGGAGGCGATCCGGAAGGAACCGGTGCCGGGGGGCCCGGTTACGCCATTCGGGGGGAATTTGCGGCAAATGGTTTCCGGAATGACCTGCAGCATACTCGTGGCGTCATCTCCATGGCGCGCAAATCCCAGCCGCTGGATTCCGCGGGTTCGCAATTTTTTATCATGGTGGCGGATGCCCCGCATCTTGACGGACAATATGCTGCTTTCGGCAAAGTATTGACGGGCATGGAAACGGTGGACGAGATCGTAGGCCAGCAGATCGATCCCGCGGACCCGAACGGTACGCGTCCAGCGCAGCCAATGGCCATCCGCAAGATGTCGGTTGATACCAAGGGTATCGACTATGCCGAGCCCGAAATAATAAGATAACTGTCGCAGTCCCTCCCACTGCATGAACCATTCGGCCGGCCGGGATTCATCTGTTGACCGTTCCCCTGCCGGTCGCCAATCCATTTTGGCCGATTCTGCAACCCATCATTCTCGGAGGTGCTTCCGGATGTCCATTTCCTCTTCAAAGGGAATTCCCGTCTCCATATCTGTGCTGGATCTTGCACCGATTGTCGCAGGAGGGACTGCTGCCCAAGCGTTCCAAAACTCGCTCGATCTGGCCCGCCATGCCGAACAATGGGGGTATCGACGCTTCTGGCTGGCCGAGCATCACAGCATGCCCGGGGTCGCCAGTTCGGCGACATCGATCTTGATCGGTCACATTGCTTCGGGAACGAAAACGATTCGTGTCGGTTCCGGTGGAATCATGCTGCCCAATCACGCTCCGCTGGTCATCGCCGAACAGTTCGGCACGCTGGAGTCGTTGTATCCCGGCCGAATCGACCTGGGACTCGGCCGGGCGCCTGGTTCCGACATGCGCACCGCACGTGCATTGCGCCGGACACTGGGCCAGAGCGGAGATGATTTCCCCGAATTGCTCGAAGAGTTGCGCAGCTATCTGGACCCGTCCCTCGAACCCTATATGCCGGGCGTTCGTGCAATTCCGGGAGAAGGGCTGGACATTCCGATCTGGCTGCTCGGCTCCAGCGGATTCAGTGCGCAACTGGCAGGTAGGCTCGGCCTCCCATTTGCGTTCGCAAGTCATTTTGCACCTGATTATTTGCTGCCTGCGCTGGAAATCTATCGCCGATCGTTCCAGCCTTCCTCCGCACTCCAGCAACCTCATGTCATGATCGGCATCAACGTTGTGGCTGCCGATACGGTTGCTGAAGCACGGCGTCTGGCCACATCCGCCTTCCAGCAGTTTTTGAACATTATCCGTGGTCGCACCGGCCAGCTCCAACCCCCGGTCGACAGCATGGAAGGCTTGTGGAATGACCAGGAACGGGAAGCCGTTGAACGCATGCTTCGCTATGCGATTATCGGAGATCGGGAAACGATCCGCGACAGATTGCCCGCCATCCTGGCAGAGACGCAAGCAGACGAAATCATCGTCGCCGCACAAATCTACGACCATGCCGCACGCCTTCGCTCGTATCAAATATTGGCCGAGGTCGTCCGGGGGGGTTAAATTTCAGTCATCCTCCTCCGTCAGGAAATACAAAAACCAGACGGCATGATTTTGTTCGTCCGCCGCCGCATGCCGGAAAGACTTCTCAATCCAGGGGTCGCCGGCTTTGTCGGCAATTTCGAGGTAGAAATCGACGGTTTTCTGTTCGTCCCGGAACGCGAAGTGCAGCCCGTCTTTGTACGTGGAAGGACACTCGTCCGATAATTGCGGCGTTGGCTGCCTTCCGCTGATGTGATGATAAATTTGGGAAAACCGTTGATAGTGCCGAATCTCGTCCTCGCGGATTTCCAGAATACGTTCACGGACTTTCTCCGATGGCGCCAATTGGGCCAGACGCGCATAACAGGCGATTGCGTTGTATTGCCCGTTGATCGCTTTGGCAATGTCGTCAAGCAAGGATTGATTCGACGAATTGCGGCCGTAAACCGGCAAATATGGATAATACACTTGCAGCAACCTCCCTCGTCGCCGATGGGCGAAAACTGCTACAGTGTATGCAATCATGGGCGCAACGCAACCCTCCAGCCAGCCGAAATTGATCGCATGCCCCCACATGGCTCGCCGGATCCCCTTGATGGGACCCGGACAGGCTCAATCCTCTTCATCGATCAACTCCGAGTTGACGCCAATCGCGGCCCGGCAACCGCTTGCGGCCGCAACAACCAGTTGTGCAGGCACGATGTTGGCAGCATCGCCAGCCGCATAAACGGAACGGACGCTTGTTCTTCCGAAGTCATCAGCGGCGATGCCGCCATGCGCATTGAATTCGCAGCCCAGCATTTGACCAAACGGGCTGGGATGCGACCAGGTCGCCGCCACAAAACCCCCGGTGCGCCGCTCCGTCGTTCCGTCTTCAAACACGACCTGTTCCAGCATGCCTTCCCGTCCGATGAGCGCCCTGATTTTCTGTTCGTACACCCGGATGCCCTTGGCGGCCAGCTTCTGTCTGTGCATCCGGGATACGACGTAATGTCCATTCGTCGCCAATATCAGATTACGGCTCCAGGCGTATACCGTACGTGCAAAATCGGGGCCGTGTTCATTCTCGGAAATGACGATCAGCGGTTCATCCCTCCGTTCCCAGCCGTCGCAATAAGGACAACTGAACAAGCTCTTGCCGTAAAATTCACGAATGCCGGGCACCTCCGGCAACCGATCCTTCAATCCTGTTGCGAGAATGATCTTGCGTGCCCAGACGACCATGCCGTCTTCCGTCGCCACCCGAAAAGCGGCGCCGTCTTTCCGCACATCGATGACCGTCTGCATGCGGACTTGCACGTTTGGATAACGCGCAAGCTCCTCGTGTGCAATTTTTCGGAACTCTCCGGGTGCGATCCCGTCACGCGTCAGAAATCCATGTGATGCGCGTGTCGGCGCGTTTCTCGGCTCATTTCGGTCGAACAGCATCACATGACGCCTCGCCCTGCCCAGCACCAATGCGGCGTTGAGTCCGGCAGGGCCGCCGCCAATAATCGCGCAATCCAGTATGTCCGCTCACTCCCTATCTGGTCTGGCTTTGAGATGCATTCAATATCATTCAATATGTTTATGTATATCCCGATTTGAAACTGTACAACCCTTCCGATAATCCGTTTCCCTCCTGGGGATGCGCCCAGTCTTTCTGGCCGCTCCGGCATATGATGCTTTAGCCCAAGGATAAGGAGCGATTGAATAAATGGTTGATCATGCAAAACCGAACACGCAAAACAGGGGATTGTTTCCCGGCCTGCCAGGCGGCCCCGGTGGTGGGCCCGGCGGGTTCCCGGGCGGCCCTGGAGGTCCCGGCGGTGGCCCCGGCGGATTCCCTGGCGGCCCTGGAGGGCCCGGCGGTGGCCCCGGCGGATTCCCTGGCGGCCCTGGAGGTCCCGGTGGTGGGCCCGGCGGATTCCCTGGCAGCCCTGGAGGGCCCGGCGGTGGACCCGGCGGGTTCCCGGGCGGCCCTGGCGGACCTGGCGGTGGGCCCGGCGGTGGGCCCGGCGGATTCCCTGGCAGCCCTGGAGGGCCCGGCGGTGGACCCGGCGGGTTCCCGGGCGGTCCCGGCGGATTCCCCGGTGGACCCGGCGGTCAGGGACCGACCGCACCGCCGCCCCAATTTGTGCCGCAACTGACGCCCGGCTTGTTTGCGGTTGATCCCGGCGGCATCCGCCGCTGCCTGTTCCGCAATACCTATATTTGGCTGAACAACGGGGAACGGTTTTGGTTTTACCCGACATTCGTGGGTCCCAACTCAGTTGCGGGATTTAGATGGTTCGGCTTTTTTTGGGCCTTTTTCGGCATCGATCTGCGAAGGATTCGATCTTTCACCTGCTTCTAGCAGGCGCAGAGAATCATCAATACAGCAGAAACACCAAAATGGCGCCGCCGGGGTGGGAACCCCTGCGCCGCCATTTTGCATCTTTACCCTTAATGCGGTATCAAGAGCACACCGCAGGTTCCCTGCAAGGCCTGCGGCTGCCGGTCCATGCGATACCAGACGCCCGCTTTCAAGCCGGATCATCCGCTGACGGCGCTGGAACAGCTTCCGTCTTGACTCCGGCCTGAATGAGCGATTTGGACCCCATGAGAAAAGCCGTGAGCAGCGTCATGATCACACCGGTTCCAATGAGCATCCATTCGATCCGGACATAATCCGCAGCGGGCCCGAAGAGGAGCATCCCGATGGGCATCATCGAACCGGTCAGCATGGACAGGATGCCGAACACCCGTCCGAGGTAATCTTCCTGTACTTTTTCCTGAAGCAATACGGTGGACGGCGTATTGAACACGGGCACCGAAACGCCGACCAGACCCATGGCCACAAGATAGATCCAGAAGTTGGGGATGACGCCAAGCGCAACGGTAAACACGCCAAACATGAAGCAGCCCAGCGCCATCGTGTGAATCCGGTTGCGAAAGCCACCCCATGCGGCGATGATCACACCGCCCAGCATCATGCCGATCGAAAATACCACTTCAATAGCGGTCAGCCGCCACACATCCTCTCCAAATCGCCGGACGACCTGCAGCGGGGTCAAGAAAGTGGCCGGAGCGGCCCAAATGAAAAACAGGGCACAAAACAAAAAAAAGCGGAATAGAAAACGCTGTTGGCGGATATAGACAAATCCCCCGGCGATATCCGCGAAATAGCCGGCTTGTTGCTTTTGCGCCGCCTTGGCGTGCACCGGAATGCGCGAAAAAAACAGCATGATCGCAATCGCCACCGCAGCCGTTGCCACATCGATCAGAAAGATCCATTCCAGTTCGGCGAATGTCAGGAGCGCCGCACTGACCATCGGCGCCACAAGCGTAATCAACGCCTGGATGCTGCCGTTGATCCCGTTGATTCGCGTCAATTGGTCTTCCGGCACCATCTGCGGCAAGATGGCGCCTACCGCCGGCGTCTGCAGGGCAGATCCAATTGCCCGAATGGCGGAAATCAGAAACAGCAGCCAGATGTCGTCGTATCCGAGCCAGAACAAAACGGCAAGCGCCAGCGTAAAAGCCGCGATTCCCGCATCGGCCGCCACAATCAGCAGCCTGCGATTGAAACGGTCCGCCCAGACGCCCGCAAAAGGCGAAAGCAGAAACGTCGGCAAAAACCCGCACAGGATCGAGACCGTCATCATCAATCCCGATTGCGTCGTCAGCGTGATATGCCACATGATGGCATATTGGACAAGCGCCGTACCAAAAAGGGACACTGTCTGTCCAGCAAGATATAAAACGATATTCCTTTTCCAGTTCGATTTCATGCAGACAATCCCCCGCAATTCCAATGTCGCCTCTCTGTACGGCAAATAAAAAGACTTTGCCCCAAACAGGACAAAGCCATTATAACAGATCAACCCAAATATTTATGAATATATTTTACATTTGCTAGATGACCCGGCGGGCCGTCACGTATCGGGATGCCCAGTAGCCGGTCGTGATGCTCGAGATGCTGACGTTGTTGCTCGACGAGTTGTGGATCATTTTGCCGTCACCGATATAAATGCCGACATGTCCGATTGAACTGGACGAGCCGACACGCAGCAAAACCAGATCTCCAGGCTGCAAGTCACTCCGGGCGACATATGTACCCGCATCTTTCAAATATTTCGTGCCCCATTTGAGCGAGATGCCTTCCTTGCCAAACACGTATTTGACGAATGCCGAACAGTCCATCAGGGTTGGCGGCTGGTTGACGCCGTATTTGTATTTCGTCACGCCGATCAAATCTTTGGCGTGCTGGATGATTTTCTCCGCCTTGGCTGCCTTTTGGCCCGTTTGCGAAGCATTTGATCCGTTTGACGAAGATGAAGGCGGCGCAAAATCCGAAATGTAATTTTTCGAAACATAACCGATTTTGCCATTGACCGAAGCTTTGACCCAGTATTTGTTCACATCCTGCAGCACTTCGATTCGGGTACCTTTTTTGAGCGTCTGATAGACTTTGCTATCGGTCGAAGGTGCTGAACGGAAATTCACCGCACGTTCGACAGTCGCAGTCGAAGCCAGCGCCGAAGCCGCAAAGGTAAAAAAGCACAACGTTGCCACAATGATGACGACGAACCTTTTTTTCAACATGAAATCCCTCCCAAGGTGAATTATAACGGGACATTTGGGAGCATTTCCTGCTGAAAAATATGCCAATGGCCGATTCTGACAATCGTCTCATTTTTCATGGCTGCTGAAAATGGGACTGTTTCTGCATTTTTTTACCCGCATGCCGTTTGTTCCCGTTTCCATTAAAAATCTATCATCTGATGCCCCAGTTCCCGCAAGCATTTGTCCGCCTGAAAAAAACCGACAGGCGGTGCGCGATGCGCCCGCTTGTCGGTTTGCCTCTGTGAATCATGCCCTGCCCGCTTACTGCTGATTCCGGGTATAGATTTGTATGGCATCTCTCAAAAATGCGGCCGTCCCTGGCTGATCTTTATCGTAGTATGCGGTAAAGCGGGCATCATCCACATACATTTGGGCCAGGTTGGCATGTGCCTGCGGGTCATAGCGATCCCAATAGCAGGTCAGCCACTGACGATGCAGATCCGCGGCATGCTGCGCCAGCTCGCCAGCCGGATCGCCCGTTGCAAATGCCTCGGCCAGCGTTTTGTGAATGTCGGCGGACAACTGCTCGACCGTCCGATACGCCGCCTCCGACATGTCCAGCAATTTGTTGTTCGCCCGTTCCACCGCTTCATCGCCGTACTTTGCCCGGATTTCAGCCCCGTACTGCCGTTCGTTTGCTTCCACCTGCTCCCGCTTGAAACCTGCGAATTTCTGTTTGTCGCTCATTTGTTCCACTCCCCTGCGATGGGCCAATGTCCGTTCAACATTGACAATTAATTGATCGATTTGCGCACGTCTGGCCAGGAGCTGTGCGCGATGCGACAGAAGGGCTTTCTCTTCATCGAAGTCGGGCGAAGCAAGCAACCGCTTGATCTCTTCCAGTCCCAGGCCCAGCTCGCGATAGAACAAAATCTGCTGGAGTCTGTCGACTTCCGGCTGTCCGTAAATCCGGTATCCCGATGAATTGATTCTCGCCGGCTTGAGAAGGCCAATTTCATCATAATACCGGAGGGTGCGAGCGCTGACGCCCGCCAGCCGTCCCAGTTGCTTCACCGTATACGCCATGTCGATCCCTCCTGACAACTCCATCGTAAACGTTGACGCAACGTGAAGGTCAACAGCCAATTTTGCAAGGGGAAAACCCGGCATGGGGCAGACAATCGTCCAGCGCCGCTGCATTTCGCGCGTGAAGCTGTGTCATCAGGATGTGGCCTTGATCTGCTTGCTCCTGAGCTGCCCGCACGCTGCATCGATGTCTGCGCCGTATTCGGTGCGGGTCGTACACTTGATGCCCTGCTTCTTCAGCGTATCGAAAAACGTCTGGATGGCTTCTTCCGTGCTTCGCTGATACTGGCTGTGTTCATCGACCGGATTGTACGGAATGAGGTTGACATTGACCAGCTTCGAGCGGCTGCGCATCAATCCGGCCAGTTCCAGCGCATGTTCCGGACGGTCGTTGACATCGCGCAGCAGAATGTATTCAACCGTAATGCGCCGTTTGAGTTTCGCCAGATAATAGTCCATCGCTTCCATCAGCTTCGCGATCGGAATCGCCCGGTTGATCTTCATGATCCGCGTGCGCAATTCATCATTCGGCGCATGCAGTGATATGGCCAGATTGACTCCGCGATCATCATCCGCGAAATCCCGGATTTTGTTTGCCAGGCCGCTGGTCGAAACCGTGATGTGGCGCGGTCCGATGCCCAGCCCCTTGGGATGTTTGACGATATCGAGAAAATCGAGCAGATTGGCGTAATTGTCAAACGGCTCGCCGATCCCCATCACGACAATGTGGGTGATCTGCTCGCCCCGGCCCAGCTGATCCAGGTAGCGCTGCACCTGGAAAATCTGTTCCACGATTTCCCCCGCGTCCAGATCGCGGCTTTTGGCCAGCAAGCCGCTGGCGCAGAAGCTGCAGCCGATATTGCAGCCGACCTGCGTGGTCACACAGACGGACAACCCGAACGCATGGCGCATCAGTACCGTTTCGATCAAATTGCCGTCATGCAGGCGGAACAAAAATTTGACCGTCCCGTCCACCGATTCCTGTCTTGTATGTTCCGAAATCGTGCCCAGCACAAAGTGGTCCGCCAACAGACGCAGACACGCTTCATTGACGCCTGCCATCTCGTCGAACGATGTCACGCGCCTGCGATACATCTGCTCCCATACGTGGATCGCCCGTCCTCTTTTGTGCTGGTTGGCTACGAGAAAATCCGTCAGCTGGTCTATCGTATAACGATATAGGGAAGGTTTGTTCATGCGATGCAACCCCATTTCCATTTTCACTATGATGTCATCATACCTCTTTCGGGACGGAAACAACAATCCGGAATGAAAAATCTCGTCTGATTTGTTACAATAACGGAAAGTTCATTTGAATAAGGAGTCAACCCGACAATGGCCTACAAAAGCACCAGGGGGCAAGTGGCCCCGATCGGATTCATCGATGCGGTTCTGATGGGACTGGCCGACGACGGCGGTCTGCTCGTGCCGCAACAGATTCCGCAAGTGCCGGCAGAAACGTTGCGCCAGTGGCAAAAGCTCGACTATGCGGCGCTTGCGCTGGAAGTTTTTTCGCTTTATGTGGATGGCGAAATTCCGCGCAACGAACTGAAGCAATTGATTGACGACAGTTACGCACGCTTCCGCCATCCGGAAGTGACACCCGTTCACAAGCTCAGAGACGACCTGCATGTACTGGAACTGTTCCACGGACCGACCTTCGCTTTCAAGGATGTCGCCCTGCAATTATTGGGTAATCTCTATTCATACATTTCGAAGCAAACCGGTTCGATCATTCATATATTGGGCGCCACATCGGGCGACACTGGCGCTTCGGCCATCGAAGGTGTAAGGGGCAAGCCCGGCATTCGCATCTGCATCCTGCATCCGCATGGCAAGGTGAGCAAGGTGCAGGCGCTGCAAATGACGACCGTGCAGGACGACAACGTGCTGAACCTTGCCGTCGAGGGCACGTTTGACGATTGCCAGCGCATCATCAAGGAGCTGTTCGCCGATGTCGGCTTCAAGCGGGAACATCATCTTCGCGCCATCAATTCCATCAACATCGCGCGGGTACTCGCGCAAATCGTGTACTACTTCCATGCCTATTTCCGGCTGGCGGAACAGGGCGTGACGGGCAAAGTCAACTTCAGTGTGCCCACGGGCAATTTCGGCGATATTTTCGCCGGCTACATGGCCAAGCGCATGGGTCTGCCCATCCACAAGCTCATTTTGGCGACGAACGAGAACAACATTCTGGAACGTTTCGTCAATGAAGGGGTGTATGAACCGGGAGAATTCCGCAGTACCTACAGCCCTTCCATGGACATCCAGGTGGCCAGCAATTTCGAGCGCTACCTGTACTATCTGTATGGAGAAAACGGTGCAACCATCGCTTCGTTCATGGATCAGTTCAAAACCGAAGGACGCATCGTGGTGCCTCCGGAGAAGCTGGCGCAGGTTCATGCCGATTTCGCCGCTTACGGCGTCCGGAACGAAGAATGCCTGGATACCATTGCGGACAATTACCGCGCCACTGGCTACTTGCTGGATCCGCATACGGCCTGCGGCGTGGCCGCAGCAGACCGGCTGGCTGCGGACGGGGAAGTGACGATTGCGCTCGCGACGGCACACCCGGCCAAATTCGACGAGGCGATCCGGCTGCGCAACATCCGGCAGACTTATCCCGCACCCATTGCCGAACTGTTCGACAAGCCGCAATCTTATGTCGTGGTCAACAATGACAATGCGGAAATCCGGAAGCAACTGGAGGCGTTTTTCTGAACCCGCCGGATGCATGCACATACAGGACAGGGGCATCCCCCGGATCAAGCCTGATCTGGAGGATGCCCCTTTTTTTAGCCGAACAGATCCGATGACAAATACCGCTCTCCGGAGTCCGGCGCTATGCACAGCACCCGGGCCGACGAAGGCAGCTTGCGGCCGATTTGCACCGCAAAGAATGCGGCTGCCGCGGCGGATGCGCCAACCAGGATGCCCTCTTTGGCTGCCAGTTGCCGGGCCATCGCTTGGGCATCGTCATCCTCGATATGCAAAATCTCGTCATAGATGGACCGGTTCAAAATCACCGGGATGAACCCCGGACCCGTGCCCGGAATTTTGTGCTTGCCGGGTTTGCCGCCCGCCAGTACCGGAGAACCGGCCGGTTCGACAACACAGATCCTCAGATCGGGCATCCATTTGCGAAGCTCCTCGCCCGTGCCCGTTACGGTACCGCCTGTCCCGGCTGTCAATACAAGTACATCCAGCTTGCCCTCGAACGCTTCGAAAATTTCGACGGCGGTCGTATGCCGATGCGCATCCGGATTGGCGGGATTCTCAAACTGCATCGGAATGAAGCTGTTCGGGATGGCTGCAGCCAGTTCCTCGGCTTTGTCTATCGCGCCCTGCATCCCCTTCTCGGCCGGTGTCAGGTGGACGGTCGCGCCATAAGCCTGCATGACCTGGACGCGTTCTCTCGTCGCGCTTGCCGGCATGGTAATGATGCATGGATAGCCTTTGGCCGCGCTGACCATCGCAAGCCCGATGCCGGTATTGCCGGAAGTCGGCTCGATGATCGTCGATTTGCCCGGCACAATTTTCCCTTCGCGCTCCGCCGCCGCAATCATGTTATAGGCAGCGCGGTCTTTGACGCTTTTGCCCGGATTGAAATACTCCAGCTTCATGTAGACGGATGCGCCTTCCGGATCCGCCACCCTGTTCAGCTTCACGATCGGTGTATCACCGATCAGTTCCGTCACGGAAGATACGATTCGCGGCATGACTTTCGCCCTCGTTTCTCGAAGTTGTTCTTCATGTCTGGTCCTCTTAATCATAACAAAAATGAAAACGGATGATGAAGAAAAAAGTCCCGCCATCGCGACCGGACAGGGACTTGGACAATGGGCCAACCATTACGTCAGGTTTGCGCTCAGCTTCTCCAGATGTCGTACGGTTGGCGTCAAATTGGCAAAAAAGTAGGCTTCCCTCAATCTGCGCGACGGTGCGCTGTTCTGCGTATAGCCGGCGCTTCCCTGATGCAGCATGCAAGCCTGGACGGCCCTGAGCGTCAGATAGACCGCCGCCAGCCGGACGCGCACCAGCTCCCGCCAGTCTGCCGCAGGGCCCTGGGCAGCCAGGCGGTAGGCACTGTTACGGAGTTGCTGCAATTCCTGTTCCAGCTGATCGGGTTGCTCCGGCAAATAACGGTTGCAGCCTCCCTGCAAATCCTGCGCTTGCCGCATGAGGCGGATGGCACTTGACGTCACACCCAGTCCCAGCGGGATTTGATACAGGATGAATGTCCCGCGCACTTTCGGAATGAACGCATCGGCTTCTTCGCTGATGACCCACTCGCCAGGCACGTTCACGCTATCGAAAACGCAAGCATAGGTCGCGCTCCCGTTCAGACCCAGGAATCCGATTCTTTCCGTCATCGTCAACCCCCGGGACTGACACGGTACAAACGTCATGACACGCTTGCCGTCCCCGCAATCCGCAATCGTGGCAAACCAGTGGTCAGCCCCCAGATTGGACACATACGGCAACCTGCCGGAAATCGAATAGCCGGACGGCCGGGTGTCTTGCGTCTCCCCGGGAGCCCGCTCGGCACGCAGATACAATTTGTCCATTTCCGCATAAAATTTCATCGGATTGGACAAGCCCGTACCGCCAAGCACTTCACCGGATTCCAGCCTGGGCAGCATCTCGCTGCGCAAATAATCCGACTCCCCATGGCGCAAGTAAGTCATGGCCGCCAGATGGCACCAGATGTTGAATCCCGTCGTCATGCACGTTTTGGACGTTTCTTCGACAAGCCGCATGCCGGAGATGATCGTCTCCGCTTCCGTCAAGCCGCTGCCGGGATAATATCCGCCGGTACCGAGCGCCTTCATGTAGTCGAGGGGATAATGCGCTTCGGAATCGATGAGCTGCACTTTCGGCCTGATATGCGTTTCAATGATTGATTTGAGCCGCTGCCATCGTTCCTCGGATGTCGGCATCATGCCCGCTCTCCTTTCTTCCATACCGAATCATTTGTCGGACAAAATCGGCGTAAGGGCGTCAATCGGTGCCTTGACTGCTGCTCTGGCGCGTTTGACCGCTTCTTCGTCCGGCGCGTTGTAGAAGCACAGGCACTTGGTCATATCTTCGCACACATACGTACGCGAGAAGGTGACTTCCGGAACTTCCGCATAATGGACGGAGTTGGTTTTCTTGCGCTCCAGATATTTTTCCATGGTCAGGTCCGCCGGCAGATTCCATTCGACCAGATAATTCAGCTCCTCATTTCCGGCGATGACTTCTTCCGGCTGTTTGCCGATCAGTCTGACCTGCTTCAACAGCGACAGCGTAACACCAGCTTCCTCGATGCCGGCCTTGACTTGCGCTTCTTCCCCTTCGGCGATCCAGAACGCGCGTCCGAAATCCTTGGCCACCTGCACTTCGATGATGCGGGCGTTTTTCGATTTGAGCGCGTTGTTGATCGATTCCGTCAACGCCTTGAATTCTTCACGCGACTTCACTTTCCCGTCCAACTGAGATTCTGCCAGATACAATGCCATTTTGTTTCCTCTCCTTTATTGACATTATTGGTTCTGCATGTCATTCGACAACACGCGATAATGTGATTATAATTTAACTTGGTATAAAAAATAAACCTATTGGATGTGACATTTTTTCATATAAATGGAGGAAATGGACTTGAAGGAACGTTATGACCTGCCCTGCAACATCGCGCAAACGCTGAATCTGATCGGTGACCGCTGGACACTGCTGATTTTGCATGAAATGATGGTCGGGCATACCACATTTAACGAAATCAAAAATGCGTTGAAGGGGCTCTCGTCCAAGCTCCTTTCCGAACGGCTGAAATCACTCGAGGAAATGAACCTGGTCGAATCCGTCCTGTACTCCGACCATCCTCCCCGCTACAAATATACGCTGACGAAGAGCGGACAGGATCTGGAAATCGTGTTTCACGCCATGGTGTTGTGGGGGCAGAAGCACCTGAACAAATGCTACAAAAAACTTGTCCATCGCACGTGCGGACACAACGTGGAACTGGTCTGCTACTGCGAACACTGCCAGACAATGACGACCGACGTCGTCCCCGTGGAAATCGAAGCTTCCGCCGCCCGCTGATTGCAAGCTGGCATGCACCTGCCTGGCGCATGCCAGCCCGTTTTTTTCGGCTTGCCTATTCTTTGTTGATGATGCCCCATTTCCGTTCCATCCGTCTTTCCAGCAATCTCACGCATTGGTCCAGCAGCAGGCCGCACAGCCCGATGAAGATGATGCCGGCCAGCACAAAGTCCAACCGCAGGAAATTGCGGCTATCGACAATGAGAAAACCGAGTCCCGATTGCGAGCCGACCATTTCGCCGGAAACGAGGAAAATCCAGGAAGTGCCGATCGCAATGTGCAAGCCGTTCGAAATCGTCGGAAACGCTGCCGGAAAAATAATTTTTCGGAGCAGTTCCAGGCGGCCCAATTCGATGTTGCTGGCAACCTTCAGGTATACCGGATTGACTTTGCGCACGGCTGATACCGTGGACAGCAGAACCGGAAAAAACGCGGCCAAAAAAATGATTGTAATCGCCGGTGCGTTGCCGATGCCGAACCAGAGGACGATAAACGGCGACCAGGCAATGGGCGAAACGGGACGCAGCAACTGTACGATCGGATCGATGACGTTCCACAGCCACCTGATCCGCCCCAGCACCAAACCCAATGCGATGGCAATCAGGGACGCCGTGACGTACCCGGCAACGAACCGCCCCAGGCTTACGCCAAAATGTTCGAACAGCTTCCCGCTGCGCAGCAAGTCTTCCATCGCCCATAGCACGGACAGCGGTGAAGGCAGCAGCGCCTCATCATATCTGCCTGTCGCCACGACAATTTGCCAGACGATCACCAGAAACGCCATGCCGGCTGCGATATAACCCGTCTTTTTTAATGTTTTCATGTTCTACAGCGCCTTTTCGATGAAGGAGTTATCGACGAAATCTTCAAATGTCGGCGGATTGTCGGACAAGCCCATCTCGACCAGATATGTGCGAAGCAATTCATAGGAAGCTTCGTCGAGCTTGAGGTCGTCGTACTTGATCCATTGCAGCGACAGCTCCAGCACCTTGTCCTCGACATTCATGTACTTGCCCAAAATCTGCTTGGCTTCCTCGTCTTTCTGCTCTGCCTTCTTGCCCGCCTCCAGATACTTGTTGACCAGTTCCTGTGCCGCTTCGCGGTGTTTGCTGATGAAATCGCCGCGCAATACGAGCGCGCAGTCGACGGAATCCTCCCACAACTCTTCGGACTGGAACAGCACCCTGCCCTTGTCAATGGCAACCGACTTCGCGCCGAACGGTTCGGCCACGACGTAGCCGGCAATGCGTTTTTCGGCCAGGGCGGCAGGCATTTCGGCAGGCGGCAGTTCGATGACATTGACGTCGGTATATTGCATGCCCGCCTGTTTCAACATGAGATACAACAAAATGTTGTGCGTGGAATACTTGTGCGGGATGGCGAAATTTTGGCCCCGCAATTGCTCCGTCCGCTCGATTTCCGGTGCCGTTACGATGACGTTGCCGTCCTTGTGGCCGAGCGCAACGGCCTTCAGATCGATGCCTTGTTCCTTTGCCCGCATCGCGAGTTCCACCAGTACAGATGCGCCGTCAATCCGGCCCGTATTCAGGGCATCCATCAAATCGGGCCAGGAACCGAATTTGACCAGTTCCAGTTCGATGTGCTCGAAACTCTCCTTGCCAAGTTCCTCTTCAATGTACAACGGTGCCGCGTGCGTAATCGGCAAATAGCCAATCTGGACTTTGCGTTTCTCCTGGCCTGCGCCGCCGCCATTCTCCTTGCCCGAGCCGCAGGCGGCCAGCACCATCGAAACCGCAAGGATCAACATCAGAATCACCGGCAGCTTGCGCCGGTCCATTTTGCTGGTTTTCATGTTATTACGCCTCCAATTTGATACCGCTAAATTGCAAACTCTTCCGTCGGTTCCGCTCCGGACAGGCGGAAAGCCTCCAGAATCTGTTTCCGGAAATGCTGAAAATCGCGGTGCCCCCGGTCGCGCGGCTTGGCCGATTCGATGCGGATCTGCTTGTGGATGCGACCCGGGCGGCTCTGCATGATAAATACCCGATCCGACAGGTAGACGGCTTCGTCGATATCGTGGGTGACCAGCACGACGGTCACGCGTTCCTTGCGCTGGAGCTTCAACAGTTCATCCTGCAAAGCATAACGCGTGAATGTGTCAAGCGCCGCAAACGGTTCGTCCATCAATAGCAATTCCGGCTGCATGGCCAGCGCCCTCGCCAAAGCGACACGTTGCTGCATGCCACCCGAAAGCTGATGGGGAAAAGAGCGGCCCCAATCCTGCAGGCCGACCAGTTTCACATATGCCTCGGCACGTTCTCTCCGTTCTTTGGCCCCCAGTTCCTTCAGAGGCTCCAGACCAAGTTCCACATTTGCCAAAACGTTCCGCCAGGGCAGCAATCCGTAATCCTGGAACAGCATCACGCATTTTCGGGTCGGCCGTTCCACCGGCGCTCCAGCGATCCGGATCGATCCGCTGTCCGGCCGTTCGAACCCGCCCAGTATGTTGAGCAGAGTGCTTTTGCCGCAACCGCTCTGCCCCAGAATCGATACGATTTCACCTTGCCGGATTTCAAACGAGATGTCTTCCAGCACGGAGCTGACCAGATTTCCGTCAGTAAACGATTTGCACAATTTATCCGCCTGAACCGCAGGGATCTGATTCAATCGCAGGAAACCCCCAATCAACAATGACAGCATGTCCGCCAGATTGTTGTCCGAATTAAAAATACATTTCCCATTTGTTTAGTGAGGATTAAGGTTATATTAATATACTCTGTTAAAAAATGCAACCTACTTTGACGATTTTTTGCGATTTTCTACATTTTGTTTCATTGCATTCTGACCCCGGCACAATTATGATAAGATGAAATATTGGAAACACAAGGGAAAGAGAGGAACCTTCCATGTCCATTGTACCAAGCTTGCTGGAATACAATCGGAAATTTGTTGAAGACAAAAAATACGTTCAATATATGACGGATAAATTCCCGGAGAAAAAAATCGTTGTGCTGACCTGCATGGATACGCGCCTGAGCGAACTGCTCCCGAAGGCGATGGGCCTGAAAAACGGCGATGCCAAATACATCAAAAACGCCGGCGCCGTATTGACCCAGCCTTTCGGAAGCGCCATGCGCAGCATCCTGGTCGCGGTCTACGAATTGGGCGCACGGGAAATTCTGGTGGTGGGCCATCATGGATGCGGCATGTCGGAAATCGATCCGGAACGGATGAAGCAGCGGTTTCTTGAACACGGAATCGATCCATTGACCATCCAGACGCTGGAAAACTCGGGCATTCGCATGGACAAATTTTTCCGCGGCTTCAACCGACCGGAAGAAGGTGTCATGCACAGCGTCAGGATGATCCGCCGACACCCGCTGTTCCCGCAATCGGTGCCCGTGCACGGTTTTCTCATGGACCCGGTCACCGGCTTGCTGGAAGTCGTCGTGGAAGACTATCGCGAAGAAACATGAGATCCCTGCCCTCCGGGCCAAGCCGATAAGGGCGTCAGTTCCAGGGAAACCCCTGTCCCCGGATGCTGCGCTCCGCTTGGCCTCCCCATGGATCACAAAGCGTGATCCGCACATGGCCAATCGTGAAACTGCGTCAAATCCCCATAGTTTCCGACAATCCCCTGATGTGGTATGATGATTCCAACAGATTTCCAATTTCAAGGAGGATGAAGCCGCCGCATGGATCATTCCGAGACGTTGCATCGAAGAAACCGCTTGCTTGTCAACATCATCTGGGGCATGCTATTGCTGGGCATCGTTGTCAACTTCGTGACCGGCGCCGAAACCGAGTCCAATATTATCCTCGCAGTCGTTGGTTTCATTACTTGCGGCGGAGCCACGCTGATGACTTACCGGCGATGGTTTGAATCATACATCAAGTACTACATCCCGGTCATCATTACGATCCTTACGATGTTGCTGATCATAACCGCGCCTGTCATCACCACCTATTTCCTCGTTTTTGTCAATTTGGCCATCATGACGCTCTACAGCAACTTCAAACCGCTCCTGTTTTCCGGGGTGCTGGGCATCGGCGTCACCCTGTTCCTGACATTCAGCTCCTACCGGGAAGTGATGTTTGGCAACAACCATCCAATCACGATCATGCTGTACCTGCTGATGATTGCAGCACCACTACTGGCTTCGGCCAAATTTAGCGAGCGATTGCAGGCTGCGGCTACCCGCGAGCGGGAAAATGCCATCGCCGAGAAGAACCGGACGCTTGCCATTGTCGATCAGGTTTCTGCTTCTCTCCAGGAACTCAACAACTTCAATGCGGAACTCCGGGAAAATGTAAACTCGACCCGCGCCATTTCCCGCGAAGTCACCGTCGCATTCACCGAAGTGACCACCAGCATCGAGATGCAAACCGGCAGCATCAGCGGCATTGACGAATCGATGCGTGTCGTCGAAAATGCCGTATCCACCCTGGCAGACCGTTCGGCGGAAATGCGCAATTTGGCCAACAATGCGGTGCATCTGACGAAAACAAGCAGCGAGGAAGCGGAATCGCTGTCGCAAATGATGAACGAAGTGCAGGCAGCGATCGAACGGTCCGCCGCACTGATGAAGGAATTGAACGAACAGAACAAACACATCCGCGACATCGTTGATGCGATCCATCAAATCTCGGCACAAACCAACCTGCTGGCGCTGAATGCCGCGATTGAAGCCGCCCGCGCAGGCGAACATGGTAAGGGATTTGCCGTGGTGTCCCATGAAATTCGCAAGCTGGCTGAAACATCGCGCCAGGCCACAGAACAAATTTCGGAGATATTGGAAGGGATTCGCGTCAAAACCGACCAGGCCGCCGAACAGGTCATCAAAGGCCAGCAATCGACATCCGAAAGCCGCGACGCAGCCGCACGCGTGTCCGGGGCCATGCGCGTATTGTCCAGCGACATGCTGAAGGTGGAGGAACAAGTTTCCCAGGTGGCCGGCGCCGCTGATGACGTCCATCGCCAATACACCAAGATTGCCGAAGAAATGAGTACAATCGCGCAAGCGACGGAGCAAAACATGCTCGCCATCCAGCAGATGGCTGCCAACATGTCCACACAGGATGAGCGCATCAATGACATTCAGGCCGGATTTTTGCAATTGGACAAGCTGGCTGCCGACCTGACCCGGACAGCCAAAGTCTGATTTACTTGACGGATACCATCCCGGCGGCTGTAAATCTGTATAATTCCGGCGGCTGGCCTCCCCCTTCATGCACCTCGAAGTGCCGGTATTGCGCATCGCAACTCACAACAACGCCCATGGTTTCGTTCAGATTGGCAGTCAGCAGGAATCGCAGGATCGATGTAGGCAACGGGATTCGCGATTTCGAGATGTTCTCCAAACGTTTCAACGCTGGCGCAGATTTGGGGGACATCTTGATATTTTTTCGTATACAGATGAACGATCGCATCGTTGAGCGTGATTTCCTTGAGCCATGTCTTCACGTCATCAGGCTGATGGGGCACCAGTTCAGCAGTGGAACGGGGTGTTCGGGTGAACGTCACCGGAACGGGGTGATCGTGCCGTTCTGGCATTCCCTCCCCTCCATCCTATTTGTTGAATAGGACGATCAAAGCCGCGCGCGGGTTCGCTTGCGCAACCAATGACAAAGGGCGTCTCCGTAGTCGGATGATCGACTCCGGGAACGCCCCAAGCGGCTGTCATGAACCTTCCGGATTGTGGTGACGGACATGGTTGCGGTTTTTGACCTTTTTGGAGCCTGAAAGCGGCTGTGGGCCATCATGGTGATCCGCATCGCGGCTGTTTGGCTCGCGCTGGGGATTGGCCTCTGGGACAGGTTGCGATTTCGGTTTGCTCATCCAGCGGATCAATCCCTTCATTTTTGGTTTGCCAACCGGTTGTCGTTTGCGATTCCGTTTACCCTATGCATGGGTATAAGCTTGCAAGGCCTGGGCACATTCGTGCAGATGCCGGCGATACTCGGCGATCAACTGCTGGATGATGAAGCTGCCTTCGTTCACATGCTCGTCATCCCGCTCGACATCCACCAGCCCAATATCGATTTCCCTGCTGTCCAGATATCGGATGTCAAAGTCAAATTCATACTGTTGACGGCCTGCACTGCGGATGGTGACCCTTAGTCCGTTCGGATGCGCATGGTCCGGGCGCACTTCTGCCTCGTCGCCGTCTTTCAGATGATGTTTCAGTTCGTGCTGCCATCGTTCCACGAGTTCGGATTGCGGCATTGTCAATTGGTCTTTTGCGGGCATGAAAAAATGCACCTCCGTTCGGGTAGTGTGCCCAAAACGCAGGTGCGCATTCGAAATTTTGCCATATCTCTGTCCGCAAGGAACGGCAAACGCCGAAAAAATGACCGCTGACGGCCCAAAATGTCCGAATTAATCCGACAAATGCCGGGCGGCAGCCTCCATCGCCCCGATCACCCTGTCGCCCCAGGCATCAAATTCCGGATCTTCCGTCTGCAATTCCGGATGCGCCAGAATGTGCTGCACCGTGCGCCTGATCCCCTGGTCCAGCCGCGTGGTCGCCGCAAAACCGGGTACGAGCCGTTTCAGCTTGGCATTATCAAAGACCACGGAGTGGGCCTTGTCTCCCAGCAGGCTCCCCCGGTAATCGACCGGCGGATTGCATGCGGCCAGGAATGTGGAGGGCACATGGACGGCATGCAGCTTGACACCCAGCGCATCCGCGATGATTTCATAGATTTGATTCCAGGTCACCGACTCGTCAGACGTAATATGAACCGATTCCCCGATCGCATGGATGTTGCCCATCAAACCGATGAACCCTCTGGCGAAATCGCTGTTGTGCGTCATCGTCCACAATGAAGTGCCATCCCCGTGAATGATGACCGGCTTGTTGGCCAGCATGCGCCTGGCCACTTGCCAGGTTCCGTTGCGTCCATGCACGCCCAGCGGAAGTGCACGTTCGTCATACGTGTGGCTGGGTCTGACGATCGTGACCGGAAAACCCGTTTCCCGGTATTGGCGGATCAAATATTCCTCGCAAGCGATTTTGTTGCGGGAATATTCCCAGTAGGGATTGGACAGCGGCGTGCCTTCGGTAATCCTGTAATCGGACAACGGCTTCTGGTAGGCGGAAGCCGAACTGATAAACATGTACTGCTTGGTCCGGCCGGCGAACAGCCGGTAATCCCGTTCCACATCTTCCGGATGAAAGGCAATAAAATCCGCGACAACATCAAATTTGCTGTCTCCTAGCAGCCCGGCTACTTGCGCTTCGTCGCGAATATCCGCCTGGATCGTCCGCACACCTGGCGGCAGGCCCGCATTCCGCGTGCCCCGGTTCAGCAAATACAGTTCACAGCCCTGCTCCGCAAGCTGCCGCGTAATGGCAGCACTGATCGTTCCCGTGCCTCCGATAAACAGCGCTTTCATCACAAGCTCCCCCTCCGCAACATGCTTCTTCACAAAGCATGACTGCCAAAGCCGGAACTTGTCAATCAAAATTTTCTTTTTTTCGCCTTCTCTGGCATTTCAAGTCTGAAGCAGTTCCTGATATTGGCGGGTCAATTCGTCCGCTTTGGCCAGGGCCCCCCATTTCCGATATGCACGGATCGAAGATGACAGATGATCGATGGCTTGTGCGTGCATACGCCGGCCCAGCAGAAACTTGCCATAACATTCGGCGGCGATGGCTTCATCGTGAATATGCCCGTTTGCCGAAGCGGCTGCAATGGATTGCGCATAAAAGCGGTCTGCCTGTTGATCCTGGCGCCGCAACCTCGCCCATTCCGCCTGCGCGAGCAAATACTTGTGCAGATAGTTTTCCGGACAACGCGCAGCCGAACGCTGCAGAACACGCAGGTTGCGCCGGATCCGGATGCCGATCGACAGCCGTTTTGCCGCCGTGCATTGCCCATGCAGTTGTGCCCATACCAGACATTCATACAAGCATTGCGATTCGCTTTTGGAGATTTGCCTGCGGGATTTGATAATCGCCGACGCTCTTGCCAGTGCCTCTTCCGCATCCCGGTACTCGCCAAACAGGTAACCGGTAATGTACCGGTAGAGGCATACGAATTCTTCCATCAAGTTCAGCCGGTCTCCATGAACAGATCGGTAAAACCCAGGGTCCAGAATGTCTTCGGAAGCGAAGGGGTCGTCCGGCCGTCGTATGCCCCGAAGCCTGGAGATGAGCGCGGCGAGCAAAGCCGCCTGTTTCCAGTACACGCTGTTGTTGTGCCGCTGCAGCACTTCCGCACCCGCGAGCAAGCGCTCGTATAAGTCATGGAGCGGATGACTGAATTGGAACAACATCGCGCAGTTGAGCAGCAAGCTCTGGTTCGCCTGCCACAGGTCGCCCGATTCCAGCGCAACCTTGCCGGCTTTTTCGCTGAACCGTTGCAAATGCTCCGGATCATATCGCCGCCAGCTATCCATGCAGATGGCGTAAACGGTCAATGACCGCACATGGAGCAGCGGATATGGAGCAGACAGGCGGATGGCCAGTTTGGCCCATTTGGATGCTTCCTCGTCCTGTTTGAGCTGATAGTAGACCAAGAGTGCATATCCGGCAAAACTGACGGAAGCTTCCGGCGTCATGCCGAAATCCAGTGTCGTCTCCAGCATCGTCAGGATATTGGAGGCCCAGCCGTTCTGGTGGAGATAGAAGTTGGCATGGCTCGTATGCATGAGAATGGCCATCACCAATTTGCGCACCGGATCGGTCATCGGTGGCAGCTCAGCCAGTGATTCAACGGAACGTCCCGCTAGCTTGCGCTTGACTTTTCGCCATTGCAGCGCCACTGCAAACGCATTCGGCGCCAGATTGCAACGCACTTTGAGCAAAGCCAGCGCCTTGCGCCCCAGTTCGAGCACTTCCCTGTAGTTGTCCTGGCTCGCCTCCAGCTGGATTCGCATGATGCAGACGGACGCCTGATCCAAATTCGAAGCGGCTTTCTTCAGCAGCAGATCGAACAGATCTGCGGCAATCTGAAAATTTGCACACAAATATTCGGTCTCCGCCCGCTCCCGATAGGCCTGGAATGTCAACGCGTAGTTGTCCGTCCAGGCCGATTCGGGCAACAGAGCCGTCACATGCCGCAAATAGACAAGCGCCGTTTCGTAGGCCGTGGCATGTTTGGCCTGCAAGCCAGCCTGCAGATTGAGCTGCGCCGCTTCCAGGCGCCTGGCCGGCTCCACGATCCGTTCCAAACCGATATTTATATGGTCCAGCACATCATACAAGCGGATGTCCGGATCAAGCGGCATCCGGCGACGTAACTGCAACCCGATCCTGAGGTGCAGGTCGGCTCGGCGGGACTCGTCAATCAACGAGTAGGCAGCTTGCCGTATGCGGTCATGTTGAAACTTGTAGACGATCTTCTCTCCGCTGATTTGCAGCAAAAAACCGGCCCGGACCGCCTGCCCGAGCGCCGCAAATACACGATCCGTCTCCAGATCGAGGATGGGAAACAGCATATCCAGCGCAAACTGGCTGCCGAGTGCCGCAGCTCGTTGCAAAACGTGCTTCAACTCTTCACTTTGATGCCTCAACTTGGTTGTCATATAGGCAGCTGCGGTCTCCGCAATCTCCATTTGAATGATTTGCTGCAAATCCCAATGCCACCGCTTGGCCGTCCCATCGAATGCGATGTGCCTGCGATCCAGCAAATCCTGCAAAAACCGTTTCACGAAAAACGGGTTGCCAGCCGTCTTGTCATGGAGTACGGCAGCCAATTCTGCAAGATTTTCCGCTTCGGGCCGGAGCGTATCGGCCAGCAATTGTTTCAGATCGGCCAAACCCAGTGCCGGCAGATAGATATGCTGGACGGCAACATGCTTGCTGGCCAATTGCTGTTGCAGGTTGACCAGCGGATGACGTCCATCCACTTCATCTGCCCTGTATGCACACACAATCAGCAAATGCCCGAGATCACAATCCGTCATCAAATAGGACAGCACATGCAAGGAGCCCTCGTCAGCCCACTGGAGGTCGTCCAGAAACAATACGAGCGGCCGGCCCTGCTGCACAAAAAGCTGGATGAACCGCTTGATGACCATTTGAAACCGCCGCTGCGCTTCCACTGGCGGCAACTGCCGGATGGGCGGCTGCGGTCCGATAAGCGATTCCAGGCGGGGAATCAGTTCGATGATCAGTTGCGCATTGCCGTCCGCCGCTTCCAGTATCCGCTCTTTCCAACTTTCCGCATTCATTTGGCCATCCTGCAGCAGCATGCCGACCAATTGATCTAGCGTCTGTACCCAAACATCGTAGGGAATTGCCGTTGTGCGCGAATCAAATTTGCCGAAGGCAAACCAGGCTTCTGGCGAATCGGGATCGGCCAGCGTCTCCCGGACAAAGGTCGTTTTTCCTATGCCGCCCAAACCGCTGACCCAGACAACTTCCGCCGCCCCCTCCGACACCCTGCGCAGCGCAGCCAGCAATTGGGCACGTTCGGCGATCCTTCCGTAAAGTCGATCGGGAATCTTCACCTGCATTTGCTCCGATTGGGACAGGAATGTGCCGGAAGCTTCCGGCTTCTCAGGCAACAGCATGGACAAACAAGCTTCCAGGTCCAGGCGGATCTCCGTTGCATCGGCATAATTCAAATGCATCCGCATTCCCTTGCATCTGTCGATGACATCCATCACTTTTTGTCGGATCGCGACATGTCTCTCCCCGTACAGTTGCCGGTCGGCAAGCCACGTCTCCAGAAAGGCACCCAGCGAAGAGAAATCCGGTATCTGCCCGGATTCCAGCGCATCGCACCCTGACAGATCGATCCATTTTACTTCTCCGGTATCCGGATTCACGAGCAATTGCCAGGGCTTGATTTCCCTCACATCGATTAGGGCATGATGCATCTGCGCCAGACTATGGACGAGCGCGACCGCAATGGGCAATCGCCGCTCCAGATTCCATTCATGACTGGCATGCCGGAGCCTGTCAAATGTAATGCCACCGATATCTTCCATGAGAATGACAGGCTGTCCATCCCCGATCTTCAACCCCAGCGGCCTGGCTGCGCCTCTGCCGCCAAGAAGGGACAACCATGCATACATCCGGCGAAAACCTGCAATGCATTTCGCATCCGGATCCGCATGCGCCGTTGTTCCGGCAATGACCGTCTGTCCGTCCGATTGCCGCAAAAGCCGGTAAAAGCATATGTGCTGCCGACCATTCAACATCTCCATCATGCGGTAACCTGGCAGTTCGAACAAGAAGCATTCACTCCAACCATGCATCGTGTGATATCATTGATGGATATGCTTTTTTTTCGCCAAATTTGGACAGTCAGCCAATCCTATTATAGCATCAACTCTTTTCCGTTTGGGGATGAATTCCATTTACTTACGAAAGTTGAGAAGCACAAATTTATATAGTAAACTGGTTTTATACCGATATGGGAGGTCAGTGAAATGTCAGAATTGACGAATGCGATCGAAATTGGAATCAGCACTTTTCTGGAAGCGACACCCGATCCGGTAACCGGCGAACGCATATCCCATGCAGAACGCATACGCCGGGCCGTCGAAGAGATCGTCCTGGCCGATCAGGTCGGACTGGACGTATACGGGATAGGCGAGCATCATCGTGCCGACTATGCCGCCTCGGCGCCAGCCGTCATTCTTGCTGCGGCTGCGACCGTCACCAAACGCATTCGATTGACCAGCGCGGTCACTGTCCTCTCTTCCGACGATCCGGTTCGCGTATACCAATCTTTTGCGACACTGGACGCCCTCTCCGGCGGCAGGGCGGAAATCATGGCAGGCCGCGGATCGTTCATCGAATCATTTCCGCTGTTCGGGTACGATTTGAGCGATTACGACGAATTGTTTGAAGAAAAGCTGGAGTTGTTGCTTGCCGTCCGGGCTTCGGAAAAAGTCACTTGGCGCGGCAAACACCGTCCCGCCATCGCCAATCGGGGGGTGTATCCGCGTGCGGTACAGGACCCTCTGCCCGTATGGATCGCCAGCGGCGGCAATCCGGAATCGGCGATCCGTGCAGGCATGCTCGGTTTGCCGATCGTCTTCGCGATTATCGGCGGCATGCCGGAACGGTTTGCACCGCTGGTCTCCCTTTACAAACAAGCAGCTGCGCAAGCCGGCCATGATGTCGGCAAGTTGCAAATTGCCACGCATTCCCATGGTTTTGTGGCAGATACAAAAGAACAGGCAGTTGAACGGTTTTATCCGCCGACACAAGCCCAGATGAATGTCATCGGACGCGAACGGGGATGGCCGCCCTACACACGTGCGACGTTCGATGATGCATGCAGCCTGCGCGGCGCGCTTTATGTAGGCGACCCTGAATATGTTGCCGAAAAAATACTGCTGCTGCACAAAAATTTGGGCGTGACCCGCTTCTTCCTGCACGTCAATGTCGGCACCATGGCACATCATGACGTCCTTCGCGCCATCGAACTGCTGGGTACGCGGGTTGCGCCCATCGTGCGCAAGGCAATCGCCGGTCAAGCCTAGTCCCGTTGCCGGAATGGAACATCGCCCCCGGCCGCTCCCGGCCGGGGGCGATGTTCCCCCCTGATCCAATGTCAGGTTAGCCGGCAAATTGCGCCAGCAGACGATTGAATTTGTCATGTTCTTCCCAAAACGTTCCATGCCCGCTATGGAAAAACGGCACGAGCCGGGAACCGGCAATCTGCCGGTTCAGTTCCTGCGCTTGTGCATAAGGAATCACCCGATCATGCGTACCGTGGACAATCAGCGTGGGAATGGTGATTCGCGGCAGGTCGCGGTACAACTGCTCGTCTCGCAGCATGCGGATGACTGCGGCAGTGGACCAGCCGGCCGCCTGCAAACCCAATTGAAAAAACCAGTCCTTGAACGGACCGGTCACATACTGGAAAAAAAACTGATTGGAAATGCCCTGCAACATCAGGGGACGATCGTTTGCCGTTTCAGCCAGCAACCGTTCCGCCGTTTGTCCGGTGAATCCGACAGGCGCTGCCGCATTGATCAATACCAGCTTCGATACCCCTTGTCCGCCATGCCTGGACACGTAGCGAATCGCAATGGCGCCGCCCGTCGAATGGCCGGCAAGGGTAATGTCGGAGAGCCGGAGCGTCGTGATCACGGCGTGAATGTCATCGGCCAGCCTGTCGTACCGGTAACCGTCCGCCGGTTTGTCCGACAGGCCGAAGCCCCGCCAGTCCACGCCGATGCACCGGAATCCCGCTCCGGTCAACATGTCGAACTGGTATTCAAATTGCCGATGGTTGAGCGGCCAGCCGTGCAGAAACAGGATCGTTTTCCGGCCAAGCGGGTTCACATCTTCCACAAACAATTTGACACCCGGTGCCGCCTCCACGAAGTAACCCATCGTCCATCCCTCCGTCCATATGCTGATTTTCCGTTTCCATCAGCATATTCAGACGGCAAATCAACCATGTCTTGACAACCAGGTCGCCACTCTGGACAGCAATTCCGCACGCAGCATGACCAGTTCATCGTAATTGGCAAAAAAGGCGACTTTCTGATCCACGATCCGGTTGCCCTTGGGCCAGTCTTCCAGCACGAATGCCGTCCATGTTTCCGCAATGTCTTCCACATAACTCGTAGCCGCATATTCCGACACGAATCGATATTCGTCAAATGCGTACTTCTGATCCGGATTGGGCCAGAATTGCTTGAGATATGAAGGCAGGTAGGCTGAACTATAGAAACAGCCATCGTCCGAATAGAACGTCTTGCAAGTAGCCTTGGAAGCATAGGGATTGGCCTGCTTCGCGTTGAGCGTCAGCAAATGGCCGAATTCATGGATGATCGTTCCGACCAGTTCGTTGGGTGATGAGAAAGGCGCCTCTAAGATGCCCAGTTCCCAATTTCTCCAATCATCCTTGTCTTGCACGACATATGCCAGGTAATCTTCATTCGAAAATACCTTGAATTTGGTCAGCATCTGCCGTTCTTTGGCCGGAACAATCCATGCAAAATGTTCCCAAAGCGCCTGGTGGGCCTTTTCGGTTGCACTCGACGCTTTCAATGCCAGCCGGTTTCCGACAATCCGGTATTCCGCTACGATCCCGAAATCCTCTTCGTCCAGGTCCCCATCATCATCCGATGCTGCATGACGGTACCGGTAATCTCCATACCAATAATCTTCGTACCAATCATCATACCAATCGTCTTCATACCAATCATCTTCATACCAATCATCTTCATACCAGTCGTCATACCAGTCATCATCTTCCGCAACCGGATCCAGGAAAGAGCCGTATCGGGCGGCCAGTTGCTTGATCAATTGTTCTGACCAGACAAGACATTCCCTGGCATTGTCGCATTCCAGCGGCAAAGCGCATACCCGTTCTTCAGCCAGCCACTGTTCGCCGTTGTTGCATGGTCCCTTGACAATGGGCGCCCCCGGATTCAGGGTTGCGGTGCCGATCACCCGTTTGCCGGAAGTTGATGCGGCATGGGCGACGCCATCCGGCACAACCGCTCCAAACCCCAGCATTATCATACAGCTTGCGACAATTATTGCGATTCCGAATTTGCGAAATTTGCGAATTGCCATATTCATCCCCCGCTCGGCAGCCCCGTTTTCTCCCATCACATTGCATACCATTTCAAGAGAAATTCTGAACGAATGCAACCGGGCTGTCAATCTGCAACTTTCGGAGAATCGCCGCGGTCCTTCACGGGACGGATCGACTTGGCCAACACGCCATATTTGGGCGAGAACAGAAAACCAACCGCAAATACGAGCCCCGTTGCAAACGCCATGGATCCCGAAATCGACGTGTCCAGCCAGTAAGCGATGTAATAGCCCAAGATCGCCGACAACACGCCAAAAACCGCGCTCAGCACAAACATGACGATCAGGCGATCTGTCCACAAGTAGGCAGCCGCGGCTGGCGTGATGAGCATCGCTACGACCATGATGGCCCCCACTGCATCGAACGCGGCTACACTCGTCACCGATACGAGCGCCATGAACAGGTAATGCATGAACAGTACCGGAATGCCGAGACTGGCGGCCAAAGCCGGATCAAAAGAAGTAATTTTCCACTCCTTGTAAAACCCGGCGAGCGCCAGCAACACGACGAGCAGCACCAGTGTCAGCATGAATACGGCTTCCGGGATGGAGCCAACCCACGGCAGTTCGATGCGCTCCCAGGGAATAAACGTAATTTCACCCATCAGCGTATGTTTCACGTCCAAATGCGCATTGCCGACTTTCGTCGCAACCAGAATGACGCCAATCGCAAACAACGCCGTAAATACGATACCAATGGAGGCTTCCTGCTGTACGCCAAGATTATGGATCCACTGTACGAGAATCGCCGTCAGCAAACCCGCGGCAACGGCGCCGATCAACATATGGACCCCGCTCAATTCACGCGTAACCAGATAAGCGACGACGATCCCCAGCAACACCGTATGGCTGATCGCGTCAGCCATCATCGCCATGCGCCGCAAAATCAGCAGGACGCCAATCAGACCGCACGTCAGACCGACCAGCGAAGCCGTGAGCAAAATCCACCCTTCGTAACTCATTCCGCATACTCCTTTACGGAACCCGTACGATGAACGGAGACCAGTTGTTTTCGATGGCTGTGCTGCATGAGCTTCGTGACCAGGATGCCTTTGCCCGGACCAAACAAAAGTGACACGACAAACCAGGTCACCGCCGCCAGTACGATAAAGGGACCTGTCGGCCAACCTTTGCCCAGCGTACTGGTCAACGTCCCCACGATGCCTGCTCCGCCGCCAAACAGGGCGGACAAGATCAGCATCCAGCCGAACGATTGCGTCCAGTACCGCGCGCTCACCGCCGGTATGATCAGCAGCGCGGACATCATGATGACGCCCACTGCCTGAATGCCGACGACGATCACGAGCACCAGCATGACCACATAGATGGCGTTCATCCGCCGATTGGACAAGCCCAGCCCCTGTGCAAAGCCAGGGTCAAACAGATGCAGCTTCCATTCTTTGAACGCTGCAATGGCAACGACCAGCACGGCCAGGGCGACGGCGGTCATCGTCCATACATCCGTCTGCACCATGGAAGCAGCCTGGCCGAATATGAAGTTGTCCAGTCCGCTTTGACTGCCGCCGGCCAGCCGGTTGACGAAGGTGAGCAGCATGATGCCCGTCCCGAAAAATACGGACAGGATGATGCCCATCGCCGCATCTTCCTTCACGCGGGTAGACCCGCGGATCCATTGGATCAGCAAGGCGCCAAGCATCGCGCTCACGGCCGCCCCCGCAATCATCACGGGCAACTGCTTCACACCCACCACCATAAATCCGATGATGACGCCAGGCAGTGCCGCATGTGACAACGAGTCGCTCATGAGGCTCTGCCGCTTCCAATAAGCGAGGCAACCGACCGTTCCCGCAGCCATCCCCAATATCAACGTGCTGAGCAGAACCCACTGCGCATTATACGATAGCCCGATCATCCGAATTTCTCTCCGATCCAGCGCAATGCGCCGTCATAAGTGCGAAAAATATTTTCTTTTGTAAACACGTGTGCGGTTTCTCCATGCGCAATGACCGTACGGTTCAAAAACAGTACATGATCAAAGTAATCCTCCACCGTCTGCAGATCGTGATGCACAACCATGACGGTCCGGCCCCGGTCTTTCAGCGTCTTCAGCGTGCGCATGATCGCCCCCTCCGTCAACGCATCCACACCGGCAAGCGGTTCGTCCAGCAAATAAAGCTCGGCGTCCTGAACGAGCGCACGGGCGAGAAATACCCGCTGCTGTTGCCCGCCGGACAGCTGGCTGATCTGCCGTTTGGCATAGTCCGCCATCCCCATTTGCTCCAGTGCCGCCATCGCCTTCTCGCGGTGCAGCCGGCTGGGCCACTTCAACCAGCCGATTTCCCGGTACAAACCCATCATGACCACATCCAGCGCATTTGTCGGAAAATCCCAGTCCACCGTTCCCCGCTGGGGCACGTAGCCAATCCGGGACTTGGCCTTTTCATATGTCGTACCGAAAAAGGACACCGTGCCTTCGATCCGGGGATGCAGCGACAAAATGACTTTCAGGAGCGTGGATTTCCCCGCTCCGTTTGGTCCCACGATGGCCGTCAGCGTACCCGGCTGCACTTCAAACCCGACATTGTTCAGCACCCTGTTTTTCCGGTAGGAGGCCGTCAAGTTGTTTACCTGCAATACTGGTTGCATCGGAACTCACCGTCCGTTCAAGGCTTCATGAATCGTTTCAACATTGTATCGATACATCCCAATATATGTCCCTTCGGGCGTTCCCGCCTCACCCATCGCATCCGAATATAGCTGGCCGCCCAGTTTGACTTCCAGACCATGTTTTTTGGCGCCTTCTATGACCGCATGGATCGAATCCGGATTGATGCTGCTCTCCACAAAAACGGCGGGAACCTGATGTTCGAGCAGCAGATCGATCGTATCCTCGATATCGGACAACCCGACTTCATCTTCCGTACTCAAGCCCTGCAATCCGATCACCCGGATATCGTGCATCCGGCCGAAATAGCCAAACGCGTCGTGTGCGGTCACCAGCATTCGCTTCTGTGGTTCGATCTGCGACAGCAGCGCTTTGCTGTCTGCTTTCAGCGATGCAAGTTCGGCAAAATAGCGGGTTTTGTTCGATTCGAATTCATCGGCATGATCCGGCGCGAGCGTCTTCAGCGATTCGGTCGCCGCTTCGAGCGCCATCTGCCACAAATCGATGTCGAACCAGATATGCGGATCGATTGCGCCCCCCTCATCCCGCAGCAGCCTGTCAGCGGGAATCGTCTCGCCAATCGCCAGCACCGTTTTATTTTTGCCGATTTCTTTGAACACCCGATCCATATTGGCTTCCAGATGCAAGCCGTTGTAAAATACGGCATCCGCCTGCTCCAGCTTCCGGATGTCTCCCTGGGTGGCGCTGTACAGGTGCGGGTCCACCCCCGGCCCCATCAAGCTGATGACGTTGACGCGATCCCCGCCGATGACGGACAGCGGCTCGGCAATTTGCGCGATCGTCGTCACGACATTGATTTTGCCATCGCCGTCCGATTCCTCCGAACCTCCCCGGGCCGACGAACATGCCGCCAACATCAGCACCAGTATCACCAGCAACCATCCCGACTGCCACTTCGTTGTCCATTTTCTCGCATTTTTCATACCTATCCCTCTCTGCTTTCGGTTCGTTCTTCAGCTATAATTGCTCTTGTACAATTATTTTGACCTAGGGCAAAACTTATGTCTGTATACAACATTAAAGGTGTACGAAGCATTCTGTCAAGTAGCTTCCCGAAAAAAATCAGCCATTCATCCTTGGATTTCCCATTGGGGAAATTCATCGGACAAATGGCTGATGTCATGTCTGCATGACCGCAATCCCGCATGCCTGGATTCGGACAAACGGTTTTATCTGCTCAACAGTGCTTTCAAGTCTACATCCTGTTTTTTGGCTTCTTCGATTTTAAGCATGATCTCCTCTCGGAAACCGAAGCCGCCAGCAATCAGATTGGCCGGAAACGATTGGATGGTGGTGTTGTAATCCGCAATAAGCTTGTTGTAATTTCTTTTGCTCTCGGCAAGTTTGCTTTCCAGTTCATTGACCGTTTCTTGCAGTTGGATATAGTTGTCGCTGGCTTTCAGATCCGGATAGCTTTCCACCTGGATGGTTATGCCTTCGAGTCTCGACTCGATTTCATCATATCTTCTGATTTTTTCCTCGGGAGATTGATCATCCCGGATGCCTTGCCGCATACGGGTCACTTCGACGATCGTCTCCCGTTCATGTCCCGTGTAGGCGTTGACAGCTTCCGCGATTTTGACCAGCGCATCGAAACGATTTTGCAAATAGACTTCGATCCCAGCAAAAGCTTCCTTGATATTGTTGCGCAATGATACCAACCGGTTATACGTCAAAATCAAATACAATACGATAATGACAACAACTGCAATGACGATTCCGGTTACCATCTTCGACTCTCTCCTTAAATTGGTGTGAACGCTTTCACGTTTTCATTGTACTGGAAATCCCCTCTGCTTGCAAGAAATTACTTTCATCCTACAAACGGATCAATCGCCAGAATTGCTCCCAGATCTAGTCAAATCGCGCCATGAACGCCTGTTCGTCATACAGCTGCTGCCCCCAGAAAAATCCATCCAATAGACACAATAGAACCATCGCCAATTGTTCGCTGTCACCAGGGCGGATTTCTCCGCGTTCCATGCCTTCCCGGATCAATTCAGCAAACCATTTTTTCTCCACTTTCTCCAGCTTGTTCAGCTCTGCCCGCACATCCTGCCAAAATGGCCAGTGGACAAGAGCAGCATCCGGATGAAGATTTTCATTTTGGCCGCTTCTTTGCCGGTATTTCTGGAATTGACGCAATGCCGCCTCGCCGTCCCCGGCTTCAATGATATGAAATTGATGGTCTTGCAGATACATGGCGATCAATTCCCGGATATCCGCGTCGTCCTCGACCACCAGCACGGGTTTGGCTTGTCTTCTTGTTCAAGATCAGCTTCCCCTCGTCAATCATGTTATGGCAAAACACGCTTGCTTCAGGTACCGCAAAAAGTCCGGTATGGTTGATCCGACGGCGGAGGCGGCGCAACATATGCAGCCTGGTCCTCCGTATAGGCAAACGGTTTGGCGAGCACGTCCAGCAACCGTTTCATGACTGAATCGTCTCCCCGGACGGCAGCGGCCAAAGCTGCCTCTACCTGGTGATTCCGCGGGATGATGGCCGGGTTATGTTCCCGCATGCGTTGCCGCGAAGCGTCATCCGATTCCGCCTGTCTGTGACGTCTGGCCTGCCACCACGCAAGCCAATCCCCAAAGGCTGATGTGCCATGCATCGGCACATCCTCCGGGCGATCCAACGTCAAGGCTCGAAACGTATTGGTGAAATCCGCCCGGTGCTGCTGCATGATCGATAGCAGCGCTTCGATCCGCGCTTCATCCTCCGTCTCCTCCCCGAATAGCCCCAACTTTGCCCGCATGCCGTCAAGCCAATTGCGCCTGAATTGTCCGGGAAATGTCGACAACACCTCTTCGGCCATTTCGATAGCGCGGTCTTCATCGTCATCCAGGAGCGGCAGCAAACTTTCTGCGAACCGTGCCAGATTCCATGCAGCAATATAGGGCTGATTGCCATAAGCATACCGGCCGCCGGTGTCGATGGAGCTGAACACCGTCGCCGGATCGTATTCGTTCATGAACGCGCAAGGGCCATAATCGATCGTCTCTCCGCTGATCGCCATATTGTCGGTGTTCATCACGCCATGGATAAAACCGACATGCATCCATCTGGCAATCAGTGACGCCTGCCGTCCGATGGTATGCTGCAACAACGCCAGATAGCGGTTGTCCGCGTCAAGCGCCTCCGGGTAATGCCGCCGCAGCGTATAATCGGCCAAAATCCGGAGTTGTGCCGGTCCTCCCCATCTGGCGGCATATTGAAACGTGCCGACGCGAATATGGCTTGCGGCCACCCGGGTCAACACGGCCCCTGCCAGCGTTTCTTCCCGGATGACGCCTTGTCCGGTCGTCACGACAGCCAGGCTGCGGGTGGTCGGAATGCCGAGCGCATGCATGGCCTCGCTCACGATATATTCCCGCAGCATCGGCCCCAGCGCTGCACGGCCGTCGCCTCCGCGCGAATAGGGGGTTCTTCCGGAACCTTTCAGTTGAATGTCAACCCGCTCTCCCTGCGGAGTGAGCTGTTCGCCGAGCAGAATCGCCCGTCCGTCTCCCAGCATCGTAAAATGTCCGAATTGATGACCGGCATAGGCTTGCGCGAGGGGAGCAGCGCCTTCCGGCAGCCGATTGCCTGCAAACAGTTCCGCGCCAGCTTCGCTGTCCAGCGCGTCGGCATCCAGACCAAGCGTATTCGCAAGCGATCGGTTCAGGATGACCATCTTCGGTGCGCGCACCGGCACCGGCTCCTGGCGGGTATAGAAAAATGCCGGCAGTCGGGCATAGCTGTTGTCCCAGTTCCAGCCCATCTTCGCCTGCGTCAAGGTTTCCGCCAATCGGCTCACCCCTCTTGTCAGGATCTGCACGCGAACGTCGTTGCGTATTATTCTTATCTTATTCCAATCCGGATACAATTTCTATGCCGACAAATATTCACATAGGTCCAACAAGCCAAAATGGCGCCGATAACGGCGCCATTGCATCGGATGCGTTCCTGTGGCATTCACGACGCGGATTGCAAAATGAATTTGCTCAAATTTTCCTGCAAACGCTGCGACGAAAGCTTGAGCTCCTCGGCTGCAGTCTGGATTTGCTCCATGGAGGCCAGCTGGGCTCGCGCCGATGCGGCCATGCTCTCCGCTTCATGCGATGTCCGATGGGAGATATCCGAGATTTCCGAGATGGAGGCGGATACTTCTTCCATTTCCGCCGACAGTTCTTCCGACGTAGCCGAAACTTCCTGAACCTGTTCGCTGACGCGTTTGATTTCACCGAGAATGTGATGGATCGTTTCCTGGGTGCGTTCAATCGATGCCATGCTCAATTCGGTTTCGCTTTGCATCTCAGCCATCGCCGCTACCGTCTCTCCGATCAGATTGCGTATGACCGTCAGCAGTTCGGTTATGGACGTCACCGAGCTAGCCGTCTCTTCCGCCAGTTTGCCTACTTCTTTCGCCACAACAGCAAATCCGCGGCCATATTCTCCCGCACGCGCCGCCTCAATATTGGCATTCAGCGAAAGCAGCTTGGTCTGATTGGCGATTTCCAATATGGCTTCCATGACCTCGCCGATATGCACCGAGTGTTCATCCAGCTTGGCAACAATCCGGGAAGAAACCTCTTGCGTCTGCTTCATGTTTGCCATTTGTTGCACGGTTGCAGCAAGCTGCTGATTTCCAAGCTCTGCATGATCATTGGCACGCTGAGCCATATGGGCCACTTCGGACGCCGCTTCGGCAATCCGCATGACACCCGTGGCCATTTCACTCATGGTGGCAGCCGCTTCAGAGGTTGAACGCTTCTGCATGGTGGTCCCTGCCGATACGTCCTGGACAGAAGACGCCACGTGCTGCATCGATCTGGCGGATTCATGCGAGATATCGGTCAATTGTCGGGAAGCCTGGAAAGTAGTTGCCGCGATTTGCTGATTGTAACCCAGCACCTGCCGCATCGATTGCTGCATTTCATTGAAGGCAATCCCCACTTGCTGCAATTCATCCCTGGTATTGAGCACAATTTCCCGGGAAAAGTCGCCTTTTGCCATTGCTTCTGCACGTTGTTTCAACGATGTGACCGTATCTGCAACGCTTTTATAGAAAGCGGTATAAAACAAGACAACCAATATGAAAACCAATGCCGTTATGCCGAGGGACCAATTGCGCGCAGCAATGGACTGGCCTATTCGCTCCTGAAGCGAACGTTCCAGTTCGGCGGTGACAAGCCGGAAAACTTCAACCACCGATTCGATGGCGGCTGTCCCCTCCGCAAAAAAGTCATCCGGGTCCATGCTCATCTGCTGCTTGTCCAAAATTTCCCGGTCCAGCAACGCCAGAAACTGCTGGATGTGCTGGGCCGCCCGCTCACCCTTGTCCAGCAATTCCTGGTTGTTTGCTCCATTGATTTCTGCAATTTCGACCAGTGATTGCTGAAAATTGGCCAGGGCTTCCTCGCTTCTGGAGGATTGCAGAAGCAACTCCAATCTGACCGCATCCGCCAAGGTGCCGGATGCAAGCACGCCATTGCCGCGTCCGCGGATGACGGCAGAACCTTCGATCAATGCCGGAAATTCCTGTACAAGCAAATTCATGTTGTAATGGGCATACATGTCACTGGTCAGCGACAGCCCGGATTCATCGGAACTGCTGACGATCAGCTCTGCAATCTGTTTGACCAGATTGGAATGCCGTTCAAAACTGTCATTGGCAATCATGCTCTCATATGTACGGGAAATCTGTTCCCACTCTTTCTTGATATCCACCCATTTGGCGTAGGATTGCGGAAACGCCTGCTTTGGAAACTGCGATTCAATCCGTTCGACCAATTGGGCCAACTCTTGCTGTTTGGCTTCAATTTGCGGCCTGGCTTCCAGATTGCCATTCAAGTAACCGTTGACCAATCCGCGATGTTGCTGCACTTGCAGCATGACGGGCAACAACTCGTCGACTTGTTTGACACCCGATTGTTCGCTCCTGATCCGGGAGAGTTCGGCCTGTTGTGTCGAAATAAACTGGTAGAGCAGGACAATGAGCGGGACGAAGAACAGCAAACTGATCAACAAAAACTTCTGTTTGTACTTTAAATTGGAAATAATGGAGATAAATGGCCTCAGCAACTTGTTTGGCATTCGTTCTTCCCACCTTGTGATGTATGATCAATTTTGTGTTACCTAAGGCTAAAGACCGAACAAGAGCGCCCTTAAGCGCTCTCATCTCCAATCATAACGTCAACACGGCCAAACTATTGAAGCAGGGGTCGAATCGCTGAATAAATGTTGAATAAATATCCAACGATTACATTAATAAATTATCACATTCCATGTTAGACTTCAAAGAAAACCATGACCTCGGACCTATCTTTTGATCATCGAAGTTCGAGTGCATGCCCGCTTGGCAAACACGTTCTCGTTCCCGTTGAACCAGGTGCGCCCGCACCCCGGAACAACCCATTACAAAGTCTGCCCGCTATCAACCGTGATCAGCTGGCCGGTCAGCGCCTCCTGCTCCAGCACCGCACAGATCAGCTGCGCCACGTCCTCGGGAGTGGCGATGCGCTGTAGGAGCAATTTGGGCGCCAATCGTTTCATCTGCTCCTCTTTTCCGGCCCACCATCTTGTCGCTACCGCTCCGGGCACCACGGCATTCACCCTGATTTCAGGAGCAAGCGCATGTGCCAGCGATTTCGTAAGGCCATGGACGGCAGCTTTGGACACCGCATAGGGAAGAGACGAGCCGAGGCCCGTCTGTCCGGCGATGCTGCCCACATTGACGATGGCCCCCTGGCCGCCTTTCTTCATATAAGGGGTGACTGCCCTTGCGCAGTAAAACATGCCTTTGACATTGACAGCCATTATGGAGTCCCAAACCTCGTCCGTCGCTGATTGAAGATCGGCCAGCGGAATATGTCTTGTGATGCTGGCATTGTTCACGAGCAGATCAACCGTGCCGAACTGTTGCACCGACCATTCGACCATCGCCCGCACCTCGGCATCGCTGGCCACATCCGCCTGCACCGCTGCAGCTTGTCCACCCGTGTCCCGGATCATTTGCACGGTTTCTTGCGCCTCGTCCCGGGAACGCGAATAATTGACGACCACCCTGGCCCCGCGTTTCGCCAGCAAAAGGCTGGTCGCCCGGCCGATTCCGGTGCCTCCACCGGTCACAATCGCGACTTTGTCTTTCAGCATCATCGTATTCACTCCTTGGATATATTGGAATGGATCAGTTTGGACAATATCGTCGGCCACCAATCCTTTACACCCCATTTTTTGCCCGTCCGGATGGCGATGGCCCGATGGCCGGGACTCACATAGAGCACTTGTCCCAACGCACCCAGCGCGAAATAGTCGTGTTCCGCTCCGTCATTCAGATATCCCCACCATAAATACTTGTAGTAAGCTTGATTCAACCGGAACCACATCTTCCCCCAGGGGTGATGGCGGTAGTAATGAAAATGTTCCTGGTTGCAGGGGACGCCGCCAGGGCCGACAGACTCTTCCACCCAGCGTTGCGGAATGATCTGCCGTCCTTCCCACATCCCTTTGTTGAGGTACATGGCCCCAAACTTCGCCAGATCAAGCGCCGTCATCACAAGCCCGCTCTCCAATTTTTCAAAAGCGGATGACCGGCTGTCCATGATCAACCGTCCGGCGTATTGCATGCCCAACGGCCGCCATATTTTTTGGCAAAAATATTCTGTTACGCTAGTTCCGGTCGTTCGCTCCAGGATGATCCCCAATAAAAGCGGGTGGTAATCGTTATAGTGAAAATGCCCGGAAACCGGAACCTCCGTTACGGTCAGGGCGAGCCGTCTCGCATCCGGATGCAGAAACACTTTGGCTTCATCCCGCCATGGAAGGCGGCCCTCCCTGAATCTGATCCCCGCATCCATCAGGAGAAGCTGCCTGATGGTCATGCTGCACGCTTGCAACTCGGGGATGTACAGACGGACCGGGTCATGGACGCTGCCGATGTGACCTTCTTCGATGGCCTTTCCTACCAGGGCGGAGACAAACGATTTCGTAATCGAAAACATTCTCTGGACACTGCTTTTTTGGTGGCCATTGTAGTACCGCTCGAACAAGATGTCGCCATCCTTGATGAGGATGAGCAAGGTGGTTCCCGAGCTTTCCATGAAAGCGTGAAAATCTTCCGTTCGCAGATGCCCCTTGTGCCTATATTCTATCGCGGAAATCGAAAGCGGTGCAGCGGCTTGCCTGAAAAAATACGGCCGGTCGCTGGCGGGCAAGCTTTCCGCATGAAAGAAAGGGTAATCGTCACTCCGAACCCTGCATATATAACGCAACATATACGAAATGAACGTCCTGGTGTAATCACTGGATAAGATACGCAAGTATTCTGGCGCCTCCAAAGTCCGCAAAGGGATGTTATCAAAACCAATTGACGATATAGAAATAAGCCACAAGATTCGCCGCCAAATGGGCCAGACCGGACACCCATACATTTTTGGTCTGGTGATAAATGATACCAAATACGAGGCTATCCACGAACACCGATGTCAAATCGAGTCCCACGATCAGCGCGTCCCCTTCGGACAGGTGCATCAGCGCAAAAAGCAGCGAAGCTAGCGGTATGGCAAAATAAGGCCGCAAATACCAACCCAATCGTTCCTGCAGCACGCCCCGGAATGCAATTTCTTCCCCGAGAGCCGCGACCAGAAACGTAATCAACAGTTGAACATCCAATCCCGATTCCAACACCGGGGCCCTGGCTTTCAGATGGGCTGCCATTTCCGGAAAATAAGCATGAAATACATAGGCATCCAATGTCTGCAAACCGATTGCGACAAGGACGATCCAGTACCAGCTCCGCTTCAGCCCGGCAATCAGGCGATTTGGGCCCGGCAAATGGCGTTTTCGGATGCGGCCCTCCACGAAGAAATATACAATCGGGATAAAACCGGCCAGCGTGGCCAATCCTTTGTCGATGGCCAACAAGACGGCCATGATGGCAAACATGGCCATCACTTCGATCAGGGATCGGGTGTTTCTTTCCTGGTTTGTCACGAGGTTCATCGACTTTTTTCGTCCTTTCGCCAATGGTGGTGTTTGTCCAGTTTCCAGATCTGATTTGCGATCACCATCGCCGCAATGATGAATACAAAAAAAGGTTTGGCAAACGAAGTGAATCTGGAAATCAATTCATACAGCAAAACCGAAACAGCCATCGTAACCAGCATCCGGGCGGTCAAACGCCGCATGTCCTGTCATCATCCTCCCTCCGTTGTTGCAGGTCCATCATAAAACACAGCCCGATTCAGCCACAGTGACGTTCGTTAGTGACTTTGCTCACGAAATACATCGCCTGCGTTTTGACTTTGGTTCGGCAAAAAAATGAAGGACGCCCCCCGTTTGGCAGGCGCCCTTCCAGGATTTTGGCCAACCGTCATCTTGCCGATTGCCACGGCGATCGGTTCTTACCGCATCATCCCGCTCCACCCCGATTCCAATCCCGTTCCGGCATCTCGAAACCTTCAAAACATCGTTCGAACAAATCGGCCGCCGTAATGCCGGAAAAGTATTGCTTCAGCAGCGCGCTTGCTTCCTCGAACAACGATTGCAGCACACGCAGACCGCGTTCGGTATTGCGGCCGCCTTCGAAGACTTTGCCGATCAGTCCCGTATCTTCATACAGGGAAATCGGCCCGGCGATGGCCTCGATGATGTCCAGTGCCGTGATGTCATGCGGATGTCTGGCGAGCTGCAGGCCGCCGTTGTTGCCGGGAACGGCGATGACAATCCCCGCGACTACCAGCTTTCTGACGATCTTCTTCAAATAGGTGGGTGACACCCCGAGCTTGTTGCTGATGGCGTCCGTCGCAAGCGGTACCCCTTTTTCCTGCGTTGACAGCATGACGACAATGCATACGGCCTGCTCGAAACTTTTCGTCAATTTCACTTCGCCAACCTCCGGCATGTATGATCTCATCCATTATACAAAATCTATAGGAATAGACATTTGGTTTATTTAGATATATCATATCCATTATGGATATATAACATCCACATTAAAGTCTTTGCACCGTCTTTTCAGCAGGAGGAGGCAGCCAGGTTGAACATCTTCCACGTGTTTTTTCGCGATGTCCGTCATGTCCTGTCCAGGCCCATTCTGATTTTGACCTTTGTAGCGGTAGCTTTTTTGCCGATTCTGTACAGCGGTTTTCTGACGAAAGGCAACTGGGACCCCTACGGCCAATTGCAAAATTTACCGGTCGCCGTCGTCAATCTGGATGCCGGGGCAACCTTTGGGGGGAAGCAACTGGACGTTGGCAATGAATTCGTCGAAACGTTGAGCCAAAACGACGTGTTCGACTGGCGATTCGTAAGCAGGGAGGAAGCACGGCGCGGCATGGCCGCCAATGAATATTACGCGACCATAACGATTCCCGCCGATTTTTCGGCACATGCCGCATCCTTGACGACTGACAATCCGCAGCAGGCAGAGCTGATCTATGAAGTCAACAGCTATTCAAATTTCATTGCGGGACAGATCAGCGAAAATGCGACCAAAGAGTTGCGCAGCAAGCTGGCGGCAAGTCTCACCGAATCCTATACGCGCAGCATCATCGACCAGTTCTCCGCCTTGTCCGGCGGCTTGCGGGAAGCCGGCGAAGGCGCCGGCAAGCTGAATGACGGAGCCTTGCAACTGCAGGAAGGTGTCGGCTCCCTGCGGACCCATCTGCTCAAATTGTCGTCAGGCGCGGATGAACTCGCAAGCGGCATCGGCACACTGAAGACGGGTGCCGGCAAGCTCAGCGACGGTGCGGATCAGGTGGGCACGGGAGCGGAAAACCTGTCCGCAGGCATCGACAAGGTTGCCGCGGCTGCGGCCGCGCTGGAGAAAGGAGCCGCCGAAACGGAGCAAGGCACCGCCTCGCTGGCAGATGGACTGGGACAGGCGGCATCGGGCGCTTCTTCGTTGTCTGCCAGCTTGTCCGAACTGGCTTCCGGGGCCAACAGGCTGGATCAGGGCCTGGCATCATCGGCGGAAGCCAGTCGGCAATTGGCGCAAAGCAGCACCCAACTCGCCACCGAATTGTCGCAATGGATGCAAAGTGATGCCGAATTGGCCGCCAACGCTTCCTTGCAGCAATTGCTCGCGGCCGCCCAATCGATCGCCGAAGGCGCCAACCGGTTGCATGTCGGCCATGAGGAACTGAAAACCGCCAGCAACCAGTTGGCCAGCGGCCAGTCCCGGGCTGCGGAAGGCGCCCGGCAACTCGCCGCCAGCCAGGAACAATTGCGGCAAGGCGCCGTATCCCTGCATGCGGGCCAACAGCAGCTTCTTGCAGGCATCAAGCAATTGAATGCAGGCATACCCGAGTTGTCTGCGGGCAGCACCGCGCTGGCACAAGGTGCCAGACAGGTTGCGCAGGGGGCAGGTCAACTGGCGGGAGGCATCGACAAACTGGCGGCAGGGGCAAATACGGTCGCTAGCGGCGCCAGACAGCTGGCCAGCGGCGCAACTTCCCTGCAGGAGGGGACGGACCGGCTGGCGGCAGGCGCCGGCGAACTGGCCGTCAAGCTGACGGAGGCAGCCGACAAGTCAGCCGCGCTGAAAGCCGATGACAAAACGATCCGGTTGATGGCTGAACCCGTCGTCATGAAGGAAAATGAAGCGCGGAAAATCGAAAAATATGCGCTTGGCATCGCGCCTTATTTCCTGTCGCTGTCGTTCCTCGCCGGGGCAGTTGTCTTCGCCAACGCTTTTTCCGTACGCGAATCTTCGGTTCCGGGCGCTTCCGGTTTCCGGCTGTTCGTCAGCAAATTGCTCTCGTTTGCTGTCATGGGCGTGGCGCAGACATCGATCACCTGTGGCATCATGGTTTACTTGCTGGGACTTGACGTGCAGAGTGTGCCGATGTTTTTTGCCTTCACGCTCATCGTCAGCTTCACCTTCATGTTCATGGTACAGGCGCTGGGAACGTGGCTGGACAAACCCGGCTTGTTCATCGCTATCATCCTGCTGATTTTGCAGCTTGTCTCCAGTGCGGGCACGTTCCCTTACGAACTGATGCCCGGATGGGCGCAGGCATTGCATCCTTGGCTGCCGATGAGCTATAGCGTCGACGGCTACCGGCAGGTGATTTCCACCGGCGCATTCGACGAAATGTGGACACAGGCGAGGTATCTGTCCATCTACCTGATCGCAAGCGTTTTGTTGACGTTCCTGTATTTCATGACACATCGCAAACCTCGCGTTTCTGCCGAAACTGTCCAATGAAAAACAAACATGCCAAGCCATTGCAAAAAACTTTTCTTGTGCATCTTGCGCCCCGACGCAGTACCCGCTCCGGCGGAGCCGGTCTGCAGCGGGGCGTGTTTTGTTTGCAATCCCATGCCCTGTATGCTAAATTCGTGCAGCAACAGTTCCTGGCATGTTCATGAACGGGTTCGGGGCCGGGACAACAAGCGGTTCACCCGATCCGCAGCAGCCTGCCGGCCGGAATATCCGTCGTACAGCCGTTCGCGGATGGCGTCCGGCGCCCCGAAAAAATAGCGTTCATATTGCTCCTGCCGGCCGGCAAACGAGCTGGCGCCCAGTTCCCAGGCCAGCCGATTCAGCGCAACCACCTGTCGGGCTTCCGTATCCGAGATTTGTAAATATTTCTGCAGACCGGTCGCCGCATCGGACCGGAAATCCCGTTCGGAAGGCAGCATCACCAGTCGACTGCTTGCCAGTTGCCGGATGATTTCGGCCAGACGCGGGTAAATTTTCGGATAATAGGCATTGGCGACCAGCATCGCATCCCGGTCCGGCACCATCACGCCCCACCGGTTCGGTTTAGCCTGCACTTCTGCTTTGACCAGCAAACTTTTCAGCACTTCCAGCGCAACGATCATTTCCGAAATGGCCGACTTGAAACCATCGGTGTGCCCTTCGGCAAGATGTGCCAATCTTTCGGCCGTCCCCAGGAAAAATTCGGTCTTCGCAATGTACCGGCACAGCGTTTGATGGCTGACGTGCGCATGAAAGCAGCTTTCCGTGGTCAGCGCCCGTGCAACGGCCGCGTTTCCATACAAAAAGATGCGATCTCCGGGAACCTGCACCCGGTCGCACAGCACCAGCGCATCCATCTCGTCAAACCGCGCGCTCAGCGGGTAATCATGTTCGGAATCGCCCTTTACATAACTTTCCCGGCATACCAGCGTTACGCCACGCGTATTGACGGGAATCGCAAAGGCGAATGAATATGGATCTTCCCCCTCCAGGGTCGCAATCGGAGCCGGATAGATCAGAATCTCGTCGCTGGTTGCCGCCTGCGTCGCCAACAGGAACGCCCCGCTGACGATCATCCCTTCCGCGTTGCGTTCTTCGACTTTGGCCGCGATCGTGTGCTCGAAATCATCAAACAACACGGATGACCGGCATCCAAGCGGTTGAACGAAGGCATGGGACAGTGTAATATCCCGTTCGCGGCAATAGATATAGTAATTTTTCAGATTGTCCGCATATGCGGGATCGATCTGGCCAGCGATATCTGCCGCGGATGCATATGCCATGAGCGCCGTATTCATATAATCCGGGGAACGTCCCAGAAATCCATGATGGAGATCGGCCCACATCGACATCATCGTCCGACGCCGCTGCAAATCGTCGACCGTTTGGGGCATCAGGAAAGACAGTCCCACCCGTTCACCCGAATGCGGGGATTCATAAGTCATCCGATCCCTGTACGGTTCCTGTCCCTGCATGTCGTACATAGCCGCCTGCGTGGCCAGCAATCCGCGAAAAGCTTCATGTTCGCTCAATTTGCCGGCAATTCGTTCTCCCCTGTAAATCACGCAAGGCTGGGACAGGTCGATCGAACGCACATATTGTTCACCGTTTTTGATCGGCAACTGGGCACACCCCTGTTCAGATGGCTAGGATGTTCCATTATATTCCGCCAGCGTCCAAAAGGAATAGGCAGTGCAGCAAGCCGATAGGCCTGCCGCACTGCCCACGGATGCGCAATGAATCCCGATCAGTGCCCGGCGCTTTTCTTGAAATTGCTTCCCGATACGTCCGCGATGTTCTCGATGGCGACGACCGCTTTGGGATCGATTTCGTTGACCACTTCACGCAGTTCCGACAGTTCGATCCGGCTGACGATCGTATAGATGATCTTTTTGGGCTCTCCGGTATAGACGCCTTCCCCATGGATAAAGGTAATGCCGCGTCCCAGCACCTGGATCAATTCTTTGGCGATATTGTCGGAAAAATCCGAAATGATCGTGACCGATTTCATTTCCTCCATGCCTTCAACCACAATGTCTATCGTCTTGTAGGCAATGAAGTAGGTAATGATGGAATACATGGCCGTTTCCCAACTGAAGACGAGCAGCGCTGCCAGAATGAAGATGAACAAGTTCAGAATCATGATGAACTGCCCGACGGATACCGGCCGCTTCTTGCTGACGATGATCGCCAGGATTTCGGTGCCATCCAGCGCTCCGCCTGTCCGGATGACCAGCCCGACACCTGCGCCCAGAATGACCGCACCCACGATTGTCGCCAGAAACTTGTCGTTGGTGATGGCATCAAAGTGATGCAAATAGGAAGTGGCCAAAGACAATATGACAACGCCGTATAAGGTATGTAACGTAAACCGCAAGCCCATTTTTCTGAAACCGATGTACAGGAAAGGCAGATTGAATAGTATAATGTACAAGCTCATTTGAATTGCGGTGATCTTGGCTGCGATAATCGAGAGGCCAATGACGCCTCCGTCCAAAATGTCGTTCGGCACCAAAAAAAGTTCCAGGCCAATCGCCGCGATCAAAGCACCAAGTGTAATCATGACGATTTGCTTGGACTCTACCAGTATCTTTTTTTTCTTGCTCAACACCATGAAAAGCGCCATCCCCTCTTGGCTGCAAAATTTTGCTCTCTTATTTTATCATTTTCTCCCTTTTTTCAAACAGTCATCATTTTCAAGTAAGGGCATCCATTTACTCCCTCATGCGGGTCAATCAAAACAGCGCCAATGCATGGAGGATTCGCCTCCTGCATTGGCGCTGTGCATCAATTTCCTGTTGTTGTCGCCGCAACTTTGGTTTGCGCCCCGGCTTGGTCCCCGGCAGACTCGCCCAATTTGAGTGCGCGCGCCGTGGCCCGTTGAATTTCATGGAACAGGTCGGGATTGTCGGCAAGCGACACGCCGTAAGACGGGATCATTTCCTTGATCTTGGGTTCCCATGACGCCATTTGCTGCGGGAAACATTTGCGGAGCACTTCCAGCATGATATTGACGGAAGTGGAAGCGCCGGGCGATGCGCCGAGCAGCGCAGCGATCGAACCGTCGGCTGCGCTGATAACTTCCGTGCCGAATTGCAACGTGCCTCTGCCGCCTGTCACCGTATCTTTGATGACCTGGACGCGCTGGCCGGCCACGATGATCTCCCAGTCTTCGCTGCGCGCATCCGGAATGAATTGCCGCAGTTCTTCAATCCGCTGCTCTTTGGAGAGCATCAGTTGCTGGATCAAATACTTGGTCAGCGACATGTTCTTCAGGCCGGCTGCGATCATGGTAAGCAGGTTGTTCAGTTTGATGGACCCGAAAAGATCCCAATTGGAACCCGTCTTCAGGAACTTCGGCGTAAACCCGGCAAACGGTCCGAACAACAGCGATTTTTGGTTGCCGATATAGCGGGTGTCCAGGTGCGGGACCGACATCGGCGGCGCTCCGACAGCAGCCTTGCCGTATACTTTGGCCTGGTGCTGTGCCACAATGGCCGGATTTTTGCACACCAGAAACAGTCCGCTGACCGGAAATCCGCCGATGCGCCTGCTTTCGGGAATGCCCGTTTTTTGCAACAGGGGCAGGCTTCCGCCACCCGCACCGATAAACACGAATTTCGCCCGATGCTGTTCAACCGTACCCGTTGTGAGATTTTTCACTTTCAATTCCCACAAGCCATCGGCAGTACGGGTAATATTTTTGACCGCATGACGGTAATTGATTTCGACATGGTTGCGTTGCAGATGATCGAACAGCATGCGCGTCAATGCGCCAAAATTGACGTCCGTACCCGAATCGATCTTCGTGACGGCAATCGGTTTGTCCAGTACCCGATTCTTCATCATCAGCGGAATCCATTCCGCCAATTTCGCCGGGTCCTCGGTATATTCCATTCCTTCGAACAAGGGATGACGGGATAATGCCTCATAGCGTTTCTTCAGAAACCGTACGTCTTTTTCCCCCTGCACATAGCTCATGTGCGGCAAAGACATGATGAATGATTGCGGATCCCGGATGTAGTTGCGAGTGACCAGGTACGCCCAGAACTGTCTGGAAATCGAAAATTGTTCATTGATTTTGATTGCCTTGTCGATATCCACGGTGCCATCCGGTTTTTCGGGGGTATAGTTCAACTCGCACAACGCGGCGTGGCCGGTTCCCGCATTATTCCACTCATTCGAACTTTCTTCACCCGCTTTGTCGAGTTGCTCAAATACGGTGATTTGCCAATCCGGGGCAAGTTCCTTCAGAATCGTGCCCAACGTTGCGCTCATAATGCCCGCGCCAATCAAAATGACGTCGGTTTTCAAATTTTTTTCATTTGTGCCCATAACAAAACATCCTTACTCCATTATATTTGATGTTGCGAAAAAACCGGCAGCTCTTGCGTGAACACGACAATACAACAGGAGCGACAACTCGGTCCCTTTTCACATCATATTGAAATACTGCATGTTGAAATGCTGTTTTAAATGCAATCAATCATTCATTATTATAGTACATATTTCAACAGATAACTATGTGGAAATAACAGGGCCGCGGGCAATCGCTCCTGCCCATCGGGCATTCACGTTTTTTCATGATATAATAGGACAAACAATGATTGACCCGATCATCCCTGCAAACGCAGCAGTGACAGGAGAAAACCAATATGTACCCTTCATTGGAAGCATGTTTGAATGATCTCGAAAGGCATGGACATCTCGTCCGCATCCGCGAAGAGGTGGACCCCGAACTGGAAATGGCGGCGATCCATCTGCGGGTATTCCGGGCGGGCGGCCCGGCCCTGTTGTTTGAAAATGTGAAAGGTTCCAGATACCGTGCCGTTTCCAACCTGTTCGGAACGCTGGAGCGAAGCAAGTTTATTTTTCGCCGCACATGGGCGGCTACGCAAAATGTGATCGCCTTGCGCAACGATCCGATGAAGGCGCTGAAACATCCTTTCCGGCATCTGCGCGCCGGACTGGCGGCGACCAAGGCGCTCCCGCTCCGGCAGCGCGGCGGCGCTTCCGGCTTTGAGGAAATTGCCATCACCGACCTGCCCCTGATCAAGCATTGGCCGATGGACGGCGGCGCCTTCATCACGCTGCCGCAAGTCTTCTCCGAAGATCCGGATTGCCCCGGCGTGATGAAGGCGAATCTCGGCATGTATCGCGTGCAGCTGACGGGAAACGACTATGAAACGGGCAAGGAAATCGGTCTTCACTATCAAATCCACCGGGGGATCGGCATCCATCAGCACAAGGCCAGCCGCAAGGGCCAGCCGCTCAAGGTCAGCATCTTCGTCGGCGGGCCTCCGGCGCATACGCTGTCAGCGGTCATGCCGCTGCCCGAAGGGCTGAGCGAGCTGACTTTTGCCGGCCTGCTCGCCGGCCGCCGATTCCGCTACGGTTATGAAGATGGTTTCGTGATCAGCCGGGACGCCGATTTTGTCATTACGGGCGAGATTCATCCCGGCGAAACGAAACCGGAAGGACCGTTCGGCGACCATCTGGGCTATTACAGCCTCGTCCATCCGTTTCCGGTCATGCGCGTACACAAAGTATACGCAAAACCAAACGCCATCTGGCCCTTTACTGTCGTCGGCCGGCCGCCGCAGGAAGATACGGCATTTGGCGCGCTGATTCACGAGTTGACCGGCGATGCCGTCAAGCAGGAGGTGCCCGGCGTCAAGGAAGTGCATGCCGTTGACGCAGCAGGCGTCCATCCGCTCCTGCTGGCCATCGGCAAAGAGCGGTACACGCCCTATACGGTCGTGAAACAGCCGGCTGAACTGCTCACGATTGCGAACCGGATTCTCGGGACCGGCCAGCTCAGTCTGGCCAAATATCTGTTTATCGCGGCGGAAGAAGAGCAGCCCGTCAGCACGCACCGGGAAGCGGAATTTATCCAGTATATCCTCGAACGGATCGACCTGCAGCGCGACATCCATTTCCAGACGAATACGACGATTGACACGCTGGACTATTCCGGCACCGGACTCAACGAAGGCAGCAAAGTGATTTTTGCCGCTTGCGGGGACAAAAAACGCGAACTGTGCACCGCGGTGCCGGAGCAGCTCAAAGGCTTGCGGGATTATGGCAATCCGCGGCTGGTCATGCCGGGTGTCGTCGCCCTCGAAGGCCCGGCATTCGGCAGCTATGCAGAGGCAGCCCGGCAATTGCAACAGTTGACCGACGCGATCGGCGCACGGGGCGCGATGTCTGAATGTCCGCTGATCGTGCTTTGCGACGACAGCGCCTTTGTCGGCGCCTCATTGTCCAATTTTCTGTGGGTGACGTTCACCCGAAGCAATCCTTCCCACGATATTTATGGCGTCAACAGCAGAACGGCCTACAAACATTGGGGTTGCGACAACGTCATCATCGATGCCAGGTCGAAGCCGCATCACGCCCCCCTGCTTGTCCCGGAACCGGCTGTCGAGAAACGGGTCGACCGGCTGTTTGCCTCAGGTGGAAGCCTGAGCGGCATCAAGGTGTAAGCCGCGGCCGGTCATGTGATTTGACGGGCGCGCCATTCACTGGACGCCCGTCAGCTCCAGCACTTCCAGAAAACGGTCCGCGACCTGCGGATCAAAATGTTTTCCCCGCTGGCGCATGATTTCGGCAACCGCTTCCTCGTGCGACCATGCTTTCTTGTAGGGACGTTCATGGGTCACCGCGTCATAGAAATCGGCCAGCGCCACGATTCTTGCTTCTATCGGTATCTCTTTGCCCCGCAATCCTGCCGGATAACCCGAACCGTCCCATTTTTCATGATGATGGCGCGCGATCGTTTCCGCCATCTTCAATACATCAAATGAGCTGTTCTGCAAGATGTTGGCGCCGATGATCGTATGTTGCTTCATCAGTTCGAATTCTTCCGGATCAAACCCGCCCGGTTTGAGCAGAATATGATCCGGAATGCCGATCTTGCCAATGTCGTGCAATGTCGCAGCCAGGCTGATCCGTTCCACAAAATCCGGAGGAAATCCCAACAGTTCTGCAACCAGCCCGGTCAGTTTGCCTACGCGCAACGTGTGGGTGCCGGTGTCGTCATACCGGTATTCCGATGCGCGCGCAAGCAGCCGGATCGTCTCCATTTGCGCCTGCTGCAAACGTGCCGTCCGCTCCCGCACATGCTGCTCCAGGCGCTCGTTTTGGGCTTGAAGCTGCTTGTGGAGAAACCGGGTGCGCAGCAAATTCCGGATCCGTAATACCACTTCCGTCCGATCAAACGGCTTGGTCAGAAAATCATCGACGCCGACCTGCAACCCTTCCTGCTTGGCCTTCGAAGTATTGTCCGCGGTCAGCATCAAAATGGGCAAATACGTGTCCTCGCCTTGCCGGCTGCGGATCTTTCCGACCGCTTCAATGCCATCCATGCCCGGCATGTGCAAATCCAGCAGAATGATATCCGGGGACACTTCGTCGAGCAGCCTGTCGATTTCGAACGGGTCCTGCGTGCCGTACAATTGCTGAAATCCGGCCTTGACCAGCATTCTTTTCAGCAGACTGATATTGTGTTCCTGGTCGTCGATGATCAGGATGTTCGCCAGTTGGGGACGAAATTCAGCCACCGTATTCCTCTCCGTTCAATCCTTGGTGTCCGCTTGAAGAAATGGCATCATTTTGTCCAGCAATCGTGCCAAATCGACCGGTTTGGTATCAAAATCGTCGCATCCGGCCTGCAAAGCCTTTGCTTTGTCTCCTGCCATCGCATGGGCAGTCAGCGCAATCACCGGAATCGACTTCAGGTGCTCCCTGCGCTTCAATTGTCTAGTTGCTTCCCAGCCATCCATGACCGGCAGGCTCATGTCCATCAGAATCAAATCCGGTTTTTCCGATTCGGCCAGCGCGATGGCCTGGCCTCCGTCGGCCGCCGTAATCACCTGGAATCCCTTGCGAACCAGGCGGCGGCTCAACATATCCCGATTCAGTTCATTGTCTTCAACCAGTAATATTTTTTTCATCGGCCGGCGCTCCTGTCAACGCTTTTTGTCGGGCAACCAGCAAGTGAAAGTGGTACCGCTTCCAAACTTGCTTTCCACTTCAATATCGCCGCCCATCATGTTGCTGAACCGCTTGCTGATTGCCAAACCAAGGCCGGTGCCTCCATATTTCCGCGTGGTCGACGCATCGGCTTGCGTGAAGGGTTGAAACAGTTTGCTCATCTGTTCCGGCGTCATGCCGATACCGGTATCCTGCACATGGAAGACGTACCCGTCCTGTCCGTCTCTTGCTTCCGGCGCCACCCGCAAATGAATGGAACCTGCATCGGTAAATTTGTTGGCATTGCTCAGCAAATTCATCAGAATTTGCCTGAGCTTCAGCTCGTCGTTTGTCATTTCGGCGCCTTCCACACAACTTGTCGTCAATTGATTGCCTTTCGTTTCAATGAGCGGACATACCGTGGAGACAACATCCTGCACCACATCGGACAAGCTGAACGTTTCCATGCTGACATCCATTTTGCCGGCTTCGATCTTGGAGATGTCCAGAATATCGTTGATCAACGCCAACAAATGATTGCCCGCGTTTCTGATTTTGGCCAAATCTTCGGCAATGGTCGGCAACCCCAATTCTTCCGCCTCTTCCATCAACATCTCGCTATAGCCGATGATGGCATTCAGCGGGGTTCGCAGTTCATGGCTCATATTGGCGAGAAACTGGCTCTTGATCAGATTCGCCTGGATCGCTTCGTCATGCGCCTTGGCCAGTTGCGCCGTCCTTTCGGCCAATTCCGTCTGCGCGATGACGCGATCGGTAATATCCGTCCTTATGGATATGTAATGATGCGGAGTCGAATCTTCGTTCAGGAACGGCACAATGGTCGTATTCATCCAATAATAGGTACCATCTTTCGCCCGGTTTTTGACTTCGCCCCTCCATATTTTCCCGGCCCTGATCGTATCCCACATCTCCTTGAAAAACGCCTTCGGATGATGGCCCGAATTGATGATGCGGTGGGTTTTGCCGATCAACTCTTCTCGGGTGTATTTGGATATTTCGCAAAACTTGTCATTGACATAGGTGATGACACCTTTGTCATCCGTGATGGCCACGATGGATGAAGCATCAAGGGCATTGCTGATGTCCTGCCTGAATCGTTCAAGCTCCATGATGTACGCAATTTCCTCCCTGCCCCCATGTTTGCTGATCCGCCCGGCAAATCATCCGGCCGATTTTCCCGACCCGCAAGGGGAGATCCCGCTCTGTACCTAATCTATCAAATTCATGTGTTCGAGTTACAGCAAGAAAGTCTATTTACTTCAATTATTTGCCATCTTGCCGTCACAATGTTCCAACTCGTCCTGATGAAAATTTTTTTGCCCATGCATTGACAATTGCCTGCCGGTTTTTTTATGATTGGTTGGTGATAATGATTCTCATTCACAAAAACCGCGATGAACTTCAATAAAAAAGGATGGTTTTACGCAAAATGCCGGGGAAAAACAGATTTTCAGTCCAAACATTTCTGATTGCTACGATTGTTCTCATATTGCTCGCCGGGTGTGCCGGCAAAAACGACTCCGCTTCTTCGCCCGAACCGTCAGCGTCAACTGCGGCTCCGTCGGCCAGCGCTTCCGCACAGCCTGGTGAATCGCCTGCATCGCAGGAAACCGTGGAATATCCGATCGTCATCAAGCACGCGCTCGGAGAAGCCGTCATCGAGAAAAAACCGGAACGCATCGTCACGATCCAGTGGGCGAATCATGACGTGGTGCTTGCGCTCGGGGTTGTGCCGGTCGGTTTCTCGGCAGCCAACTACGGCGTGCAGGACGACAGCGGACTGTTGCCCTGGACGGCCGCGAAGCTGAAGGAACTCGGCGTTACCGAACCAAACGTGTTCCAGGATACCGACGGACTGGACTTTGAAGCGATTGCCGACGCCAACCCGGATGTCATTCTGGCAGCCTATTCCGGCATCACGCAGGAAGACTACGATATTTTGTCCAAAATCGCTCCGGTCGTTGCTTACCAGACGGGCCCCTGGATTACGACCTGGCGCGAGCAGGTGCTTTACAATGCCATGGGCATGGGCATGAAAGCCGAAGGCGAACAGTTGATCAAAGACGTCGAGAAGCTGATTGCGGACAAAACCAGCCAATATCCGAAGCTGAAAGGCACGAAAGTCGCTTTTGCGAACTTCAACGCAAAAGATTTGTCCCAAATCTACATCTATACGCCTACCGATCCCCGCGGCGCATTCTTGCTGGAGTTGGACATGGAATATCCCGAAAGCATCCTGAGCCAGATCAAGGACGACACGGGCTACAGTTTGAGAATCAGCGCCGAAAATGCGGACATCCTGTATGATGCCGACATTCTGATCGGATATGGTGACGATAGCTTGTATGAAGCGGTAAAAGCCGACCCGGTGCTCGGCAAAATTCCGGCGATCCAGAGAGGTTCCGTCGTGTTTATCGGCAACGGCACCCCGCTTGCGGCATCCGGCAACCCGAATCCGCTATCGATCGCATATACGATTGACGAATACCTGTCCTTGATCGGGGGAGCCATCGAGAAGATCAAATGAATCGAATTTCCGCATCCGGCAATCAGCCGCAACGCTGGCGTATGCCAAAACAGTTCCCATATCTGATGGTGCTGGGCCTCGTGCTGCTCGGTGTCAGCATTGCGGCTTCCCTGGCCCTCGGTTCCAGATGGGTCGGTTTCGAAGACCTGATGGCCGGCCTGTTTCAACCGGACATTGACTCCCATGGGGCGGATGTCGTCCGCAAACGGATTCCGCGCACGGTTTTCAGCCTGTTCTGCGGAGCAGCGCTGGGCGTGTCCGGCGCCATGATGCAAGCCGTCACGCGCAACCCCCTGGCGGATCCGAGCATTCTGGGCGTAAACACCGGAGCTGCCCTGTTCGTGGTGTCCGGCATTACGTTTCTCAACATCAGCACGGCAAATCAATATATTTGGCTTGCTTTGGCAGGAGCCATGATTACCGCGGTCTTCGTCTTCGGCATCGGCTCTCTGGGGCGTGGCGGTGCCACGCCCCTAAAGCTGGTATTGGCGGGCGCGGCCACCAGCGCCGCGCTTTCCTCACTCGTCAGCGCCATCATGATTCCGCGCTCCTACGTGATGGACCAGTTCCGCTTCTGGCAAGTGGGCAGCGTCGGTGCAGCCAACTGGAGCGCGATTGCGACATTCCTGCCATTTCTGGTGGTCGGCTTCCTGTTTGCGGTCATCACCGCACCTGCGCTCAATGCGCTCGCGCTTGGCGACGAGGTGGCGACCGGTTTGGGCGTGCGTACCGCCATGTTGCGGCTCGTTGCGGCTACCGCAGGTGTATTGCTGTGCGGGGCAACAACGGCGCTTGCGGGGCCGATCGGTTTCATCGGCTTGCTCGCCACCCATCTGGCCCGTCTCTTGCTGGGACCGGATTTGCGTTATCTTATACCGATGTCAGCCATTCTGGGAGCGGTCATCCTGACGATTTCGGATGTGGCCGGCAGAATCCTTGGAAGTCCGGGCGAACTTGAAGTTGGCGTTGTTACGGCGTTTGTTGGTGCGCCGATCCTGATCCTATTAGCCATGAAAGCGAAAGTGCGTTCCTTATGACAAATCAAACCGATGCGATCATGATGGCAGGCAGAAACCGCAGACGTCAGCGCTGGTTCCTGGTGACCGGCTTGCTGGCCCTGCTGTCTTTATGCCTCTGCTGTGCCATGCTGTATCTGGGAAGTACCATCTATCCGTTGAAAGATATCATTCGTGCGCTTGCGGGTGAACAGATCAAGGGAGCATCCTTCGCCGTCCAGACAATTCGGCTGCCCCGGATGCTGGCCGGATTGTTCGCGGGCTTTGCCTTTGGCATGGCCGGAAATGTGTTCCAGACCATGCTCCGCAATCCGCTCGCCAATCCGAATGTGATCGGTATTACCGCCGGGTCCAGCGCGGCGGCCGTTTTCTGCATCGTCATCCTGCATGCCAACAAAGCGGTCGTATCCACCGCTTCTGTCGTTGCCGGACTTGCGACCGTCATTCTGATCTACGCATTATCCAGGGGAAAAGCCTTTTCCATCGGCCGTTTGATTCTGGTCGGCATCGGCATCCAGGCGGTATTGAATGCCGTCATTTCCTATCTGCTATTGATCGGTGCGCAAAACGACATTCCGACGGCCCTCAGATGGCTCAGCGGCAGTCTCAACGGTGCGCAAATGCACGAACTGCCCGTACTCATCGCTGCCGTTCTCATCTGTGCCCCTGTCGTGATTTATTTGGGCAGACATCTGAGCATCCTGGAACTGGGCGACCCATCGGCCATTTCCCTGGGTGTGCGAACGGATGTCACCCGGGTTGTGCTCATTTTCTGTTCCGTATGCATGATTGCCATCGCAACAGCGACCACGGGGCCCATCGCCTTTGTCGCCTTTCTTTCCGGTCCCATTGCCAAAAGGCTGGTCGGGGTCGGTTTTTCCAATTCGATTCCTGCCGGTCTCGTCGGCGTCGTTCTGGTACTGGCGTCAGACCTTGTCGGCCAATTCGCCTTTGAAGCAAGGTATCCCGTCGGCATCATTACCGGCATTCTCGGCGCACCGTATTTGCTCTTCCTGCTCTTTCAGATGAATCGGAGGGGAGAGTTGTAAAGGTCATCTCCATTATTTCTCGTTTGCGTCATTTCAGGCAGACCAAAATAATTCGGAAACCATTTTGCGCATCCTGCCATAAACTACAAACGATTGTCGGCGCAACAAACAATTAGCTGGCAGGATCACGGCCATCCCGAATTTCCGGCAAATGAAACCATTTCTGGCTGGCCAGCGTAGTAGATAGCGCATGCGTCGAAAAATGTCCCAGGCATTATTTTTGAAGCCGGTGCGAGCCTATAAACCCCGCATGGGGAGTGGCGTCAATGGCACCGCAAAAACACACCTCAAATTTCCACCCCAAAAAACTGCTAGAAAGAATTATTTTTATTGATAATTTTAGAAGCTGTGATATTATGTAATTGATTCTTTTAGACCAATGCATAACATCGCAAAATCTACTTGTGAAAAACGATCAATAAGAGTATTAAAAGTGACCAAAACTATATAGACTCTGATTCGTTGTCGAAATATTCCCGATGAATACGAACAAGTGTGATACGCGATGAAAAGCGTCCTGTTTCACTTGTTTTTTTCGTGTAAAAAATACCGGTACAAGGAGATCGAGGAATGGGAAAAGCACTCATTATTGGATGTGGCGGCGTCGCTTCCGTTGCCGTCCACAAATGCGTTCAAAACAGCGAGGTTTTTGAAGAAATTTGCATCGCCAGCCGGACGAAATCCAAATGCGATGCGCTGAAAGCGAAGCTGGATGGCGGCAAAACGAAAATTACAACGGCGCAAGTGGATGCCAATAATGTAGACGAGCTGATCGCTTTGATCGAGCGGGTCAAGCCGGACATCGTCATGAATCTGGCGCTGCCCTATCAGGACCTGGCGATCATGGAAGCTTGTCTGGCGACGAAGACGCACTACCTCGATACCGCCAACTACGAACCGGAAGACACGGCAAAATTCGAGTACAAATGGCAATGGGCTTATCGCGAACGTTTCGAGAAAGCCGGCATCACCGCGCTCCTGGGCAGCGGATTCGATCCCGGCGTAACGGGCGTGTTTACCGCGTATGCGCTGAAGCATTACTTTGATGAAATTGAATACATCGATATCCTGGACTGCAACGGCGGGGACCACGGCTATCCGTTTGCCACCAATTTCAATCCGGAAATCAACATCCGCGAAGTGTCCGCCAACGGCCGCTATTGGGAAAACGGCAAATGGATCGAAACCAAGCCGATGGAAATCAAACGCGTCTACAACTTCGACGGCGTCGGCGAAAGAGACATGTACCTGCTCTATCATGAAGAGCTGGAATCGCTGGCGGTCAACGTGCCGGGCATCAAGCGCATCCGCTTCTTCATGACCTTCAGCCAGAACTATCTGACGCACCTGAAGGTATTGGAAAACGTCGGCATGACTTCGATCGAGCCGATCGAATTCGAAGGCAAGAAGATCGTGCCCCTTCAATTCTTGAAGGCCGTATTGCCTGATCCTGCGTCGCTGGGACCGCGTACGGTGGGCAAGACGAATATCGGCTGCATCTTCCAGGGGAAAAAGGACGGCCAATATCGCTCCTACTATGTATACAATATTTGCGACCATCAGGCTTGCTACAAGGAAGTCGGTTCGCAAGCCGTCTCCTATACGACTGGCGTTCCGGCCATGATTGGCGCCGAAATGATTCTCACCGGAAAATGGAACAAACCAGGCGTATTCAATGTCGAAGAGTTTGATCCCGACCCGTTCATGGAAGCTTTGAACAAATGGGGACTGCCCTGGATTGAAAACTTCAATCCGGTGCTGGTGGACGGAGTACCCGAATCATTGAAACAACTGGAGTCCGTTCGCTGAGATGAAGCTGGAGGATTTGCCCACTCCCTGTTTTGTTGTTGACGAAGCGCTCCTTGAAAAAAATTTGAAAATCCTGAACGGAGTCATGCAACGTACGGGTGCCAAAATCATATTGGCCCAAAAAGCGTTTTCCATGACGACTTTATATCCCCTCATCGGCCAATACCTGTCGGGCACTACCGCAAGCGGACTCTATGAAGCGCGGCTGGGCTATGAGGAAATGGGCAAGGAAAACCATGTGTTTTCCCCCGCATACCGGGAAGATGAATTTGATGAAATCGTGTCACTGTGTGATCACATTATCTTCAATTCCTTCTCGCAGTTGTTGAAGTTCAAAGACAAGGCGCTGGCCGCCGGCAGGGAAATCGGCTTGCGCATCAATCCGGAATGCTCCACACAAGTGGGACATCCGATATACGACCCTTGTTCGCCGGGTTCCCGGTTCGGCGTCAAACAGGCGGATTTCCGCCCGGATCTGCTGGACGGCGTTTCCGGACTGCATTTCCACACGCTCTGCCAACAGAATTCCGACGCGCTGGAGACGACGCTGCAAGCCGTCGAAGCGCGGTTTGGCCAGTGGTTGCCGCAGATGAAATGGATCAATTTCGGTGGCGGCCACCACATTACCAGGGAGGATTATGATCTGGAAACACTGGAAGCCTGCATCAAGCGCATGCAGGATGTATACGGCCTGGAGGTTTATCTGGAACCTGGCGAAGCGGTGGCACTCAACGCCGGCTATTTGATCGCTTCCGTGCTGGATCTCCACCGGAACGATGTGGATATTGCGATTCTCGACACATCCGCCACCTGCCATATGCCGGATGTGCTGGAGATGCCCTACCGGCCGCCGCTCCTTGGAAGCGGACTTCCGGAAGAAAAACCGTTTACGTACCGGCTTGCCGGACAGACCTGCCTTACAGGCGATGTGATCGGCGATTATTCGTTTGATCAGCCGTTGAAGCCGGGCGATCGGCTTATCTTCGGAGACATGGCCATTTATTCCATGGTGAAAACCAATACGTTCAATGGCATGGGCCTTCCGGCCATCGCCGTGCAGAGAAAAGATGGTCAATGCGAAATCGTGCGACGGTTTGGCTACGAGGATTTCAAAATGCGCCTGGCTTGAGAAGCCTATTGGCGTAATTTGGCCGCCTATGGCAACCTGTCGGCTGCAGGACAGACGATTGTTGCAAGATGGCTATCGGCTACAAGGTGGCTATCGGCTACAAGGTGGCTATCGGCTATAAAGTGACTATTGGCTATAAAGCAGCACATGGATTCAAGATTGGCCTATTGGTGCAGCAAGCACCGGGACAGTTGTCCCGGTGCTTTTTTGTTATCCGTTTGAAGGTTTGTTCTGGATAAAGGATATGATGTCGATATAGATGGTGATCATCTCTTGTGGCGCTTTATCCAGTTTGTTGTGGAACCACGCGGGTGACCCGTCAGTTTGTCGATCAAGCATCAAGCAGATCGTTCCGCTACATTGCCGGTCATTCTCCCCTTTGCCATTCCTCCCTGTCACTAGCCGGTCATTTTTGTCCGTTAGCCGCTTCAAACCGGTTTTTTCTACAAATTGCGGTCATTTTTGACCATTAGCCAAAAAAATAGCGGTTTTTTTGCGAAATGAGGCCGCTAATGGACACTATTGACCGTTGGATGCGACAAATGCGAAAAAAACGCCGCTAATGGACATTTTTGTCCGCACGTGCAAACGATCTGAACAAGACACGCGCGAAAAACACGTACACGAACAGGGCTGCTCCCCAAGTCCATTCGATTTGGGATGCAGCCCTGTGTAGCGGCACGCGGCGAAAGCTGCAACAGCATGCGTCCAAGAAACTTTACCCCATGAAACGTTATAAGCCGGATTACTTGCCAGTGCAATCCTGAAGTCGGATGGATCAGGACCATGATGGTTTCGCCCACGTCTTGTCCCGCGTCTTGTCCCGCGTCTTGTCCCGCGCCTTGTTCCGTTCCGAGATGACAAGCAAAACAACAAAGCATGCGCTCATCAAATAGGCAAATAAATCGCCGAATCGGGTGTAAAAGGTTTGGCCCCCGGTGACGAACGTATCTCCCGCAATGGCCTGCCTTTCATTCACGGTGCTTTTGGCCGTCATCTCCCCATACGGCGTAACCACCTGCGCAATGCCGGATGTGGACCCGGAACCAATTGCCAGATGATTCTCCACGGCCCGAAACACCGCGTCGCTGGCGGCAAAATAGGGGAACTGCCGGTTGCCGCCAAAGTCATCATCTGCCGGAATCAGCGCCAGTTGCGCCCCATGGCGGGCATACCCCCGCAATATCGAAGGGTCATGGCGGTCCCAGCAGACGGCAAGCGCCACCTTGCCCAGGGAAGTATCGTATACCGCATAATCTCTGGCGCCCGGAGAAAACCCGTGCGCCTCTTCCCCCCACAACGTAAAAATTTTGGGCGTTCTGCCGACTTCCTCTCCAGTGGGTGATACCAGATAAGCCGTATCATACATGGCATGCTCCGCCTGCCACACCGTGTCCGCAGCAATGAATGCGCCCAGTTCGACGGACAGTGCCGCCAGTTGATCGCGCATGACCGCGTCATCCAGATTCATGAACTCATTTTCGCCCCACACTACCACATCCGGCTTGTGGCCCGCTTCGGCCAGTTGCCGGGACAAGTCCCGATTGATCTCGAATATCCGCTGCCGCATTTCCGGCGTATCCGCCAGATAGCCATCACCGGCAGTGGCCTGGCTACCCAGCGCAATCACTTCAGGGTCCTGGTTAACCAGATCGACAGTGACTCCGATTTTGATGGGGGCACCAGCCAACTCTGCATGGCTATGCTTCACCAGCAGACTGCCGCAAATCGCATTGGCTACAGGCGGCATCAACAACACAAGCGGCAAAATGACCGCTTTACCCGGAGCCGGAGCCCGAAGGACATTAATCATTTTCACCAGGGCGACATTCGTCAGCATGATCAGGAAGGACAAGCCGATAAATCCGGTGACGGACAGCAATTGCAGATTGGCGGGAATCGTCCACTGGGATTTCGCCAGCAATTCGATCCACCACGTCTTCGTAAAAGGGATGACTGTCTTGACCCATTCCCACACGGCAAATGTTACCGGAAGTGCAAACAGACCGTACCATTTGCGAATGCGCAAACCCATGTCATGGCCCATTTTCAATATGGCGCCGTAAAACAGTCCGCCCGCAATCATGATCAGATAACCCGACCATCCGAAGATCGACGGATACCACATATGCGTTCCGATAGACCAAATGATCGTACAGAGATTGATCAGGAGGTAGGATTGGCGCGGGGATTGGTGCTGCAAAGCGAGGAGAAGCGGTACGAGACCGAACCATGCAAGAAAGGCGCAATCGTATCCCGGCATGCTGAGCATCATCAGCACCCCGGACAACGCGGATAGCACACAGGCCACAAATCGGTTCATCAATGGGTTAGACTCCTTCTGCCCGTCTGGTTGTCGAATGATTCCATCATAAGCTCCGCAAGGTGAAAGATTCAACCTTTTCTTTGCCGCTGCCCGGCGATGGGGAGCTGTTTTCCGGTCCGCAGACGGGGACAAAGAGAAAATCTCCCCCGTCCGGAGGAGATTTTCAATGCGGATTGGCAATCAAGACGCCGATTTCTGTAGCAATTTGGCACGCAACGGGACCAGCATGACGGAAATCACGATGATGAGCACGCCGAGAAATGCCGCCGACCCGTACAGACCGCCATACCCGATTTCTGCTGCCCTTGTCGTAATTTCAGCAACGCTGTTTGCGATGACTTCCTTCAATGCCGGATCCTGAATGGCATTGATCATCTCACGGATCCGGCCGGAATCGACAGCAGCCCCGGAAGCCATATGCTGACCGATCCGCGACAATTCGTCAAGCGCCTCTTGTGACAATGAGACTTGGGCCAGATTGTTCTGCAACACGTCCTGAAAATCACTTTGGAACAGCTCGCCGATCCGGTTGAAGCCCCGTGCAATAAAACCCGCATAGACGGCAGGCGCGATGGTCATGCCAATCTGGCGAAGCAGGGACAAGGACGCCAGTGCCGTACCTTTGTCCGAATTCAATCCCTCGGTCGCCAGAATATTCAGGGGCGCCCCCAGAATCACGCCAATTCCGACACCCGCAATCATGCTTGAAACGACAAAATGCCACTTCAATTCAATCCACAGCGGGAACAGGGCAAACCCGACGGCTGCAATCAACCCCGACAGGATAACCGTAAAGATCGGCCCGCGCCTGGCCACCAGCATGCCGCCCATCCCTGCACCGACACCTGAAGCCAAAGCCAGCGGCGTCAACCAGTAGCCCGATTTTTCGGCCGCGATGCCCAGCACATTTTCCGTAAACGCCGGGATGAAAACCATGGCCGCCAAAATGCCGCCGGACAAGGCGCCAATGAGCAACACCAGCAAGTAGCGCGGCTGCTGGATCAATTGGATCGGCAAAATCGGATCGCCGTTTTGTTTGCGTTTCAATGCCCGCTCATGCAGAAGCAACACGACAAACAGCACCACGCCCGCACCGATGAAACCGGAAACTTCCAGACGGCCAAAGCTGGCCCAGAAGTCGATATCAATGTTGGTCAAGCCGTACATCAGTGACAGGATGGCAACCGACAATATGATCGTCCCGATCAAATCCAGACGACCGGGGCTGGGATCGGCGGATTCCTTCAGCCTCATGAATCCAAGAATGAAAAGCACGATCGCAATGGGAACGTTGATGAGGAACAACACATGCCAGTTCCCCGTCAGATCAAGCAGGAAAGAACCGACATTGGGCCCCAGTATGGCCGCAACCCCGTTCATGGCACCGAGCATCCCCAAATATTTCGCCTGCTTGCCCGGTTCCACCGTACTCAAAATATGGGAGCTTCCGATAATGAAAATGCCGCCGCCGCCCAGTGCCTGTATGAACCTTGCCGCCAGATAGAGCCCGAACGAAGGACTGAGCGCAACAAGTGCGGACCCCACACCGAACAGAGCAATTTCAATGATAAACAGCTTCTTGCGGCCGTAACGGTCGGAAAGTTTGCCTACGATCGGCAAGCTGATCGACAAACCCAGTGTGTAGATGGTGATCCCCCAAGCACCCCAGTTATCCGTCACATCAAAATGGCGGTTGATCGTCGTCAGTGCCGAACTGATGATCCCATTGTCAAGCTGGGCCATGAATACCCCGATGGAAAAGAGCAGCAATGCCCAAAATTCGCCGGATCTTTTGGCCATCAACATCCACCTCTCAATTCGATAAAGATCAGGTTTCCTATTCGATTGCCAATTATTACTGCGCCTGATCGCCAAAGTATGCTGCCGCCTCGGCGGCAATGCTTTCCGGCACTTTCATGCTAAGCGATTCCCTTTGCAGGAAGTTCAGTGCATGGATGTCACTGGTGTCCAACGCGCCGTATGTGAGCCGAGGCACAAGCCGGACGTGTACCATCTGGCCTGAATCCGGCTGCATCGGCATGAACAGGGCCAAATTGAAGCCAGCCAGCCCCTTTGCCGCCAAATACGGGAACAATCGCATCAAACTGTCCGCAAGCATGTCCCAGCACGTATCCTCCAGTTCCCGGAAAGCAGACACGCCCCTAAACACGCCGATAAAATCCATATGGCTGCGCGGTGCGAAAGCATGCACCCATTGCAACATGCCTTGCTGCCCGATCCAGCGAGCGCCTAGCCGTCTTTCTTCTGCCACCAATGCCGTGAAATAATCGACACCATGTTCGGCCAGGAACTTTTCAGCCGCAGCGGCAGTCACCGCCTGATAGACCGACGGATGCTCCGATACCAGCGGCTGGATGTGCGGATGCAGAATGCTTCCACCGGATACGGGCAAATAGTTCCAATTGATGGATATATATTTCACTGCCGGGTCAGACCGGAGTACGCGCTCCAGATACCGGTGGGCGATGCCGAAAGCATTGCGGATCTGTTCGGCGGAAAATTCCTCCAACCGGACATAATGTTGTCTGGTGATGCGCACAACCGCATTATGTTTGGCATATGGGAACAGATTCGGAAACAGCACGGCTTCCCCGCTTGTGATCCGCCCGTCTTCTTCGGCCAATGCAGCCGGAAACCTGGGTGTCGCGGTCATGACATTCGCTTCGCAGAACGGACACCAGCCTTTCGTGACTGCATCCGTATAGTCCGGCGGTACAAAAGGAGTCCCGGAATCGAACAAGATGCGCGAAGTTTCCCCGGTAAGCGGGTCATACCGGATTTCCGTGGCACGACCGATCAGCTTGCCCTCTTGCGTGGGATCATGGAAAGTCATGATTTCTTGCTCCTTGCGAAATTGAATCTTCACCCCATCGCCTCCCGAGATTGGCTTCAGACCATTTTCCTGATCTTTCTATTTATATTGCTAGTTATTATACTAGCGCTATTTGAAGCACAAGACCAACGTCATTCTGGTTAAATTGGCAAATGAATGGCAAAATGCCCGTCTGGGGCTCCGTTTTTGGCCTAAATTTCTGCGGACGGATGTTCGCCATCCACAGGATGTAGTACAATCGTTTTATTCAACACGATTTGCGACAAGGAAGAGATGGTCAATTTCATGCTGACTTGGATCAAGCGAACCTGTTTTTCGAATCTGGAGTTGGAATCCCAAAAAAACCGCCTGCTGCTCTTCCTGATGTTCCCCCTGCTCATCCTGGCCGAGATCGATATCACGATCAACGTCCCCTTTTTGCATCCGACCAATTTGTTATTTGTTGCGGTTTATCTCGTGTTCTATGCGGTCTGTATCCTGCTTGTAAACATTCCTTCCTTGGAAAAACATTTTAAGTATATGGTTGTTTGCGGCATGGTTGTGTTTTCCATGTTCCAAATATGGCTGTTTAGCGACTATCCCGTGGTCTACCAGATCATGTATGTCAATCTTGCCTTGTCGACTTTGTATCTGGACGGCTATTTCATTCTGTTCACCGGCATTTTTACCGCAGTGCTTACGGCGCTCGGATTCATGTTCTGGAAGGACGCCTTCTTTCCGGAAATCCCCGTCCAGATTGCGAATATCCCGATCATATTGGTCTTGCAGACAGCCATGGTCTTGTGGGGCGCAGCCAAAATCGGCGCACACCTGAAACATTCGCTTCATGCCCAGGAACAGCAGCTGCTGCTGATCAACGAACGGAATCGCGCTTTGAGACAGCACGCAGAACAAGTGGAAAAGCTCACGATTCTGGAGGAACGAAACCGGATTTCGAGAGAAATGCACGATACGATCGGCTATACATTGACCTCCATGATTGCCGGACTCGAGAAACTGAAAGCATCCTTGCCGGGTCAAAGCAATATTGATGATCTCCTGCTCACGGCCCGGACAGGCCTGGAAGACATTCGGGCACATATCCACATGTCCGGCAGCCAGGACGAACAACTGTCTTTCCAGGACGCATTGCGCCACCTGACCGAACAGTTCTCGCGGAATACGGGCGCCCGGGTCGATGTGGTTGTCTTTGGCCGTGCCCATGCGCTTCCTGCACATGCCGGACTGGTCTTTCTCCGCTGCACACAGGAATCGCTCACCAATGCGGTCCGCCATGGCGCCGCCAAGCATATCCGGATCGCCTTGTATTATGAAGAGAAAAATTTTGCGATGCGAATCGAAGATGATGGCACGGGAGCGGATCATCTGGCATTCGGATTCGGCCTGAAATCGATGCAGTCACGCATCCAGGGTATCAAGGGATCTTTGCATGTCAGCGCCAGACCCGGGCAGGGGTTTGTCATTGAACTTCGCGCTCCGGTTCTCGATGAATTTGGGGAAACCAGCCGGAGAATCCGGATCATGATTATGGACGATCATACCTTGATCGCCGAAAGTTTTGCCACCCTTCTGGAGCTGGAGCCGGACATGGAAGTGGTTGGCGTCGTCAATGACGGCCAGGAAGCGCTGGCGTGGTCCGAACAACATCAGCCGGACCTGATTTTGATGGATTTGCACATGCCCGGCATGGACGGCGTGGAAGCCACCCGGCGCATCAAGGAGAAATGGCCCCAGCTAAAGATCGTCATATTGACCACGTTCCAGGAGACTTCGGATGCGGCCCGGGCGATTGCCCATGGCGCCGAAGGATATCTCTTGAAAAGTGTTCCGCCGAAACAACTGGCCGATACGATACGATTGGTCCAGAACGGCGGAACGTTGATTCCCGCGGAGATCGCCAGACAATTGATCGGACATGGCGGCACGATCGGACACGATGACCGCATTGCAGACAAGCCGTCTCCAGTTACCGGGTCCGGGTCTGATTCCCGGAACGAATGGCTAGGCCAATTGACGGAAACGGAACGGGAGATGCTGCGTTATCTGTCCAGGGGGCTCACCTACAAGGAAATCGCCTCTGCCATGCACTACTCCGAAGGGACGGTCAAAAATTATGTTTCCATCCTCTACTCCAAACTGAATGTGAAAAACCGGATGCAGGCCGTCAACAAATATCAGCAGATTTGATCCCTTTGTTTCTTCAACCCATGGCGACAACAGGCCATCGGCCGGATCACTGCATCGCCCTGGTCACAGGGCTTTACAATTTCCAGGTGATGGTTTACCATATAGTTAGAATTCTAACTAATGGGGTGTCTGGTCATGCAGGAAAATAATCAGATGGAGTGGCAATGGGATCAGGGGCCCATCGGCCGACTGGTTAAAACCGGCTATATCACGCTACGCAGAGATCTGGAGGAAATGCTTCGCCCGCTTGGTTTGACGCATACCCAGTGGAGTGCGCTCGGCATCATTCTCCATTACCCGGGCATTTCCCCGTCCCAATTGGAACCGCTGCTCATGATTGAACGGCCCAGCGTCACCAGCCTGCTGAACGGGATGGCGCGCAATGGCCTCATCGTCCGCAAAGACCATCCGCAAGACGGAAGATCATCCTGCATCTATTTGACCGACACGGGCACCAGGCTTGCGCAACAGACGCAACACTTCACTTCCATCATCGAAGATCGGGTGAAGGCCGGGATGACGGAAGAAGAATTCCGGACGCTGAAATCGCTCCTGGTCAAAATGGTGCGTGTCCTTCAAGCGCAAACCTGATCTTTTTTTCTCCTTTTAGTTAGAATTCTAATTATATGCCGGGAGGTTGATGCAGATGAATCGGTGGATGCGTATCGCGGGTTGGATCGTTGTCGGCTTGACTTCGCTCTTTTTCATCCAAAGCGGCTTGCAGAAACTGCTGGGTACTGAACAGATCATCGATCACTTTGACGCATTGGGTTATCCGGATTGGAGCCGCATTGTTATCGGCATAGCCGAAATTCTGGGCGCCGTTCTGCTGGGGTGGCCACGGCTGACCGTTTGGGCCGCAGCAGCGCTTGGCGTCCTCATGATTGGTGCCGTCGCATCGGAATGGCTGGCCGGACAGGGGGTGGCCGCCGTCCTGATTCCGGGCCAGTGGCTGATCTTGTTGGTCCTGATTGCGGGTATGCGCTACAAGCTGGTTATCCGACCAAAAATCAGGGCGAAAGCAAATGAAACCGAAGTGTCGGGCCACTAGATGCAAATGCCGGTACCGAGTCGGCTGCGATCACACACTGCCCGCCCCCCTGCGCGGGGTGCGGTCGGCCGGTTACCGCAGGCTCTGCTGTCGTTCCAACAAATAAAACAGATAATCCGTCGCAATCCCCGGATGCCCCTGCTGTCTCAGCATGGCGGTCAAATTGCCCCGGTGATAGGTTCCGTGATTGACCACATGCTGCACGATTTCCGAAATAGACGTGTCGAGACGGCCGTATTGGGGATGCTCGATCGTCATGGCCCGATTCCGCAACGACAGGCACACCGCTTGCGCACAATGCGTCAATGTAACTATATACGGTAACGATATACGGTGCGAATGCTGATATCCAACTGGCCGGCAATCTGCGCAGCGGTCAGTTTCATTAAGAGGACAATCGGCCTTCGCTCCAAACTCGTCGGAACGAAGGCCGAACCATGCCGATTCAATGCAATCCCAGCGCCTTGGCATTATCCATGAGCAAATCCTGGATCTGCTGATGCTCCGGGGCAGGAAAGTTCCGGAACTCCACCCGCGGTACACCCGCGACTTCCGCGACGGCTTCGCCTTGCGGATTGTGGAAGTTGTCGATGATCAGATCCGGTTTCAGGGCAGCCAATTCGGCCGTCCGGGCGGGACTTGGCTCTTCGGCAATTTCAGCGACGATTTCGAAACCGAACAATCGGGCCATCGGTACCATGTGTTTTTGCACGATCGCCTTCTTTTGGGACAATTGCTGCGCTTCCGCCTTTGCCTTCAAGTCTGCCACGACGTTGTCAAACTCGGCTTCCCAGGCTTGCTCAGCATCAGTCGTGCCCATTTTGGCGGCCAATTCCCGCGCCTGTTTTTTGAGGTTTTCCGGCGTATTTTCGGTTACGACCTGATAGTGGTTTTCCCCGGAAATGCCGGCTGCCTCAAGCAGTTTTTTCATAAAGGGTTCATATCCGGCGGATATGATCAATTGGGCCTGTTTCACCTTGTCAATATCAGCGGGACGATAGTCGTATTCCGGTGGATGCCGCAGTTCGGCCGGCGCCAGCACGGTCACTTCCCCGGCACCTGCAGCCTTGGCAATCAAGGCGGTCCAACTGGTCGACGCGACGATGGCGGGTTCGGCCTGAGACTGCGAATCATCTGACTTGCCACACCCTGCCAGGATGAGGATTGCACTGATGACAACCGCAAACATGGACAAACCGCTTCTGCGCTTGGTACGAATACGCTTGGTACAAATCATTTTTCGATCATGCTCCTTTTACTTGGATTATCGGCGGAACAACCAACTGCATCCCAGCAGGCAGGCGCCGACGGTTGCAATCGTCGCTCCCGTCGGCAGATCAATCACCATCGACAGGAGCAACCCGCCCAACGTGGTCATCATGCCGACGACTGACGTATAGATCAATAATTGCAGGAAAGTTCGCGCCAATCGGATGGCCGTCAAAGCCGGCAACAGGATGATCGCATCGATCAACAGCGCGCCGACGATCTTCATGGCGACGCCGATGGACATGCCAGCCAAAAACAACAGGACGTTCTCGATTTTCTTTGCCGGCATGCCCAGCCATTCCGCCTGCTCCCGGTCGTAAAAGACAAGCTGGATTTCCCGGAACAGCACGGCAAAAACCGCAACAACGACGAATCCGAGCACGCCCATGACCCACAGGTCCAATGACGTCAACGTCAGAATGCTCCCCGCAAACAGCCCGAACACATCCATTGCAGGCACGCCCGCCCGGTAAAACAGCAAAAACGCAATGGCCATCGATCCGGTCATGAAGAACGCCCCGATCAGTCCGGGTTCCAGCCGCAATCTTTGCGAAACGGGACCCAGCAAGCATGATCCCAGCACAATGGCCACAGTCGCTCCCGTCAAGGGGGATGACCCCAGGATGAGCCCGACGGCTCCCCCCAGCAATGCGACATGCATCAGGGCAAACCGAATGGTCGTCAGATTCTGCACCACGATTACCGTTCCCAGCAGCGACAGTGCGCCTCCTGCCAGAAGGGCGGCGATGAACGCTCTTTGGAACACGGGAATTTGCAGATAATCGATGATGCTCACGGCACAGCCACCGGGGACGCATGCAGGCTGCCCTGCCGTATGTACACGACGCGGTCGGCCATTGCCTCCGCCTGGATGCGATCGTGGCTGATCATCAGCACCGTCAGGTCCGAATGGTCACGGATGCCGCGAACCAGGTCGGACAAAATGCTTTGCGCTTCCGCATCCAGATGGGTGGCGGGCTCATCCAGCAACAAAATCCGGGGCTCTCTCACAAGCGCCCTTGCAATATTCAAACGCTGCATCTGTCCCCCTGACAAGTTGCGGCAATCCTGATTCCGCAATGCTTCCAACCCGATCAACGCCAGCATGTGGTCCACTGCCCTCCGGTCCTCCCGGCCGGGGCGACGGAAATAGGAGAACGTTTTTCCCCATCTTCCCAGCAGCACCGCATCAAAAACGGAGATCGGAAACCTGCCCTTCTCCTGACGCTGCGGAACGTAGCCCACCTGCGAACGAATCCAGGCTTGATCTTCTTTCGAGCGGATCTGGCGGCCCAGCACCCGAAAAGTCCCCCGCTGCTTCGGCAACAAGTGCAGAATCGCCCGAAACAGCGTCGTTTTCCCGGCGCCGTTGTCCCCCAGAATGGCTACAAATTCCTTGTGGCGGACGCGCAATTCGAGATTGCGCAAAATCGCTTCCCTGCCATATCCCGCTTCAGCGAGTCGACATTCCAGTGCCATTTCGCATTCCCCGACCATGGTTCCCTTCCGAATCATGACCGTTTCGCCACGATCCGGTACAACGTGTCCGTATCCGTTTGATCCATGATGGTGAATCCCGCTGCCCGCAACTGTCCAGCCACCATTTCCGCAGGCGCCAGCAGGTCGCCATTCAAAATTTCGTATTGGGACGCCCGATGGATTTTGTTGAGCGTCTCCCTGCCCAGTGAATGATCGATGACAAACCTTCCTCCCGGTTTCAGGACGCGATACAATTCAGCAAGGGCAACGGCCGGGGAGCGAAAATGAGGAAAAGCATTGTGACAAATCACCGTATCGATGGAACCTGATTTTATGGGCAAATGATGGACATCCGCGTGAAGCGTTTCGACATTGGGATGACCCGCAAACTTGGCGATCAGGATTTGCAGCATTTTGGAAGACAGATCGCATGCAATCCAGCGCTTGGGCGACAGGGCTAGTCCCGCCTCCAGCAAAACCCCCGTTCCCGCACCGATATCCAGCACAATTTTGCCCTCCACTTCCGCTGCCGCCAATAGACTCGCAATGTGCGCACTGGCCGGTTTGGAAGTCATGGCATCCCAATGGACAGACATCTGGTCAAAGATGGCTTCCCGCTCCGTATCGAAATCCGGATGAACATCCATCCAACGTTCCCCTCCCAACTTTTTTCCGCGTCATCGACATTCCGCATCGATCCGGCTGTCTATCTGCAATGCGGCTCTCCGAAATGCTTGGAAATTATATCTATTTTCACTAAGAGAAGATAATGTTTATTGACCTAAATAGGAATGAAAGAACCGTCCAAAAGTTTATAGTATTGTCAGATAATTCGTTTATGTCAAAAAAGAAAAGAAGCCGTTGGCGGCTTCTGCTAGCAACTGTGATCCGGTTATTATATCCCCAGCCGCGAACGGTTGGCGTATTTTTTGCGTGGCGTCCTCCCTAAACCAAATCTACCTTGTCAACGTTGCGGATGGAAACATAGGCGACGATGATGCCGATAGCCGCCAGCAAAATCGGAATGACGACAAACGAGTACAGCGAAACATTGCCCACGCTCGAGTTGAATACGGACACAATCAAAACCGCGCTGACAATCGTTCCGGCAACGGATTTTTTCCACATGCCGAAGAACAACGGGATCAGGCTCAGACCTGCGGCAGCCATTGCGTTTATCAGGGTCCGCATGATATGCGTAACGATTGTATCGGTCACCAGTTTGTCCGGTATCAGTCCAAACTGGCTGTTCAAGAGCAGCAATGCGCTGTCGAGGGCGAAGTTGCTCAAAATGATGGCCAGCAGCGTCCAGACAAAAACAATGACCAGCTTGGAAGCCATCAACTTTTTTCGGTTGATCGGATAGGTGAACATAAGCGAAATCGTCTTGTTCCTGTACTCATCGATGACGAATTTGGAAAGCAGCACCGAGGCATAGATGATGAAGGTGGCCCGAACCATCGTATCAATGAAGAAGAACGCATCTCCATAACTGAGGAATGCTTCTCCTTCTTCCAGTGAACTTTGATCGAAGTACATGAGTGCAACCAGGCCCATGATGACCACATTGGCGATGAGCACACCCAGCCAGTGTCCATTGAATTTATACTTCTTGATCTCCAGTTTGATCAAATTAAGCATGACGCTCACCTCCATTCAACAGATTGAAGAAGTAATCTTCCAGAGAATGCTGTTTCCGGACTATAGATTCGACTGGCACTTCGGACAACGACAGCGTCTTGACCAGTTCGCTCTGCGATACAGACATGTCATAAATGCGGATCAATTGCTCGCCAGCCACCTTCATGTTCGTCACGTTCAAACGGTCTGCCAGCACGAAGGCCGCCTTGTTCACATCACTTGTCGTAATCTCGACATAATCGTGCTGTGTTTGACGGAGATGGTCCATCGACACTTCCTTGACCATCTTGCCGTGATTGATTACCCCCACCGTGTCCGCGATATGTTCGATCTCCCCCAGAATGTGGCTCGAAACGAGAATGGCCATGTCGAACTGTTTGCTCAGCATCGTGAACAGATTGCGCATGTCGCGGATGCCAACGGGGTCCAGACCGTTGATGGGTTCGTCCAATAGCAGCAGTTCCGGCTTCGTAACGATGGCCCGAGCAATGCCGAGACGTTGTTTCATCCCCAGGGAAAACTGCTTGACCGGTTTGTGTTCGGCGCCGATCAGGTTCACCATGTCCAGCGCTTCACGAATCGCTTTCCTGTTGTAGTAACCCATGTATTGGCAATGCAGTTCCATGTTTTCCAGCGCGGTCAGCTTGTCGTAGAAAATCGGATATTCGATGATGCTGCCCATGCGTTTTAGCGCTTCTAAATGATTGGCCTGAAGCGGTTTGCCGAACAGTTCAATCTCGCCTTCGGTCGGTTTGAGGATGGAGGTGATCATCTTCATCACTGTCGTTTTGCCTGCGCCGTTCGGGCCGAGAAAACCGTAGATTTCCCCCTTGTGGATCGTCATATTGAAATCGGACACCAGTTGTTTGCCCTGGATCGTTTTGCCCAACCGGTAAGTTTTCAGTACGGCTGTCATTTCACTTTTCCCCTTTCGCGTTCTGAAACTCATTATAGGGACGGGGATTTTCTTTTTTCTTACCCGATTCTTACATAAATCTTAAGTTTGGTCAGAACCGAAGGTCATCCGCTTCAACCATACCGTAAATGTCGTTTTTTCATAAGGCTTGCTGGTAACCGAAATCGAGCCGTGCATCAATTCGACCAGCCGCTTGGTGATGGTCAGCCCCAATCCGCTGCCCTGATACTTCCGGTTGCGTGAGTCTTCAAGCGTATAGAGCCGTTCGAAAATATGATCCTGGTGATGTTCCTGGATGCCCTTGCCCCGGTCGGTCACTTCGATCAGGACCGCTTCGCCGTCTGCCCGGACCGACAAACCGAGCATGCGTCCCTCCCCTCCATACCGGATGGCATTCGAGATCAGGTTGTTCAGGATGCGGTCCAGCGCTTCTTCATTCGCATAGACATGAATCGGTTCATCCGGAATGTCAATTTGCACTTCAAAACCGTTATCCGTCAGCACATCGTAGAAGGAAAGGATATTCCTGCGGCAAACCTCGTTCAGATATACACGGGACAAGGGCAATTCCCGGTCACCGGATTCCAGCTTGGCCAGATCAAAAAAAGTGTTGATCATGCCGGTCACTTCCTGCACCTTCGCGGAAACTTTGCCCAGCAGCGCCGCACGTTCCTCCGGCGCAATGTCCGTACGATGTAACAGCATTTCCACATAACCCGAAATGACGGTAAGCGGTGTGCGCAAATCATGCGAAATATTCGACAGCATCCGGCGCATGGCCAGTTCCGTTCGGGCATATTCGGCAGCGGCCCGCTGCCGCTCTTACTGCATCAGGTTGATGCCCGTCAGCAAATCGCGAAGGGCCTGTGTCCCCGTCTGGCGCAGCAGCTTCTGCGCGGATCGGTCCGTTACGATTTCGTGCAATTTGTCCGTGACATATTGAATATCGCGGAGCAGTGTACGGCGCGTCTGATACTGATACCAGACGATCGCCAATAACAGGAGAACACTTATCGCCATGACAATGACTAGCATGATTACGCTCCTCCCGCCTTGTAGCCGATCCCCCAGAGCGTCTTGATATATTTCGGCCGGGACGGATTCGATTCGATTTTTTCACGCAATCGCCGCATATGGACATTGATCACATTGTCATCTCCGTAATATTGGTCGTTCCATACAAGCCGGTAAATCTGCTCTTTGGTATACACCCTGTTGGGGTTGGAGGCAAACAGCTTGAGGATTTGAAACTCCTTGGCCGTCAGTTGGATCGCTTGGCCGTCCTTGATTACCGTGAAGTTGTCCGGGTCAATGACCAGATCCAGCAGCCGCAACACATTGGGCTCAACAGCAGCTTGCTCCCCGGCTGCCGAATACCGCTTGGCACGCCGCAGAGCCGCCTTGACCCTGGCGACCAGTTCAATCATGGAAAAAGGTTTCGCAATATAATCATCCGCACAGAAACCGAGTCCCAGCGCCTTGTCCAGGTCGCTGTCCCTGGCAGACAGGATAAGCACAGGCACAACACTGTCCCTCCGGATCAACTGCAAGAGATCCAGCCCGTTTCGCTTCGGAAGCATCAGATCCAGCAAAATCAAATCAAATGAATCCGCTGTCTGCAATAGCCACTCTGCTTGTTCCCCATCATAAACCTGTGTGACCGCGTAACCCTCTCTGGTTAATTGGCGATAAATCATCTCGTTGATATCCGCATCATCTTCGACTAGCAATATGGACTCCTGCATCTGCCGTTTACCTCCCTCCGGTTGAGTCTGCGCCATGCCTCTGGCCGCTATTAAGTGTAAAGTGTCACATCCCTTTCGTCAAAACTTAGTACAGTCACCGGAAACGAAACGGTCAATAAGATGTGCGATTTCAACAGGCGGCAAAAATTGCGATGTGCGAGTGACTGATTTCGTCTATAATCAAAGCAATCGATTATAGGGGAGCAAATTCATGAAAACATTAATGTCTTTCGTCTGGATGATTGCGGGAGCAATCGGCTTATTTCTGTTGAAAGTCGGATTTCTCGCGCTGACGGAGGGAATCGGAGAAATCGTCTCTTTGCTGCTGGCCCTTGTCGCTTGCTTTGTGGCGGTTATCGTGTACAGACTCATGATGAACCATCTGTTCGGGAGGCCGACTCCGGAGATTGCCGGACAACGCATGGGGATGGAGATCGTCCTGGGCGCATTAACCGGCGCCATTTTGCTTGCAATGTCGATATCGGCCATCGCTGTAGCGGGCGGGTATGCTTTCCAATGGAAATCAGATGTGGATACGGTTGCGGTTCTTCTGGCGACCATTGAAGCCGCGTTGCTCGCAGCCGTAATCGAAGAACTTGTCTTTCGCGGACTCATGTTCCAGACGATTCAACGACTGGGCGGGCGATGGGTAGCTCTGGCGATCACCTCGCTCCTTTTTGGCGCCGCCCATCTCGGGAATCCGGAAGCCACGCTCTGGAGTTCGTTTGCCATTGCCGTTGAAGCCGGCATCTTGCTCGGGGCCGCATTTCTGTGGTGCGGCAATCTGTGGTACGCCATCGGCATGCATTTTGCATGGAATGCGACAGTCGCCCTCATGGGGATACCGGTCTCGGGGAACACGTCAAACGGCCTGTTCCATGTGGAAGTCAAGGATCCAGAACTGCTTACAGGCGGCGCATTCGGGATCGAAGGCTCCCTGGTTGTCGTAGTCTCGAGCCTGGCAATTTCCATTCCGATGCTGTATGCGGCTGTGCGGAAGCAGCAGCAAACCCATGCGTAATGAATCATCTGTAAACGCTCACTATCGAAAGACCACCGGAATATCCGGTGGTCTTTCGATTTAGTCAGACATGATCAAGCAATATTTGATATGTTAGATGTGAGTAATATTAAATAACACAAATGCTTAATAACGTAAAATAATTGGATATTATTGACATATTATCTTACATAAATTATGATTTTCTTGGTCTATTGCCGCATTATTGTTTGTTTTGTGTAAGTTTTAATTACATTATGAAAGGGATGATTACCTTGTCTAGACCAAAGAGAATTTTTACGCTCATGTTGGCGGCAACATTGATTTTGACGTTATGGGGCGCTCCCGGCGCCATTTATGCAAAGACATCGGATCCCCCGAAACCGTTTGATATCGTGGAAGCCTCCATCAGCGACATCCAAAACGCGTTGGCCGCCGGTCAAACCACCTCCGAAGAGCTGGTCAAAGCCTATTTGAAACGCATTGAAGAAATCGACAATTCCGGCCCTGCCATCAATTCGCTGATCACCGTCAACCCCAAAGCCATCGAAACCGCAATCGAACTGGACCAGGAAAGAAAAAAGCAAGGCCCCAGAGGTCCATTGCATGGAATTCCCATTATCTTAAAAGACAATTTCAACACCCATGACATGCCTACGACTGGCGGCTCTGCCAGCTTGAAGGATTTCACCCCTTCCAGCGACGCTTTTGTCGTCAAAAAACTCCGCGAGGCAGGAGCGATTATTTTGGCCAAAGCAAACATGGACGAATGGGCGCATGGCGGAGCACCCGGCGGAGGGTACAGCTCCATCAACGGGCAGACCCTGAATCCCTATAAACTGACTCGCGGACCAGGAGGTTCAAGCAGCGGAACGGGCGCCGCCATCGCGGCCAATCTGGGCGTCGCGGGATTAGGCACGGATACGAACGGATCGATCCGCGGCCCCGTAAGCAACAATGCGCTTGTCGGCATCAAACCGACACTCGGCCTGACGAGCCGATCCGGCATCATCCCCTTCTCCCTGACCTTTGATGTGGGAGGCCCCATGACCCGCTCGGTGGCTGACGCAGCAATCGTCCTAAGCGTGATTGCCGGCGTGGATGCCGACGACCCCGCCACTTACAGGAGCATCGGCAAAGCCGAAAAAGATTACACGAAATTTCTGCAAAAGGACGGCCTGAAAGGCGCGAGGATCGGTGTACTCCGCAACTACTTTGGCGCCAATGCAGACGTCGACGCAGCCGTGAACAAAGCCATCGGGGATATGCAAAAACAAGGCGCCACCATCGTTGACTCGCTATACATTCCCCAGGAACTGATCGACGCATCCGGCAAAATCTACAGCACGATCTCCGACCTGGAATTTAAATGGCACCTCCGGGAATATTTCGCAAAGCAGACCACATCACCATTCAAATCGCTGGCGGAAATCATCCTTGACGCACAAGTAAGCAAGGTGCCCGTACACCCGAGCGTGATGAAACGCCTGCTTGACGCAGAGGTCAGAGCAGGCCTGGACGACCCGTACTACTTGAGCACATTGCAATATGGCCCACAGGCGTTCAGGAACGCGATCGACGAAATTCTGCGCGCCAACAACCTGGATGCACTCGTATTTCCGACGAGCGCATGCACGGCAGCACCGTACGACAAGGACGACAGCTATCAATGCGGCAGCGCTCCCGGCAGTTCCAATCTGGCCAGCATATCCGGATACCCTTCGGTTTCGGTACCTGCCGGGTTCGCATCCGACGGACTGCCGGTGAGCGTATCTTTCCTGGCAGGCGCATTCAGCGAACCCACATTGATCAAGCTGGCTTATTCATACGAACAGGCCACACACCACCGCAAACCCCCGCAATTCCTCAAAAAGTAATCCATTCCGCGAAGAAGGGCACCCAAATAGGTGCCCTTTCTTTTCCGCGCCCGCTGTTTAGCAGCCACGGTGCTTCTGCCACCGGGCTGCATCCGTCTGTTTGTGTAAATGAATACAAAATTTATGTTATGTTTGTTGACATCAATTCCGATATAAACGTAATATATAAAGTAAAAAATGGCAGCTTTCACGAATCGGATTTATATATCTTACACTATTTGTCTTATTAAATGACTTGCAGTTGACGCCGGGAGGTGGTTGGGATGCTGTCTCACCGTCATCAATCCCATTATCCGCTTGAGCAGGATTATGATGAGATGTTTGATCCCAATATGAAAGTCAGATCGCATTATGAACAGATCTATCAACACATGATGGCAGGCGGGACTGAAATTTTGAACCGAAAAAAACAATTCGCCGAACGCCGGATGCTGGAGGAAGGCATCACTTTCACCCTGTACCAGTCCAACGAACCGGAACAGCTGGAACGGACGATTCCTTTTGATATCATTCCGCGGGTGATTGCCAGCCAGGAATGGTCCCATGTGGAAAAAGGGATGAAACAGCGGGTTACGGCGCTAAATTGTTTTTTGCATGATATCTACCATGAACAACGCATCCTTCGCGATCGGGTCATCCCGCGCCAAATGGTCGTCGCCAACCGGTATTACCGGCATGAGATGATGGGCATTGACGTTCCCGGCGGCGCCTACATCACTACAGCAGGCATCGACCTCGTGCGGGATCACAAGGGCCAATTCTACGTACTGGAGGACAATCTCCGGACACCCTCCGGTTTTTCCTACCTGTTCAAAACCAGGACCATCATGAAAGAGCTGTATCCCGACCTCATTCATGTCTGTGAAGTCTGCGATGTAGAGCAGAGTTTGAACGATTTTTTGTCGACGCTGCGCAGCCTGGCGCCAAACCATAGAAGCGACCCGACCATCGCGCTGCTCACGCCGGGGCAGTTCAACTCCGCTTTTTATGAACATGCTTTTCTGGCACAGCAGATGGGCATTCATCTCGTTGAAGGCCGGGACCTCGTTTACAAAGATCACAAGATATATATGCGCGGAATAGGCGGTCTGAGGCAGGTGGATGTGATTTACCGCCGGCTGGACGACGACTATCTCGATCCGCTGGCCTTCCTTCCCGAATCCCTGCTGGGGGTGGCAGGCATCATGAACGCTTATCGGGCAGGCAACATCAATATCGTCAACGCGCCCGGCACAGGAGTCGCTGATGACAAAGCCGTCTACGCGTTCGTACCGGACATGATTCGCTACTATCTCGGTGAAGAACCCATCATCCCGAATGTCCCGACCTATATCCTCTCGCGCAAGAAGGACCGCGAATATGTCCTCGACCACTTGCCTTCCATGGTGGTGAAAGAAACCTCGTTGTCCGGCGGATACGGCATGCTGGTCGGACCTGCGGCCGAACCCGGACAATTGCGCGATTTCGCCGATCGGATCAAGCGGAATCCGGAACGTTATATCGCCCAGCCGACGATCCGGCTGTCGCAGGCGCCTGTGCTCGTGGATGGCCAATTGACGCCGCGGCACATCGACTTACGGGCGTTCGCCCTGCTGGGAGCAAACAACCGCATCCATGTCATACCCGGGGGATTGACGCGCGTGGCGCTCAAGAAAGGCTCTCGCAAGACGGGGGATTGAACGACAATCGCTTGCGCTCATTTTTTGCCTTGTGCAGTTCTTCCCAAGCGTTAGAACTGAAAGCTCAGATTGCTCATGGAGCCGTGTTTGATTTCCCCGTCGAACAGCACGCGGGGCTGGCGGCCGGCGGTACTGCTCCCTAATGCGATCAACAAGGGAACGAAATGCTCCGGTCGAGGCACCGCTTTGTTCGCATGCGGGGCGAGCGTCTCGTAGTTCAGCAGGGATTCGATATCCCTGGCAAGCACCTTTTCGCGAATCCAATCCGTAAATTCCACGGCCCAGGCTCGCGGCGGCGCTTCCGGATTCATGTCAATTTCATTGAAGTTGTGCGTCAGAAAACCGCTGCCGATCACCAGAATCCCTTCCCGTTCCAGTCCCTGAAGGGCTTCCCCGATGGCATATTGCTGTCTGGCCGGCAAAAAAGGGTTGACGGAAACGGGAACGATCGGAATGTCCGCTTCCGGGTATGCATGCATCATAATGGGAAATACGCCATGATCCAGACCCCGGTACTTCCGTTCCACAGCAATGTTGCGCTTCCGCAACCGTTCCTCCACGATGGAAGCGACGATGGTCGATCCCCTCGCAGGATATTGCACTTGGTAAAATTCAGGCGGGAAACCGTAATAGTCATATACCATATCATGCACTTCGTCCGTGGCTGCAATGGTCGTGACCGGACTTTCAAAATGCGCCGAAAAGATCACGATCGCCCTGGGCCGTATCTCCTGACCGAACCGGTTCAGAAATCGGGTGAAATCGGAATTTTCAAAAATGGTAAAGGGTGAGCCATGAGCCAAAAAGACTGGTGACAGCATGCATGTTAACCTCCTGGCGCCACATGGAGTGGATGACGCATCTTCTTTTTCGACTTTTCCTACTTTATTTTATGATACTAACATTTATAAAGCAAAACAAAACGCACGTTGACGCGATGCCCTATGCGATTGCCGGAAAAATCGATCGTTCGATTGGGGTTGCAATCCGGTCTTGAAACGAGCCGGTCATCCATGTTATCATCTGGACAGGAACACATGTTCCTGTATACTGCAGGTCAAATGGAGTGATGAGGCGTGGCAACCATTGCCGAAGTTTCTGCCAATTTGGGGAAATGGTCCGCATTTGTTTCCGGCTTGCTCTCCTGCAATGAAGATGTGCTTTGCGAACCCATTGCCGGAAAGTGGTCGATCAGGGACATCGTCAGCCATATCATGGGTTGGGATCAGAACTTTTTGAACACCCTGGAACAGATCATCAACAATGAAGATGTATTGTTGGAAGAACATCATGACGTGCAGGCATTCAACGAAGCATCCGTCGCATTCGGCCGAAAAATGAACCCGCATGATTTGCTGCGGGAAGCCATCTCCCGGCGGGAACAATTGATATGCAAACTGAACAGGATTTCCGAAGCGGCCTTTACCCGCCAATTCCCCAATAGCCCGTATACGCTCGAATCCTTTTTGCAAACCATGTTTGTCGATCATGACAGGCATCATGAAGAACAAATCAGGAAATTCCTTTCATGATTTCATTCGGCGATGGCGCAGTGCGCAAAATAAAGGGCACCCTGTTCGGGCGCCCATCGCTTTGGATGCAAACATCCTGATCGTAAAACGGCTTAGTTTCGGGAAAAGATTTTTTTGTCGAGAAACACCAGGGCCGTGAAGAGAATGATGGCCAGGAGCAATACCGCTGCCGTCAAAATAAACATAAGCGTGGTGAGCCCCGTCTCGTTTTTATAGTAAATCAGCATGCTGAGCGGCATCAGTCCCCCGCCGATCAGACTTGTCCATGCGTGCAGCTTGGCCGTTTTCTTCATGCTTATTTCTTTGAATACATAGTAGAAGATCCCGTAGGCAAAAAGGGTTAACCAACCGACCACCAGAATATGGGCATGCCCCGGAACCATCGTGTAATCTTTTCTCCCCGCCAAATCCGATCCGAGCATCGCACCGATCAAGGAGTACACTGCTGCAATACGAATGAGCCACTTCGCGTAATTGGACATCTGATCTTCACTCCTATTCGTAATTTCACCACCACCAGGGCGCGATAGGTGTCCACGCCACGCCAGCGAATGGTCCATCGGTACAACACACAACAGCCGCACCGCCATCCATTTAACCATATATGTGACACATGTGTCAAATTCGACAACCGGATACTATTTGGGACCATCCGTTCGGGATGGCCCCAAATGCTTTGAAAAGAAATCGTGACGCCATTTTCCTCAATTTACGACATTTATCCCGTCCTGTGAACTTCTTGACGCAACAGTTGGCGAATAAAACACATCGCTATGCAAATGCCGGATTCGATCCCAGTTACCGGGGTTGGTGATATCCGGAGAACGGTTCTCCAGAATGGCCTGATACAAAGCGGTCTTCTCCTCCAAATGAGCCACGTGCCGTTTGGCTTCCTCGAGTCTGGCGATTGCCGCTTCTTTATGCTTCATCATGAGTTCGTAACGTTGCGGAATGGTCGCATCCCCTTGTCGGCACAAATCCACATACTCCTTGATGACTTCAATCGGCATCCCGGATTGTTTGAGGCATTTGACGCCATAAAGCCAGTTGATCGACTCTTCATCAAACAACCGGTTATTATGCTCATCTCGCTGCAAGCTGGGCACCAGTCCTTTGTCGGTGTAGAAACGCACGGCATGCTCGGTAAGCCCCGTGATCCGGGCAGCTTCCTTGACCGTATACATGTGCAATCCTCCCTGAAAAAAATCGCGGAAAAGATTTGACTTCGTGTAACACGAAGGTACTAGACTTATTTTATCCCAAATGGTCCAAAGGCGTAATCCCCGCAGAATCGCCCTCCGGGATTTCACCATGGGCCAAAATCATCGAAAATCAGGAGGAGTTGCCATGCAAACCGTTATCGGAATGTATGTGACATTCGGACTCTGGCAATGGTTTGGTCTGAATCCCTACTTGTCCATTCCGATCAGCCTGTTCTTGGTGTTTCTGTTAGGCGTCGCGATTCAGCGAACCGTGATGGAGAGAGTTATCAATGCCCCTGCGCATAATCAACTTCTGGTCACCTTAGGCGTCATGATGGTCATTGAGAATTTAGCGCTCGTGTTTTTCAGCCCGGATTTCAAAAAAGTAAAGGTGGAGTCGCTGGAACAATCCTGGAGATTCGGGGACATTTTGCTGGACAAGCCGCGGTTTTTCGCCTTTTTATTCGTGATCGCGATTACTTCGTTTCTGTATTGGCTGCTGCATCGCACCCGGGTCGGCAAGGCCATCCGTGCTACAGCAATGGACAAGGACGGCGCTATGTTGGTCGGGATCAAAGTGAAGCAGATTCACCTGATTACTTTCGGCATCGGAGCCGCATTGGCCGGCACGTTATTGACTCCGTTCTTCTTCATCAGTCCGCATGTAGGCAACACTTTCCTGCTGAAGGCATTCGTGGTCGTCGTGCTTGGCGGATTGGGGAATTTCCAGGGCACCTTAATCGGCGGTTTGATCATCGGGATTGCCGAGTCGTTCGGCGGCGTGTACTTGGACGGCAATTTAAAAGATTTGGTTACGTACGTTATTTTTGTGCTCGTCTTAATGTTCAGGCCGACCGGATTGTTTGGAGGCAACAACAAATGAAAAAAATAATCTGGATATTGTTGGCGATCGCAATTCTCCTGTTGCCCTTGACAATCGAGGATTATTTCCTGAATACCGTGATCATGGTTCTTCTGTATGCTTATTTAAGCCAGGCCTGGAACATCATGAGCGGATACTCCGGGCAGTTCTCTTTCGGTCACGCCGTTTTTTTCGGCCAAGGCGCTTACGTTTCCACCGTGTTGCTGACCAAGTATCACATTACGCCTTGGATCGGCATGCTGGCCGGAGCGGCAGTCGCTTGTCTGACCGGTTTATTCATCGGCTATCTGTCATTTCGATACAAACTGAAGGGCATTTACTTTTCGCTTGCGACGCTCGCTTTTGCTGAAATCGTCAGGGTTATCGTCGAGAATATGGCATACTTCAATAAAACGCTGGGGATCATGATCCCGCTGCAGGATAATCCCCTCATGTATCAATCCTCGTCTCGCCTGTTTTATTATTATGTGCTTATCATTATGATCGTGGGCATAACCGGTCTCGTGTATTGGATGAGCAGGTCGAGACTGGGGTACAACTTGATCGCGATCCGCGAGAACGAGAACGCAGCCCAGTCGCTCGGCGTGAACACCTACCGCAACAAGATGGTCGCCATTGGCCTCAGCTCCGCACTGACGGCGCTCGGTGGCACCTTCTATGCCCAATATTTGTTGTACATCAAGCCGGTTTCGGTGTTCTCTCCTGATATGTCTGTCAATATTTTACTCCCGGCTATCGTAGGCGGGACCGCGACCGTATTCGGCCCGCTCGTCGGAGCGATGATCGTCATTCCGTTCGGTGAGCTGACGAAGACGATATTGGGCGATTATGCCGGCGCCAATCTGGTGGCATACGGCATTCTCTTGATTCTCATTATCCTGTACATGCCGGAAGGCGTAAGCAGAAAACTGGGGTGGCGCAAGAACGTGGGAATCGCGCCAGCCAAAAAATACGATAAGTAGGGAGGTTGGACGTCCATGCAATTGGATATGATCATCAGAAATGGCCATGTCGTGTTTCCGCGCAGAGGAGTTGCCAAAGCCGATATCGGCATCCGCAACGGGAAGATCGTCGGCATCTATCAGGAACAGGAAGCCGTGAGCGCGGCGAAAGAATTGGACGCGACGGGTTTGCATATCTTTCCCGGATTGGTGGACGCGCATGAACATCTGGGCATCTACAACTCGGTGGAACAAGATTTCATCGATACCAAAGAGCACGCAATCGGCGGGGTGACAACCGTCGTCAACTATGACCGCCAACCGGTTAGCTACCATGAATTGTTTCCCAAGCTGAGGGAAATCGGCGAGAAGCACAGCTACATCGATTTTGCCTACAGCCTGGGCATCATGACAGAACAACATATCGACGAATTGGATCAGTATGTCGAGCGGCACGGGCTCACGTCGTTCAAGTTTTTCAGGAACTATGAACGGCAGTTGAACGATAAATTTAAAATCACGAACGGCATCGGCCTGACTTCGATGGATCTGGTGCGCATATTGACGCGAATGAAGGAAATCTCGCCCAAAGTCATGCTGGCCGTTCATTGAAAATATGGACATCAATCGCTACTTGACCCGCGATTTGATGGGCAAAGAAGTGGAAGACAGTCTGCGTACGTGGTCGATGACGAGCCCGGGTTATGCGGAAGCGGAGTCATTGCTCAGCACGCTCTATCTGAACCACAAGGTGGGCGGGAATGTGTTTATCGTCCATCTGAGCTCGGGAGACAGCGTCGATCTGCTGGAGAAGGTGCCTTGGCTGACGGAAACTGGCGTGAAGGTGGAAACATGCCCGCACTATTTAACGTTAACCGAAGATATGCCGCGGCTCCATGCGAAAGTAGGACCGCCCGTTCACTCCAAATGGGATCAGGACCGGCTGTGGGAAGGAATCCGCAGCGGAATCATCAATGCGATCGGCACCGATCATGTTCCCTGCGCGCTAAACACAAAATACAAAACGGGAACCGGCGTATGGGATACGCTGTTCGGGTTTCCGGGCGTCGGCGCCCTTCTGCCGATTATGTTGACTGAAGGACATTTGAAGCGAGGCATTCCGCTAGAGAGAATTGCTGACATCACCTCCTTGCAAGTGGCCGAGTCGTTCAATTTGCCGAGTAAGGGAAGGATCGAAATAGGCTGTGATGCGGATTTTGCGATCGTCGATCTGCAGAAGGAAAAGACGATTCATCCTGACTTGTTCCACTCCACCTCCGATTATTCCGTTTACGAAGGGATGAGCGTGTCCGGGTGGCCAGTCTATACGATCAGTAGAGGCGAAATCATTGTCGAGAACGGTACCCCTGTCCGGTCGAACGGCAGAGGAAAATATATTTTTCGCTCCGCCTGATACGCTAAACTCTTTAAACCATTAGTAAGCGGGTGCATGCCAGATGGAGAATCAACCGATCCTTCAAGTCAAGAATCTAACGAAGCGGTTCAAAGGTCTGGTAGCCGTATCGAATGTCAGCTTCGATGTGTATCAAGGAGAAGTGCTCGGGCTGATCGGTCCGAACGGAGCAGGCAAAACGACCTTGTTTCACTCGATATGCGGTTTCCACGTCCCCGAAGAAGGCTCGGTCAGCTTTTTGAATAAAGAAATCAAGGGGATGAAGACGGAGAACATTTGCAAGCTGGGCATTGCAAGGACGTTTCAGATCGTTCAGGCATTCGGCAAATTGTCGCTGCTGGAGAACGTAATGATCGGAGCTTTCAATCGCACTCGGCACACTCGTGAAGCGAAAGAAATCGCCCACCAACGATTGCAAATGGTCGGAATGGATGCCAAGAGCCATGTGCAAATGAACGATCTGACTTTCGCCGAGCAGAAGAAAGTCGAGCTCGCCAGGGCGCTTGCGACCCAACCCCTACTGCTGTTCCTGGACGAAGTCATGTCCGGCCTGAATCCCGCCGAAGTAGAAGACATGATCCAGCTCATTCGGGTCATCCGGGATTCCGGAGTCACGATCGTGTTTATCGAGCATCTGATGAGCGCCGTCATGTCCCTCTCAGACCGGATTATTGTCATGCATCACGGTGAGAAAATCGCCGACGGCAATCCGGATGAAGTCATCAATGACAAATTCGTTGTTGAGGCTTATTTTGGGGGGAGCATATGGTAATTCTCGAGGTGAAAGATCTTGTCTCCGGCTACGGGAAAATGCAGGTGCTGCATAAAGTGTCGTTTGAAGTTCGGAAAGGACATCTCGTTTCCTTGCTGGGCCCGAATGGCGTAGGGAAATCCACCATCCTGCGGACGATCAGCGGCTTGATCCCAACCAAAGAAGGCAGCATTGTGTTCTGCGGCAAGAACATCGCGGCGTACACGCCGGATCAAATCGTCGAAGAGGGGCTCATTCATGTCCCGGAAGGACGCAAGCTGTTTACCGACATGAGCGTTCGAGAAAACCTGGAGCTTGGCGCGTACCCGAACAGGGCCAGGAGAGATATGAATCGCAATTTGGAGTGGGTATTTGAACTGTTCCCTATCCTGAAGGAAAGAGAAAAACAGTTGGTGGGCAGCATGAGCGGCGGCCAGCAGCAAATGGTGGCGATCGCGCGCGGGCTGATGAGCAAACCTGAATTGCTGATCCTGGACGAACCGTCGATCGGCTTGTCCCCGCTGCTGACGAAGCAAGTATTCGAAATCATCAAAACCATCAACCAACAGCAGGTGACGGTGCTGCTGGTCGAGCAGAACGTGGAACAGGCGTTGTCCATCTCCGACATGGCTTACGTCGTGGAACACGGGAGAGTCGTCTTGTCAGGCAGCGGGCAGGAATTACTGCAAAACGAGCAATTGCGCGAGGCTTATTTGGGAAAAAAATCAAACGGATCATGATGAGGGGGCGACTGCCCCCTCTATGTTGCCTGCCGGGGTGTCGCGAATCACATCCTGAATCGTCATAAACGATCCGACCTCTCACTCACCTCATTGTGCCACACCACGCAAAAAATGGCGCCCGATTGGACGCCGGTGAAGCTTAGTGGGATTCCGCATATTTTTTGAAATTGTTCATGATCGCTTGCCAGCCTGCTTTCTGAAACTCGACAGGGTGCGTCTCTTCGGCGTCGAATGTTTCGACGACCTTCGTTTCGTCTTTCTGGGCGATGAAGTTGATGTTGACTTTTCTCCCATCCCCCAACGTGTATGCGATTTCCTCATACAATTTCACGACATCGTAAGTGCCGCCAAAATCGAAACCCGCGCTGCCATCTTTCGCTTCCATCCTTGTAACAAACTTGCCGCCAACCCGCAAATCATTTTCCGCCCTTGGCGCGTGCCAATCATCGGAGGCTTGATTCCACTGCGTGATGTGTTCCGGCCCGGTCCAATACTTCCAGACTTTTTCCACCGGTGCTTGAATGACGGCCTGTACGGTTACCCTGATTGGTTTTCCCGTTTCCATTGACAAATACACCTCTTTCAGTCTCATCGCATTTTTGTTGCTATTTCGTTAGACGAAATCCATTGGCGAAATTTATCGGTGGATTTGTTCTGGAAGTCCGAATCGGGCAAATAATTTGGCGCTAATGAAATTTTGGGTGTGCAAAATTTGACCGTCTTTTATTGCAAGGACGTGAATGCCCCAAGGCACCAGAATGGAGGGATTGTCACCCGGTACATATTGCGCAAACGCAGGGTAACCCCCATTCACCGTAACCGGCAAAAACCGGGAGCCTTCGCAATGCCAACGGGTCGCGGCAAAAAAACGGAACAAATTGTCTTTGCCGCGGACCCACATCTCGAAAGGCGGCATGGACATGCAACCTTCTTCATGAAACAGCGCCACTAGCGCAGGGATATCAAATTTTTCAAATGCTTCGACATACCTTGAGAGCAATGCTTGATCCGGTTCGGCATCCATCACACAGAGCTCTTCGGAGCGAAGACCGGCGCGGCCCATCGCCTCTCTTGCTCTTTGCAGGGCGCTGTTGACTGCTGATGGTGTTGTCCCCAGCGTTTCCGCAATCTGCCTGGAAGTCCACTCGAACACGTCTTTCAGGATAAGCACAGCGCGTTGACGGGGAGGCAGGGTTTGCAGCAGGGCAATAAAGCAAAGTTGAAGCGTATCTCTTCGCAAGACAGCATGTTCCGGGTCATCCGAAAAATCCGGAGCAGGCCAAATCCAGGACGATTCGGGCAACGTCTCGCGGGGAACGTCGATGGAAACAGCCGGGTCCAAGAGATCCACGGGCAGGGCTCGACGTTTGGCTTGTCTTAGCTTGTCTATACATATATTTGATGCGATGCGGTAGATCCACGTTTTGCGCGAGGACTGTTCCCTGAATGAATTCCATCCCCGCCAAGCCCGAATGCAGGTTTCCTGGACCGCATCGTCCGCGTCCTCGATGGATCCCAGCATCCTGTAACAGTAAGATGTCAATTCCGGCCTTAACTTCTCGAATATTTCCAGATCAAGTTCGGCTTCGCTCATCTTGAGCCTCCTCGAATGTCTGATAACAATCCAATTCGATAGTACATTCGATAGAAGCCTGCTGGTTTCCTTTTAAAACTGCCGCGATAAGGTTTTGTTTACAGACTGCACAACAATACCCGCTTCCGTCAGGGCAGTACGAATGTTCCGCGCAAATTCCGATGCACGTGCACCGTCACCATGTACACAGATGGTTTCTGCCTGAATCGATACATCGACTTGCTGCTGAGTAAATACTTTGCCTTCCTTCACCATCCGGATGACCTGGGACAAAGACTGTTTCTCGTCGGTGATCAGCGCGTTTGGCTCTCTTCGAGGCGTCAAGGTCCCATCCGCCTGGTAAGTACGGTCTGCGAACACCTCGCTGGCCGTTCGCAGACCGATTCGCTGGCCAGCTTTGATTAACTCACTGCCGGCAAGACCGAACAAGATCAGCTCGGGGTCCACTTTATACACCGCTTCGGCGACCGCTTCCGCCAATTTGGCATTTGTCGCAGCCATATTGTACAGTTCGCCGTGAGCCTTCACGTGCTCAAGCGTTCCGCCTTCAGACTTGACGAACGCCCACAATGCGCCAATTTGATACACCACAATGTCGTAGGCTTCCTGCGGTGAAATATCCATTCGACGACGACCAAACCCGACCAGGTCCTGCAAGCCCGGATGTGCTCCAATGGCTACATGGTGCACCATCGCCAGCCGTACCGTTTTGCGCATCGTACTCGCATCCCCCGCATGAAACCCGCAGGCAATGTTCGCTGACGTAATATACGCGAGAATTTCTTCGTCATGGCCAAGCCTATATGCACCAAAGCTTTCTCCCATGTCACAGTTCAAATCTACGAAAGTCATTTCGCTACCCCTTTTGTGCAAAAATTCCAATCGTTTGCTTCAGCAGACGGATATTCAAATCAAGCATGATCCGCTTTCTTTGTGCTTCACGCATATCGATCCGTTCAAAGCGAATCTGGCTGCCGATCTGTGTTTGTGCCAGCAGCGGCAAATCAACCGAAATCACCTCTGCAATCTTCGGATAGCCGCCTGTCGTTTGTCGATCAGCCATCAGTACAATCGGATTTTCATCCGCAGGCACCTGGATTGTCCCGAATGCCACCGGCTCCGATAACAGCTCTGCAGATTCAGCCAACTGCAAAGACTTGCCTTTCAACCGATAGCCCATTCGATCTGCTTGCGGCTGCACAATGAAAGACCCGGTGAATAAATCCGCTTTGCTCTCCTCTGTAAACCAATCATATTGTCTGCCTGGCAATACGCGAAGAACGGGCGATGACGTGTATTTCGGGATTAATGCACGGGAAACTTGCCAAGGCACGGTTGCATGCGTTTCAACCTTTCGGTCAAGGGACTGCAATTGCTTGATGAGCCGTTGATTCATCACATTCATGTCTTTCAGAAAGAGCTTGTCGGACTCACGAAGCGCTCTGCCTTCGAACCCGCCAATTTGAGCGCGCAAATTGGTAGAATAGCTGTTCATGACCTTCGGGATTTTAAACCCGCCGGCAACGGCCAGATAGCCCCTGACACCCGATCTTGCTGCCCCCAATCGTATGGTTTGCTTGGCATTCACCCAGATCGGACGCCACAAGGGCAATTCGGTATCTCCAATTGTCGGGGTAAACGTAGCCCCACAAATCGCAATCAATGCCGCTTCTTCAAAATAAAGCGTCGGCCCGATTACCGTCATTTCCAACGTTGCTTCCGTTTCCTCGTTGCCAACCAACAGATTCGCAACACGATGTGCAAAAGTATCCATCGCACCGCCGGCAATGACGCCATACTTCTGATAGCCAGACCTGCCCAGATCCTGAATGGTAGTGAGCAGCCCTGGTTTTACAATTTCAATGCTCATGCTTCCGATCGACTCCAACGATCATACGTTTCACGGGAAATGGGATAGAATCTGACAAGATTGCCTGCTTGCAGCAGTGTCGGCGGATGTTGATTCGGGATAAACAAGGACACTGGCGTTCGTCCGATCAGTTGCCAGCCTCCCGGTGTCTCAAGCGGGTAAATCCCGGTTTGTTCCCCTGCAATCCCGACTGATCCCTTTGGGATGGATAAACGCGGGGTCAGCTTGCGGGGGGCAGCGATTCGTTTGTCCATCCCGCCCAGATAAGGAAAACCCGGTGCAAATCCCAGCATGTAAACCTGGTAATCGCGGCTGCAATGGATCCGGATCACTTCCTCGACCGTCAATTGATTGTGTGCGGCCACTTCCTCCAGATCCGGCCCAAATTCACCGCCATAGCAAACAGGAATCTCAACAAGTTTGGGCGCTGGCTCCTGCCGCACTTGCATCAGATCGAACACTTGCTGAATGCGAAGTTCCATAATTTCATAAGGTGACAAGGACAACAAATCCGGCTCCGTCCCCTCCTCCCCCTGTGTCAATACACTATTGTATACCTGCAAGGGGTCATAATGGATCGTCACCGATGCATAAGCCGGCACGTATTCGATCATGCCGGCCAAAGGATGATCCTCCAGATAAGCAGCAAACAAAGTCACCAAACGGTGCGTCTCCCGATCAACACCCGTCCCGAGCTCTACAGTTACTGCGGAATCTCCCAACGGTGTAACAGCAAATCTCACCAATTTCTCCCCCCTTCCTTCCATTTATTTATTCATGGATACAATGAAATTGTTCCGAATTTCGGTACTAATGTTCCATATTTTAACTATAAATATACAGATAATTATAGTTGGATTTACAAAGGATGCAATCCCTGCTTTCGCTGATTCAGTGTATACTGGTTATCGAAATGCCGATTATAGTTATTTTAGCCAGAAGATTGTGGAGGTCTTCTTTATGGTGCAGCAGTTTGCCCCAGGCTCAAAAAATAAAACGGTTGTCCGTTCCATGGAACTGCTCAATTTATTTGTCACACATGAACAATTATCCGTGAGCGAAATGGCCAGATTATCGAAATTGCCCAAATCAACGATACATCGAATGATCGGCTCTTTGGAGGAAATGGGTTTTTTGGAAAAAGACCAGGATGGGAAATATACGCTAGGCATTCTATTTTTGCAATTTGGCCAACTCGTCGCAGAAAGACTGGACATTCGTCGAATTGCCCTGCCGATTATGCACCAATTGCGCGGAGAGGTTGGGGAAGCAGTGCATCTGGCCATCCGCAGCGGCCAGGAAGCCGTCTACATCGAAAAGTTGGATACCGATCATCCCGTACGCTTGTTCACCAAAATCGGACGGAGAGCACCATTATACGCAGGGGCATCCTCACGCGTGATTCTGGCCCATTTGGAGGCTGAAGAACAGGAAGCCTATCTCGGGCAAGTCATCCTGAAGCCATTCGGAATGGGGACTATCCTGGACAAGCAAGATTTACGCGAAGCTCTGCAGTTAACCAAAAAGGCAGGTTACGCCTTAAGCCGCTCAGAATTGGAAAATTACACGGTGGAGATCAGCGCGCCGATCTTCGACCACACCGGCAAAATTGCCGCCGCGATCAGTATTGCCGGCTTGGAAGTTAAATTCACGGATCAAGTCATCCAGGAATTCGTCCTTAAATTAAAACAAGCCGCCGGCGACATATCACGGAAGCTGGGTTACGGCTAATACAACACGCCCCCCTCGGCATGGACTGCGACAGCGTATAGCGCACAAAAATGGCAGCACAAACCACATTCGTGGTTCGTGCTGCCGTACTTACTGTTCATTTAATTCGGAAAAGAAATCTGTACGGGCGTCAAATGATCTTTTCTCGTTCCATCCCCAAATTGGCCTTCCTCATTCAATCCCCAGGCCCAGAAAGTTCCATCTGTCTTTCTTACAATGGTTCTTCCATCCTTGGCCGATATCAACGCCTCAACATCCTTGATGCCAACGACCTGAACCGGCGTAAACCGGTCAACCGTCGTTCCATCACCGAGCTCACCGTTGTTATTGATGCCCCATGTCCAGACGGTTCCATCCTTTTTCAACGCAACACTATGTCTCAAACCGCTGGCGATTGCCACGATATCACTCAGACCTTCCACCCGGGCAGGTTGAAAATGGAATCCGGAATCATCACGACTGGCCAGGCTGCTATTATAGACATTTGAACCCCACTGCCAAACCGTACCATCCTGTTTCAATGCCAGGGAGTGATTCAGTCCGGCAGCAATGTCCTTCACATCGCTTAATCCCGGAACCTGCAAGGGGGAATGGGTCGGAACATGGCGGTCTGCTCCGGACTGGCCGTAGCCATTGGCGCCCCAGGCCCAGACCGTACCGTCCTTTTTCAAGGCCAGGTTATGGGAATCTCCGCCTGCGATTTTAATGACATCACGCAACGATTGCACCTGTACCGGATCAATTTGATTATCCATCACATCATGAATCGTACCAATGCCCAATTGCCCGAATTGGTTTCGCCCCCAAGTCCAGACGGTACCATCCTCCCTGAGTGCAACCGTATGATATCCCCCGGCATATATCGCTGAAACGTTGGACAAACCAGCCGCTTTTACTTTGGCATCGTTGCCTTCGAACTGGGACCGGCCATCCTTGCCATTATGGAGATATCCCCACGTCGTTACGGTTCCATCCGCATGAAGCACTGCTGCGTGGGCAATGCCGGCAGCAATTTGCTTGATGCCCGACAATCCATCTACCTTGATAGGCGTCAATGAATTCCGCCTGGTGCCATCCCCGAGCTGCCCCAGGTCATTTTTGCCCCAGGTCCATACCTCTCCTTTGGCAGTCAACGCCATCGTAAAGCTATGTCCTGCTTTTATATCCATGATATTTTCATTCTTGATGCTTTGTTCTGTTGCAAGATCACTGGTTGCAGGTTCTTTGTCGCTTGCGCTGCCATCCATGCCCGTTTTCGATTTATCCGAAATGGTGATCAACCGGGTTGCATTGTCCCACAACACGACGGTATCCAGTGCCTCTGCCACAAACCGCACCGGAACCATCGTATACGATCCGACAAGTTGGGCTTCCACATCGAGCTTAACCTGCTTGCCATCCACGGTAGCCGTTTTGGAGCCAATCTTCAGTGTAATCTCGTGGCCGTCCTTCTCCGCACTAACCGTTTGTGTAGCGCCGTCCCATTTGACGTTGGCCTGCAACGCTTCAAAAATGCCACGCAAAGGTACGAGTGTATATCCATCCTTTATGATGGCCGGTGCTTCAAATCGATAGGGGACATGGTTGATTTCAAACCGAATCTGATGATGGTCGAACCTGAAAATCGATACTTCGCCATTGCCATCAGCCGTAAAAATTTGATTCCCTCTCAATTTCAGGGCCTTGTTCGCATCAACCGGAATCGAGCTGACCACCGAAAGACCCGGCAGGCCGGATATATCCAGCACCTTCAAACTGTTGATATCCCCCACAAACAAATAATCACCTGCTGCCTCGACGGAAACCAGCCTGTTGAAATGTTGGGGCGCAAAATCCATTTCCCTGGGCGAGGCGGCATTTCTGATATCCCACCGGCGGATACCACTCGTTTCAATCACGATCAACTCATGGCCGCTAACGATGAAGTTAACGATATCTCCGCTTTTCCCGACCAGCTCGGCAATCGGAACCGGCTTCTCCGGCTGACGGATATCCAGTACTTCGATCTTGCCTTCATCCGAATCTACCAGCCCATAGCCATATGTGCCCGCCAATACAAGCCTGGAGTAGGACGGGTGTACTTTTGTATACACATTTTTGATCGACTTCGGATTTCTTGCATCAAATACCCGCAGCCCCATACCATTGGCGCCGGACAAGTAAATATACCCATCCTGGACGGCAATTGAATCCGCACCTTCGGGAACAAATCCGATCTCCTTGAGCTGAGTCACCGAGGAAGCATCGAATACTCTCGTTCCACTGTCACCCGTTGTATAAATCAAATTACCCTCGGCAGCAATGGAAGAAAATCCGTTCACGGTATCCGTCAATTCCAGCGCGGATACGACTGTTGGTTGGCCATATTCATTGGACTTCATGACAGTTATACGATTTTCATCATGGGCAACGACGATATAACCGTCAAAAAAGATCCAATCTGCCACTCGACCAGATACAAAAAGCTCACCAGCCAAGGCAGGCTGTTGGGGACGGATGTCCAGTATTTTTATTCCCTCTGTATTGGTAGCCAATAGCAAATAATTTCCGGCAAGCTCCATATCCAGGATTTGGCCAAGTTCGGACCATGAAGATTTGTAAAGCTGCCAGCTTCCCTGTTGCATCGGCTTTTGAGGCTGATTCACGTCAACGACCAATACACCATTGCCATTTTGGCTCACATAGACTTTCCCGTTGGCCGCCAAAATTTTATCCAAGTGTCCCGTTTCCAGTTCACTGATCTTTTGCGGTTGAGCCGGGGAGGAAATATCGTAGATTTCCAGATATCCTGTATACACCTGATCCCTGCTCATGTACAAATGATTTTTCTCAACCTGAATATCCGTAAATTGTCCATGATTGAAATCCAGTGTATTCATCCTGACCGGCTTGGATGGATTGTGTACATCGATGATGTGCAAACTGAAATCTTCCTTGTCAGCAATATACGCATAAGATTGTGATACGCGTATCAAAGCTTCCATCATCACGCCATTCTTTCTGTAGGCAAACTCGCCTACGACTTCGGGACGCTTGCCATCCTTGATATCTCTGATGGTCATCGTACCGATATAATTGATTGTATATAAATAATCTCCCTCTATATCCATTCCGGCAATGGCAGTCCTATCCGTATATACCAGCACAGGACGAGTCGGATTGGATACATCTACGACCTGTAATGCGGTACCAGCGAGGTAAGCATAGTTCCCTTTTACTTTCAAATGCAAAAACGGCTCAACCCCGACGCTGCCCAGCTCCACGGGCTGATCGGGACTGCTGATGTCCAATATGATGAACTGCGATCCTTTGTTGATATAGGCGTACTTTCCATTCACTTCGATCAGGTGGTTATTCCCGCCGATCGAACCCAATTTCATGATGCCGTCTTTTTCAGCCCAGGCTGTGTTCGCGAAAATAATGGAAATAAAACCGACAACCAGTACACCCAACAACTGAATTCCGAGCCAATGTTTCTTCAAATCATCATCCATCCTTTGTCTTCGCTGTTGAATTTCATGCCAAATAGCAGATGGAACTACCACGAATCCCCAAAATAAATTGGCCAATTATTCCTGCGATCGAAATGATAACATACCTGTTTACATGGAGACAATCAAATTAACACACCGGGTCCATTCATTCGGGTTTACTTGAAAAGGCCATCCAATACGGATGGCCCCCGAATGATGCCTGATGCGCTTTATGCCTGCTTGTTCTTCTTTGCGAATATACAGACGCTCCAATGCCTGCCTTACAAACCGCTCCCACGCATGGCTTTCATTCATGAGACGCTGTATGGCAGACCAGATGATATAACGGCAAACCGGCTGTTGCAAATTGCCCAACGCCATTGCAAGCTCATTCCCGAAACTACCTCGTTCACCGTGCCACATTGAAAGATAAAGCTTCTTTGGTTTTTATTCAAGCTTCGCCAACCGAGTCTTGTCACCCAGCAAAGACTTCGTCGCACCCCCAAATTGCCGAGCATAATAACGGTAGGACAGCAGGATACCGATATGCAACAAAACCAAAACCAAGGCAACATTGGAATAGACGGCGGCACCCTCAAATGGATTCAGCGGATTCCAATGAACCGTTGCTCCGAGATCCACAGCTTTGCCGTAAAGAGTGACCGCCACCGTACCGGACAAGAAGTTCAGCATGGACAGCATCCCCATGCCTACTCCCGTATGGTCCTTCGGCAAGGTGCGGGATATCGTGTTCGACAACGCCAATTGCATGAACATCTGCCCCACGTTCCCCAAAATCAGAATCGCGGCAATCCAACCAGCCGGTGCCCCGGACAACCCGGAGTAGAGCAAGAAGCAACCAATAAGCAATGACGACGCCAGATAAAAGACAAAGGCGTTGCCCTTGGCGTCGGCCAGCTTGCCGCCTTTGCGTCCCAGGATGGCCGATGCGGCAGCTCCCGGGACCATTGCAAACCCAATCCAGCCGGCAGGAAGTTGGTTCACCTCAGCCAGCAACTGCGGCGTGAGGAACGGGAGCGCATACCCAATCCCCATGACCAGCACCGACAGCAGGAGACCAAACGAATAGCTTCTATTCCGAAAAAGCCACGGATTCACAAACGGCTGCCGGGCACGCAATATACGCCAAACAAACAGTAGCAATCCAATGAGACTTCCCGCATACAGCGCCCATCCGTCATAGGTCACCCCAAGCAATAACAGGATAACTGTACCCGCAAGCAGACTTCCGCCAAGCCAATCGATTTGGACGGATTGAAGCGGTTCATCGCTGAGGTATTTCCGGTAAAACGGCAACGTCACCAGCATCAGCATCGGCACACCGAACAGCCATCTCCAATCGACTACACTCACCAAAAGCGCAGATACGACAGGCCCAAGCACACCGCCGAGCGCAAGACCCGTCGCGGTGATTCCGAGCGCATATCCGCGTCGTTCGGCTGGAAAATACCGCACGGGAATAATCATTGCCGCAGCAGGCACAACTGAAGCTCCTGCGGATTGCAGCGTGCGGCCCAGCAAGACCATCCAGTACGCCTGTGCTGAGAGTCCGATTAATGAACCGATACAAAACAGGACAAATCCAAACGTCAGAAGTTTTTTCAAGGGCCAAGCATCGGCCAATTTTCCATAGATTACCGCACCGATGGCATAAATCAATCCATAGATCGTCGTTACCCAGCTGACCTGAGTCACAGTCAAGCCAAATTCCTTCTTAATATCCGGAAGCACGATATTAAACAACATAGCGCTCATGGATGACAAGGTCATCGTAAACGCCAAAATGCGGATTAACTTTTCATTCGCAGCAGATATGCCGTTGGAAACAGCATTTTTCATCGTAATCCCTCCTGGCGATCCCCTCACAAGTTATTGTATGATTGAATAATGATAATGAAAAATATATAATAAATTATATTTTCATATACTTTAGGTTATCGATTAAGAGGAACTTTAAAGGAGCTGCTATTAACATGGAGCTTCTGCAATTGGAATATTTTCGCACTGTCGCTCGTCTGGAGCATATGACCCGGGCTGCCCAGGAACTGCATATCGCCCAGCCGGCGCTCAGCAAGACGATCTCCAGGCTGGAGGAGGAATTGGGAGTCCCGCTGTTTGATCGGCAAAATCGTCAAATTCGGCTCAACGCCTACGGTAAAGCCTTTTTGAAAAAAGTGGAGACCGCGCTGGATGTCCTGGAGGAGGGGCGGCGAGAGGTGACGGATCTGGCGGGAATGGGGCGCGGCAGGATTCATTTGGCCACTAATACGTTGGGACGCATCACTTCCGCACTGGGCGCTTTTCGCGAGATTTATCCGGAGGTCAACTTCCGGATTCTTCAGACGTCTCCTGCGCACGATGAGGAGATGATTCAGTTGCTGGAGTCCGGCGAAGTGGATCTCTGCTTCACCGCTTCCTCACTGGATTACCCGGGCGTGTGTGAGCGGCCGGTGCTGAATGCCGAGGTCTTCTTGGCTGTACCGCCTGGCCACCGACTGGCGACAAAAGAAAACATCCGCCTGGAAGATGTGGCGGACGAATTATTCATTGAATATAAGGCAGGCCATCCATTTCGCAAAATCAATGAATCGTTTTGCCACGCTGCAGGCTTCCGTCCGCGCATCGTATGCGAGGTCGATGAACCCAGTGCGCTTGGCAGCCTCGTCCAAGCCGGATTAGGCGTTGCCTTCATGCCGCTCTGCCGCAAGGATGCACGCCCGGCCTACCCGATGCTGCGAATCGAAAGCCCCAATTGCCGGCGCATCTACTCCGTAGCTTGGCTGGAACGCCGTTATTTGTCCGAAGCGGCACGGCGCTTCCGCGCTTTTTTAAGCGAATATTTCAGTGAGGCTTAAATCTTATGCCTACCGGCTGGAATTAAGATCGTACTCGATCTGGAGATGGAGCTGCTTGTAGTGAAGGTCATCACTGATGCCGTTTAAACGTCGCATGGGATGGCTGGTTCCGGTTACGCAAAAACCGAAGGGGACAGTTCTCCAAACTGTCTGTAATGGCAAGTTACTTCATATGTATGTTCAGAAACTTGATAAGAGCATCGTCGAATTCGGCAGCATGCTTACCCATCCATATAAGGTGACCCCATGAGTCACCTCCTGTTATTCTATTATCTTCCAAATGTAAGGAGTTTGGAACCAGAAGAACTAATGCTTTCCAAATGCTTCAATTCCGTATTTCCCATTGATCGGATCTCGAAACAGAAAATTGCGCATCGGCATTAGCGTCAACAGCAAGCATGCCGCGAATAGGACGACCAGCAGAATAAAACAAATATACGTGATAATAACAGGTACCGGGGCGCTCTTCAGAACCAGTGCGGATAACCATTGGCCAAGCCCGATGCTTGCCACGAACAACCCAATGTCCAATGCCAAAATGCTTCGGCGGATAAACATCTTATACCCTTAGAAGAGAAGCGGAATAGAAAGTAGGATCGTTGCGACGGCGACAAGCCTGGCGGCTATAAAATTGGGATGGTTCCCGAAGAGAAGAATTTCAACGATAGACCAGACGAATGCTGGAATCACCGCGATTTTCATGTGTTCCCATGTACTTTCATTCACCGCGCCAATGAGGGCAACCCACTTTCTTTGGCCGCTCCATTCATAAACAAAATGCAGCAGCATTCCAGTGGCTGTGATGAATAGAAATCCAAGAACAGCAGGATTCATCTGCGTCCATTCCCTTCAAAAGAATCTCATAATTGCGATTGGCTCCATGCGCGCAGTCGGTCGGTTTTAGCCAAATTGTTATTTTATTATTTATGATACGGTTCACCGTATCTATTGATATGGTAAACTGAATTTATTCATATTGTTCAAATAATAGCCTAATAGCCGATACTATAATGCTCCCATAGGTTGAGACACGGAGGAGTGAAAAATAAGTTATAATAAAGCCTATGGAAAAACGGAATCGATACACCTCAGAATTTAAAACCAAAGTCGTGCTGGAGGTTCTCCGAGAAGAACA